>Ga0214917_10005685_pt1 | contig 13228 bp, 29 predicted proteins | sample LL_1208_BB_MetaG_FD_177983 | JGI IMG/M metagenome (GOLD analysis project Ga0214917, IMG submission 177983) | Freshwater microbial communities from Lake Lanier, Atlanta, Georgia, United States - LL_1208_BB | ecosystem: Environmental > Aquatic > Freshwater > Lake | place: USA: Georgia | collected... | reverse complement strand
CCGTATTGTTATGTGGATGGTCAAATGCCCACAGTCCATCTTCAAGTTTGTAAGCAAGTACAGTCAGTTCCATAGTTCTAGTAGGTTTCCAGTATTATAGCATAAAAAAAGACCCCTTGCGGGGTCTAGGGACAGTTTATGAGGTGGTTTATTGGTAATCTCAATAAAAGTCGTTTATTAGGATTCCAACTAAATATCAACCGATAATGGAATCTCTCCACTCTTCACTCATATTCACCATAATTGCTTCTGCTGCTTCTTGAGTATCAGCATAACCTTCGTCAAGAAGATGTGAAAGGATGATGTCGTAAAGGTCAAAATCTTCTTTTTGAGTTTTTCTAACGATTTCACGACTTGGTTTTTTCTTTTCCTGTGGTGGAAGTTTTTGTGATGTTGGTGCTCCAGGGTCCTTTCTAGTGATTGTAGAAACTCTTGATTGGGTTTTGTTTGCGTGAGCACCAATACCGTGAGGAATAATTCTTGAAATTCTACCAAACTGCTTTACTGCTGGAACATCTACACCTGGCCTAAATGATGCTCTATCAGTATCTTGTGTAAATTTCTTATCAGCACCATAACCATCTCCATCTCCTTTTTTTCCAGAAAGTGGTTTTGGTTCAGGAAGAGGTTGAACTCTATTTGGTCTATAAGGTTTTACTCCAGGTGCTCTTTCTTCATCAACTGAATACACTTGAGTATAAGCTTCTTGAAGATTGTGAAGGTCTTGTGAGTTCATTTCTACAAATCGTTTTGTATTTATTTATATATTTAAGATGCTTTCCCAACCATCAATCCAGTTTTTGCAGACATTTTAGTGCTCCTTTTGCGGAATATATTTTTATAAAGTCTTTCTCTCTTTTTTTCACCAGTTTCCTTTTTTTCACCAGGCATTACTGCTGTTGGTTTTCCAACAACTGTTTCACCAGGTTTAGCACCTGCTTTCTTTAAATGTTTAGGAGTATCTTTGACTGCTTGAATGAAGTTTCTACCTCTTTCCATTTGTTGATGTTTATCACCTTTACCAAGATTACTATCACGGTGCATAATATCTACAGTATGAACTCTTCCTGTTTTACTTGCACCTGATTTCGTCATTTGTTTCTTCAAGTCTTTTACTCTTCTTACACTTTCTTTTGAAGGTGCAACTTTAAGTTTAGTCATTCCAGTTGCAGTTCTTCCTGCTGGTTTCATTTTAGAAACAAGACGTTCTCCCTTTGCTGCTCTTCTTGGGGAAGCATAAGTACGAATGAAGTGGTCTTGTTCTGTGCTACCAATATCATCATCAGGGTCTTCACTATCATAAGTTGTGTAATCTCTTGCAGGTTTTCTTAAGTCTTTAGTTGAATATTTACCAGTTCCTTTCAGTCCTGCTTTCTTTGCAACTGATGCTGTAGTTCTTTCACTTGAAGTCATATCAGCACCACGACCTCTTGCGAGAGTTGCTCTACCTCTTGTTCTTTCACCCATTGAACTTTCTTCTACATAATCACCTTCTGGTTCATATTCTGCTTTTACACAACGATTGTAAGTCTTTCCAAATAGTTTTTGTGTGCCTTTCTTCTTATATCCAGGCCAGCACTTCTTTGCTTCAGTGATAAACTCTTGATAGGTTTTCATTATGAATATCCACCATATCCTTTTCTATAATCATATGGTTTTGCTTTCTTTTTCTTTTTCCTATCTTCAACTTTCTGTGCTGGAGTTCTTGAATCAACTCCAAATTGCCATTCTGGTGGTTTTTTTTCTCCTCGAATTTTCTTCTTACCACGAAGTGGTCCACCTGTTGAGTGTCCTCTTGGTTTATATCCAAATCCTGGACCACCACTTGTTCCACCTTCGGTACTATAATGATGATGACCTGCATCACCAGGCATTCCTTTTCCTTGCTTAAACCTACCCATCTGTGCTTCTGGGTTTGGTTTTTGAGAAACTACACTTTTAACTTTCCAACTACCACCTTCATCTTTTCTAACGTGTTTAGTAGTTACAGGTAAAGTAAGTGGAGTTTTCTTTCTACCAGCAACCTTATCTTCTTTACGCATTTCGTAAAGGTATGCTTCTTCTATAAACTCTCTAAAAGTTTTTTTCATACGATTTCTTGCTGGATGTGAAACTCTACCACTATCTAGATTTCTTTCTGCTTCACCTCTTTTCTTTGCCCAAGTTTGCATCAGAGCAGTACCAGGACTTTCAATCTTTCCTGTCTTCACAAAGTCTTGAGGAGATTGTGCTGCACTTAATGCAAATGTTGCACCAAGAACAGCATTTGCAATTTTCTCTCTTTTACTTGCTTCAGAAATCATCTAGATACAAAAAGACCTGCATCTATTTATTAGATGCAGGAGAACTAACATATGAAAGTGACTTCACAAAGAGTTCAGTAAATCGTTCTTGTTTATCTGGATGAACGTATGCTGGATTTTGTGAAATTGCCTTACGCAAAACATCCATTTCTTCAAACTCTTCTTTACTCAAACTCATTTGGAACTCCTTTATTCTTGTGTTAGGTAATCCTAACACACTATCTAGGCATATGTCGTTTTCTTAAGAATGTCTTCAGGTTTCCGTAAAGTCTTGTAACAATTGAATTTCTCGGTCTAACTCTGCATCATTCTTACGTTTCTGAAATTCAGACCAGAGTGAGTTATGTACATCCATAAGTTCTGAAATCCAAAAACCTTCAGGATAGATTCCCAATGCATCTTGAAGACCACGATGACTGGTTCCTTCTTTTTCTGCCTTACACATAATGTAACAGATTGCTTGGACCATATCATACTTATCTTCCACAGAAAGCATATGATATTTTCCTACTGCTTTTTGAACTGATTCTTTTGATGCTTCTTGTAGTTGTTTGCAGGCATCAGAGTCCCACCACTCTTGTAGTGTTTTACCAAATTCGTTAGGTTCAGTCATTAAAAAATACTCCAAAGTCTCCACTACTTCCTGGTTTGCGTGATTCCAGTTTATCCAACAACGAATCAGTATGCATTACACTATCAATGCGACTAATCAAGTCAGCAATCACACTACAAACCATTGGTCGTTCTGTTCTTGCTGCAAATGCAAGTGCATTACGAAGTGATTCTTGTGCTTCTTTCAGTGATTCTTCTACTTGCTTTCCGAGTGCCATTTCAGTTCTCCTTAATCCAAAAACCATCATCAGTCATAGACCAACCATCATCAATCATTTCTTGATAGGTTTTAACTTTTGCAAGTTCATTACCTCTTACCCAAGATGGTTGTTTTACTTTAATCATTTTATAAGATCCATCACCTTGATTTTGCCATTCAACTTCATCACCTTCTTTCAGATTTGCTGCTTCTAGCAAGTCATCAGGGAATGTAATAAAATATTCACCACTTGGATCTGGTTCAACAGGAAGAATCCATTTTTTTACTTTGTCTGCTTTTTCAGCAGCATCACACATTGCAATCAGTTCTTCTTCTGTGTATTGTGAATATTCTTCTGGATAATACCGTTCTTCCCAAAAGTCATTCCAAGCACCTTTACATTCAGGTGATGGGTCATCTTTATCACAAATAGTATTCTCATTAGGAAAATTACTATTGCGGTCTTTCCTTAAGAGACTATTCTTACCAATAATATCATCATATGCCTTAATATGTCCCTTACCATTTCCATTCAGCAAAGCAAGAAGTTCGTATGCTTTTTCTGTCTGTACCTTGTAAGTATAATAGTTGTCTTCAACAACACCTCTAATCACATCATAGATTTCTTGTGGTGTTGCTTCTGTACTCATTGCATCGTACAGAAAGTTCTCAACTTGTCCGAGTGAGTATTTTTTATAATCAGTCATTTTCTTTCAGTGAATGTTTGATTGCTTCCTCTACTATAGCAGAAATTTCGGCAGAAGTCTTGCCGTTCAACCAGTTCCACTTCTGGTCCTTGGGGTCCCATTCTATCGCAAAAGACCCATCTTTATTTTCAATAATCTTAAGACTATCAATCTCTTGGTTTTGGTTTGTTGCACTCATTACAATAATATGAAAAGTTTGATTTAAAGTATTTTACTACTTGATAATGGTCTTTGTCTAGTGGTTTTTCTTCACCACATTTAGAGCACTTTCGTAGTGCTGATTCCTGTATTTCCCCAGATGCGTCTTTCTTTCTTACGCAGTTTCTTAAGGTCTTTATAAAGTTCCTTGATTTCTTGATATGCTTGTTCTGGAGTAATTTTATTTGTGATTTCAAGTCCTGCAATGAGGGCACACTTATCACCAAACCTTGCGAGTGCTCTTTCATATTGAGTAAGATTTTCGTACATTACTTATCAAGTGTATAATCCTTCAAATTATAAACCACTGGATGTATGTTGTCAATTTTTGCTTGTAGTCTGTTTTCAACTTCATACAAAGCATTTGTGAGTTCTACATTCTCTGCTTCAAGTTTTGTGATGCGTTCTTGATTTTCTGCAACATGCCTTGCAAGTTGAGCACAAAGTTCAGCAAGTGAATATTCATTATTTTCAGAAACCTGATAAGGTTTAAGGAAATCATCAATCCATTTAAACATTAGATTACTCCAATTTCTTTAAGGTATGCTCTGTATCTCATAAAACTTTGAATACGAATTGGTCTTCCCAAACTCTCACAGCACCTACAATATGAGAGAAACTCATACCAAGGTGCAGTGGGGTCAGTATCACTCATACTTTTTCAAAACAAACACTATTATATTTCCCATAAAATCCACGAAGATACAATTTTGTGTGCCATGAATGTATTTCCACTCTTTCTACACAATAAACATCACCTTCAATCAATATTCCTTTTGGATTATCATTATTTCCCCATCTAACCTGTTCTTCAATAGAACCAAGATACTTTACTTTGTCTCCAGCCTTAAAGTTTGCCATCTACTTTACCAGAATAAGTTTTCGTTTCTTCCCAACCTTCTTGTTTGCCTTTAAGATAAAATCGGGTTGCGGCAATACAAGACTCTTGTGTGAGTGAAGTAATAAGTGAGTTCCCATCCTTATCATAACTCTTCCAAGAACCCCAAGAACTTTGTTCCACATAAAATGCCTCATCATAAAGTTGTTCCACTCTTAACTCCATCAACTTGAATATAGATTTTAGTTTCATCGTTCCAATGACGAAGTACACCAGCAACGATAAAGATATTTGTTATAAGATATGTAGCAAAAATAAGAGTGCGAATAATCGCAACCTTATCTGCTACTTGGTCTTTTTTGTGTGCCTTTTCTCCGAGTGCCAGAGACCATAGTTTCCACATTTGTTCCAGGTTTAACGAATAGTTGGTAATCTGTTTTTTTGAAATTGGATTTAACAATATACTTTTCAGCATAGTGCATACTTTGAAAATAACATTTTTTAATGTCTTTCATTTCCTTTCCATCGTTATGTATAACAAGAATAGGAAACTGTGCGTGAGGAAACTCAATCGTTTCTGGTTTCTTTTTCATTTGGTTTCATCTTCTTCAGTTGTTTCGTCCTCATCATTTTCTGCTTCTCGTTGTGCTGCAATTTCCAACATCTCTTCGTGAGTTAGATACTCATCAGTCATAGGTGCTCCTGTATTCTCTCCATAGTATAACACCCCCTCCCGAAAACGGGAAGAGGTGAAGGACACTTTGTGAGGTGTCTCACATCATATTTCTTTTTTCAGTTTCTTGTCTTTTTTCCAATTCATTATGAACGTGCGATCTTTGTCTCATACCAGCACGAATTTGTGCTTTTCCATAATCAGCATAACGTTTCTTATCTGCAAGAACTCTTTTTAATGCGTCTTCTACTTGTTCTTGAAACTCTCTAAAAGATTTCATCTTAAACTTTTTCTTTTATTTATCAATCCCTTTGAGTCCAAGGTGGTGCCTTGAAGTAATCGGACCAACTATCTGGGTCTTGGGGACCGATACGATGATTATCAGGATTTGGGTCACTAATATTAAGACCGTCAAGAAGTTCGTCAATTGTTCCTCTTTCTGGAATTCCATTGATTGCTCTTCTTCTTGCTCTATTTAAAATTTCATAAGCACTTTTGTTATGGTCCGCCCATTTTTGTATAAAGGTCATCTCTTCAAGGGAGACATCCAAACCACCAGATATTCTTGCAGCAATATCTTCCAATCTCAATCTAACTTGTGTGGAGAGCATATAAAACCCCAGATGTAGTGTTATTTATTGTTAAAAAAGCACCCTTTCGAGTGCTTAATATAGTGTTTATTTAAAGTCTTCTTGGTAATAACCACTAATAACTTTATCATCCCAAGCAGAAGGCAAATTATGCCCTCTAGATTTTATGTGATTTAAACCTGAAACTGGAAGACCCTCCAAGTCTTCTTCGTGTAGAATTCCATCCAACTGTTTAATTTCATTAAATGTATGTGGAAAACGAAGTGCGTAACGATGCATTCCGTCAAGATTGCGATTAGTTCTAGACATAATGTGTGCGAATAAACACAATAGTAATTATATCACTTCTTGAATTCTTTTTCAAGTTCCTTCGCAAGTCTTAATGCTCTTCTCCACATTAACCACTTCACCACTGGATTTGCAGGATTATGAAGCACCCACCACTTTGTTTTTTCGTATTGAAACTTTACAATTTTAGATACTAATACAACAGCATAAGCAACACTCTCATCTGTTGCTATTAAGTATCCAACGAACATAAAAATTCCAAACCAAAAATAGTAGGAAGTCATTGTTTTAAAGAATAAAGATACTCTATAAGATTTATCTTCAATTCTTCCAACTCTTCCTCACACCCTAATTCTTTTGCTGTTGAACGAACTTCAATGTTTTTTGTATGAAGGTCTTCAAGCATCAGGTCAATTGCTTGATTTTTTGATTGGTTTAGCATTTTTAGTTTCTTGTATGATGATGGGGCAAGATGGAACAATTTTTTTTATTTCTTCAATGATTTCTATTTTTTGTTGATTGCTTAAACCAACTACATTTACTACATTATTAATCAATTGAATTGCTTGAGAACAAGATATAATGGTTGTTGAAAGTATCAGAGCAACCATAACCCTACTCCTAATTCTACACTATTTAATCACTAAAACCTAAATTGAAATCACTTGTATCTACAATCCTCCAATCAAGATAAAGTTCATTCAAATAATCAAGCAAAGCATCTTCACCTTCGGGAAGAAGTTCACCTTCATCCAGTTCAAAACTTGCTTCACAAAGAGCAGGACCATACTCTGGTGGGTCTTGTTGTGTCGATGGATAAATTTCAATCACATCTTCCACAATACCACGAACATAGATGTGATTTTCGTTTTGTTGAAAGGTTTCAATTACACTAATCATTTTTTCTTACGAGTTTCTTTTTGAATAAATTTCTTTGCTGTTTCAAGTGTATGATGAGTACAAATTTGTTCTCCATTATAAATGGAGACATACTTATTTCCCCAGGGCACTGCCGCCCAAGTTCCATCACTACTAATGTATCCGTCAGTATTCATAAGCATTATAAAAGGTTGTGGTCGTATTCCCAATGGCAATTGGGGCATAAAGGCATTAGATTTTCTTTTGCGTTTATTACACTAATCATTATATCATCACTAAAAGAAGAAATGGGTTTGATGTGTGCCACTTCTATGTGCTTATTGTATCCACACTTACAGCACTCTGTAAATCCTAGTTTTTTTGCTTCTGCCCTTGCTCTAGTTCTAACCAAAGCAAAAGCAGAAGATTTGTGGTGCTTTTCATAAATTGCTTCTTTTAAAGTCATATCACCCAAAGAACCACAACATTTTATACACCTTTTGCTTCTATAATCAATTTCTACACCACACATTTCACAACTATTAGGAAAATTAATTTTTTTCCTTTTAGGATGTTTTACATTAGTCCATTTAGCAGAGCAACTCCTGCTACAAAATTTAGGATTATTATGTGTTTTACCGCAAGTTATACATTCCATAAAAATAATGGATATTACATTATTATTTATGTTTTTTAGTTGTTGTATCCATTAACGTCCCGTGTAGGATTCGCACCCACGACCGATTCTTTAGAAGAGAATTGCTCTGTCTCCTGAGCTAACGGGACATAAAGAGGGCATAAACCCTCTTACATTTTACTTGGAGTAATCATCAAAGTCAATGACTTTCTCTTCGTAAAAAGCAATGTAATCATCGTAATCCAAACCAAGATACTTTGCAAACTGCTCTGCATCTTCTTTCCTTTTATTAAACTGTTTTGATTCCTGTTTAGTATTAATGTCTTTCATATCAATACCCATATCTCGAAATCATTTGGTCCATTCTATCCTCTCTATACTCTTCTTCTTGATTGTCCTCGATGAAATTGTCTTGGAGCTCTTCGTAGATTGCATCTGCGTCTTTATCTAGAAAAATTAAAGTCATAGGAAGAAAAAAGGGCAAAGTTTGTTCTATATATCACAGAAAAGGGAATTATACCTCTTCTGTGTTGGTTTGTTGAAATTCTGCGTCAATTTTGTCGTAGAGTTCCACAAATGTTGCTTTCGTCTCGTCATCAAAACGATTCAGACAAACCTTAAGTGCTTTGTCTTTCTTACCAAAGATAGAATATGCTTTGATAATATGAACCAGACGACGAGTGGAAATCACTTCATCAATACCACCATCAGCAAAGGTCTTACGAATAATCTCGGACCAGGTGCAGAGGTGCTTGATGAAATCGGTGTGCTCACCAATCATAGGAATTTTAAGTGATTGAGCAACATTCGTCAAGATTTTGGTTTCAATCGCAACAGTAGGATACTGTTGCTCAAAGGTAATCGGGAAACGTTCCAGGAATGCTTCATTCAACACGTTAGTGCCGATGAAACGTCCATCATCAGACCCTTTACCTTTGGTATTCGCAGTCGCAAAAACATTGAAACCTGCCTTGGGAGCAATATGCTTACCAATCTTTTTCAAGAAGACACCTTTACCTTCTAGAACAGATTGAAGACACATAATTTTATTGGAAGCAAGGTCAATCTCATCAAGGAGAAGAATTGCCCCACGTTCCATTGCTTCAACCACAGGACCATTATGCCATACAGTTTCCCCATTCACAAGACGGAAACCACCAATCAGGTCATCCTCATCAGTTTCAATCGTGATATTTACACGAATGAGTTCCCGACCCAGTTGGGCACAAGATTGCTCCACACCAAAAGTTTTACCATTACCAGAGAGACCAGTAATGAAGGTAGGATAAAACAACCGAGACTGAACAACCTTTTTAATATCAGTAAAGTTACCAAAGCTGACGAAGGTATCATCTTTTTCAGGAATGAGATTTTGAACAACAGCAGACATTGTAGCAACACCCTCAACAGAAGGAGAATTATAAGTATCTTCCAGTTCTTGAACGGTTGCTTCTAGGTTCCATTTACCACGACCAACCTTATACTGGTTTAGATATTTGGAAAGAGTAGCATAAGAAGTATTCAGTTGTGCTGCTACTTCTTTCACAGCATCAGCACCGAATTCAGTGCCGAATTTTTCTTTCAGGATAATCAGTGCTTGGTCGGTCATAATGTTTGGTTGATTACTTCGTAATTATAGCAGGGATTTGAGGGGTCTGGGGTGCCTTGGGGACACCCCGTCAAGTGGTCTAGGCAATCAGTTCAACAAAAGAACCCAGAAGTTTTTTGTTGGTCTTTTTCTTACCCAACATTTTCACAAATGCTGATTTGATTTGTGCTTTGGAAGCATCTTCTGGAACAGAAAACTCTTCATCTTGTGCGAGAGAACTAGCAGCAATCACATGGAACTGGTCAAAACCAGTATCTTTGAAACTAATGCATTGGTTCTTTCTGTATTCTGCTTTCACAGTCTCATAGTTGCTATAACCATTACCATACCAACGGTAGCAGGTTTGAAAATCACGACTAGGAGTGATACGGAAGTTGATAAGATTTACCATAGGGAACCTATCTTTGACCGTTTCCAGAAGAATTTTAGCATACTGCGGGAAGTTATTATAATCAAAACTACGATACACACGACCAGATTTACGGTCACGAATAGAAGTTTTGTTGTATCTCGTCATACCAATATGAGTTTCACCACCATACAGTGTCTTCTCTTTGGTTACAGCATTTTGATATCCTTCACCATCAGTCAAGAAGATTACATTAACCTTTTGAAGTTTATTCTTTGCCTGAAAATCAGGAATCAAAGAATGAAGAGCAATGATACTTTCACCGATAGGAGAACCAGACAGGTCAAGATGACGAGGAACAAAACCATTGTGATTTTGATAAGCATAACAAACAGCCCAAATATTTTTGAGTTGTTCTTCCAGAACACGATTATTCGTTTTGCTGGTAAAGAAGTTCATCAAACGGAATGATGCTTCTGGTGCAATTACCCCTGTTACTTTGTTATAAACAGGAGGATGATTTGGTTGTAGTTCCACATAAGAATTACAATCCAACGTAAAAGCATAAACCTCAAAAGGAATATTCACTTTACGACAGAACCAAACCAAATTCAACAGTTGCTTATAAGCATCAAGAATAAAGTTATTCATAGAACCAGACCAATCTAGAATAAAGATAAGACCGTGATTCTTACCATCAGGGACCACAGAAACTTTCTTAAACAAGTCCTCATTGAACTTATAGGTATGAAGTTTCTGCGTATCTAGAACACCAGTACGAGCAGTAGAAGCACGAGCATATTGGTCGGCAGACTTCTTACACTCAAACTCTTTCACCAGATAAGATACTTCTTTCTCTGCTGATTTCTTGTAAGTAGCATATTCTTTACAAGCAAGAGCAAAATAATCCTTATTCACATCATTCCTATAATAATCTTCCTTTGCTTTCTTGTGAATGAACTCATTTGGAATAATCAGGTTTTCAAGAATCATTTCAGGAAGTTCCACATATTCGGTCTCCTGGGAATACTTATCCACAAGGTCTTTGGATTTTTCATCAAAAGACTTTGAAGTTTTGGATTCCAGTTCATTCTTATCACTGTGCTTATCACTTGGGTCTTGACCGAAACCATCACCACTGGGTGCTTCCATAGACTTATTCATCTCATCACCGAAGGATTCACCATCAGTTTGAGACTGTTCCTGGGAATCTTGTTCCAATTCAGTTTGATTCTCATTACTTTGAGAAGATTGTGGTGCTTCTACTTCCTCACCAGAACCAGACATTTCACTTTCTTCACCATCAGTGGGCATAGAATCTACTTTCTGCCGTTTGTATTTCACAAACTCTACAATCTCACGAGCAAGTTCCAACACCTCATCAAAGGTTTCAGTTTGACCAGCACGAGTTAGGAACTGGTCTTCATCATCATTGAAAGCAATGTTATGAAATGCTCCAATCTTGTAGTAAAGATTGATACGGTCAATGAAACTCAATTCATCCAAGTTTTCTTCTTTTGTGGAGAAGAAATCATCGTTATTGAGTTCATTATAACCATTGAAGAAAGTACGGGAAAGACCAGCATACTTTTTCTTCATTAGTTTTTCTACCCTCACATCCTCCAAGACATTCACAAAATCTTTGGGGACTTCTGGATAATCAACAGACCAATCCACATTATCCGTAAAAAGTGCGTGACCAACTTCGTGACCCACAAGAAGGTCATAAACAGTCGCAGTTGCTTTATCCCAAGTGGGAAGAGTCAGCACACGACGACCAACATCAAACATCGCAGTTGGGACTTTCTTATGTTCAATAATCAAGTTCTCTGTTGCCAAACATTTGGCAAGAGAACCCTTGACTTCTAGATTTACGGACATCTGGTTTGCTTTTGAACTTCTAGTATCATAGCAGAAAAAAGGTGACTTCTGGGGTCATAGGGGACACTTCAAAAATCGTCTTGATCATCAACTTTAAAGTGTCTAATGCGATGACAGTTAGCACATATAACTACACATTTTTCTAATTCTTCATCAATTCTTTTCTTTCCCCATCTACGCATTCTAGTAGACATAGCTGTTTTTTTCTTTTTTAAAGAATTTTCTTTTGTTTTTTCATCTAAATGATGAAAATCCATACAAACCTCAGGAAATGATCTCCCACAATCAGCACAGGGAATTCTTTTTTTAGAAAGAATATACTCGTATTGATTTTTTCTATATTTTTCTACATTATTCATAATAGGGTACTTAATGTTCCCTATTATTTATAAAAAAAGAGGGGTAAAATACCCCCCCGTGTTCCACCAATCAAACCGTCCCCACCACAGAACGGGTCTTACAACTCAAAGATACAAAGTTATGAAGACTTTTTCATCATATATCAAAAGATTTTAGGTGTCAAGTGTTGACAAGATATTAAAATCTAACTAAAATCACTCTGTTGGGTTTGAAGATAAATTATAGCTCAGTACCTACAGGTCTTTCCCATTTAGTTCCTTCTTGTACTATACCATCTCCATCACCATCTCTTGCATCAGGATTATAACCATCAGCAATCTTTTCTTCTAATGTTGGTTCACTAGAAACATTCTCCCAAGGAAGAGGTAATGAAGTGATTGGAGGATTATATTGTGATGCGATTTCATTTGAAAGTCTTGATTTTATATACCCAACATCGAGGTTATTTTCTAACCAACTAATCACAGTTTCTTTTGTAAGAGTTGAGTAATCAGCAAATCCTTCTGGACTTGGTGATGAAAGAGGATAAGAATTACTCATAGATGCTGATATTCCATTCTCATCTACTCCTGTAAGTCCCCAGTGAATGACTTTTACAATATTAGTCAATCCATTTTCTGATGGGGCACAATCTAATTGAGAAATATTCCAAGTATAAGTAATCATCGGTCTTTAGCATACTCCATATTTAGCTTTGAGGTTATTGCATTGTGTTTCCATACTCTCAAATCCTTTTACAGTCATCCAAGTCACCATTGAATATCTGTTTCCTTTGGTGACTGGTTCAACACCGTGACGATAATAACGATTAGAAGGGAAACATACTAACATTCCAGGTTCAGGACGAATACGAATATGAAGATCTGAAAATACAAAATCTCCACCTTCAAATTCATCGTTCAGATATAAGACCATCGACAAATCACGATCTACTGTCTTTCTCCACAATTGTGTTTGGTCGGGTGCAGTCCATATACCTTCACCATCAATATGAGGTTGGTAGTGTCCTCCTACACCATAACAAAGTAGTTGTGGAACTTCACTACTATCCACTTCAAACTGATAAAAAGGATTGATGACTTGCTTTACAATATGATGCATCAGTTCATTGACCTGTGGAAATACA
>Ga0214917_10005683_pt1 | contig 13230 bp, 18 predicted proteins | sample LL_1208_BB_MetaG_FD_177983 | JGI IMG/M metagenome (GOLD analysis project Ga0214917, IMG submission 177983) | Freshwater microbial communities from Lake Lanier, Atlanta, Georgia, United States - LL_1208_BB | ecosystem: Environmental > Aquatic > Freshwater > Lake | place: USA: Georgia | collected... | reverse complement strand
AGTCGGTGACACTTCTGAAACGCACGACGCATACCGCACCTGCCTAACTCTCTTATTCACTGCCCTCTAATGCAGTGAAAAAAGCAGAAAGTGTCTTCTGCGGGTGTCGGGCACTCGATACCCATTTGGGCGATTGGCGCAGCGGTAGCGCAGCTGCTTTACACGCAGACGGTCATTGGTTCAAATCCGATATTGCCCACTTGCATAAATATTTCAAAAAGAGTATAATGGAAAAACTGTTTAAACTCTTAAGTGATGCTCAGTCATCACTTTTTGTTTTATTTCATAAAACTTGGGCATTTCATTGGAATGTTGTAGGTAGTGATTTTACTCAACTCCATCAACTTTTTGGTGGACAATATGAAACCATGTTTGAAGAAATTGACAGACTCTCTGAACATATGAGATACTTAAATATTAAACCACTAAGTTCGCTTTCAAGAATGCTTGAGGTCACTCAAATTCAGGAAACAGCAAGTTCTACAACAGCAGATAAAATGCTTTCTGAATTATTAGAAAATAATACTAAATTATGTGAAATGCTTACTGAGATTTCGGAAGAATCGGAAACACAAAAACAATATGCAACTGCTAATTTGGTTCAAGATTTAATGGAATCGCATGGTAAATTTATTTGGCAATTAAAGGCACATCTTCAATAATAATTTTATGATTATAAGATAATGGAAAACTTACGCATTCGTTGTAAAACTTGCAACAGAGAAATAGAAGGGCATCCAACAAAAACAATTGCATGTGGTTGCTCAAATATGGCAACCATTCGTGGAGATAAGATTTCAGCAGTTGACTTATCTAAAGTTGTCATGCTAAACTCTATTCAGACAAAAACAAAATCTAATGTTCTTACAAATGAAGATCTTGCTTTTCAGGAAGCAAGGCGTCAACGTAAAGTAAGACGCTTGGATTTTGAAGTCCGTTGAGGACTTTTATGGAAAGTTGACCGAGTGGTTGATGGTGGTAGTCTTGAAAACTACTGAGGTTTGTAGCCTCCCAGGGTTCGAATCCCTGACTTTCCTTTAGTCACAATAGTTACAAAACTCTAATCTTAAAATTAGTATAATCATAAATTAGTAATACTATGATACCCTAAAATGGATTCTCATACCTATAATAATTGGGTAAAAATTAAAGAAACATTTGAGAAGTCTGGAAATACAAATAATATGTTTTATTCAAGAGCATGTGAAATTGTAAAAACTAAAAGAGATCCCCTTGAAAAGTTTTTAGGTAATAAAAATGGATAAAGAAGAAGTCCAGGCAATGATTGATCAATCAGTTGCAAAAGCAATTGACAATCACAATAAAACTGCTACAATTATAAGTGCCAGTATTGGTTCAGTCCTTCTTTTCTTTTATGCTCATGGTGTTCTGGCAGTGGTTGACAGGGTGAAGTAGGACTGGTATAATACATAGATACGAAACGGAATGTAGCTCAGTTTGGTAGAGCACTCGCTTTGGGAGCGAGTGGCCGTAGGTTCGAATCCTATCATTCCGACTCATAAATATCACTAATTATGGAAATCTACACAGTGCAAGAGTTTCAAGAAAGATGGGACGAAATGATTGATAGAGTGGAAAGGGGCGAACATATAGGAATTACAAACGGAACAAATACTGCTGTAATGATACCTGCGGATGATGAACTCATACGCATACACACGGAAGAAAACAACGAAGCATCCTAATGTTCTTGCGAGTGAGACTTGGTAGTCAGAGTCGCCTTATAAGCGATTTGCCCCAGATTAGGGCCTTTGACCTGGTTCGAATCCAGGCACTCGTATTGTTATTCGCTGTTTGCGAATAGCGAATGCTGGTTTAGCTCTCTGGCGAAAGCACTGCCCTCATAAGGCAAGACAGGTCGGTTCGATCCCGACAACCAGCACTTGACAGAACCCCTGTCAAACCCTTATAATACTAAGGTCAACATTCAAAACAATGACTCTCACTGCTAAATTCAAGAAAGATATCAGCACTCTTCGTTCTGCTGTTAATGGCGATTTTTATCTTGATGTAAAGAATCCGAAACTTTACAAAAAAGTTCGTCGCTATTATGAAAATGAAGGTGTAGTATTCTCTGAAGATCCTTTGGATAATTATGACATTCTAATTGAATGCCTTGCTCAAGATCTTGAATCTGTTGAGGTTGCTTGATTAAATAGTCACGGATGGACTCTAACAGCACTGGTCGGGAGCAAAACCCCTTATGCCTAAAACAAGTATCTTACGATATCTTGGAAATCTTCTTCTCATTATTGGTTATCAAACTATGCTATGGGGAGATTTTAAATGTGGATTAATGATAAAAGTTGTTGGGGGACTACTTACAATACCTTTTGCAATTAAACTCAAACTTTGGGATGTGTTATTTTTATGTGCATTTTTTGGTATTTCCGAGATATCAAAAGTTGTACAGATTTTCTTAGTTAAGACAAACTAAGTGGTGGAGTCAAGTATGACCCTATTATGAGTTTACGGCATCTCTCAAATGACGTTGGTGCGGATGGGGTAAACCCCGCCTGGTTTCCAATTTCCAGTTAAAGAATTGGTGGCGTGCATGAAAGACCTAATGGGAGAGTTGCACAAACTCTCCTTTTTTAGTATAATGGTAAAAAGTATTTTGCTTATGAAAGTTGCTTTAATTACTGGAATTACTGGGCAAGATGGATCTTACCTTGCTGAATTGCTTTTAGAAAAAGGATATGAAGTACACGGAATCGTCAGAAGATCCTCCCTTATCAATACTCACAGAATTGATGGGATTTATAATCGTCTTACTCTTCATTATGGTGATCTTACTGATTCTACGAACTTAGTTCGCGTTATTCAAAAAATTCAACCAGATGAGATTTATAATCTTGGTGCTCAGAGTCATGTCAAAGTATCCTTTGAGATGCCTGAGTATACTGGCCAAACAGATGCTCTAGGTGCCCTGAGAGTGCTTGAAGCAGTGCGTCTCCTATGCATAGAGGACCGTGTACGCATCTACCAGGCATCTACCAGCGAACTCTACGGACTAGTTCAGGAAACCCCACAGAAGGAAACTACTCCCTTCTATCCCCGCTCTCCTTATGGAGTAGCAAAACTTTATGGGTATTGGATCACAAAGAACTATCGTGAGGCATATGGAATGTATGCCTGTACTGGTATTCTTTTCAATCATGAAAGTCCCCGTCGCGGTGAAACTTTTGTAACCCGTAAGATTACTAGAGGATTGAAAGCAATGGTTGAAGGAAAACAAACAGTCCTTCATCTTGGAAATCTAAATGCAAAGCGTGACTGGGGACATGCTAAAGATTTTGTGGAAGCAATGTGGATGATGTTGCAGCAAGACATTCCAGATGATTATGTAATTGCCACTGGAGTTCAATATTCTGTTCGTGATTTTATTAATGAAGCAGCACCTTATTTTGGGATGAATATTGTCTGGGAAGGTGAAGGATTGAATGAAGTTGGTGTTGATAAAAATACTGGACTTGTACGTGTAATAGTAGATCCTAAATATTTTAGACCTGCTGAAGTTGAAACTTTATTGGGTGATGCCTCTAAGGCAAAGGAGAAACTGGGTTGGGAACCTAAGACTTCATTTAAACAATTAGTTGAGGACATGTGTATCAATGGTTAATAGTATGTTTCATAAAATAGAAAAATGTAGAGTTTGTGGTAACGAACATTACGTTACAGTTTTGGATCTTGGTGATCAATATCTATCAGGAATTTTTCCAAAATCTGTAGATCCTGATATGTATCGTGGACCACTGAAACTTGTTAAGTGTGATGAAACGACAGGTGGATGTGGTCATGTTCAACTCGAACATACCTTTGATCTTCCAACCATGTATGGCGAAGAGTATGGGTATCGTTCTGGTTTAAATTCAAGCATGGTAAAACACCTTCAAGGAAAGTATGAAAAGATTGTCAGTTTTCTTAATTTGCAAAAGAGAGATCTTGTAATTGATATTGCAGGAAATGATGGAACATTTCTTGGATTCTTCTCTCCAGAATTAAAACTTGTCAGTATTGATCCAACCTCTAAAAAATTCTCAAAATATTTTAAGAATCATGTAGATTATATTGCCGATTTCTTTACTGAAAAAACATATAGAAGTTATTTTGGAGAGCAAAAAGCAAAACTGATAACTTCATTCTCGATGTTCTATGACTTGGAAGATCCTTGTCAGTTTGCTAAAGAAGTTAATGCTGTATTAGATCCTGAAGAAGGTATTTGGGTTCTTGAACAAAGTTATATGCCAGAAATGCTTCGTGTAAATTCTTTTGATACAGTATGTCACGAACATCTTTCCTATTATGGAATGAGGCAAATCAAATATATTATGGATCAGGCAGGATTGAAGATTATTGATTTTGAGTTTAATGATGTAAATGGTGGAAGTATTTCTGTTGTAGTTGCCAATAAAAACAGCAAGTATGAGGAAGCGACACTGATGTTGAATGATCTTATTCAAGAAGAATTAGATCTCAAACTTAATACTACTGAACCTTGGGTTGATTTTTCTTTTCGTATTGAAGAATGTAGAGTTAATTTCTGGAAAATTATTGAAGAATGTAAAAAGGAAGGTCTTAGAATTGCTGCTCTCGGTGCAAGTACAAAGGGCAATGTGACACTTCAAACATGGGGAATCACTCCTAACGATATTCAAGTTGTTGGTGAGGTCAATCCAGATAAAGATGGTTCATTTACTCCAGGAACTTGGATTCCTATCAAAAATGAAAATGTAGTTATTGATGGGTATGATGTGTTCGTAATTCTTCCTTGGCATTTTAAAAATTTCTTTATTAATAGTTTAAAATTCAAAGGCAAAAAATTATTGTTCCCACTTCCTAATGCTGAAATTGTAATTCCGTAATATTATGAAAAAAGATTCTAAAATATTTGTTGCTGGTCATAGGGGACTTGTTGGATCCGCTATTGTTAGAACTTTAAAAGAACATGGATATACAAATATCCTCACAAGAACTCGTCAAGAATTGGATCTTTTGAATCAAAAAGATGTTTCTAATTTTTTTGAAGATGAAAGACCTGAGTATGTTTTTGATGCAGCTGCTCGTGTAGGTGGAATTTATGCAAATGATACTTTTTCTGCCGATTTCATTTATGAGAATATTCAAATTCAAACAAATTTGATTCATAGTTCTTGGAAGTATGGAGTAGAAAAGTTTTTATTCCTTGGGTCTGTTTGCATTTATCCAAAATTTGCAGAAGTTCCTGTAAAAGAAGAATCTCTTCTTACAGGATATCTTGAACCAACCAATGATGCATATGCTATTGCAAAGATCTCTGGCATCAAAATGCTTCAGGCATATCGTAAGCAATATGGATTCAAGTCAGTATCTCTGATGCCATCAAATCTTTATGGTCCTGGTGATAATTTTCATCCAGAAAATGGTCATGTTATTCCTGCAATGATAAACAAGTTTAATAATTCGAATGGAAAAAATGTAAATTTTTGGGGAGATGGAACTCCCATGAGAGAATTTCTTTATTCTGATGATCTTGCAGATGCTTGTCTATTTGCGATGGAACGTTTTGAAAATGCTGAACTAATAAATGTTGGTTCTGGATATAATGTAAGTATTAAAGATCTTGCTGAAACAGTTGCTGCAGTTGTTGGATATAATGGAGAAATTGGTTGGGATACATCTCGTCCAAATGGAACACCTAATCGTCCATTGGATTATTCAAAAATGACTGAACTTGGATGGAAACCAAAACATAGTTTATTATCTGGACTTGTAAAGACTTATCAATGGTTTACTGAAAACACATATTATGATAGTTCAAAATGAAATATTCAAAAGTAATTATTTGGGGACACCCTTTATATTCACATACTCATTCATATGTTCATGATGCTTATTATAGAGCATTTAAACACATGGGATATGATGTATATTGGTTTCATGATGATGAATATCCAGAAGATTTTGATTATACAAATTCTTTATTCATTGGTGAAGGATTCGCTGATAAAAAAATACCTATCAATGATAGCAGTTGCTACTTGATCATGTATTGTCCATCTCCCATTAAATATCAAAATGCTGAAAGGTACATTGATGTGAGGATGAGTGCCGTTGATTTTAAAGATCATATCCAAGAATATTCTCTGGACAAAACAAAAGCAATTAAACTTGGACCATCTTGTTACTTTGATCCAAAAACTATAAATAAAGTTCGAGTTAAAAATGATTATGTTGATTATGAAATGGATGATTATGATAAACTCTATATTAGTTGGGCAACAAATCTTTTGCCGGATGAATTCGAGGATGAGGATATTTACTTAGACCGAGAAAATGTAATCTATTATTCTGGAACAATTTCCGCACAAGGGGTATGTGAAAATTATTCAAATTGGATTCCATTTTTAACTGCTTGTCAAAAGAATGGAATCGATTTTATCCATAATGATCCTTGGTCAAATCCTCTTTCTATGTGTGAAGTTATTATTAGAACTCAAAAATCAATTTTTGGAATTGATATTCGTGGTCCTCAACATTTAAAACAAGGATTGTTAACTTGTAGAGTATTTAAAAATATAAGTTATGGACATCTTGGACTTACAAATTCACCAGCACTTTACGAAGAACTTGATGGAAATTGTATCTATAATTCAGATACGGAACAACTTTTTTATGATGGAATGGCAAATAGAGAAAATTATGAATTAATTAAAAGAGGTATGCAATTTGTAAAGGAAAATCACACCTATATAAACAGAATTAATAGTATTTTAAGTATTTTTGGAGATTGAACATGAATTTTTATTCCGATGCAGCACAAGATCAATTTGTTGCTCACATTTTAAATTTTAAAAAAGATGGATACTGTGTAGATATTGGTAGTTGCCATTCTATTATTTCAAATAATACATTTGTCTTCCAAGAACTTGGATGGACTTCGGTAAGTGTTGAAATTAATAGTGAATATAATAGTAGCTATAGTTCAAGGATTAATGGGACTCATTATAATGAAGATGCTCTTAAAGTAAAATATAAAGAAGCATTTGAAGAAAATGAGTTTCCTAAAACTATTGATTATCTTTCTCTCGATGTAGACACACTTTCATTAAGTGTTCTTAAAATTCTTCCTTTTGATGAATATCGATTTAAAGTTATTACTATAGAACATGATGCTTATCTATATGGGGATAAATATAGAGCAGAACAAAGAAAAGTTTTAACTAAACTTGGATATAGACTAATTTGTTCAAATATTTTGGTTCCAAATCCTGGGCATGTTGGTTATAATGGTGAACCTTGTCCTTTTGAAGATTGGTGGGTTTATCCTGAAGAATTTGAGTCTGAATTGCTTGATAAAATTCAATGTGATATGACACAACCAATGGACATTATTTCTAAATTAAAATGAAATTAGGTTTTTTTTATACTTGTTATACTGAAAAAAGGGCAGTAGAATATTCTTTAAAGGAACTTCGCAAACATTATGTTAACAATCCAATCTATCTTGTTTCAGATGGTGGATTGGATTTTACTTATTTAAAAAAAGATTATGATAACTTAGAAGTATCTTTAGAAGAAGATACTATGAGTGATACTTTTAAAGTTACTGACCAAAATTGGAGGGAACCAGTTCATCAAAACATAATTAAACGTGCAACTTTTGCTGTTTTAAATCGTTTAGAAAAAGCAATAAAATTTTGTAAAAGCGAATATATTCTTATGATGGACCCAGATGCATTAGTTAGGGGACCTTTGAACATTCCTGATGGAGTTAAATTGTTGGGGTCAAGAATTAATGTGGGATTGCCTGAAAGTATTAGGGATGTTCTCTCCAGAGTAGAAGGATCTAAAGTTATTAATTGTTGGGGAGCAACACCGGCAATTTTTGAAACCAAAACATTTATGGAATCATGGGAAAATATAAAAGTCACCCCCGAAATAATTGATATGTTAATTTATGAATTCTATGCAATTTATGCTCATGATCTGCTTCTACCTCTAGTTTTTGCTTTAGTTGGTGCAGAAGAAACATTTAATCCAGATATTATTGAGTGTAAAAGAAACCTCAATTGGGAAAATACAAATCATCCTTTAGTTCATCAATTTAAGGAGTTTTATTGATGCAAAAAGATTTTGTTATTGTAACTTCCCTTTATAATCTGACCAATGTTAAAAGAACTGACAATAGAGATTGGAATGATTATTTGAGATGGTTTGAAAAAACACTTCAAGTAAAATGTCCATTTGTTATTTTTACTGAAGAAGAGATAAAACCTTTTATTCTTGAACAAAGAAAAAATCTTTTAACTCATGTTATTACAACAAAACTTGAAGATGTTCCATTATTTTCTTTGAAGGATAAAATTCAAGATATATTGGATTCTTCTGAATATCAAGAAAAAATGTCAGATGTTGATAGAGTTGAGTGTAAAGACTCTTTATATTCTGTTATTCAATATTCAAAGTTTAAATGGTTAAAAAAAGCATCTGAATTAAATCCATTTGATTCAAAATATTTTTTTTGGTTGGATGCTGGGGCTAGTAGATTTTTGGAAGATTCTTATTATCAAAATAGTTATCCAAGTCAAGAATCTTTAGACCAACTTGATTTGATTGACAACACTTTTTTATTGCAGTATAATTTTGATTATTATACTGATTTAATAAATTGTAAAAGTCTTTCTAAAAAATATTTTTTTGATAATAGATCTTTTATATGTGGCAGTATGTTTGGTGGAAATATAGAAGCAATTAATTCTATTGATAATGAAATGGATAAAATTATGAGTATGATGATAGAAAATACTTGTATAAACAATGAACAAATTGCTTTGGGATATTTGTGTAAAAATAAAGAAGAATTATTTACTAAATTTTATAGAAAAGATTCGCAAAAACATTTGAATTTGTTTGAAGAGATGGTATGAAAATTACATTAATTGGTCCTGGAATTATGCCCATCCCACCAACAGGTTGGGGAGCGGTTGAAATTCTTGTGTGGGACACGAAAAATGCATTGGAAAAACTTGGACATACAGTTCAAATTGTAAATACAAGAGATGCAAATCAAATTATTTCTGAAATAAATTCTTTCAGACCTGATTTTGTGCATATTCATTATGATGAATTTATTGAAGTTTATCCTTATATTCAATATCCAAAAGCAATTACAAGTCATTTTGGATATCTGGAGAGACCTGAAATGTTTGGTGGGTATGTAAATGTTGCCAATGCTTTTGCTCATATACAACCAAATATATTTTGTCTCTCTGATGGAATTAAAAACATCTACAAAATTTTAATGAATATTCCTGAGGAAAGATTATTTGTAACTCCTAATGGAGTAAATACGTCTGCATTTAGATATACAGATAGTCCTAAGTATGCGGATAGAAGCCTTTATCTTGCAAAAATAGATTATCGTAAACGTCAACATATGTTTCAATCTATTGAAAGTTTATGGTACGCCGGCAATAATGCAGATTCTAGATTTGATGTCTCAAAAAATTATCTTGGGGAATGGGATAAACAAACACTTCATGATCAATTAACTGAATATGGAAATCTTGTTCTTCTGAGTGATGGAGAAGCACATCCATTGGTTTGTATGGAAGCACTTGCTGCTGGTTTGGGCATTGTAGTAACTGAATGGGGAAAGGCAAATTTGGATGATAGTAAAGAATTTATTACTATCATTCCAGAAAGTAAAGTAAATGATATTACTTATATTGAAGAAAAGATCGTTGAAAATAGAAACTACTCTATAAACAATAGAAAAGAAATTCTTGATTATTCAAAAGAATTTGATTGGATTAATATTATAAAAACTAAATATCTTCCCAATATTGAAAAATTGATTGAAAAATTATGATTGGATTTAATGCCCTTGGTCAATTAGGTAGACTTGGAAATCAAATGTTCCAGTTTGCTGCCCTCAAAGGAGTTGCAAATAAACATGGATATCAATATTGTATTCCTCCAAGTCAAAATAAAGATGAATGGAAAGATCATCAATTGTTTGTTCCATTTAAGTTAGAAAGTGTTTCTCAATTGAATGTTCAATATATTGATGCTGGTAGACCAATTGTTATGGAGGAAACATTTTCATTTAACGAAAAGTTTCTTAATCAATGTCCTGATTGGGTTTCTATTCAAGGATTTTTTCAATCAGAAAAATATTTCAAACATATTGAGAATGAGATTAGATCTGATTTTGCATTCAGAGATGAAATTTTGGAACCTTGTAAGGAAATGATTTCTCAATTAGATGCTCCTCCAATTTCACTTCATATTCGTAGAACTGATTATATTACTAATCCGAATCATACTGCACTTGGATTGGAGTATTATCAGAAAGCATTAGAACAGTTTGATAATGAACCAGTTCTTGTATTCTCCGATGATCCAGATTGGTGCAATGAACAAGAACTATTTTCATCCGATAGATTTCTTATTGCCGAAGGAAACTCTAATTATGTTGATCTATGCTTGATGACATTGTGTTCTGCTCATATTATTGCCAATTCTTCATTCTCTTGGTGGGGGGCATGGTTGGCAAAAAATAATCAAGTCATAGCACCATCTGGATGGTTTGCTGGGTCTAATAATGAACACATAGATACTAAAGATCTTATTCCTGAAACTTGGACGGTGATTTAATGAAAGTTGCGATTTGTTTTATTGGAACTGGAAAGTATTTGAACTTTCTTCCAAAGTATTATGAAAATATTCAAGAGTATTTTCTTCCCAATAGTGAAAAGACTTTTTTAGTTTTTACGGATGGGGAAGGAGATTTTCCTGAAGATGTTAAAGTATATCCACAAGAACATCTTGAATGGCCTTATGTCACTCTAACAAGATTTGGAATCATTCAAAAAGCAAAAGAAGAGATTGAAAAGAATGATTGGTTTGTTTTTATTGATGCAGATGCATTGGTAGTTGATACAATTACTGAAGAAGAATTTTTTGATAATGAAAAACCATTCTTTGGTGTTCATCATCCTTGTCATTTTCTTCAAATGCAACCACATAATCAATATCCTGGAGCATTTGAAACAAATCCTTTATCACTATCGCATATAAGTGAAACTGATGATTTATCTGTTTATTATCAAGGATGTTTATGGGGAGGAAAAGTTCCCGATGTTCTTAGAATGATTGAAGAACTTGATAGTAGAATTAATAAAGACCTTGAAAATAATGTAATCGCGGTCTGGCATGATGAAAGCCATATCAACAAATTCTTTATTGAACAAAGGGAACATGTAAATGTTTTGGGTCCCGAATATGCATATCCTGAAGTATTTTCCGAACATTGCAAATTTGAACCAAAGATAGTACACTTAGCAAAGAACAACTCAAAATATCATGTTTGAATTAGTTGATAAGAATAAATCTGCTCATAAACTTAGGGGGATTGGTCCAATCTATTATTTAAATCTTGATGGTCAACCAGAAAGACGCCAGTATATGGAAGACCAATTTAAGTATTGGGAAATTGAGAATTATACCCGTATCTCTGCATATGATGGTCGTGAAGATGACCTAAGTGACATTATTGCCGGTAGATATCCTGAGATGATGACCTCTGGCGAAATCGGTTGCACTACATCTCATCTAAAAGCAATCAAACATTGGATGGAAACATCTGATAGTCCTTATGCGATCATCATGGAAGATGATTGTAATTTAGATCTGGTTAGGTTTTGGAACTTTACCTGGGACGATTTTTATGCACATATTCCTTATGATTGGGATATTGTGCAAATTGCCATCATCTGTACTGGCGATATTCATGTCAAGTTGCATAAAAGATTTGTAAATGATTTCTCTACTGCTTGTTACTTGATTACTCGCCATCATGCAGAAAAACTTCTCAAGTTTCATTGCAGAGGAGATAAGTATAAACTTGATAATGGTGTCAAGCCCCGCCCTGTTGCAGATGATTTGATTTACAATACGGGGAACACCTATTCAATTCCTCTTCTTCTTTATAGAATTGAATTGGGTTCTTCTATTCACCCAGAACATATTGATGCATTTCATAAGGCAAACTATAATGCTTTATCACAATTCTGGGAACAGAATGGATCCGATATTGATATCAAAGATTATATGAATTATGATCCTTATTTGGGTCGGATAACCGAAAATTCAGCAGCACAGCAAAGTACTTGACATATTTCGTAATTCATACTATACTATTTCTATCTTAATATTTGATTAAGATTCCTAAATAACGGAGATTTGCCTTGTTGTAAATCTTCACATTGTCGTTTAGTACTAATACAAAAAAATTTATGAAAATCAAACAACTGATGCTTGCACCTGTTGCTTTTGGTATGATTGCTCCTGTTGCACAAGCAGCAGATCTTAATTTGGCAGCAGTCAATCAATACTCCTCACAGGAACAGGTCACAAGCGTCACACAATTTTCTGACGTAAAACCTACTGATTGGGCATATCAAGCACTTAGCAACCTTGTAACTCGTTATGGTTGTGTTGCAGGATATCCTAATGGTACTTTTGCAGGTGGAAAAGCAATGACTCGTTTTGAGGCAGCAGCACTTCTGAATGCCTGTCTTGATCGTGTCACTGAAACAACTGATGAACTTCGCAAACTTCTTGCTGAGTTTGATACAGAACTGACTGTATTGACTGCTCGTGTGGATGGTCTTGAAAACAAAGTTCGTACCCTTCAGGCGCAACAATTCTCCACCACTACCAAACTGGCTGGTGAAGCAAGTATGATCCTTGGTGGTGTGCCTAATTACACTGCTGCTGGTGTGAAAGGTTATGGAAACACAACCTTTAACTATGACCTTCGTCTGAATCTTGATACTTCATATACTGGTCAAGATTTGCTGCGTACTCGTCTGCGTACTGGCAATTTCTCCAAGTATCCTTTCGGCACTTCAACGAACAACATCTTCAAACTTGATAAAGCAGAAGATTGGAATAATGCAGTCTATGTTGATCGCCTGTACTACCAATTCCCTGTCGGTAAGAATCAAGCAACCAAACTGACTATTGGTGCTCTGGTTCGTAACACTGAGATGGCATGGATTCCTTCGGCATACAAGTCAAACATTCTTGATGTGTTTGCTGTTGGTGGTACTGGTGGTGTCTACAACAAAGCAACTGGTGAAGGTGTTGGTGTTCAGTGGAAGCAACCTGTTGCAAAAGGCAAACCTGCTTGGGTGCTGAATGCTAACTATGTTGTCAATG
>Ga0214917_10005682_pt1 | contig 13232 bp, 15 predicted proteins | sample LL_1208_BB_MetaG_FD_177983 | JGI IMG/M metagenome (GOLD analysis project Ga0214917, IMG submission 177983) | Freshwater microbial communities from Lake Lanier, Atlanta, Georgia, United States - LL_1208_BB | ecosystem: Environmental > Aquatic > Freshwater > Lake | place: USA: Georgia | collected... | reverse complement strand
CTCCTTTTTACCTGTAAGAATTAGAAAAAGAGCTGGATACATTCCGGCTCTTTTTTATTACTCACCTTATTGACGCAAAAAATTTCTTCTTAAGGCATAAACCATCGACTCACCCTGCTGCTTATGGTATTTTATAGAAGAAGCATATTTTAATAGCTATTGCGCAAGGAATTATATGAAAAAAGCACGTTTTGAACTAGAAACTTTAAGTAGAGATAATTTTATAGAGCAATCTCAAAAAAATGGTTGCGATGTTACATATCATACCCTTGAAGATGACGAAGAATTTTTAGATGCCTTGACCCAAAAAATTGTTGAAGAACTTGAACAGGTGTTTGATGCCAATACCAAAGAAGAAGTGATTGAAGAACTTGCTGATCTTGATGAAATCTTGATCACCTTTAAAAGCTTGGTTGGGATTGAACAGAAAGATATTGATACTGCACGGCTAAAAAAATTGGCTGAACTTGGCGGATTTAAAAAACGAATTTACGCCGAACACATTGAAACTCCTGTCAATTCAAAAGAGTATCAGTACTATTCTGAAAAGGTAGATCAGTACGAAAATCCACTTAACGATGACGAGTAATAAGTATGACTAAAAAAAAGTTTTTGCTTGATAAATTAGGACGTGACAAAGCTATTGAGCTCTTTAAAAATGATAATTGTGATATTAAATTCCATGTCATTGAATCTAATGAAGAATATTTAGAAGCAATTACCAAAAAGATCTTTGAAGAACTTGAAGAAGTTTTGGCGTGCACAAGCCAAGCACAGCTGATTGAAGAATTGGGAGATCTTGATGAAATTTTAGATGCTTTAAAAAAACTGACTAAAATAGACCAAGCTGCTATTAATGAAAGCCGTAAAAATAAACGAGAAAAAAAGGGAGGCTTTGAAAAACGTATTTATTTACATTATGCAGACGCTCCTGAAGGTAGCTGGATGTATAACTATTGTTTAGAAAATCCAGAAAAATATCCTGAGATTGTCGATGAAATCGAGCTCCCCTGATTGTTAATTTTTCATTTTTGTAAAATATGTGGTACAGTTATTACCCCTAAAATTGAAATAAAGTAATTTGAGAGGTCCTTATGCAATTTCATATGTTAAACAGTATTTTTAATACTTTTTTTACTGTACTTGAGTTTTTTGATTATATGACATGGACGTATATTGCAGTACCTGCCATTATTGCTTTTGGCATGCTTCTTTCTTATAAAGCGTCATTTTTTCAGATCACAAAATTTCATAAGATTTTTTCTCTTTTTATTAATTTTTTAAAAATAGGAGATTCAGAAAAGGTTCGAGGGATAAGGCCATTAAACGCTTTTTTTGCGGCAATTGGCGGATGCATGGGAATCAGTAATATTATTAGTGTTTGTACCGCAATACAAATTGGTGGCCCAGGAGCTCTTTTTTGGATTTGGGTTGCTGCATTGTTAGGGATGCTTGTAAAGTATGGTGAAATTTATTTAGGGGTAAAATATCGTGTTGCTGGCGCTGATAACACTTACAACGGTGGCCCTATGTATTACCTTAAAAAAGTTGACCCTTCCGGCTGGCTTTCAAATATCTTTTGCATTCTGATGTGTATTTATGGGGCAGAAATTTATATGTTCAGAGTTATGACTCAAACATTTTCAACTGGTTGGTCTATCAACCCCTTAATTATTATTCCATTCCTTTTGTGTGCTATTATTGGAGCAGGTCAACGCGGAATTGATCAAGTTGGTAAAATTAGCAGTGTTTTGATTCCTATCTTTTTATGCGCGTTTAGTCTTATATCGTTTTGGCTTTTTCTGAATAATATGCAAAAGGTCATAGAAGTAGTTGGGCTAATCTTTAGCCATGCTTTTACACCACATGCTGCCGTTGGCGCTTTTGCAGGAAGTTCTGTTTTAGTTACCATGACCCAAGGGATGAAACGAGCATGCTATGCTGGTGATATTGGAATTGGCTACGCTTCTATTATTCACGCTGAATCAGAAGAGTCTGTTCCACAACGTCAAGCAACTTTAGGGCTGTTTGGAATTTTTATTGATACCATTTTGGTCTGCACTTTAAGCGTTATGTTAATTTTAGTAACTGGATTATGGAGCGAACCAATCAGTGAAAATATGCTTATTGCAACAGCATTAAGTAATTATATTCCGCATATTAAAATCGTTTGGCCATTTTTTGTATTTTTACTTGGTTATTCTTCGTTAATTGCGTTCTTTGTCGTTGGAAAAAAATCTGCAAATTATTTATGGCCAAAACATGGTGCAAAACTTTATACCTTTTATGCCATTACCGCTTTTTTAGTTTTTTCATTTGTCGGAACAGAATCCCACATTTTAACCATTATGTCCTCAACTGGAGCACTTTTGCTCTTGATTAATATGTATGGAATCTTTAAACTACGCAATGAAATTTCATTTCCATTTTAATAAAGCAAAAAGGTAGTTTATGAATCGCAATTATCTTGTAATCAAGTTACTCTTTTTAAGTAATTTTAATCTTCTTAGTGCAGCAATTTCTCCAGGTCATCAACTTGTTCTTGCAGCAGCAGCTACTGGAGACATTCAAACCGTTCGTTCATTTTGCCTTGATCCAAACGAAACAGCTGGTAAGCAGTCTGCACTCTATGCAGCTCTTAAACATAATAGACGTGATATTGCATATTGGCTTTTACACTGTGGTGCAACAGTTGGCGCTGATGAATTAACAAGAGCGGTACAAACTGCCAACAGACCTTTAACACTTGAAGTTTTTAGGCATTTGCCAGATTCATTACGATTAAGGCGATTAGAAAAAAGAGTGCTTAAAGAAGCTGCTTTAAAAGCAGGTGACCCAGTAATTATTGGCCTTCTTGCAAACAGAAATTTGATTCATGTAGATTTATTAGATAAAAAGCCTGCTCAAAAAAAAGCTGTTCCTTTAGGAAAAGAATCTACTCCAAAAAGAAATACTGAAGACCTTGAGTGCGTTATCTGTCTTTGCCCTTTAAAAGCACCTACTCAAGATAAACTATTTTTTAACTGTAACCATGGTTTAGAATACTTTCACCGACATTGTATTAAACAAGCTATTAAAAAAACAAATAAAAGTTGCCCATTATGCAGAGCAAGATTTAAAATTTAAGTTAAAACTATGAACAAAAAATTCCTCTTATTACTTTTTACAACAAATGCAATTCAACTAACTTATCCGCACGAACTAACTTGTAGGCCCTTTCCTGTACATCACGCTGTCAACAATAATGACATAGCTGGCTTATTCTTTTGTTTTCGTGCTGGTTGCAATCTTGATCTACAGCTACCAGAAACTGGAAAAAGTCCTCTACACTGCGCGGTATCAAATAATCAGCTTTTTGCTGCGCAACAGTTACTTGAACACGGTTGTGATCCTAACCTTCGGGATGAATTTCAAGATCGAGCAATTGATGATGCGATTTTTTACAATCGTCCTGAAATTTTAAAACTACTTTTTCAATATTCTAATCCAAACATTAATTTAGAAACTGGAGAAAGCCTCTTTGAAAAAGCTTTAAATTATTTAAATACAGAAAATAACAGTTCTTGCATTAGAGCTCTTATGGAAAATAAAGAATTTGATACAGCAGTTCATATTGAAAAAGCAATAATGTCAGGAAATTTACAAGGGGCTCATATAATGCAGCAATGGTTAAATCAACAAAGACAGCCAGATAGAATTACAGCAAGACTGCAATTAGAACGCCAAGCAACGCAAGGCAATGATGCACCTGAAGCAAAACGACAATGCCTAGAAATATGCCCTTGTTGTCAAGAACCGATGGATGATACTGACAACCCAGGAACTCAAATTTTTCAATGCTCACATTATTTACATGAAGGTTGTTGGCAAGGATTAGAAAGTAATGGGTATACTACCTGCCTAATTTGCCAAGCTCCTTTAGCACAACAAGCTGAAAATGGTACTACTCAAGTGCCTCGGCAAAAAACCGCAGCAGAATTAGAACAAGAAGAAAACGATGCAATGATTGCAAGCCTTCTTGCTGCTGGTATTATAAACCCAGCTGATCTTCAATATTGATAAAATAAATAAATTATCGACCTTCAGCTCTTGTTACAGTTCCTGAACTGGTCTTTTTAGCTTGGGCTTGTTTTAACGCCTCTTGTGCTTGAGCATGGTCAGCTTGTGCTCTATCTAAAGCTTTTTGTGCATCAGGAAGAGCTTTTTTTGCGTCATTATAATCTTCAACTGCTCGTTGAGCTGATTGATTTCCAAAAGTAGCTTGCACTCTTTGTCGTATCGAAACACGATTACCAGTTATTGATTGAGTTGCTTGTAAAGTATTTTGATGCGAGTCAACCATTGCTTGAGCATCTGATACTCTTGTTTTTGCAGCTGTTACTGCTTTTTCAAGAGCTGCAATATCATTTTTTGGGGCTGTAATAACTTTTGGTTCTAAAACTGGAACCGATTGTTGATCAATTGTTGCTAATAAATCATCAGTTGCTTGTTGCTGTTGTGAATTGACCATCTTGATCATCTCAGGAGAAAATTCAATAAGATTTTTATAATCGCCTACTACATCTTTTAAGCTAGCGGGAGTTGCTTCAAGCAGATCTTGAACCACATCACGAAATGTAGAGCTTTGCGTAAGATTATGTAGATCAGGTTTTACAATCGTAAATTGACCACAATACGGATTTGCTTTTAATGCATCTTCTATTGCTGTTACTGCCGGTCTATCATTTGCTATTTTTGCTCGAATCAATGCTGGTATTAGATGGTTTGTGAATAATTGAGTTTCTTCTTGCTTGCGAACAGTACTTAAAACCTCTGGGTTAGAAGTATCCTGAGATTGAGTTTGCACAAAATCAGGTGTAAAAGCTTTTATTCGTTGAACAACAGAATCTGTTGACACACTATTAACACTAAAAGTTTTTATACAAACTGTTAAAATAATAATTGATATTACACCATACTTTTTCATAACAACTCCTTTTTTTAAATAAATTTACTCTGGCTGACTGTACTTATCCTTAAATTCTCTTAAAGAACACTTCCATGCATTGTCAATTGCAGAAAAAACTGTACTGTATTCAGGGTGGTGGTTGGGATCAGAAATAAGGTTGGTTATTGCTAACAATAAGCCATTTTCTTCCATATCCCTAAATGTTTCTAGAGTAAAATCTTCAGCATTGTCTATTTCTTTTTCAAGAAAAGCAATTACTCCTTCAATCTCTGCTTTGTAACTATCAGTTAACGTTCCATTGCTTTCTTCTCTTGCAAGAGAAGCCTTATACTTATCAATAAAATCTCTTAAAGAATTTTGATAATCTAGACAAATACTAGCTAAATCCTTCATATAGTTTAGTCTTTCTTGTATTTTGTCAATTGTTCTTATTTTTTCTTCCAATTCTTCTTCACGTTTACGGGCTGCTTCAAGAATAACTGATCGTTCCTGTATTTCCCTTGCTTCCCTATCACGTTTTTCCTGATCTTCTGCTAATCTTTTTTCTTTCTCCGTCTGCTGCCTTAATTCTTCCAATCTTTGTTTTTTAGGTTTTTCTAGTTTTGCTGCAGATTTAGCAGTTGAGGCTTCTTTTGGAAGGAAGTTTTCCCATTGTGCTTTTTCTGCTTGTCTTTTTTGTTCTTCTTGAGCTTCTTTTTTTAATCTTTGTGCTTCTTGTTTTAATCTTTGTGCTTCTTGCCTTGCTTGTGCAGTAGCTTGTTTTTCTCTTTGATCTTTTAGTTCTTGTTCTTTTTGTTTTGCTTCTATTGCGTCTTTTTTTTCTTTAGCTGCTTTCATTATTTCCGCTGTATCTTGTAATGCTTCAAAAGCTTGGCGATTATCTGGAGTAATAAAAGAAAAAGAGCCATCCAACAACGTTCTTAATATCGCAATTTTTTTATCATGCGATGGCGTAGGAGTGTTAACTAGAACGTCATTTTGCACAAATACTTCTGTCACCTCTTCATCAAAATGTTTCATTTTACTTTTATCTACAAGTCCTCTTAGTTGATAGTAGAAAGATAGTTTTTCTTGTTGTTTTGGTTTTTTTCTTTTATCTGCAGCAGCTTTATAAGAATCAGCCGCCGATAAACTAAAATTTGAGATTAAAAAGAGACTTGTAACCATTACTAAAAGTTTTTTCATAACATTCTCCATTTTGAACAACTATAACTTATAGGTTTAAGTATAACAATTACCCATCATATTTTTCAATATTTTTACGTAATTTGATCGATTTAATCTTATTTTTGTAAAGATTCCCATTGTTGCAAAACTTTTTTAAGCTCAGACTCTTTTTTAAGCACTTTTTCTTGGGTTGCAGAAAATTCTGGTGTGCCATATTCAAGGTCACCAAATGTAGCATTAAGCTTGTCAATTTCAGCTTCAAGTTTTGCAATTAAACGCTCAAGATTATGGATCTCTTTTTTGCGATCTTTTTCTTGGTCTTCTTTTGCACCTGCATCTGTTTGTTTTTTGGTATTCTGAAAAACGCCAGCTTCAGACTGTTTATGCTCTTCTTGTTGGTCAACTTTTTGCTGCAAATAAGAATCATAATTACCAAAATAACTGTGCACACCATTATGTGTCAGCTCAAGCACCCGTGTTGCAAGTTTATTGACAAAATCATGATCATGCGAAACAAATAAAACTGTTCCATCAAATTGAGAAAGCGCTTGATACAGAACCTCTTTTGATTGAATATCCAAATGGTTTGTTGGTTCGTCAAGTAATAAAAAGTTTGCATCTTGTAAAAGGACTTTAACCATACTGACACGGTTACGTTCCCCACCACTTAATACTTTTGTTTTTTTAACTACTTCATTTTTTGAAAATAAAAACGAACCTAAAAATGTCCGAATCTGTTGTTCTGTTTTGTGAGCAGTGTTGTCCATAACTTCTTCTAGAACAGATTTTTTAGGATCTAATACTTTGTGCTGTTCTTGTTCAAAGATTGCTGTTTTAACATTATAGCCTGTTGAAATTTTTCCCTGTTGCAATTTATAGTTACCACATAATAGATTAAATAAAGTTGTTTTACCGGCACCATTGGGCGCAATAACTGCAACTTTTTGTCCACGTTCAATTGAAAATGTTACATTTTTAAAAATTGTTTTTTGGTCAAATGCATAGGAAAGGTCGTGCACTTCAAGAACAATACGACCTGCCCGCTCTGTATTTGCAAAATTGAAACGGACCTCTTTTGAACTTGGTGGCAATTCAATTCGCTCTATTTTATCAAGCGTTCGTTCCATACTTTTTGCAAGCTTTGCCTTACTTGCTTTTGCTTTAAACCGCTCAACAAACAACTCTTTTTTCTTAATTTCTTTTTGTTGCTGAACAAAAGCTTTTTCAAGTCGCTCTAAATTTGCCTGTTTTTCTTGTTCATAATCTTCATAATTACCCTGATACAATACACCTTTGCCACCATCAAGCTCAAAAATTTCTGTACATAATTGATCTAAAAAGTAACGGTCGTGACTGACGAGCAAAAAACCAAAATCGGCTTTTTGTAAAAATTCTAAAAACCAATCTTTTGCAATAATATCTAAATGGTTTGTTGGTTCGTCAAAGAGGTAAAAGTCTGCCTTTTGTAATAACAGTTTTGCAAGAACTACACGCATCTGCCAACCAACAGAAAGGGTTTCAACCGAATCATCAAGTTGACCCGGCTTAAAGCCTAAACCTTGTAATACTTTTTTGGTATCTCTGATAGCGTGATCAAGCTGCAATTGAGCAAGTTGTTCCATAATATCGCCATATTCTTCTGTTGCTTGAGCATTTGATTGTGCAATTAATGGCTCTAACGCAAGAGCTCGCTGACGCAAAGGACCAACCAACTTATAAGCACTTAATGCCTCTTCTAAAATTGATTGCGTACTGCTGAGCACAACTTCTTGCGGCATATAAGCAACATTACAGGTACCAGAAACTAAAATAGTTCCTGAATCAAGCATATTGCCTTGTGCAATAGCTTTAAGCAAGGTACTTTTTCCGGTTCCATTTCTGCCTACTAAACCAAGACGATCGCTTGGTGCGATCGTCAAGTTAATTCCATCAAAGATTTTTTGTGAACCAAAAGAAAGAGAGATATTTTGTAAATTGATCACTGTTATTTTTTTCTCTCGCCAAAAAGACGTAATAAATGAATGAATAAATTAATAAAATCAAGGTATAAGGTTAAAGCGCCAAGCAATGCAATTTTACTTGCCATTTCTGGATCAGTAATTGAACGACCAATCTCTTTAATTTTTTGCACATCATAGGCTGTCAGTAAGGTAAAAATACCAACTGCTACTAAAGAAATATAATAGTTTGCAACCGGTGATTGAAACCACATGTTAGCAAACATTGCAATCATAAGTCCAAAAAGACCCATAACTAAAAAACTGCCCATTGCGCTTAAATCTGACTTGGTAAAATAGCCGTACAAAGCCATTGCACTAAACGTGCCAGCTGTGATTGCAAAAGCTAAATAAATTGATTGCAACGTATATAATTGAAAATAAACTGAAAAAGTCACTCCAGAAAGTGCAGAATAAGCCAAGAACGAAACAACCGCTGTTGAAAATTCCATACTGTTAATACGCGCAGAAAGGAAAAATACTAACCCAAGTTGCACAAGCACTAAAACAAATACCAAGGGAGAACCAACAATTGTCTGGAATACTACAGGGTTTGAAGCAACGTAGTAAGCAACAACAGCGGTAATTGCTAAAGCAAGCGCCATCCATCCATATACTTTATACATAAAATCGCGAACTGACTGACCAGTCATACTATATTCATTGTGCCACATAGGTATACCCTTTCAAAGATTATAAAGATTTGACCTTCTATTGCTTAGTTAGCTTAGCAAATTGAGCTTTTTTTGGCAATCGAGAAGAAGGTTGAGCAGAACAGAAAAGTCTTTCCTCCAGATTCAACCTTGTAACTGGGTTGCTTATTAAGCTCATTTCTTCTGGATGATATTCTGTTAAATGTTTTTTTAATTCTCTAGAAATAGCTCCAAGCGAAGACCATTCAGGAATAGACAATAAGCGATTGCAGAGATCACACTCAAAGCATGTATCATTTACGTTTCGAGGAGTGAAGCGCCGAACAATTGCCATTTCTTTAGTGGTAATTCGATCCCCATTTGGATACATCCAGTGCCCCTCACAACAATTAAGGTTAAAAAAATATACAGATACTGTTAGTAAAATTATTATTTTACGCATAAGCGGACCCTCTTTAAAAAAAATCTATATTTTTGCATCTATTATATGGTTAGATAGTCATTATATTGACTATAGCTACTATTGACTATACCTATTTTTAACTAAAAAATTATAAAGGGGAAATCATGCATAAGAAAATACGGCCATTAATTGCCGTTATTGGCTTTTTATTACTCTCTAACTTTGGGTCACAAGACGAAAGTGTAGCCGGCAGAATTAAGCCAACGATTAATTTTTATGGATCAGTTACTGACACGTCAGAAAATAGCTACGATGTAGAAAACATTACCGTTTCTGGAATGTATAAACAGGTGCCTTTTTATGCAAAACCAAAAAATAAAGAAACTGACCCAACAATTAATATCACTCGAATAGATTTTGCAGAAATTGCTGAACTTACCGTTCCTTTCCCAGAACAAATTTTAACTTTTAACAATCGACAATACATTGAAGTTCAAATCGTTTCAAAAGATCCACAAAGAACAACATCGTCTTTTATTATTGAACTGAGCAAAAGAATTATTTGCGACCAGGTAAATACCGCAGGGCCTATTGAAAAAGATCTTTCTTTTAAAGCACTCAAAAAAATAGTATTTAAAGGCCACAAGTCTCCTGAAAAAGAAAAACCAGCCGAAGCAACAAAGTAGCTACTGCCAATAAAGAGTTAAAAGAAATAGCTTTTGTTGTCTTTTATGCTAAACTTTAACGTGTCATTTTAAAAAATGAAACCCCTTGTTTAAAGGAATTTTATGGCTCTGATGATTACCAATGAGAATGTTGAACAAGAAATCAACAAATCAACCCTTCCTGTTATTTTAGATGTCTACGCAACTTGGTGTGGACCATGCCAACAAATGGCTCCAATCTTTGAAGAACTTGAAAAAGAACTCGGATCAAAATGCAAGTTCTTAAAATTAAATGTTGATGAAGCTCGTGAAATTTCCATTCAATACGGAATCACTTCTGTTCCTACGTTTGTTTTTATCAAAAATGGTGAAATCAAACATAAAGAAACAGGCTACATGAATAAAAACGATTTACGCTCAAAAATTGAAAATTTTATCGAATAAGCTTATTTCAAAATTATTAGATTAGATTTAAAAAGGGACTTTCAAGGTCCCTTTTTTGTGGTTAAATAATGTTAAACTTTACCTCATTTGCTTTTAAAATTTATTTCATATATAATTCAAATAGAATTGTAAAAAATAACTCTAAAATGGAGTATCTTATGAAAAAATTATTATTAGTTTTAATGCTAGGCTTAAGTAGCCTTACGTTACAAGGTGCGAATGTTGATGGTTTCAGTGATGATTTCGATCTTGATGTTTTATTGCAAGCCGATGAATTACGTCTTGCTATGCAAGCCGCAGCAGAAGAGAATTTGTTTGCCAGCGTAGCACCTGATGTAACAGCAGCGGTAACAAAAGATTATAGAAACCGTGGCGAAAACACTTTTTTACGCTGTGTTTGTTGTAATGAATTAATACCTTTAAAAAAATTAAATAGACATGTCAAAGCATGCAAAGAACAATTTAGAAAATTCCCACCATTATTGCCAACTCCAGCATTGCCAATTGCAGCATCAGTAACGGTAACGGTTACAACAAAAGCTCAACAACCAGCCCTTGAACAAGTAAATAGCCAAAATCTTGATATCTTTGAGCGACAAGCACAAGAAAGACGCAAAAAAATGCAGGAAGATGCTCGAGCACGACATGCTGCTGCTGCCGTTAAAAAAAGAAAAGCTCATGATCAAGCTGGCCCTGATAAGAATAAAAAAAGAAAATTTTAAAAATGATCATTAAAGAGCTTTGATTGACTTATCTTAAAGCACCTTTATACTCTGCGCTAACAGAGTAAGCAAAAATTTACTCTGCAATTAAAGAAGCAGTAATGAAAGCACGTTGTTGTTTTTATTACCCCTTTACTTGAAAGATCAATCTTATGAATAAAACATTATTCGGATTATTTTTGGGACTCCTTTTTGCAGCACAGCTTTCGGCTGAACAACTTTTTATTAATAATGAGTTTGGTGTTCCGGTTAGAATTAAGTTTACCTATTGTCGTGGATCAAAAATAACTCGATTTACTCATAGAAATCATGACATTGATGCATTTTTAAACCATGGAATGCAAGCAGTTGTAGACCTTGCAAAAACTAAAAAAATAAGATTGCAAGAAGTTCGCATTGAAACTCATTCAGAAATTATTGTAATCACCTTAAAAGATAATAAGATCAAACTCCCAAGCGTTATTATTATTAAAGAAAACGGTGTGTATTACAACAACCAAAAAATTGCTGAGTATGGCAACCGAACCGTTATTAAAAAAAATGCAATTGCTGTAACGGCTATAAAAAATAATTAAAGTAAAGCGATTATAATTTATCGTCTTTAACATCAACACCAAGTTCAACCAGTTGGGCACGCAGTTTATCTGCAGTTGCCCAATTTTTTTGCTCTCGAGCTTGTTGACGAGCATCAATTAATTGTTGAATTTCTGGCGTAATAGGAACAAAACGTTCTGGAAGAGCCTCAAGCGTTAATCCAAAAACATTTTGCAAAAATGATTTAACGCCACACAGTTCTTGTCCCATAGTATCAAGGTATTCAAACACAACACCCAAAGCACCTACAGTGTTTAAGTCATCTTCAATAAACGCAATCATTTTACATAAGATTGGCGCTTCAACTGAACATTGCATTGAAAGGTTAGCTGAACAAGATTTATGGGCAAATGCTTTGCATAACTTACGATATGCTTTTTCGCAGCTTTCTAAGTCTTGATAAGAAAAATCAAGTGGAGTTCTATAATGATGTTTTAAGATATAAAAACGAACAACCATTGGATCAAATTTTTCAAACACTTCACGTAACGTAAAAAAGTTACCTAATGATTTTGACATCTTTTGTTTGTCGGTTTGCACAAATGCAACATGCATCCAACTTTTAGCAAAAACTTGCTGTGATAGCCCTTCTGACTGAGCACGTTCATTTTCATGATGTGGAAAGATTAAGTCCATTCCCCCTCCATGAATATCAAGCGTTGTCCCTAAAAATTTTGTTGCCATTACAGAACATTCAATATGCCAACCAGGCCTTCCATATCCAAAAGGACTTTTCCAGAATGAACCTTCTGGTTCACCCTTCCATAAAGCAAAATCTAAGGGATTTTCTTTTTTTTCGTTAATTTCAACACGGGCTCCAGCTTGCAAGTCATCAAGGTTACGTTTTGAAAGTTGCCCATACCCTTTAAAACTTGTCACTCTAAAATAAACATCCGAACCTACTTGGTAAGCATGTCCTTTGGCAATAAGCCCTTCTATAAAAGCAATAATTTCTGGAATAACCTGTGTAACGCGCGGCTGATGATCAGGAAATAAACAGTTGAGTGAATCCATATCTTGCAAATAAGCATCGATATATCTGTCAGCAATTTCTTTATATCGTAATGAATCGCCTAATTCTTTATGAGCACGAGCTAATAATTTATCATCAATATCAGTAAAATTACGGCAATACGTAATCTGTTGATTTTGTGATTTAAAGAACCGATATAAAACATCAAAGACAATAAAACATCTTCCATGTCCAAGATGGGCATAGTCATAGGGAGTAATTCCACAAGCATAGAAAGTTAATGCTGACTGAGAAACTGATTCTTTTTTTCCACTGAGCGTATTGTATAAATTCATCATAATAAAGCCACCAGGTTTTTAAAAAGCTCCTATAAAAGAGTTACTACCAGATGCTTTTTAGGGCTAGTCAATTTCTTAAAAAATAGTATTCTAAGACCTTATCCTACCATGGATATTAAAAATTACCAGAGAGATTGAAAGCATACAGGAGCCATAGATGAATCAACGAAAAAAAGCGTTTTGGTATCTGTTTTCTTGCTTGTTAGTAACTGAAGCAATCATACAAGCAAAGCAGCATCAAGTTGGATCATACGACACACCTATTATTAAAGGAATCTTTGTCAGAGGCTCCACAAAATTTCCCGAAACTACGATTAAAAATAAAATC
>Ga0214917_10005681_pt1 | contig 13235 bp, 14 predicted proteins | sample LL_1208_BB_MetaG_FD_177983 | JGI IMG/M metagenome (GOLD analysis project Ga0214917, IMG submission 177983) | Freshwater microbial communities from Lake Lanier, Atlanta, Georgia, United States - LL_1208_BB | ecosystem: Environmental > Aquatic > Freshwater > Lake | place: USA: Georgia | collected... | reverse complement strand
GCCGAAGCTCGGTGCCCGGGACAGGCAGGCTGTCGGATGGGGTCACGGGAAGAGACTATCTCCCCTTGGGCTACTCCTCGTCGAACTTTCTTTCGATTAATTTCTCAAGCGATTCGAGGGCCTCGTTTGCCCCCTGGCCGCTGACGTGGATGACGATTTTGGAACCCATGCCCGCCGCCAGCATCATGAGGCCCATGATGCTTTTTCCATTAATGGTCTCTCCGTCTTTCTCCACATGGATTTCACAGCGGTGCCGGTTGGCTTCCCGGACAAACATGGCGGCGGGGCGTGCATGCAGCCCCAACCGGTTTTGGATCACCACTTCCTTAGCCAAGCGCTTTTCGGATCCGGAACTCGCGGCCATGGTTATCCGTCCTTCAACTTGAGTTGGGAAAGGAGTTTTTCGTTGAAATCCAAGGCGGAGAACTGCCCCATCGTTTTCATCTTCTGATCCAGTGCCGCCACCTGCACCAAGCCGGCAAGGTCGCGACCGGGCCGGATGGGGATCCTGACGTGCGGAACTTTGATTCCCAAAATCTCGTAAAACTGCTGGTCCAAGCCCGTCCGCTCGATTTCCTCGATTTTATCCCACTCCACCAGGCTGACCACAAGATCCAGCCTCTTTTCCGTGCGGATTGCCCGACCGCCAAAGATCGCCGCCACGTTGATGATGCCAATTCCCCGAACCTCCATGAAGGTCCGGGTAACTTCGGCGGAGGTCGCCATCAACTCCCGGCCTTCAATAAGACGCATTCGGGTAATGTCGTCGCTGACCAACGAATAACCCCGTTCGACCAACCCAAGGGCGCATTCGCTTTTACCGATGCCGCTATCCCCCCGGATCAGGACCCCGACCCCCATGATATCGACCATGCTGCCGTGCTCGCTGGTGGAGGGAGCAAAATCCTCTTCGAGGCAAAGAGTGATGAGGTTGACCAAACGGGGGGTGGGAATGGGGGAGATAAAAACCGGCACCTTGGCCGCCCGGGCCTCCTTGAGAATGGCCGCCGGGGGGCGATTGTTTCGACTGAAGACAATGCAGGGAATTTTGCGATCCAGAATGGCTCGGATCCGGGAAACCCGCATCTCGGCATCAAGGGAGGTGAAATAACTGATTTCGCTTTTTCCAATTAATTGCACCCGTCGAAACGCGAAATACTTGGTGAAGCCGGTGAGCGCCATTCCAAGACGGTTGACCGCCCCTTCCCGGATCAAACGGTCCATTCCGTCCTGCCCGGCCACCAGCTTGAGTTGCAAGCGGGCCGCATGTTCGGTGTAAAAGTGCTCCACCGAGACCGTTAACGGCTTGCGGATCGCGGTACTCATAGCCTAATCGGAATAGCCTTGAGGGTGGGCCTGATGCCAGCTCCAAGCGGAGGTCAAAATTTCCTCTAGGCTGGAATGCGTCGGCTTCCACCCCAATTCGCGTTGCAGTTTGTTCGCCGCGGCCACCAAAGCGGGGGGATCACCGGCCCGGGCCGGCTGCATCCGCACCGGAAGATTCCTTTGCGTCACCTTTCTGGCAACTTCAACAACCTGCTGAACAGAATAACCGTTTCCGGTCCCCACATTAAAGAAACCCGGCTCGTCCCGTTGCAGTGCCAGGATATGAGCCGAAGCCAAATCCAAGACATGGATATAATCCCGAATACAGGTTCCATCGGGCGTGGCATGCTTGTCCCCGAAGATATCCACCTGCGGACGCTGCCCAAGGGCCGTCAAAAGAACGTTCGGAATCAAATGAGTCTCAATCCGATGATGCTCCCCCCGCTCGGTCGAGGCTCCGGAAGCGTTGAAGTAACGGAGACAGGTGGGAATGATTCCATGAATTTGCGCGTACCAAGCCAGCACCTGCTCAAACACCAGCTTGGAGTGCCCATAAGGATTGATCGGTTTTTGCGGTGTCATTTCGTCCATCGGAACCTTTTCCGGAATCCCGTAGGTGGCGCAGGTGGAGGAAAAGATAATCTTCCGACAACCGCTTTCGACCATGGCGTCCAGAAGGTTGATCCCGCCCGAGACATTGACCCGATAGTAAACGGAGGGATCGCGCATGCTTTCCGGAACCAGAGCCTTGCCGGCAAAATGAATGACCGCATCAGGCCGGTGTTCGCTGGCGGCCCGGAGGAGCAAATCCCGGTCGGCCAAATCCCCCTGCAGAAAAGCGGCCCGAGGATGGACAGCGGAACGATGCCCTTCGCTCAGATTGTCCCAGACGACCACTTCGTGGCCCGCCCCGAGAAGCTCCTCGACGCAAACCGAACCAATGTAGCCCGCTCCACCCGTGACCAGGACCTTCATGAGGCCGACCTGTTCCGACTACTCCTTGAGGTTCATGGCGAGAAGGAATTCCACGTTGGTCTTGGTCTTTTTTAGACGTTCGAGCAACAGTTCCATCGCCTCCACCGGGGGCAACGAGGCCAAAGCCCGGCGCAGAATGTGAATCCGGGGCATTTCATCCGCGTGATAGAGGAGCTCTTCCTTGCGGGTTCCAGACTTGGAGATGTTCACCGCCGGATAGATGCGCTTGTCGACCAGAGCACGATCGAGATGAATCTCCATGTTTCCGGTTCCCTTAAACTCCTCGAAGATCACCTCGTCCATCTTGCTGCCCGTGTCCACCAGGGCCGTGGCGATAATCGTGAGGCTTCCACCCTCCTCAATGTTTCGGGCCGCGCCAAAAAACCGCTTGGGCTTATGCAGCGCATTGGCGTCCACACCTCCGGAGAGAATTTTTCCACTGTGCGGTTGCACGGTGTTGTAGGCCCGCGCCAGTCGGGTGATGCTGTCCAGCAGGATCACCACATCCGTGCCCCGCTCTGCCAGTCGCTTGGCCCGTTCGATCACCATCTCCGCAATGTGCACATGCCGGTCGGGCGGCTCATCAAAGGTGGAGCTAATGACCTCGCCCCTCACGGAGCGCTCCATATCAGTCACTTCTTCCGGTCTCTCGTCGATTAGCAGCACGATGAGATGCGCCTTGGGATTGTTGGCCGTGATGGCGTTGGCGATTTTCTGCATCAACACCGTCTTTCCGGTTCGCGGGGGTGCCACAATCAAGCCGCGCTGACCGAATCCCACTGGACTGACGAGGTCAAAGGCCCGCGTGGCCATATCTTTGAGTTTTTCGTTTTCCAGGATAAGCCGACGGTTGGGAAACAAGGGGGTCAAATTATCGAAATGAATTGGCGGCTTGCGCTTGGCCACCTCCTCACCACCCACCGTATCGACGGTGGCTAGGGAGAAATAGTTTTCCTTCTCGCGGGGCGAGCGGATTTCCCCGCTCACCTGGTCCCCCCGACGTAGTCCGTACCGGCGAATCAGACCGGGATTGACGTAGATGTCCTCCCGCGTCGCCAGATAGTTGTTGGCCTGAAGACGGAGGAAACCGTAGTGATCAGGCAAAATTTCCAAAACCCCCTCGCCGGCTACCCGGCCGTTTTCCAAAGCGTGTCGTCGTAGGATTTCAAATATCAGCTCGTATTTTCTCAGTCCGCCCGGGTTTTCCACCCCGGCTGCCGTGGCTTTGTCCGCCAGTTCCTGGAAAGACATTTTCTGCAAATCATCCAGACGAAGCAAAGGGCCAGTGGGGCGGGGCTCTTCCGTCGCCGGCTCACCCTGCCCATCTCCCCCGCCTCCGTCTTCTGCACCCCGGCGGTAATTGTCGTAATCATCCCGGTACCCCCCCCCTCCGCCATATCCCCGACGATCGCGCCCGCCGCCGCGCCGGCGTCGGAAGAATCTTTGCCGACCGTAGTCATTGCGGGGGCCGTAATCGCCCCCGCCTTGCCGGCCGTAATCCTGGTTCCCCTGCTCTGGTCCTTCTCCGTTCATGGTTCTCCCGCTCTTGCCCCGCCCACCGGCGTTGCGTCTTCAGCCCCGCGCGGGGCCGGCCAGACGCTTCGCTTGGTCGCGAAGCAGCTCCAAACTTCCTTCATTCCACAAAATTTTTTCACACCTCCGAATTTTTTCCTCCACTGTCCACTGTTTTTCGAGCCAGAAATCCGCGGCTTCCGGGGTCAGGCCCCGCTCCCGCAGACGCCGCCGTGAAACCGAAGCCCGGCATCCAACCATGGCCCGAAGATCGAAACCCTCCTCCGCTCCGGTTTCAAAAAGCAGTGGGATGACCACGGCCACCGGACGTTGAGGGTGGAGGCGCAGGCTTTCTTGAACTTCGTGTTTCCAGATTTCACGGACGAGAGGATGGATCAGGCGGTTGACGGTGGCGTATACGGAGGAATCCCGGATCATCGCCGCGGCCAACAACCCGCGGTCCAATTCTTGATCAGAAGATAAAACGCCCTCCCCTAGAGCGTCAACCAGTTTCCGGCAACCCTCCGCGCCGCGCTCATAGAGACGATGCACGATCCTATCCGCATCGATGACCTTCCACCCCATCGCCTCCATCATCCCGCCCAGCGTGGATTTGCCCGCAGCGATCATTCCTGTGATCGCCAACACGCGAGATGCGCCGGGCTTGGCTCCGGTCGCTTCTGGGTTTATCTTCAGAGAGCTCATAGATGGCGGCCGTAGTTCAGTTGGTAGAACTCCAGATTGTGGTTCTGGCTGTCGCGGGTTCGAATCCCGTCGGTCGCCCCTCTTTCCCTTGGGGAAGCTCTAGCCTTTTCTCCCACTGCCACAACGCCGGCCCCAACCGCGCGTCCGGAACATTCAACTCGTACCAATCCAGAAGCTGATTGGCCTGAGTCCTCATCTCCCTCCAATGATTGACCGCATCATCCGCCTCTTGCAGGGCTCTGGTTTGCGCCTTGGTGTCATCCCCGCTTTCCTTCGTTTTCACTGCCTGACGGTAGCGAAAAATGGCCGGACGGAGAAAGGGATCCGCCGTGGCCTCCAACTTCACCAGATCCATGGAAATCACATCCGTCTGCGTGTTCCCGCGCACCCCCGCCTTGACCAGTTGCGCCGCCAAGCCTCGAAGGTTTGCAAGAGTTTCCTCCGGGGTTTGCGGGATGGTTCCGTTTCGCAAATCGGGCTCGGCCAAACTCCGCCGCCACGCGTCATCCTCCTCGCGGGAGTCGGACCAGAATTTTCCGGGACAACCGACCGCCACCCACTCCTGCAAGCGGAGCCGATTGGCCGCCGCGATGGCCCTGGAGAAAAGCCGCGAAGCCAAGAGGCGTCTGGCCTCCCGGGTGAGAGGATCGTTTGCCAACTTACCACCTTCCGGCCAGCCCTGAATCCGGCTTAGTCCGGCTTCTTCCGTCTGCGCCAGTTGGGTCGCCACCCGGGCCCTCATCGCATCATCCTCGGGAAGGGCCTTACCGGTACAGCCCTCGGCCAGCCACCGAAACGAGCCCGATCCTTCTCGCTTTTCCGCCGCCGCCGCAATGCGGGCAGTAAGCACCGTCGCAACCCACGAGGCAGGAAAATCTTCACTCTCCGGATTCCCGACAATGCGACAACGCCGAACGGAATCCCAACGGAGGACCGGAGGAACCGGCCCGCCCGGCACCAATTGCCCTTGGATCTCCAGCGACTTGGCAAGACGGGCGTTTGTGAGTTCATCGAAAAGATCCGCCGCCGCGGCCGAGGCCGTTGCCACCTTCAACGCTTCCGTCTGATCCGCTGATTCGAGACGAACCACGACGCTCTTCCCTTCGGCCCTGCCCGTTGCCGCCTGCAGGGAAAGACCCCCGATCAAGAAAATCCCGCCGAACAGCCCCCAGGGGCTCACGCGCTTTTTCCGCTCTTCCCTTCCCCACCCTTGGCCGACCCGCCTCCGTTGCCTGACTTTTTTTTCTCCCCACCGCTTTTTTCCCCTCCCCCAGCACTGTCCTGCTTGGCCGCACTTTTATAGCCGGAACTCCGGTAATCCGTGATGTAAAAGCCACTGCCCTTGAAGATTAGTCCGGCCCCGGCCCCCAGCTGTCTCTTCAACTTTCCCTTGCCCCAGATTTTTTTCGGACACTTGTCTTGGGGACAGGTCTTCAACGGTGCGTCCTTCATGGATTGGAATATATCCAAATGCGCACCGCATTTTTCACAGACATACTCGTACGTCGGCATGAGGACAGAACTTAACTTCAGATCATTCGTTTTCCAATCGCAAAGGTAAGGGGTCCTAATTGCTGTACGCGGAAAAAACCACACAAGCATTCTGACCGCCAAACCCAAAGGAGGGTTTCAGAATTATCCGCGGAGTCGAGGGGAGGCACATGCCGTTTGCCCCAATTCGGCACTCCGGATCACTCCCCCAATCCTCCGATCTCGGTCCGGCCAGACACCCTTCCTGCAGGCATTTCACCGCCAACACGGTCTCCACCGCACCGCAAGCCATCGAAAGGTGACCAATGGCGGCCTTGGGGGTGATGATCCTCGGGGCATTAACCCCAAAAATCCTTCGCAACACCTCCGCCTCAGCCTGATCATTCGCCACCGTTCCCGTTCCGTGCGCCACCACCGCATCCACCTCCTGCGCCTCCACTCTGGCATCCTCCAGACATCCTCGCAGGCAGGCCTCGGCCTCCTGCCCCCCCACTCCCGGATCGGTCACCCTCCATGCATCACAACCCAGCGAGGCGCCGCGGATTTCCGCCAAAATCCTCGCCCCCCTTTGCTCCGCTCTCCCTTTGTTTTCCAAAACCAAAAAACCCGCCCCCTCGCCGACCACGAATCCTGATCGGCCCGCTCCAAAAGGACGGCAGGCCTTTGCGGGTTGATCCCGAAACCCTCGGGCCAAAGCCCCCAACCGGTCATATCCTAAAATGCCTCCCGGATGAATTCGACCATCCGCCCCTCCGGCCACCACCCAATCCACTTCCCCACTTCGGATCCTCCAAAACGCCTCGGCAATCATCTGCGTCGAAGCGGCGCACGCCGCTAAACTTTCTATCCGGATCCCATGGATCCCATTTTGTTTGGCCAGATAGGCGATCGGATCTTCTCCAACGCCCTCTCCCTCTTCTTCCGGACTGGGCCAACCAATCGCCGCCGCAATACCCCCCCTACCCCCGGGCCGACCTTGCCCCAAAGCCTCCTGTAACGCCCAGTCGGCCATCCGGAGATTCCTCCAACCTTCCCCCGGCAACTCCTCTTCCAACATGGCAGCCACTTGTACAGGAGCATCCTCCCAGGATGACCAGAGAATTGGACGTACCGCGCTTTTTTTTCCAACCATCCCTTCCCAGAATTTATCCAAGCCCAAACCGAATCCCGTCACCGCACCCATCCCTGTTACCACCACACGATTCCTCATTTCTTTGGGTCCAACATGCCCGCCAACCGCCTAGCCAGATCGGCCACGGTGGGATCAGGTTCAGCAAAAAGTATTTTTTCATCCAGGGATTTCCCCATGACCTCCTCCAGCCGGAAGGTCAGATCAATCCGGTCGATGCTTTCCGCTCCAAGATCCTGTCCGATTTTCTGATCGTCTTTCACGCCGTCCTTTTTCCGCAAAGTCTCCGCCACGGCAAGCCGAACCAACTCCAAAATCTCTTCCTTGCTTTTCACGCCCCCTCCCTTTGCCAAACCGAGGCCGAAGCCTCGTCACCTAAATCCTGAACCCATAAAACACGGTCTACCTTGTCGCCCAACCAAACCCGAATCCTATCCATGGCTTCGGTTTGGAACCCGGATTTGGCACGAATCGTCTCCACTGGTCCCTTGACACCCACCTCGATGGCGAGTTGTGCAACGGGAAGGTTGGGAAGACAGCCAAGGAGCCAGAGAGGGGGTTGCTCTTTCCAATTTTTCGCAATTTCCCCAGGGCTCTTTCCACGGACCCAATCTGGCCATACCGGGGATTTCACCACCCCGATCACCCCGATTCTTCGTCCCTCCAGATTTTCCACGGGAAACTGGTTCTGCGCCTGCCGCCAAGCCAAAAGACCGGCCCGAACCATCCTCGCCCCCCGCTCGCTCATCCAACGACTAGCCTTGGAATCCCATGGATCCTCTCCAACCGCTGGCCAAACCCCCGATCCGACCCTCCGCAACCCCGGAAAGCATGTCTTGCCCGCGTCCGTCGGAGGCGTAGAATTACCTTCTTGTGTCTGATTACCCGGAGCGCTCCGGGGGACATGGGGAAAAACCTTCAACGCACTCTTTTGGCGGTCGAAATGCCGCCCTGAATATCGGGTCGATTCATTGGCCCGCATGATAACCCAAGAAAACCATCCATATGACCAATTTCGAAACTCTTTTGTCGCAGTCGATGCAGAATTTCCGCGAGGGATCCATCGTCAAAGGCCGCATCATCGAACGTCGCCCACGCGAAGTCATGGTCGATATCGGCTATAAATCCGAAGGCGCCATCGATCTGGGTGAATTTAGCCCCGCGGACGATTTGGCCATCGGCAAGGAAATCGAGGTTCTTCTCGAACGTCTGGAAAACGAGGATGGCCTGGTCGTACTTTCCCGCCAAAAAGCCGCCCAAAAACAGAACTGGGACAAGATCGTCAAGCTCAGTGAGGCCGGCAAAACCGTCCAAGGCGTGGTCAAGGGCATCGTCAAAGGCGGTTTGACCGTCGACGTAGGCGTGGAGGCGTTCCTTCCTTCTTCCCAAATCGATATCAACCCCCCGAAGAACCTCCGGGAGTTCATGGGCCAAACCCTCGAATGCCGGATCGTCAAACTCAACGAGGACCGCAAGAACGTCGTCCTCTCCCGCCGCGAGTTGATTGAGGAAGAGCGCAACGAAAAGCGCGCCAAGCTCCTCTCCCATCTCGACAAGGGCGCCAAAGTCAAAGGCCGCGTCAAAAATCTTACCGAATTCGGCGCTTTCGTGGACCTCGACGGTCTCGATGGCTTGCTCCACGTCACCGACATGACCTGGGGTCGCCTCGCTCATCCTTCCGACCTGCTCCAAACCGGTCAGGAGGTCGAGGTCCTCGTGCTCGAAATCGACAAGGAACGCCTTCGGGTCTCCTTGGGCATGAAACAGATGTCGGAAAACCCCTGGGACAAGATCGCGGAGAAATATCCGGTCAACCTCAAGGTTCGCGGCAAGATCACCAGCCTCGTCCCCTACGGTGCCTTTGTTCAGCTCGAACCCGGCGTGGAGGGTCTCATTCACGTTTCGGAATTGTCTTGGACCCGGCGGATCGCCCGTCCGAGCGACGTGCTGCAGGAAAGCCAGGAAGTCGAGGCCATTGTCATCAGCGTCAGCAAGGAAGAGCAGAAGCTCTCCCTCTCGGTCCGGCATCTGGAACCCAACCCATGGGAAGAAATCCATCTTCGCTACCCGGTCGGCCGCCCCGTCAAGGGCATCGTCCGCAACACCACGGCCTACGGCGCCTTTGTCGAACTCGAGGAGGGCATCGACGGTATGATCCACGTTTCCGATATGTCTTGGACCCGCAAGCCCGCCCACGCATCTGAACTCGTTAAAAAAGGCGATTCCGTCGAGGCCCAAGTTCTGGGCATCGACAAGGCCAACCAGCGCATCTCCCTCGGCCTGAAACAACTGGCCGAAGATCCCTGGAAGAGCGTCGAGGAACGATTCAAGATCGGTCAACTGGTTAAAGGCACGGTCAGCAAGGTCGCCAGCTTCGGCGCCTTCATCCAACTCGAGGGCGAACTCGATGGTTTGGTGCACATTTCCCAAATCTCCGAGGATCGCGTGGCCAAGGTCAAAGACGTGCTCAAGCCGGGACAGGAAGTGGAAGCCCGGGTCATCCGCCTCAACAAGGCGGAGCGCCGGATCGGTCTCTCCATCAAGGCCGCCTCCTATTCCGATGCGGACTTCGAGAAAGAGCGGGCCGCGCTGGAGGATTCCTCCAAGTCGACCGATTTCCTCGGCGGAATGGAAGCTGCCTTCGAAAAAGCCGAGGAGGAGTACCGTCCCGGCGAAGGCAAATCGAAAGGATAAACCGGGAGTCCGATCGCCCCCGCGATCCCAACCCCGTTTTCTTTCGCCATGCCTTCCGACGAGATCCTCCTCGAAACCGAGGAAAAGATGGAGAAAACCCTCCGCAAGGTGGAGGAGGATTTCCAGGGAGTTCGCACCGGGAAGGCCTCGCCCCAACTGGTCGAAAATCTTCGCGTGGATGCGTATGGATCTTCGATGCGATTAAAGGAACTCGCCGGCATCACCGCACCCGAACCACGCCTCCTCGTTGTCCAACCATGGGACGCCGCCAACGTGGACCCAGTCCGGAAGGCGCTGGAGGAGTCCCAACTTGGCATCACCCCTCAGGTCGACGGCAAAATCATCCGGTTGCCCATCCCCCAACTCTCCGAAGAGCGACGGCGCGATCTAATCAAGCTGATCGGCAAACTGGCCGAAGAGGGGCGGGTCGCCCTCCGTCACGAACGCCGACACGGGATCGAGGCCATGAAAAAAGAGCAAAAGGACGGCAAGATCACGGAGGACGAACTTGCCGATGGAGAAAAAGAAATCCAGAAACTGACCGACCAGTACTCTGGAAAAATCGACGCGCTTTTCACCACCAAGGAAACCGAACTCCTCAAGGTGTAGGAAAAATAGACACGGGAGTTGGGATTGACCCCCTCCCATCCGCCTCCGCTACGATGCCTTGGTGACCACCGCAATGGGGAGATGGGACGCAAGTTGAGCACCATGGTCGAACTAAGGGACGTTTCCAAACGGTTCCCCCACCCCTCCCCGAAACCCGGGCAGGATCCCGTCTCTCGTGCCCTCGATCACGTCAGCCTGGAAATCCAGGCCGGCGAATTTCTCACCCTGTTGGGGCCCTCCGGTTGCGGAAAAACCACCGCCCTTCGCATGATTTCCGGCCTGGACACTCCGACGGAGGGAAGAGTCTTGATCGATGGAGCGGATGTCACCGACCTTCCCCCTTACCGCCGCAATGTAAACCAAGTCTTCCAAAGCTACGCCTTATTTCCCCATTTGAACGTCGGGCAAAACATCGAATTTGGGCTTACCATGCAGAAGGTGGAGGCCTCCGAGCGAAAACGTCGCATGCTGGAAGCCTTGGAACTGGTTTCCCTTCAGGGACTGGAAGCCCGCAAACCCGACCAACTTTCCGGAGGACAACGCCAGCGGGTGGCCCTTGCCCGGGCTCTGGTCTGCCGACCCAAGGTGCTTCTTCTCGACGAACCCCTTTCCGCCCTCGATGCCAAACTCCGTCAAAACATGCAACTCGAGTTGAAAAATCTCCAGACCAAGCTCGGCATCACTTTTGTCTTTGTAACCCACGATCAAGAGGAGGCCTTGGTGATGTCGGATCGCATCGCCCTGATGAACAAAGGTCGCATCGAACAACTGGGAACCGTCGATGACCTGTACTACCACCCGCGCACGCATTTTGTCGCCGATTTCATCGGCGAGACCAATTTGTTTCCCTGTCAGATCACCGGTCGCACGAACAACCATGCCACGGTGAAAATCGGGGACCGCCATGAACTTCGACTACCTCCTTTTTCCGTCCGCCCGGAGACTCGGGAGGTCTTGCTCTCGATCCGCCCCGAAAAAATCCAGCTCCAGCATCACCCTCTCAAAGGGGAAAACTGCTTCCCCGCTATGGTTTTGGAGGAGATCTTTAAGGGACCGGCGGATGAACTGGTGCTCGGCTTGGAGCCCTCCGCTCTGGGAGCCTACCCCGTACGTCTCCACTCCCTCGTCCCCAATTTTGGCACGGACAAGCAGGTGATCCACCGAGGGGACCGCGTTTTTGCCAAAATCCATCCGGAAGATATCGTTGTGGTGGAAGAGAGGTAAAACTCAAGGTTTGCTGGTTGGGGGTGGCTGGAATTTCTTGAGGTCCTCCCCGGTTTTCACGTCCAAGGCCAAAAGTTTTTGCACCACCTCCTCATAAAGGGCCTGATCCCCTTTGGTCTTTAAGGTCACCCCGAGGTTGGCCAAGACTTCGATGACATCCGGTTTGATGGCCAGGGATTTTTGAAAACAGTCGATCGCCTCACCATACTGCCCGGCCAAATAGAGGGATTTTCCCAGTTTGTCCCAGGCGTCGGCATCCCTTTCATCCATGGCCACCAACTTACGCAGCGCGTCGATTTCCCCTTGATTCTTGAGGGAGGAACCTTTTTTTTGGGGCAACTCACCGGAAACCACCGGACCGCTCGCGGGAGCGGAAATGCGAGGCTTCGTGGATGAAGGCATGCTCGCTTGATTTTGGGGAATGAAATTCTCCAGACGTTTGGCCGTGTTTGCATCCACCTGCGCCAGCTCTTCCAAAAGTTTTTTATATTCGGCTTCTCTGCCCTTGGTTTTTAGGGCCACTCCCAAATTGGCCAGCACATCCGCCACCTTGGGCTGGATTTTCAGCGACTCGCGGAAAGCGTTGACCGCCTCGTCATAAAGTCCTGCCCCATAAAGTGATTTCCCCAACTTGTCCCAGGCATCCGCATCCTGAGGACTCATCTTCACCAACTTGCGCATGGCTTGGATTTCCCCTTGGCTTTCCGCGGAATAATTGCCTTCTAGCGATTGGGCCAGAATCCCTTCCCCTCGCCGCCAGGCTTTAGCCTCATCGGGTGCCTTGGGGCGCTCCGGTTCTCCTGCTACCCGCTGGGAGTCCGGCGTCTCCACGGGCAGGAGGATGGCCGGTTCGTTGATGAGGGCTATAGTGACTCCAAGTGCGAGAAAGATGGTTAAAAACGAAAAAAGGACGATCTGGATCCGCGTCCCCATGGTTAAACTTCTAAACCATACGGCTAAACGACTTTCGCTGGGTTCGTCACCAAACATGGATTGACCCTAGCCCACCCCCACCATGTTCCAAGCCCGCCACCATCGGCCGTTTCAATCCAAACAAAGCCGCAGAATCCCCTCCTCCAGGGCGCGGCCGCGATCCGCCCCGGAAACCAACTCGAGTTGCAATTCATGCAACCGTTCCACCGCACGACGCACCCCGGTGGCCGAACGATGGGCACTGAGCGAGGTCATTTTCCCCAACCTCCATAAATTGGGTTTTTCCCCTCTGGCATTCTTCGGGAGAAAGGCTTCCGCAGCCGGATCCAGATTGGGCTGGCCGTAGCCTCCTGGGGGAGGGACCCGCAATAGCCTAGCTTCCTGCAGGGTTCGCCCCAAGGCAGCCAGGCGAAGACTGGAGGCCAGAAGAATCACCAACCCCACCTCGCTCTCTCCTTGATCCAACAAACGCCGAAGCCCCGCCCGCGCCGGCCCGACTCGACCCGCCACCACCGCATCGCACCAATCCCAAACCTCCAGCTCCCTCCTCCCCGCCCCTACTTCCCGCACCGCCTTTTCCGTCACTTGGGTCTCGGGCTTGAGGTAAAGACGGAGTTTCTCGATCTCGCGCTCCAGC
>Ga0214917_10005680_pt1 | contig 13236 bp, 7 predicted proteins | sample LL_1208_BB_MetaG_FD_177983 | JGI IMG/M metagenome (GOLD analysis project Ga0214917, IMG submission 177983) | Freshwater microbial communities from Lake Lanier, Atlanta, Georgia, United States - LL_1208_BB | ecosystem: Environmental > Aquatic > Freshwater > Lake | place: USA: Georgia | collected... | reverse complement strand
TAAAACCGGTACTAGCGTGACGGTTAATTTCAAACAAGAAGTCGATATTCTTTGTGCTATTACCTACCCAAATTCGTTGTTGGTTCGTTTGGAATGAGCCAACCGATACCTGCGCAAATGTTTTAAATGTTGACGGAAAAGGCGTCGACACCAAATTGATGGCACCACCAATCGTGTATGGTCCGTATTTAATTTGACTGCTTCCTTTTAGTACTTCTACTCGATCCATTCTGGCAAATGTTGGAAAGTAGTAGGCAGATGGGTCTGCATAGGGAGCGGGCGCCATTAATACACCGTCTTCCATCAAGGTTATTTTTGCGCTTCTGTTTACCTGCGTTCCGCGTAAACCAATATTAGGACGTAGACCAAAACCTTCTTCGTCTCTGATATAAACACCTGGAATGGTTCGTAATACTTTGTTAATATCTGTTTGGTTTAACAGGGCTAATTTTTTTGTATCAATCACTTGACCAGAGCCAGGCAAACGGTTTATTTTTTTACCAATAATTTGTACAGATGGTAGTGAGGTAATGCTATCCGATTCTTGTGCGATGCAGAAGAAGGGGAGAAAGCAGATAAAAAGTAAAAGGGCGCGCATGAGCACAATTTTGCACCGCAAAGCTCTTGCTTAACAAATGATGTGAGTTACGATATTAGTAAAAGAAGTTACGAGATGCGAAAATGTTAATAGGCAGTAGTAACTCAATTCAGGTTTACATATTGATTAGTCTTAATGTTACCTGATTTGATAAGTGAGTTGTTTTTTAATGAATGCCAGGCCCTTACCCAATCTACATATTCAATAAGTGTACCTGTTTCATTGCAGTTAGTGAAGATATTGTTGTTAACCTGCGTAAATTGAACACCTCTAAGTTCTACTAGAGAGGTGCTGTTAGACGTACAATCTTTTATTTGGTTATTAACAAATGAAAATCTTGGCCCAAGAGTGCTTTCATCTTTTCCACTGCGTAAAACACTGATGAGAGTACCTTTTCGATTATTGAAGGTAGAACCCTCTACAATAAATTTTTCAACATTATAGTATCCCTTATTATCTTTTTCTTCTTGGAGATTGAAAAGAGTAGCTGTTCCTTCATTGAAAAGACAATTCCGGACTATAATGCTGTCACAAACACTGGATAAAGCCGCATTAAAAAATATAGAATTTGTATTTTCTATTTTGCTATTAATTAAAGAGAACCAGCTATGATTGGGGTTCTCAGAGGTGTCGGTAGTAATAAATGCTTTACTTTTTATCCCCTCTAAGTCAAGTCTACTATTTTTTATAGATAATGAATTCCCTGCTTTTAAAAGCAAAAAGTAGGCAGACGCACTTTTGTTAAAACTAAAACGAATAGGTGACGATGAATTGCTGGTTATTGTAAGATTACAATTGATATTGATTGGTGAGTCAAATTCAAAAGAGTCGCCACTTAGGTTGATGGTAAGATTTTTTTGTTCAAATTTGTTAATTGCCAAAATAATGTCATTTGCTGTTTTACATGTTACGCTGAATGGATTTTTATCGGATGATGTACCCTGATAATTTTTAACGCCCGCCTGATTGGTTATTTTTGTAATCTGACTAATCAAACTATCAACATAAGTAATACCAGGGACATCAGATAACGGCGTTGATAATCTTTGATTGCTTACCAATTTAGTTGAATCATTAATTTTATTTTTAATTGAAGGAGTAGTTCTTGGAATCTCTATCGTATTAGATTTTTTTAACAAAAGTGCTGCTTTGTAAAATGTCGAGGGTAGTGGTTGTTTTAGGGTGGGACTGATTACATTTCCTTGAAAATGTATTCTGCTGATGTCGTCATACGAATAATATAGTGCACTATCTCGTGTATTGAAGAACAAATTATTAATGAATGCTACATTATAAGGAGCAACACTTCTTTCTTTATCACTTCCCTCACAAAAACTGGCTGGTGAACATTCGTAAAAACTATTATTCGCAATAATAGCCTCTGATACTTCTACATATCTGTTTGCCGGTGAATTTGGAACTCCATTCATAATGCATAAAGGCGAACGAAAACCTTCGCCTCGGCATTTATAAAAATAATTGTTGCTCACATATTGTCCTTTATTTATAATTCGAACTCCTCCTGTACCTTCTTTGTTGTTTCCCAAAAAGACATTGCTTTCAATCGTGTTATAGTTTCCATGTCGTAATACTACGCTGCCTTGGCACTCTTTAAATACGTTTTTACTGATTAAGTTCTGACAGGATTTGATAGAGATAATTTCTCCCTCCCCATCACAATGTTCAAATAAATTATCTGTTACGATAGTATTTGAATTGTATTGGCAATGTTCTGAAACGCCAATACGAATGATCTCTCCTGCATTAGAAGCCAACGGAATTCTCTTCCCAAAATAATTGTGATCTATAGTATGAAAATTTTCTCTACTTCTTTCGTCATCAAGGTGTACGGCTAGTAAAACCCCCAAGTTTTTTTTATTGATAAAACTACAATGATCAATGCGATTGTTTTTACCATATAATGAAATCCAGTAATTATCCTGTAGCCTTTTACTATTATTAAAATCGTCAATCACACAATTTGTTACTCTGCAATTATTCGCAATTTCTTTTTCAGAAACTCTAAATGAAATAACGGGATCATCACCTGCAAATCCATTTATAAACTGAAAACCGCTCACCGTAATGAACGAGCCACCCAGTTTAATCATAGAATTTCCCGTGATGATAGTTTTTCCTTCAATTTCTGGTTTTACTATAATTGGATTTTTAAGTGTGCCACGGCAGGTTAGTTGAATCGTTATATTTTTCCACTCCCCCTTTTTTAATATAATTTGATCTCCTGGCTTTGCAAGGCTATTTGCAGCAGCAAGTTCTTTACTAGTAGAAACTAAAAAATCATTTCCAAATGAATTAAGGAAAAATATTAGTAGATAGGCCAGCAATAAATTAATCTTTTTCATCTGATTACATTTTTAATTTATACCTCTATTAGATGAGGCTCGTATAAATAGTTTTGGTTTTAATACCTGTTCTTCTATTGCTCCAATTTCGTTATGGTGCATGATTTCTATAAATAGTTTTGCTGCCGCTTTCCCAATATCAAATGCCGGCATGTCTACACTTGATATTTGTGGTGTGACTAAACTTGTGACCGGTTCATTGTTGAAACCCACCAAGCCTATATCCTCAGGCATTCTTAAATTATTCTCTTTAATCGCAAGTTGCGCTCCAATAGCCATGCGGTCACTAATCGTGAATATTGCATCTGGCCTATCCTTCATCATTAATAATTCTTTGGTTGCCGCGTACGCATAGTTTTGATTGAAGTCACAGTGTACAATAAATTGATTGTTTTTTTTAAGTTTATATTTTTTCAAAGCATTTAAGTATCCATCCATGCGCTGGTTGCTAATGCCTAAATTTTTGGGGCCGGCTAATATGGCAATTTTTTTATAGCCTTGTTTGATTAAATGTTCTGTTGCAATAAATCCACCGTTTTCGTTATCTAGTTTTACACTCGGCGCCTGCAAGTCAGGAGCTAAGCGATCAAATAGTACTAACGGAATATTACGGTCTTGAATTTTTTTAAAATGGTCAAATGATTTTGTTTCGCTCGAGACTGAAATTATAAATCCGTCTACTAAACTATCTAATAATCTTTTAGTGTTAACAATTTCTCGACCAAATGATTCGTTGCTCTGGCAAACCATTACGGTATAGCCTGCTTCGAGTGCAACCTCATCTATTCCACGAACCATCGACGAAAGAACATAATCGAGATTAGGAACAATTACTCCAATGGTGTGAGTTTGATTTTGACGTAAACTAACTGCAAGACGATTGGGTTGGTATTTTAGATCCTCTGCTAGTTTTTTGATAGCATTTTTTGTTTCTCTATTAATATCTGGTGCATCTCTTAGCGCTCTTGATACGGTCGAAATGGAAATGTTTAGCTTTTTAGCTATGTCTTTAATTGTAGTTGGCTTTTCCATGACTTAGACTCCTTTACCTTATAAAACTAATGAAACTACTTGTAGATTTCCGGAAACGATTCCGGAAACGTTACCGGAAATATTTTTATCGATTTCTTTATTTCATGGCAGGAAAACAAATATTTTAGATAGACCTAGCAGATACCAAAACACTGCCAGATTGCTTGATTTAACTAATGCGTGTCATATGAAAGGCAAAGTAGCTATTGTTACAGGCGGTGCTCGTGATATTGGGCGCCATGTTTCTTTAAAATTAGCAGCAGCAGGAGTAAAAGTCTGTATCAATTATAATGCTGGCAAAGACCAAGCAGACGAAACATTACAATTAATAAAGAACAACGGCGGTAATGCTATTGCTGTTCAGGGGGATATGACCAAATCTGCTGATATTAAAAAGGTAGTTCGGGCCTGCACAGATGCATTTGGTGGAACTATACATATTTTGGTAAATGTTGCAGGTGGGTTAATGGGGCGCAAATTGTTAGCTGATATTGAGGAAGATTTTTGGGATACAGTACTTGCTGTTAATTTAAAATCTGCTTTTCTGGTAACTAAAGAGGTGGTTCCTTATATGACCAATGGGGGTGCTATTGTTAATTTTTCCTCTGTAGCAGCCAGAGACGGTGGAGGTTTTGGAGCTATCCCATATGCTACTGCAAAAGGGGGGGTACTTACGATGACTAGGGGACTGGCAAAAGAGTTGGGTCCTAAAGGGATTCGAGTCAATTGTGTATCACCGGGTATGATTAATACCACTTTTCATAACACATTTACAAAACCCGAAGTACGCGCTAATGTGGCTGCAGCTACACCTTTGAGAAGGGAAGGGAAGCCTGAAGAGGTAGCGGATTTAGTTTATTATTTAGCCAGCGATGCCTCCTCTTTCATAAATGGTGAAAGCGTTGAAATTAATGGAGGTATATATTTTGTTTGATCATTTATAAAGATGAAACGACTCGTATCATTTATATTGTTTCTAGTTGTCATTGTATCTGCGCGCGCACAAACGCACCCCATTGCTTTTTTTAATACGAGTGAAGCGAAAGAGGTAGCTACGAGCCTACAGGCATTTCCTCTATTGACAAACTCTTTTAATACCATCAAAAAAGAAGTAGATCAAAACATCGGAAAAGACATAGATGTTCCTCTTCCAAAAGATCCAGCAGGTGGTTATACGCATGATAAGCATAAGACTAATTACATGCTTATGTTCAATAGTGGTATTTTATTTAATCTGACGGGTGAAATAAAATATGCAGAGCTGGTCAAAAAGATGTTATTGAAATATGCCCTATTAAACCCCACGCTAAAAAAACATCCGCAGGCAACGGGTAATTTTCCAGGGCGACTTTTCTGGCAATCTTTAAATGATGCAAACTGGCTTGTTTTTGCAGGATTAGCCTACGACTTAATTCGCCCCATTTTAGCTGCAGAGGAAATAAAAACTATTGAGCAAGGCGCCTTTAAACCTGAAGTAGACTACTTCACCAAAGATTTAAAAGACTGGTTCAATTTACTCCACAATCATGCTGTTTGGGCTTGTGCAGGGGTAGGGATTGTAGGAATTGCATCAGATAATAAAGAGTATCTCGAGATGGCTATGTACGGGACAGAAAAGAATGGTAAAGCTGGATTCCTTGCTCAACTTGACAACCTGTTTTCACCAGATGGTTATTATACAGAAGGTCCTTATTACGTTCGATACGCCATACTTCCCTATATGTTGTTTGCAAATGCAATCAATAATAGTAAACCTGAGTTAAAAATTTTCAATCACCGCAATAATATTTTACAAAAGGCTTTGTTGACTTGTTTGCAGCAAACAAACTTGAACGGTGCCTTCTTCCCGCTAAATGATAATTTGAAGGATAAGGATTATACTTCAAATGAGTTGGTGACTGCTATTAGTATTGCCTGGAAAGTATATGGGCCCGATGAAGGACTTTTAACGGTTGCAAAAAAACAAAATCGAGTGATTCTAAATATGGGAGGTGCACAGATTGCTTCTCATTTTAATTCTGCCAAGTCAACGCCTAAATATTTTCCCTATAAAACAATTGAAAGTACTGATGGTGTCAGCGGAAAAGAAGGGGGTGTTAGTATTATGCGATTGGGGAGAGAGAAAGATTTAACTAGTTTGGTATTTAAATATGCCTCCCAAGGACTTGGTCATGGTCATTTTGACAGATTAAACATCAACTTGTTTGATCAGGGTAACGAGATAATACAAGATTATGGTTCAGCACGTTTTATTGGGATAGAGCAAAAGTATGGTGGTCGTTATTTGCCAGAAAATACCGGGTATGCTGCACAAACTATTGCTCACAATACAGTTGTTGTAGATCAAAAGAGTCACTTTGGGGGTGATACCAAACTGGGAGAACAATTTCACCCTACGAAATTATTTTCTGACACTTCTAGTTCCAACCTTTTAGCAGTAGCGGCTCGGGAAACAAATGCGTATAAGGGAGTTGATTTGCAACGACACCTTTATTTATTACAAACCGCAAAAAAGAAAAAGTTTTTAATTGATATTTTTTACGTTTCCTCAGATTCTTTACATCAATATGATTTACCTTTTCAATATAACGGACAAGTCATAAGCACATCATTCCCCTATCAATCTTATACAAAGAATCAGGAAACACTAGGTGCAGAAAATGGATATCAATATTTATGGAAAGAAGCAGAGGCGACTGTCTTTAAAACTACTGCACAGTTTACTTTTTTAAATAACAATACCTATTATACGCTTTCTACCCTTGCAGATGATTCCATGCGAATATTTTTTACACGTGCAGGTGCAAATGATCCAAACTTTAATCTTCGTAGAGAGCCATCCTATGTTTTACGAACAAAGGATGCAGCGCAGACTTTTGTAAATATTATTGAAATCCACGGGAATTACGACCCTATCAATGAATTTTCTGTTGGCGCCTATTCTACAGTGCGGAGCATTAAACTGCTTCGCGATGACGCTGAATGTAGTATTGTTGAAATAACGCTAAATGATCAAAAAATTATAGTGACGCAAGCCAAAAAGGATTTTTCAAAAAGTAGTGATCATCGTTATACAGTTGATAACCAGGTTTATTCCTGGAAGGGCCCATATTCTATAACTACACAATCAAATAAGTGACTAATAAATAATTTATAATCTAAATCATCGCAAATGAATCAGACTACGGCAACAAAACTTTTTATAAATGACGAAGATATTTCGTGGGAAGAGGTTGGAGTAAATGTGAAAAGAAAAATAATGGCTTATAACGATAATTTGATGCTTGTTAAAGTTGCATTTAACACCGGTGGCGTGGGTGCTGTTCATCAGCATTACCATACACAAATAACGCACGTCGAAAGTGGATTGTTTGAAATTGAAATCAATGGCGAAAAGCAAACATTGAAAGAGGGAGATTCCTTTTTTATCCCTCCTAATGTACCTCATGGGGCAGTTTGTTTGGAGGCGGGTGTATTGATTGATACGTTTAGTCCAATGCGAGAAGATTTTTTAAAATAAATATGAAACCAATTTAAAAAGTAAACACAGCCATATGAAACCACAACTACGCTTGCTTGCCTTTTTACCTCTGTTTCTTTTTGCTGGAATTGCTTCTGCGCAAAAAAAAGAAATAAGTGGTAAGGTAACAGATCAATCCACTGGCCTTCCGATTGCCGGTGTATCTATTGTTGCACCCAAGGAAAAGGGAGGCACTACTTCAAAAGATGATGGTACCTATGTTATTACGGTCAGCCCGGGTACAAAGTCTATCACTTTTTCGTCAGTTAGTTATTTACCTCAAACTATTTCGCTAGAGGGAAACAAGACTATAAATGTATCTCTTGTTCCTGAAGCAACCTTGCAAAGTGAGGTTGTTGTAATTGGGTATGGTACGCAAAAACGTTCTAACGTTTCTGGTGCTGTAGCTAAGTACAAGAACGAGCGAATTGATGAAACACCTGTTTCGAGATTGGACCAAGCCCTTCAGGGTAAAATTGCGGGACTGCGTATTGAAAATATTTCTTCCGAAGCAGGCGCAGATCCTAAAATTAGTATCCGAGGAACCAGCTCCATCAATGCTGGTGCTTCTCCATTAGTGGTAGTAGATGGACAGATTACGCCTGATGCTTTAACTTTTCTCAACCCTGCTGATGTTGAATCCGTTGAGGTATTAAAAGATGCTGCTTCTGCAGCTATTTATGGATCAAGAGGTTCAAGTGGTGTAATTCTGGTGACAACAAAAAAAGGAACAGCTGAAAAGCCGAAATATAATTTTAAGTACTCACTCGGAACAAAAGATGCATACAAGTTATATGATGTGATGTCTACTACTGAATATGTTAATTTATTATATCAGGAAATGGAGCAGCGAAAGCTAGATCCAACTGTAAACCAAGCTACTAATATGGTTACAGATGGTGATAAGGCGGCTTACATCTTAGAGAATCAAATATTGAAAGGAAAAGGTACTGATTGGCAGCGTGAAATTATTCGTACCGGGCTGTTCCGTAACATGGATCTGAGTGTATCAGGTGGCAGTAAGTCTGTCAAGTATTATTTATCTGGAGGCTATCAATCAGATGAAGGAATGATGAATAAGAGCAAATTTGAAAAATTCAACATTCGTTCTAAAACTGATATCGACATAAGCAAAAAAATAAAACTTATTGTAAATCTTAACCCTTCTTATACAAAGAGAGAGGCTCCATCACAAAACTTTACAAATTTCTGGAGAATGCCAGGGTGGCTGCCCGTTTACCATACCGAAGAAACTGCCGCGTTAGCTAGAACTAACCCTTTGCAGTCAAACATCAAGGCTGGTGATTATGCACACCAGCGACATTTTGCAAACTTAGTTTATACGGGCACATTACCAGATGGTTCTCCTTGGACTGCCACCGCAACACCCGGAGGATCGGCACAACAAAATCCAACTTCTGATATTAACCGCTCTGAGGTAAAGAGTAATGATTATCGACTTCAATCATCTGTAGAGTTAAATATCAATATTGCTCCTGGGCTCAATTATAAATCTCTTTCTAGCGGATATGCCTATTATAATAAAGGCTTAACCTTTCAAGAGAGAAATTTTAATTCAGATGGTACGGTTAACGTAGGAGTGTTTACTAATAATTCAAATATTTATTTATTATCCGAAAACACACTTAACTACGTAAAGACATTTAAAGACCATGATGTTACTGCGTTAGTAGGGGTTACAACAGAGAGAACCACTGTCAATAAAGAGCAAACCACAGGGCTTGATTTCCCTAGTGATAAAATTAGAACACTTGCTAGTGCTTCACAGATTGATCGTACCGGAACCTTTGGTACAAGATCTGAAATAGGTCTAAACTCAGTTTTGGGGAGAGTGACTTACGCTTTTCAGAGTAAATATCTTTTTTCTGCTAGTTTACGAAGAGATGGTAGTTCATTCTTTGGCCCAGGCAATAAATGGGGTACTTTCCCAGCTGTTTCTGCAGGTTGGGTAGTGAGTAAAGAAAAATTCCTTCGCAACGTAAAAGCAATTAACAATCTTAAGATTAGAGCAAGTTATGGAGCTACTGGTAATAATCGAATTGTTGAAAACGCTTGGATTAATTTATTATATGGATCTAATTACCCATTTGGTTTAGCAACAGGTAGTAGTAATCCTGGCCTGGTTTCATCTTCGTCTACCATGGCTAATCCTGATATTACTTGGGAGCGTACGTTTCAAAAAAATCTTGGAGTTGATCTTTCTATGCTGAAGAACCGTATTAACATTTCAGTTGACGTTTATGATTCTAAAACTGAAAAACTGCTTTTGCTGCAATCCATAATGGGATTCACGGGTGCACAACAGTACTGGAATAACCTGGGGAGTTTAAATAATAAGGGATTTGAAATTGATTTGAGCACAAGAAATGTTCAAACAAAAAATTTCAGGTGGACTACCTCGGCCAATCTTTCTCATAATGAAAATAAAATTTTGGAGTTAGGTACAGAGGCTTATTTGTTAAATCAGGGTGAGCGTTCTGAAGTTTATATCAATAGGGTTGGTAGACCGTTAGTGGAGTATTTAGGATTTAAAACAGATGGTGTGTGGTTGTCTCAAGCCGAAATCAATAGTGCAGTTGCGCAAGGTTTGACATCTTCCTTGTCTTCTGTATTTACTCCGGGGGGGTTGAAAATTGTCGATACTAATGGTGATAATAAGATTGATAATAATGATCGCGTAGTTCTTGGCAATCCTTATCCTGCCTTTATTTGGGGGGTAACAAACAATATCGGTTACAAGGGTGTTGAGCTGAGCTTCTTCTTCCAAGGAAGCCACGGTGGTAAGCTAATCAATGGAGACCCCAATTACAATGAATCAGGTCGAACAATTACTACCTATAATAGCCGTCGCTGGGTTAGTGCAATGTTCCCTGGTGATGGTAAAACGCCTGTTTCTAGGGGTACAGGGTTTAACTGGATGCTTACTGATTATGTAATTGAGGATGCATCTTATTGGACGCTTCGTGAAGTGAATCTTAGTTATGCATTTAGTCCAAGATTGTTGAACCAATTAAAAGTGAAAGGACTTCGCGGTTATGTGGCTGCTCAAAACATTTATTTCCATATGCCTAAATCTTATCGGAGCTTAAATCCGGAAGCGAGATTTCAAAATGGTCCATATAGCTCTGTGTTAATAGATGGATATCAGCGGGGAGCATACCCTATTCCAAAAACATTGGTTATAGGTGTAGATATTAACTTTTAATAATCCTCTAAACGACTTAATAATATGAAAAAGCTAATCACATTTATTTTTGCTAGCACTGCGTTTTTTACGTCATGCACCAAAAATATTGACAGGTTGCCACTGAATAACGTGGCTGTTCAAGACTATTTCACCAACGCTGCAGAAGTCCAAACAGCACTAAATGGATGTTATGCAGGTTTGCGATCTACCATTGCCGAAGAGTGGAAATTAACCGAACTCAGAAGCGATATTGCCATAATGGGAAATGCAGGTAGTAAATCGGTACCCAATCGTGAACTCAGCGACTTAGATCAATTTATACCAAGTACATCTTTAACGGCAATCTACACGTACTGGTCAGCGAACTATGCTAATATTCGTAATCTGAATATGATTTTAGATGCGCTGGATATTAATTATGATCAAACTGCTGGCGCTCTTACAGTGGGTACATCATCCAAGGTTACAATGACATCAGCAGAATTAAAAGACCTTTCTTCGCAGGTAGCCTTTTTAAGAGCGTACCACTATTTTAACATGGTGCGCCTATATGGAGGAGTATTTTTAGTGCATGAACCAATTACAGGTCAGCAAGCTATCGGAATGAATAGAGTTTCTGTGAATGATATTTATAAATTGATTATTGCTGATTTGCAATATGCTTCTACTAACGGAGTTTCTTTAAATTATACAGCGTTTGCTTCTGCAAATTCAGGGGCGAATCTTGGTAAGGTAAATGCGTGGTCTGCAAAAGCACTGTTAGCAAAAGTTTATCTGACCCTAGATAGAAAATCAGATGCCATTACGTTATTAAATGATGTTATTAATAATAGTGGATATGGTTTGATTACAGCTGGTCTTACCCCTTATGCTGACATTTTTTCTGTCAGTAACGAAATGAATAAAGAAATTTTATTTGCTATTCGCTACAAGGCTGGAGGAATTGGATTAGGGTCTCCATGGCCGAATGCATTTGCTCCCGAATTAAGTGGAACTGCAGTGGTAAACGGAGATGGAAGCGGGTTTAATAATGGGGCTTATGAATTCGAGAACCAATATTCCGCAACAGATACGCGTAAATCTTTTACAATGGGAATATGGCCAACTGCAACTACTGCAATAACCAGTACAAGTAGAAGGTTGTATCCTAAAAAGCATATTACACCTGTAACATTAAAAAATGATGGAGAAAACGATTGGATTGTTTTACGTTTTGCCGATGTTATTTTAATGCTTGCTGAAGCGCAAGGATATTCACAGGCTAGTTTGAATCTGATCAATCAGACTAGAACAAGAGCCGGAGTCACTACTCCATTAACACTGACTACTGTACCAACTCCACAAAGCTTTGCTGATTCTTTATCAAGAGAAAGAAAACTAGAATTTGCATTTGAAAATGTACGTTGGTTTGATATGCTTCGATATAATGTTACAATGCCAAATCAGTCAGAGAATGCTGTAACTAGGCTTAAAAATCATTTTGCTTTTATGTTTACAAATCACTACGGAAAATATCCTAGCCCTGTTCCGCCGCTCGCAACGCTACAGAGCTATATAACAAATGACAAATTATTATTGCCAATTCCGCAGCGGGAAATTGATAATAATACGCATGTTCAAATCCAACAGAATCCTGGGTACTAACTATGAAGAAAGTCTTTTTAATATTATTTTTTTTCACTTCACTGCGATTGTTTGCTCAAAGCAGTTCAGATACAACTTACAAGCCGGTTGAATATCCCGCAGGTTACACTGCACAATTAAATGTGGTATATACAAAGGTGAATGACTGGGAAGGTAAAGTAGATCTTTACCTTCCCCCGGCTTCAAAAAAAGGAAGTCCTGTCATTATCAATATTCACGGTGGTGGATGGAAAAATGGTGTTAAAGAATCACAGGGTGGCTTTAGTACTTTTTTTAAAGCAGGATTTGCGGTTGCCAATCTTGAGTATAGACTTACTGGACAAGCTACAGCACCTGCTGCAATTGAGGATGTGCGATGCGCATTAATTTATTTGATAAAAAATGCGGAGACGCTTCACATTGATAAAAATAGAATTATTATCATGGGCGGCAGCGCCGGAGGTCATCTAGCATTGATGGGTGGACTTCTTGGCAATGATCACCGGTTTGATACTAATTGTCCCGGGGTCGAGGATATAAAAGTGGCTGCTATAATTGATAAATATGGAATTACAGACGTCTGGGATTGGGCCTATGGTAAAAATATCACTAGTAAGTCTGCAACAAGTTGGTTAGGTGATAAAGCAAAGGATGAAAAGTTTGCAGCATCTGTCTCTCCGATGACTTATGTAAATAAAAATAGCCCGCCTGTGTTAATTGTACATGGAGATGCTGATCCAACTGTTCCATATCAACACTCAGTTGGTCTACATAAAAAATTATTATCAGTGGGCGTAAAAACTGAATTTATAACAGTTCCGGGGGGTCTTCATGGAAAGTTTGACAAGGAAAAGAATGCTGAAATAAATAATGCTATTGTTGATTTTGTAAA
>Ga0214917_10005679_pt1 | contig 13237 bp, 16 predicted proteins | sample LL_1208_BB_MetaG_FD_177983 | JGI IMG/M metagenome (GOLD analysis project Ga0214917, IMG submission 177983) | Freshwater microbial communities from Lake Lanier, Atlanta, Georgia, United States - LL_1208_BB | ecosystem: Environmental > Aquatic > Freshwater > Lake | place: USA: Georgia | collected... | reverse complement strand
GAATCGATGCGCCAAATAGTCTCCCGAGAAACGACCAATAATCATTGCGCTACAGAAAACTATGTAAGGCAAGGTAGAAATAAATGGCGTTGCACCGAATGCATCGCGGGCAAGAACTCCACCCCAATCTCCTGCTGCTCCTTCGCTAATCGCGGCAAAGAGGCCAAAGATGCCAAGAATCCAGAAGATGAATGGATGACGTGCGCGTGGACCGCTCGAGAAATCATGTTTATCTGCTTCTGCCGGTAAGAAAAGAGGCTTGATTGCGTAGGCAATTATGAAAATGATAATGGCGAGTGCGAATGCTTGTTCTAGCGGCGTAACTTTCCATTGTGAAAAGAGTCCACCGAGGATTCCACCGAAAAGCGTTCCGACCGAAAACATGCCGTGAAAGACGCTCATTAATCTGCGACCAGCGCGTTGTTCAACAACGACCGCGTGCGCGTTCATTGCAACATCTTGAGTTGCTAATGCAAAACCAAATAAGAAAAGAGAGAACCACAACCACTCCAGCGAGAGAAGTAAGCCAACGAGAATGAGGACTCCTGAAAGTGCGAGCGTTGCCCAGAAAATAACTGGTTGACTTCCGTATTTTGCCGATCGCCTTCCAGCAGGCTTCAGGGCAAGGAATACGCCGATAGAAACAAAGAGGAGCGAACCACCAAGAGTTCCATTTGAGATCTCCAAGATGCGCTTAAAGTCAGGAATACGCGCTACGAAAGATCCGACAGTGAATCCGTTAACAATGAATGTGATGGTGACCGCAAGACGTGCTCGGCGAAGTGTGAGATCCATGAGTTGCGAAGTCTACCCAGCGCAGGTTCAATTTCCATTAAGGTTATTTTCAGAAAACAATGATTAGGTAACGGACATGAGAACTATTTCCAGTTTTAGCAAGATCATGATTGGTTTCGTTTTGGGCGCCGTTGTGGCGGGTGGAGTTGCTGTTGCTGTAACTCCAAATGTTCCACCCACAAAGGTCTGCGTAGATAACCGCACTAAAGCCCTATTTGCAGCCACCGATGGAAGTTGTTCCAAAACCCGCACCCTGATGGAAGTAGTAGGACAAGGCGTCAATGTTGAGACCATCGCATCTGCAGTTTCGCCCTCAGTCGTTTCTATCGCTGTTTCCTCCGTCCAAGGAAGCGGAAGTGGTTCAGGTGTCATCTATAGAACGAGTGGAAGTTCATCATTTATTGTTACCAACAACCACGTTATTGCAAGCGCGGTACAAGGCGGAACTATTCGTGTAGAGCTCAATAACGGTGATTTTGAGAATGCATCTATTGTTGGTCGTGATTCAACATACGATCTTGCTGTTCTAAGAATTAGTCGTGGAAATCTTAAAGCAATAACGGTTGGAAATTCCAACACACTCATAATTGGCGAGCCAGTTGTGGCATTTGGTTCACCACTTGGATTATCAGGGACGGTAACAAGTGGAATAGTTTCAGCACTTAATCGTCCTGTGACTACGGGAAGTACTGGAATCGAATCGTTTATCGATGCCATCCAAACAGATGCAGCAATCAATCCTGGCAACTCAGGTGGTCCGCTTGTAGATGGAACTGGCGCCCTTGTTGGAATTAACTCTGCTATCGCAACGCTTAGTTCTGGAGCAAATGGTTCGATTGGATTAGGTTTCTCGATTCCTATTAATCAAGCTAAACGCGTTGTCGACGAGATCATCGCAACTGGAAAATCTTCGCGCCCATTCCTTGGAGTTAATTTTGATACTGCTTTCACTGGAACCGGCGCGCGCATTCTCCGTGTAGTCGATGGTGAAGCTGCTGCTAAAGCAGGTATTCCAGCAGGAGCGGTAGTGCGTGAAATTGATGGGAAGAAAGTTAATGATCTTGTGACTGCGATCGTTCGAATTCGATCATATGCGCCGGGGGATACCGTGAAGATCACCGTGGATATGCCAGCGAGCGGGCTTAAGACCTTCACAGTCGTACTCGGCAAAGCTGACTCGCAGTAATGTCGCAGATATTGAGCCGCTAGCGATAGCGCTTCCTGCTAGGTTATGGCTCACTGCAGCGCCGCAGTTTCGTGAAAGGAGTACTGCGTTGGCCGATGAACACAACGATGATGAAGTTAATGATGAAATCATTACGGAAGAAATGTTGTGGGAGCGAATACCTGAAACTCAAGGTGTCGATCGAGCTAGCACTTATTACGAATTAAGCGCGCGAATCTATGCTCGTGGTCAATACGATGAAGCTCTTGCGCTTGCAGAAACTGCACGAGATATCTACTCAGAACTTGGTTCAGCTGCACCGACTGAAGGTTTAGCCCAGGCTTATTCGGCAATCGGATATAACCTCAATCAATTAAAGCGCATGAGTGAAGCAGCGACTGCGATGAGCAAAGCTGTCGAACTTCTCCGTGAAAATAAATCTCCCATGGCGCTCGAGCTGGCTTGCACACTTGGAGAATGGTGGTTTAGCTCAAAGGAATACCAGAACACTATTGATTGCATGGAGGAATGCGCTCGCGAACATCTCATTGATGGAAATGAATTAGGCGCAGCGACTGACTTCCATCTCATCGGATGTGCGTATCGTGAATTAAAGAAGTACAACGAAGCCCTTGATGCTTTTTATGAAGCTCGCAAATACTTCAAGGCCGCTCGTGAAGTAATACATGTGGCACGATGCGATCAGAAAATTGCACATTGCTACACAGAACTTGGCGATGCTGAATCAGCCCTCGCTGCTGCACAGAAGGCGGTCGATGTTTTCACTACCGCGCACGATCATCGCCGACTGACTTATGCTTCATTTGAACTCGGTAAAGCCCAAGTTCTTTCAGGTGAAGTAGACGAGGGCCTCAATACCCTGGAAAGGGTCTTAGATATCGCAGCTGATGCCGAGTCAAAAGACTTTGAATTTATCGTCGCCATTGAGCGCAGAATCGCTGAAATTCTTCACACTCAAGGTCGTTCAGATGAGGCAATCGAGATTGAGCGACGTATCGCTTCAATCTCTGAAATTCTTGAAAGTTAATTAAGAAAAATTCAGAAACGTTAATTGTGACGCTGCCTGACCTTTCTCATCTCAAAGGCCGTGACACCTTAATCATCACAATGGTCTGTTATGGAAATATCTGCCGCTCACCAATGGCGGCCGCCGTTCTCCATAATAAAGTCGCAACAATTGAGAATCCTAAAATTGTTGTTGATTCCGCTGGAACTTCCAATTGGCATGTTGGCCAAGGTCCTAATCCACCATCGAAGCGAACATGGGAGAAAGCTGGCTACTCTTTTCACCACATCGCTTCGCAATTTAATTACTCAAGACTTGTGGCAGCCGATTTAGTTCTTGTGATGGATAACCATAATCATCAAGAAGTCTCGAAATATGTCACGTGCGATGAAGAAGAGAAGAAGATCTACTATTTAAGAGAATTTGATCCCACCCAACCAGATTCGCTAGAAGTTCCCGATCCTTACTCACTTCCCGACTCCGCCTTTGAAGAAGTTTTAACTATGGTGGAAAAAGCAACAGATGGCTTGATTCAGCAACTACTTCGGTAAGTGCTGCATCGCCCAGGCATACATAGCAATTGCTCCCGCAGCTGATGCGTTCATGGATCTCGTAGATCCATATTGAGAAATCGCAAGAACCTGTTCACAGACTCCGACCGCTTCATCTGACATTCCAGCGCCTTCTTGGCCTAAGAAAAGGACGCATTCTCGTGGGAATTTCGCGCTTTCGATTGGGGTGGAAACTTCGACATTATCAATGCCAATAATCGAGACTTTGTTTTCGTCGCACCAGGCTTTGAAATCAGCGACATTCGGATGGTGAATTACCGTCAGATACTTATCGGTGACCATAGCGCCGCGGCGATTCCAATCTCGTTTACCGACGATGTGAACGCTGGAGACATTGAAAGCATTTGCGGTTCTCACAATTGAACCGATATTTAAATCATGTTGCCAATTCTCGATTGCGACTCGAAGTGGATGGCGCTTTGTGTTGAGGTCGGCGACAATCGCTTCAACTTTCCAGTAACGATATTTATCAAGAACATTTCGGCGATCACCATTTTCAAGTAAATCAGGATCGAAATGTTCTCCAATCGGCCAAGGTTGTGGATGAGGACCAACGCCAACAACGGGATAGAACTCTCCCGGACCAATTTCGGCGGGAGGAAGACTCATAACTTCTCTACCAACTTCTTTGCTTCATCAACAATGGCAGCTTCATGCGCTTTTAATTCTTGACCAGGGTAGTCGTTGCCATGCGCAAATGGATCAGCAAGTTTTGTAATACCCGATAGTTCTTGTAAAACAAATAAGCCGCAGAATGGCGCGTACGTCGCGTTATATCCACCTTCGTGGGTCATCATTAATTTTCCACTACATACGTCATTAGCGACATCCATCAACTTTCGAGTCAGGACTCGATAACCTTCAGCCGTAACAAGCATTCGTCCGAGTGGATCATAAACTGCAGAATCGAAGCCAGAGGCGACGCAGATAATGTCTGGTTTAAATTTCCGAACAGCTGGCACCACAACTTGATCAAAAGCATAGGAATATCCGCCATTACCTGTGCCAGGAGGAAGTGGAATATTGATATTTGTACCAACTCCAACCACATCAATATCGCCAGTATCGTGTGGATATAGGCGATTTTGATGGAGCGAAATCGTTAGAACATTTGGGTCATTTAAGAATATTGATTCAGTTCCGTTTCCATGGTGAACATCCCAATCGACCACCGCTACACGAAGTTTTTCGCCATGGGTCTTTTTTGCAACTCCGATAGCGACCGCAAGATTAGAGAAGATGCAATAACCCATACCAGTTTCACGCACCGCATGATGTCCAGGTGGGCGAATGAGGGCATAACCATTATTTACTTCACCACTCAAAACAGATTCAAAGAGTTCGATTGCTCCACCTGCGGCCATCGCAGCGATGTCGTAACCGCCACGTGCAAATGGAGTAGTGAGATCACCACCATCTCCGCCTAAACGTGAAGCAGATTCTTTTTTGATTCGTTCAATATGTTCTCTCGTGTGTACTGTCTCTAATTCAGTTTCACTTGCTTTTCGAGCAGGAACTCGTACTAAGTGATCGATCAAGCCTGAGACAACAATTAATTCATGGATACGTTTCTTTGTTTCGGGATGTTCATAATTCATGTAAGGCTGTAATCCAGCGCCGGGATCAGATGGCATATCTCCAACAAATGTCCCAGTATCGTGCCAGCCAAAAATCTCGTGATAGACATACCCCGTGCGCATAGAGCGAAGCCTAAAGGCAACTCCCAGAATTGACTATTACTCTCTATCCCGTGCGTAAGAGCGTTCTAGTAGCAATACTCTCAACACTTTTAATCTTTTCGCATACTCCAGCCAACGCTCTACATTCACTTGAAAAATACATTAACGCCCAACAATTAGCATCACCAGGATTACTCATCATCAATCCCGTTGATGGCAAGGTCATTGCCCAGAACGCTCCAGATTCATTACGTGTTCCAGCATCAGTACTTAAATTAGTCTCAACTGCATCTGCACTTCATTTCATAGGTGCCGAAAAGACTTATACAACAGCGATATACGGGACTGGAAAAGAGGGAACATTTCTCATTAAGGGGACTCTCGATCCATGGCTTACCAGCAATCTGACTCTGTCGAAAAAGAATGGCCAGAAGTTTCTTCCAACTTTAATCACTAAAGCCAATACAAAGAATAAGAAGACGCTTAAGATTTATTACACCGGGGTTTATGAAAAGGATATGAAGGATCTAGCCGTCAACCTCAAAGGAAAGAGAATCAAAGCTACTTTCAAACATGTTGATAGTTCTCAAGCTAACGAACTTGCTAAGGAAGAGATCTACTCAGTTACCTCACAACCTGTGAGTGAGATGGTGAAGTTTGCGATTATGTGGAGCGATAACACTCTGGCACATCGACTTGGAAAGTTAGCAGCACGCAAATTAGGAAATAGCACCGATGAGAAGGGTCTCCAGAAAACCTTTAAGCAAGCGATGGAGGAATTGGGCGTCGATACAACGGGAATGAAGATCCATGATGGAAGCGGGCTATCAAAATCCAATCGATTATCTGCAAGAACTCTCGTTGAGCTGCTCATCAAGATCCGTAATAACTCATTGTATGAATCCATTTACGACGGAATGCCAGTAGGCGGTCTCACAGGAACGCTTCAAAAAAGGTTCGTAGATACTGCGCCAAATGCCATAGGCCATGTTCATGCCAAAACGGGATGGGTTAATCACAGCGTCACAATGGCGGGTTATGTCGATGATGGAGAGAACGAATTTGCCTTCGCGATTCTCGCCGATGGAATTTCACCCTCTTGGAGCGCCAGAAAAAAAGCGCGTGAAACTATGGATCGATTATTGGGCGTTATTGTGAAAGGGAATCACTAAATACTTTGATTGAACCCTTATAGCAGGCTACCCAGACTCGTTTATGGAGGGGTTCGTAGGTAATTCCAATGGGCTCATCACAGACTTTGATTTGTTGAAGAACTTTAAAATCACTCACCCGTACTTTTGAAACTGTATCGCTAGTGAAGTTCACGACATAGAGTGCGGTTCCGTCACTTGAAATATCAAGGCTACGAGAGGCCGAACCAGTTTTAACTGAGTGCACAACTTTCTTAGAAGTTAAATCAAAAGCAACTACCCGACCAGAACTATTGAGAGTTGCGTAGAGAGTTGAATTATCTGGAGAAAGAACAATTGCACGTGGATTTGATCCAATATTGAGTAACTCTCGTTCCCAAGTATTCAAATTAATTTTATGGATAACAGATCCACCCATCTGAGCAACAAATGCAAATTGGGAATCTTGTGAGACGGTGATTCCACGTGGATATGCGCCAATCTTAAGCACCTTGACAACTTTCTGGGTTTCAACTGAAATTACGTAGAGATCGTATGAACACCAATTAGTGACGAGAATATATTTATTGTCAGGGGTCACATCTATAACCTTAGGAACAACTCCTACGCGATAAGCGGCATCGATGGACCACGTTGAGGTCTTAATTCGATAGACGAAAGAGCGATCATATTTATCGGCGGGATTACAGATATCGGTACCTTCTCGATTAAATCCTTTCCCGTACATCGCGTAATTAGTTACATAGAGATATGAACCATCTGGAGAGTACGCACCTTCAACAGGCGCACCGCGATGTGTGCCGGTGTATCCCTTAAATCCAAGCTCGCCAAGATCTACGCGATCAGGAATAGTTTTAACCAAATCAAAGTTTTCTGCATCATAAATTGTTACTGAATGGCGATACATCATGTTATGTGCGGAAACAAAGCCGGTTTTCGATGCCTTTACTGATTTTGGCGAGATATCTCCATTAATTGTCTTTTCAAGTTTGAGTAAGGTGGAATCAGACCTTACTTCCGCGCTACTTGGTGAAGAATGAGTGATGAAGAGCGCTAAAACTATGGCTAACTTCACCGAAGTACGCATGTGCGCAATCTACAGGGTAATCTCACTACATGATTTCGCCTTATATCGCGTTAATGAAATTGCGCGTTGTGGAGTTGTTGCTCGTCACAACTCTTCCAGCACTTTTCTTAGCTGCTGAAGGCGTACCTCCATTAGATACAACAATCGCGACTCTTATTGGTGGAACACTCGCTGCAGGAGCTGCCAATGCATTTAACATGATTATCGAAAGCGATATTGATCAACTCATGGGACGAACATCTAAACGCCCCATAGTTAATAATCAAGTTACTGAAAATCAGGCGTTGGTATTCGCATCAACAATCACAATCATTTCACTATTGATCTTCTGGTTCTTCACAAATCTACTCGCTACCGGATTAACCGTGAGCGCCATTGCCTTCTATGTTTTCGGTTATACCGTTGGTCTGAAGCGAAGAACCTCTCAGAACATTGTCTGGGGTGGAATCGCGGGTTGCTTACCGGTGTTAATAGGATGGGCTGCAATAACCAACTCCCTCTCTTGGACTGCGTTCTGGTTCTTCATGGTTATCTTCTTCTGGACCCCGCCGCACTTCTGGGCGCTAGCCATTAAGTACAAGGATGACTACGCCGCTGCTGGAATACCTATGTTGCCTGTGGTGGCTCCGATTCGAAAAGTTTCGCAACAGATGTGGTTCCACACTATTGCGATGGTTCTGGTCTCATTCTTCACTTTTTACTCAGCAGAACTTCCAATATGGCTTTACTTCATCAATGGGCTATTAGCGCTGATATTTATCTACCAAATGCTTGGACTACGGAAGAACGATATCGAGAAGAGCGCTTCCACAATATTCCATGGATCTATTACTTACTTAAGTTTGTATTCCATGGCTCTCGTCATCGGGGCTCTCGTTAAATAGTTCGTTGCGAGAAATATCTTTACGGCCATCAATACCTAATTTTTGATAAATTGCCATTGTCTCTTGGCGAATCAGAGACTCGGAGTAACCCATCTTGTTGGCAATCGCATTATTCGTCATGCCACTCTTTACTAGATCAAGAATGAGTGCCTGCCGTTCAGTTAATTTGCTACCCATCATTTGTTCTTTAATGCGCGAACTTCCTGCTCGTTTTGAATGGGAGACGCTATCTAGGAGATGTATATATAGATTAATAAGAGCCTTAAGCATAACAAAGTAGTTTTTATACGAATCCTCATTAGGAACTTCAATCTGAGTTGAGAGAGTAGCTGCATAATTAGGAAGAAGTGGCATAAAGATTGTGGACTTCCATTTACTATCTTCCTTAGTTTCAAGTAAGTTCGCAAATTCGCGACGATATTGGTCGTCGCGATTTCTTATGAGCACTGATTCAGTTTGAATTGCCTGGTTAAGTAAGGGATTAGTTAAAAGGCTAAATTCTCGATTTTTAACGATAAACTCTTCACTGAAACCAAAACTAGCAAGGTGATACAGAGTGAGATCGCTGTTAAGTCGCGCCAAGTAGAATCGGCTAGGCTCGCCAGACATGCAAGAATTAAGGGCAATATATTGGACTGCAGCCTCTAAATCTTTCTCTAACGTCAAGTAATTAGCAATGTTGCTAAGTCGCATCAAGTCCATATCGCCCTCCTTTCTACGGAAATTTCTGGGAATGTACTCACAAAACCTTCATAAACTCGCGTTTTGTGATGCCTAAATCAGTCAAAGTTAAAGTCTGCTGTATCTTTTACAGTCCGCAATGAAAAAAGATGGAGAAATGTGACCGAAGTTAAGCCCAATGCCATTCTCATTGAAGACAATTCTGAAGATCGTCTTAACATTAAGTTGCAGCTCGAGGTCATGGGATTCGCTGTTTATGATGTTTCATCAACTTCTGAGGCGCGAGAAATTTTTCCAATCCGTGATTACAGCATCTGCCTGATTCATCTGGGGCATGCTCCTCTTGAGAGTTTGGAAATTTGCCGACAGATACGCGCGCTCTCAACCGTGCCGATTCTTATGCTTACGAAGCGCGGAGAAGTTGTGGATGAAGAACTCGCCCTTAATGCCGGCGCTGATGATTACGTTACAAAACCAATCGAGCAGAGAATCTTAGCTTCGCGCGTCACCCAACAATTAAAACGAGGAGAGAGTCAGAGAGCTCCGCGTCAAACAATTTTGACTTGGGAGAATTTGACACTCGATCTTGCAGAACATTTATTTAAAATTGGCGATAAAGAAATCCTTTTAACAAACTCGGAATATCGATTCTTACAACTTCTAATGGAAAATCCCGAACGAGTGTTCTCTAAAGAGCAAGTTCTCCAAGCAGTTTCAGCCTTACGTGAAACTTCATCGGTATCGGTTGAGACATATGCGGGACAACTTCGTACCAAGATTAAGCGCAATGCTGGACCAGATGTTATTGATGTAGTGCGAAGCGTTGGCTTCAGGTTAGCCAGCCTTGATACATCCGAGAGGGCAAGTTAGCAAAGATATTTACTCAACCTCTTTTAAGAATGTGAGAGATGCGAGTAGCACGAGAGTGAAGAATCCGTAACGCCCTCCAGTGTTATGCCTGGTCTGCCCGATAAGGCGAGCAGCCATAACAAGAAGAGAGCATTCATGATCGAAGTAAAAAACAGAAAGAGAAGCTGGCGCCCACTGGCAGGAGCGGCGATAGTCATCTCCGTCGCTGCAATTGCAGGACAGAGCGTCTTGGCATCACTTAATGCAACAGCTTCTAATACAACAGCGCAGAACATCAACGCAGGAACTCTAAAGCTAGACCTTGCAAATAATGGAAATGGTTTTGGAACAAGTATTGCCAATCTCGTTCCGGGAGATGTTGTCAATCGCTATGTGACCCTAACAAATTCAGGATCCCTGAATGGAATTGGGTTAACGCTAAAAACAGCACAGACTGGAACTCCATCACTTATTTCCGACGGTGTAAGTCCTTCAACCACAAAGGCGCTCAAATTGACGGTTACAAGTTGTAGCGTTGCTTGGGATCCAACGGCAGGCACATGTGGTGGTTCGACAAATGTCGAACTCGCATCAACAGTAATCGGTTCATTGACCTCAGCAACAGCCTTGAATACGAGCACGTTGAACTCAAGCGCATCTCGCTATCTTCAAATGAAGATCGAATTGCCAGATCAGAACGAAACCACTATCAATGGCACCCTTCCAGCAAGTACTGTGCAAGGTGGCGCTGTTAATGTGACATACACATTTGATCTAGCACAGAGATTGGCAACAACAACCAATAGCTAATCTGTAAACCATGAGAGGGAGAGCTCATCGCTCCCTTTCTCTCATCAATGGAGTAATCATGAAGAAAATAGTTTTAGTCTTTGCGGCGTTGACAGTTTTTACGTCGGCCCTGCCTGCATCAGCAGGTGTGACTGGAAGAAGTGCGAGAACACAGACCACTGCTACTGCGTCGTGGGGCGTTTCTGTCGTAAATCAACTCGGCACGGTTATTAATCAAGATTATTTGATTAGTTTTTCCAGTACCGGAAATACGGGCTATGACTATTTCACCTTGAGGAATACCGGTAACTTAGCAACAACCAGCTTTGAAGTGTTGGTCCTTCAAGATGTTCTAAAGAACAAGAATTTGAAGCCCGGAGATGTGATTCTTGAGCGTTGTGATGGAACTTGGAACACAACTACAAATACGTGTTCGGTAACCCCAGTGCAAGTTGCAACGGGCGCTTCTACATCGTTCGCTGTAAATATTTCGCTCGGCGTTAATTCAGAAATCAAGATGCGGGCCCAAACCCCGAATAATAATCGTTCAATAGGAATTTCGCTACGTGTTCAGGTACCTAGATCGAGTGTGCGAAGCGGACAGGTTTCTAATTCATGAAAACTTTTAAGGTAGTGAAGGACGTAGCGCTTGCAGCATCAGCAATAGGTTTTGTAATTGCCGCAATTTTCGCCTTCTACTTTCAGACCTCTTTTCAAACTGTGACATCGAGAAGTATGGAACCTTCCATTAAAGCCGGGGATATGGTTCTTACGCGACAAGTCCCGGCCGAAGATATTCAGATGCGTGATGTGGTAATTCTTCCGCTTCCGGATGCAGATGGGCTCTATTTCTCGCATCGTATCGTTGGAATAAAGAAGCAGAGTGGCGATGTGATAGTTGCAACGAAGGGTGATGCAAATCCAAAACCGGATTCATGGGAATTGAAGATAACTTCCGGTGACGTACCAAAAGTGATGGCGGTAATTCCAACCGCGCTAATCTTTAACGGACCAATTGAGCGTAAGTGGATTTACTACGGACTCTTCTACGGCGGTGCGTTATTAGGCTTGTATGGATCGTGGCGATTAGTAAAGCGTTGAGTTAATCGTCATCGCTTTCATCGTCATGATCATCGTCGTGCATATCTCCATCTTCATGTTCATCACCATCGCCATAGCCATCTTCATGATGTCCCTTGCCCGTGCGAAGCCCTTCGCCCTTCTCCTCATCAATGGAGTGATGCGGTTCGCGGCCTTCATCATCAAAGTCGCGTAGATGAGGCTTAGCTGAGGGCGTAAAAGTTGAGGTCGGCGTAACGACGACATCGCCTTTTTCAGAACCTATTGCTGGTGGTTTGAAAGCCAAGAATGCAAGGAAAAGTACTGCAGGGAGAATAAATGCGAGTTTCTTCTTCATTTTATAGACCAGCTTTCTGAAGAGCCGAAGCAAGCGATGCTTTGAAGCCACCTGAGGTGTAGGTAGCTCCGCTGATGCCATTTATCTGTGCGGATTGAATTTGGAGTACTTCATCTTGCAGCCATGGAATTACTTGGTTGGAAATGTTTAGTGATTTTCTATCTCCGTTCGGATATTGCAGCGTCGTGACATCAGTAATTTTTCCATCTGTCAGAGTTACTTGAACTTGAACCGGTCCCCAACGAGTTTGTGAAGTTTCACCTTTGAAAGTTCCCGATACCCCCATGCTCTTTGTTGGAGTTTGAGTTTGGGTTTGAGACTGTGACTGAGTCGGTGTGGCCGACGCCGTTGCAGCGGGAGCGGTGTTATTACCTTGTGATGTGCCTTTACTATTTTTTGTTGGAGCTGGTTGCGCAGGTGATTGTGATGTAGAAGTGGTTGCAGCAGCGCTTGGAGTTGCTTCATTTGATGGAGTGGAATTGATAACGGGAGCGCCGCCACTGGAGGCGATCTGGTTATTGAGTTGAGGTGGGTTATAACTCACTACTCCCACAACTCCAGCAACAGTGCCGGTAATAAGTAATGCGGTCTTGCGGATCATCTTTTCTCCTTACTGCGCGTGATACAAAAAGGCTTCGTGGTGTACACGATCTTTTGGTATCCCGGCTTCTTTACAAGCTTCAATGACATTGTCAATCAAACTCTCTGGACCACATACATAAACATCAGAATCTGCAAAACGAGGGGCATATTTCTTAATAGTGAATTCGTTGATGGGATATTCAGTTCGAGATCCCACTAAATAGTGCACTTTGATGCCCCGTTGAATAGCGAGTTGATCTAGCTCTTCTTTCAGCACCAAATCTTCTTCATTTTATAGACCAGCTTTCTGAAGAGCCGAAGCAAGCGATGCTTTGAAGCCACCTGAGGTGTAGGTAGCTCCGCTGATGCCATTTATCTGTGCGGATTGAATTTGGAGTACTTCATCTTGCAGCCATGGAATTACTTGGCTTGAGATTGAGAGAGAACGACGATCACCGTTCGGATATTGCAGCGTCGTGACATCAGTAATTTTTCCATCGCTAAGAGTTACTTGAACTTGAACCGGTCCCCAACGAGTTTGTGAAGTTTCACCTTTGAA
>Ga0214917_10005678_pt1 | contig 13237 bp, 11 predicted proteins | sample LL_1208_BB_MetaG_FD_177983 | JGI IMG/M metagenome (GOLD analysis project Ga0214917, IMG submission 177983) | Freshwater microbial communities from Lake Lanier, Atlanta, Georgia, United States - LL_1208_BB | ecosystem: Environmental > Aquatic > Freshwater > Lake | place: USA: Georgia | collected... | reverse complement strand
CCCTCACCTTGCCGGGCATGGCGGCCATGGCCTTGGTGTTGGGCATGGCGATCGATGCCAACGTGCTGATCAACGAGCGGGTGCGCGAGGAGCTGCGCAACGGTGTGTCGCCCCATGCGGCCATCCATGCGGGCTACGACCGCGCCTGGGCGACCATCCTGGACTCCAACGTCACCACCTTGATCGCGGGCTTGGCCTTGCTGGCCTTTGGCTCGGGGCCGGTGCGCGGCTTTGCCGTGGTGCATTGCCTGGGCATCTTGACCAGCATGTTCTCGGCGGTGTTTTTCTCACGCGGTTTGGTCAACCTGTGGTATGGGCGGCAAAAGAAATTGCAAACCGTCTCCATTGGCACGGTGTGGCGCCCCGATGGTGCGGGCGCCTTGGGCAAGCGCGACTGAACCCCTATCACCGATCAGGAACTGGCCATGGAATTTTTCAAAATTCAAAAAGACATTGCGTTCATGAAGAACGCGTTGGCGTTCAACCTGGTGTCGCTCATCACGTTTTTGGCCGCGGTGTTTTTCCTGTTCAGCCGTGGGCTGCACCTGTCGGTGGAGTTCACCGGCGGCACCTTGATGGAAGTGGCTTACACCCAACCGGTGGACGTGAACCAAGTGCGCGACACCATTGGCAAGCTGGGCTTGAGCGATGTGCAGGTGCAAAACTTTGGCTCCACCCGCGACGTGCTCATCCGCATGCCGGCGTTGCGCGGACAAACATCGGCCCAGCAAAGCGAACAAGTGCTCTCCGCCCTCAAAGCCGCTGACCCCAGCGTTGAGTTGCGCCGCACCGAGTTTGTCGGCCCGCAGGTCGGTGACGAGTTGGCGGTGGATGGCTTGAAGGCGCTGGGTTTTGTGGTGCTGGGCATCATGATCTACCTCGCGTTTCGCTTTGAGTGGAAGTTCTCGGTCGCGGCCATCATTGCCAACTTGCATGATGTGATCATCATCTTGGGCTTTTTCGCCTACTTTCAGTGGGAGTTCTCTTTGCCCGTTTTGGCCGCTGTGCTCGCGGTGCTGGGTTATTCGGTCAACGAGTCGGTGGTGATCTTTGACCGCATCCGCGAAAACTTTCGCCGCTACCGCAAGATGGACACCCGCGAGATCATCGACAACGCCATCACCGCCACCATCAGCCGCACCATCATCACCCACGGCAGCACCCAGCTCATGGTGTTGGCCATGTTGTTCTTTGGCGGCCCCACACTGCACTACTTTGCCTTGGCGCTGACCATTGGCATTTGCTTTGGCATTTACTCGTCGGTGTTTGTGGCCGCTGCCATGGCCATGTGGTTGGGCATTGTGCGCGAAGACCTGATCAAGCCCATCGCCAAAGACGGTCTGGTCGGCGACGACCCCAACGATCCCAACGCCGGCGCGCGGGTTTGAGCCCTGCGGGGTGGGCTTGGGCCCATGGGTTGTAAAAACCCAACATAAGGCAAACATTTTCATATTACGGTTACTACTTAGTTGTACATTTCGAAAAGGTCATATGGCCTTTTGAATTAATCAACTCTGGAGAAAACCATGCAGAATGTTTCGCTTTTTTACAAAATTAATAAAAAACTTAACCAGTCAGGCTACAGCCTGGTGGAATTGTCGGTCGCGCTGTCGATTGTCGCGGTGATCATCGTGGGCGGTCTGATGGGGGCACGCCAGGTCATGCTGTCCAACACCATCAACAACCAAATCCGCGAAAGCAATCAATCCATTGCCAAACTGCGAAAAGCGCTGGCAAACCAAACCAGCACGGCCGGCTTGACGGGTTCCGTGGCGGCCAGGTTGGGTGTTTGGCCCAACGATCGCTCCACCTGCACCACCGCCAACCCCCCGGTCTGCACCAACCGATCCATGTTCAACGGCGCGTTCGAAAACGCCTTCACCAATGGCGCCGCCATTGGCAACAACATGCCCGCCAACGGCGGTGTGATGTATGTCCTGTGGCATGTGCCCAGCCAAGCTTGCACCGACTTGGTCAATGGCTTGGACAGCGCGGCCTACGCCCTGTATGCGGGCCCATCCGCCGTTGCTGCGCCCACCAATGGCGTTGTACCTGAAGGCTTTACCACGGTGAAAGCGGGTGACGCCACCGCGGTGGGGGTGGGCGACCTGGCCACGGGTTGCACCAGCACCTCAGGTTATTCAGACATTTACGTCGCCATCCAACTGTGATGTGCAGGCCATGCCTGATCAAGGAGACCCACATGACACACACCCTGCAACGCATAAATCCGCCCCCCGCCAGGCGGGGGCAACAAGGTTTTGGTTTGGTAGAACTGTCGATCAGCCTGAGTTTGATCGCGGCCTTGCTGCTGGGCGCGTTCTACATCGTGCGCAGCATACGCGCCGATACCGAACGAAAGGAATACGCCGAGTCGGTCAACAAAACCTTGGTCGCGGCCAGCAAATACATGCTCACTTACCGCTATACCTATGACATTAACACCAATGTACTGATCGATATGGGAGGGTGGCGGGCCGATAAAAAAATCAGTCACCCTGTCTCGGCCGGTTTGTATGCGGTCGAAAGCACCATCCCCGGCGCTTGGGAAGATGTGGGACGCAACTCGTACACATATTCCGACACGGTTAACAACACAACCTTTGTTTATGCTTATCCCAATGAAGGGATTGTGTACCGCATCAACAAAGTGCCCAAGGCCAGTTGTGCCAACGTGATCGCCGAGTTGGCGCGCTACCCATCGGTGGCCAGAGTCTGGGCCAGAGCCTGGAGCGCCAACACCGCCCACCCGGGTAATCCGGACGGCACCGAAGTGGCGCAAGGCACCAACCTCAACACCACCAAAAACAACAGTGTGAGGTTGTGGTCTGCCAATATCACCAAGCTTTGCGCCAACAATTTCACCGAAATCATGGCCATGGTGGTGAGGGACTGAATCTTGTGCACGACGATCGAGGCCTGCCACTGCCCGGCTGGCAACCCTTGGCGTTGGAGGTTCGCATGGGCGTTCGCCGGTGTTTTGGGATGGACCGGCTCAACGGCCAGTGTTGCACAGGCCACGCCCAGCGCCAACGCCCCGGCAACCATGGATTTGGCGGTGGAATGGATCAGCCACCCCACCCAAACCATGTACGCCCAACCCTCCTGGGTGGCGGCCAGCGAACCCAGTGCAGACGGCGAGGTCCGGTCATGGCAGGTGTTGTTGCAAGACAAAACCTTGTCCCAAACCCTGTTTCGCTGGGCGCAAACCGCTGGTTGGCAAATCCAGTGGGATGCCGAACGCGATCACACCATCGAAGCGAGCTTGCAAATCCAGGCAACCTTTGTGCAGGCCTTGAAAATGGTGATGGAGTCCTTGGTGGGCAGCGAATACCCGCTGCAAGCAGTGCTCAACCCACAGACCCGCAGCATGCGGGTGATTCGCCACAACGAGAGCCCGCGCCGATGAGTTCGGTGGGTGTGGTGCAGCTGCCAACCCGCCAGGATGGCAGATCCGCCCAGCCCTGGTTCGGGCTGTGGGTGTGTTTGTGTGCAGTGTGCGGTGTGGCGTGCACCAGCATCACCGAAAATAAAGCGGTGCAAGATCACCAGGCCACCCTGGTCAGAACCCAACTGGCGTCCGATCAGTTGTATGCGGGTCAGCGGCAAAACCCGCTGGTCAAGCTCGATGCGGTGCCCCGCTTCACCGGCAAAACAGTGCCCTTTGAATCCAGCCAAAGGCTGCCGGCGCAGATTGGACGCGTCACCATGCGCTTGCCTGGGCGGTACAAATTGCGCTCTGTGGCGGAATTGATTGAGCGGCTGGTGGGCATACCCGTGACCTTGTCTGCCGATGCGCTGTTGCCGGCGTCTGAATTTGCACCCATGACCAGCCTCCAAAACCAAGGCAACAACAGCCTGGCAAGCAGCAGAAACCCGACCAGCGCAACCCCGGGGGCCGCGGCCACCGGGGCGGGTCGTGCGGCCACAGCGCAGACATTGAGCGAAGATGCCGAGAGAACCCAAGAAGTGGCCAAAGCCGTGCAACAAGCAGGTGGACCGCGTGCCTGGGTGGGGGATGTGGGGGCCGATACCGATATAGAACTCAACCACCAGGGCAGTTTGGCCAGCTTGCTCGATCATGTGGCCTTGCACTTGGGTTTGCAATGGCGATTCAGCGAGGGACGCATTCATTTCTACCGCATCGTGAGCCGCACCTTTGTGGTCAAAACCATGCCCGGCAACCTGACCCAAACCGGTGAAGTGAGTGTGGGGTCCTTGTCTGTCAATGGCACCAACGAGGTGAATATATGGAGCGGTATCGATAAAAACCTGGCGTTGCTGATGTCCCGCCATGGGCGTTATCACGTCGATCAAAGCATGGGCACGGTCACAATTCATGACGCCAGCGCCAATGTGCAAGCCGTGGATCGCTACATCGACAGTTTGAACCGCCAGTTGGGCCGCCAAGTTAGCTTGCAGGTCGAGGTGTTGCAAGTGACGCTGAGCAACGAACACCAAGCGGGTATCGATTGGAACTGGATCGTTGGCCTCAAGGGAGGGGATTCATTGCGCATGAGCGGTGCCCCCGCATTGACCAAGGATGCGGCCAGTGTGGGCTTGATCAGTGCCAGCGGTGACAACATATGGATGGTTCGCGCGCTGGAGCGGTTTGGTCGGGTGAGTTCGGCCTATGCAAGCGTCATCACCACCATGAACCGACAGCCCGTGCCGCTGGGTTCGCAAAGCACGCAAAGTTACCTCAAACAAATCGGGGCCACCATGACCACCGCCGCCAATGGCAGCAGCGTGTATGGCCCACCCAGTTTGATACCGGGGGAAATCACCACGGGATTTAGCATGAGCTTGTTGCCCATTGTGCTCGATTCCAACCATGTGCTGATGCACTGCGCCATCTCCATCAGCTCGCTCAAAGAGCTGTCGACCTTCTCCAGCGGCGTGGGCTTGGCCCAGCAAACGGTGCAGCAACCAAATGTCTCATCGTTCACCACACAGCAGCGCATGACGGTCAAGTCCGGAGAAACCATTGTGCTCAGTGGGTATGAATACGAGTCCACCGAGACCAAGCAAAACGATGTGGTGCGCAATGTGTTGCCTGGCAGCCGGGTCAACGCTCGCGACAAGACCACCCTGGTGGTGCTCATCACCCCCAAACTTTTGGACATCTGAACATGGCCAAATCATCCATCTTGCAAAATTTGCGCAGCCGACTGCAGTCATGGCGCCAAGCGCACGCCAAGGCCCGCCCTGCCCCGGCCGCCGATGACGACTCGGTTCAGCCCGTGCTCAGTGTGATCGAGGGAAGGCGCTATGTCAACGGTCTGGAGTGGCGGCTCATACCCCCCACCCGATCCTTGCCCCGCACCTTGAGTTTGGCGCGCAAAGAAAACAAAAAAAAATATGTCCTCACGGACATGGAGGACATCATTGGCGTTTGCGGTGCATTGCCCAACCGCTGGAGCCACGTTTATTCCGCCGCATTGCATTTGGCCACACGCATGTCGCAAGGGGGCCTGGAGTTATATGCCTTTGAACTGACCAATCGACAGAGCATGGTGGTGGCCCTCAATGAAACCAGGCCCATCCCAGGATTTGATTTTGTGGGCGAGGCCGAACAGGCCCGGGGCTTGATGGACGAGTTCATGGCCATCCAGCAAGGCCAACCCATGCGTCTGGTCGGCAATGCCGGCTGGCTGGAAGGGGAAGAGAGCGTCGCTCTGGAAGATATTTTCAATGCCCCTGAGCGCTCGGCGCGGCTGAAATTTTTGTGGGGGGACCACTCGGTCAAATGGGCCACAGGCATTGCCCTGGTATTGGTGGCTGGCGTGGCTGGCGGCCAATACTGGGTGGAGATGGAGCGCGAGGAAATGTTGGCGGCAGCCAGCGTCAGTGCTTCAGACCCGAATGCAGACTACCAAAAGTCGCTGGCTCAGGCCTGGGCCGAGGTACCCGCCCCCGGACCCGGTTTGCTGCAGCAATGGCAAAGCCTGTTGGACCAATTGCCCGTGGCGCATCGGGGGTGGCGACTTGAGACGGTGAGTTGTGAGGCCACCGCATGCCAAGCTAAATGGTCGCGCATTCATGGCACCTATGCCGACTTCTTTCAGCAATTGCCCCCAAACACCGCAAGCGCCCAAGAAGTGCTGGAGGGTGAGGATGCTTTGTTGGCCACGGTGGTTTCAACCCATCCGGTAAAACCGCAGCAGCCCCTCACCCCCTGGCGCCAGGCCGTATTGCCGCGAATGGACCAGGCTTTGCGCGAACACGCCAGTCAATTGCAAAACCTGTCGTTGCTGGGTCAAGTGAAGGTGACCATGGGAAAGCCCAGCTTGTTCGGTGGTGTGCAAGACCCACGCACGCTCAAGCAAGCTGTCATGAGCGGTCAATGGTCGGTTCAGCATGATGCATCCAGCCTGGGCTACCTGAGCGTGCCTGCGTTTGGCGTGCCCAAACGCTTGGTGCTGCAAGTCAGCCCCAGCAAAGATCAAAGAGCCTTGACCTATTTGTTTGAGGGCCAATACTATGTCCAAGCGGTTCAACCATAAATGGATTGCGCTGGGGGGGCTGGCCCTGTGGGCCTGGGTATTCGTGGGCGCAACGGCCAGCGGCGCCACTTTGGCCGAGTTGATCGCCCGCTTGAAGCAGCAAAAAGAGCAAGAGACATTGGGCCGCGTGCCCAATGCAAGCCCATCGCCCGCGATCAAAGAAGCCATAGAAGCACGGTTGCCCAGCGCGCCCCTGTTGTGGTCGATCAGCGGATTGGATGACGACTTGCAAGCTGTACTGGTCTACCAGGGCAAGGCTTATGTGGCACGGGCCAATGGACCGCGCATCCGCATGGGCCCATGGTGGATTGAGTCGATCAGCCCGCACAGGGTGTTGCTCAACGCGCATGACAAACCCGCTGCGCTGCCACTGGTGTTGGAAGCCCCGCAAAGGGGCGCCGCCATAGAGCCGTATGCGATGAGCTTGGGGCTTTACCGAACGGTCAATGCAATCAGCCCAACGGCATCGGCCCAGCCGCCAACGGCGCGGGCCCAACAAAGCGGTGAGTTCAGTCCGTTATGGCCCCCTGGCGAGCCCATGCTGCTGGGGACCTTGCCCAGCGATCCATCCAGCGGCCCCTTGCCTTCCAACCTCAAGCCTGGCCCGGTGAGCAAGCGACCATGAAGCCAACCCAGTCACCCCAGAGCGCCGATCTGGCCGCAGCGCCAAAGGCACAGCCAGCGGTGAAATCGATGCGCACCGCAGGGCATCTGATCGACTATGCGGCTGTGCCAGCCTTCACCCGGGTGCTATCGCACGGCGATCAACCGCCCATCGCATTGTTCAAGGCCAAACAGCACCACATGGTGGCTCTGGAGCAAGCGGAGCAAAAGTTCGTCGTCCTGTGCCTGAAAAATGAAACCGGTGGCACGGCTTGGTTTCACCTGATCGAGCAAGGCAAACGCCTGGGCCTGAAGTTTGCTGGCTCCTTCACCTGCGAACCCGATGTGTTGCAAATGGTGTTGCAAGAAAACGTGTTCGAAAAAGAAGCGGTGCTGGCGTACAAACAGCGCGAAGAGGAGCGCCAAAGCGTCGCGCGCATGATGACCGAGTCAGCCCCCATCGAGTGGCTGCGCATCACCATTCGGCGTTGCATGACCTTGGGGGCCAGTGACGTGCACTTTGAGGTGCGTGGCGACCACACCTTGCTGCGCGTGCGCCGCGACGGCATCATGCGCAAGGTGGGGCATTACCCCAGCCGCATCGTGATCAACGGCCTGTCGGCGGCTTATACCGTGTTGGCCGAGGAGGGCTCACGCTCAGAGGTGGCTTTCAACGCCGGCGCAGTGCAATCGGCCATGGTGCCCCTGGAGTGGCCGGAACAAAAAATATTGATGCGCTATCAAAGCCACCCCACTGTGGCCGGATTTGACGTGGCCATGCGCATTTTGCGGGTGGGCGGGCCCAGCGAGGTGAAGATTCCCGAACTCGAATACCTGGGCTACACGGCCTGGCAAGTCGAACGCATCAAAGAAGCCATTGCGTCGTCCTGGGGCGGTGTGTTTGTCGCGGGCATCACCGGGTCGGGCAAAACCACCACCTTGAGCAGCTTGCTACACCGCTTGGCCGCGCAAAGCCAGCGCAAGATCATTGCGATCGAAGACCCGGTGGAGTATCAAGTGCCCGGCGTGACCCATTTGTCGGTGCGCCGACAAATGCGCGATCGACAGGCCAATCCGTTTGCAGATGCGATGCTGGCGTTTTTGCGCATGGACCCCGATGTGGGCATGTTTGGCGAAATCCGCGACCAACTGTCGGGGCAAATGGCGCACGCGGCCATTCAGACCGGGCATAAATTGCTCACCACCGTGCACGCCACCTCGGCGCTGGGCATTGTGGCGCGTTTGACCTCGCAGCACATTGGGTTGCTGCGCGAGGATGTGTGCAGCCCGGAGTTTTTATCGCTGCTGATGTACCAGGTGCTGATCCCCAAAAACTGTGTCCATTGCAACGTACCTGCCGATCAGGTTTTGAGTGTGACCGAATTGGCCGCCTATGAACACCATTTTCAACTCGACCCCAAGCAATTTCGCTGTGCCAGCGACACCGGTTGCCCGCATTGCCAGGTGGAGGGTTTGGACCGCGGCGATCAAACCCACGTCGGGGTCAGCGGTGTCAAGGTGTGCGCCGAGGTCATGCCCATCACCAATGACTTGTTGCGATTGTTGCGCCAGAAAGACGACATCCGTGCGCGCGACGAATGGCTGGCCCAGCGCAGCAGTGCGTTTGACCGGGAAGACATGCTGGGCAAAGAGGCATGGGGCCACGCCTTGTACGAGGTTTCCCAAGGGGTGTTGGACCCATTTCACTTTGAGCGCAACTTTGGCCCACCCGGCTTGCTGGCTTTGTCGCGCAATTTGAAATGATTGGCGAACAGGCGGATCCGTGAAAAACCCTTTTGCTCTTATAGGCTTGTACCTGTCGCGCCAACAGCTGCGTGCACGCCGTGGTGGTTTTTATTTCGACCTGGGTTCGACGTTGCAAGAACGCGTGCCTTTGATCACCACCCTGCGCAAGTACGAATCGCGTGCGCGCAAACGCAATCCCATGGCGGCGCCCATGTACATGGCCATGCTCAAGGGCATGCAAGGCGGCTCCTTGTCGCAGGCTTTGGCGGGGGTGGCCACCCCGTCTGAGCAAACCTTGATCGATGCCACACAAGGGGGCGGTGATGTGGCGATGGCCGATGGCTTGCTGTTCATGTCGGAAATGGTGGAGAAAACCGACAAGATGGTGGCCACCATGCGCAAGGCGGTGCTCTACCCCGTGAGCCTGTTGACCATGTTTGCGGGGTTGTTGGCTTTGTTTGCGCTCAAGGCCGTACCGGTTCTGGCCGAGCTCATGCCGCCGCAGAAGTGGCCTGCTTCAGGTCAGGTGCTGTACGCGGTGTCGACCACCATCGCCGATCATGGCCTGTTGATCGCAACGGGTTGTTTGCTCATGGTGGGGCTTTTTGTGTACAGCCTGCCGCGTTGGACCGGCACGCTGCGCTGCAGGGTCGATGGGTATCTGCCCTACAGCCTGTACCGCGACTATGCCGGTTCCATGCTGTTGATTTCCTTGTCGTCCATGATGCGCGCTGGCGTATCGCTGCGCTCGGCACTGGAGCGCACGTTGAAATTTTCCGCACCCTGGACCTGCTGGCATGTGCGCCGAATTTTGACCAACCTGTCCAAACCCAACGCCCCATTCTTTGGACAAGCCTTTTCCACCGGCGTGCTCAACCGCGAGTTGGAGGACCGAGTGCAAGATGCCTCCGAGCGGCGCGACCCGGTGGATGCCTTTGTGCGCATGGGGGCGGGCTCGATCGACCGCTTGGTCAAAGACATGGAGTTGCGCTCAGCGCGCCTCAACAGCGTGATGTTGGTGTTCTGTGGTTTGGTCCTGGGACTGTTCATGCTGGCATTTTTCACCACCACCATGGGCTTGCAAGCGTCAATCCGAGATAGTGGTCCAAACATGTCCAGCCCCAACCCCTAGCCACCCATGGACAAGGCTGTGCAGCAGTCGCTTGGCTTGGGCCGGCGACAACCTCAAAAGGGCTACACCTTGCTCGAGATGGGCTTGGTCATGGCCTTGGCCACCGGCTTGGCCATGATGGTGCTTTCGCTGACCATGGCATCGGCCGAGAGCTTGCGCAGTGGTTTTGTGGCCCATCAGTACCGCATGCTCAGCCAAGCGGTTGCGGCTTACATGGGGCGCCACCATGCTGCCTTGGCGGCTTTGCCCGCCGACTGCGACAAGTTGGCCTTGGGTGCCAATGGCGCACCCGCTGCCCCCACACAAGCCTGCCAACTCAGCGGTCTGGCGGGGGTCAACGTGGCCAACGGATTGCAGCCCACGGCGGCCGAACTGGCGGCGCTGAACTTGCTGGAAGCGAGTTTTTCCAGCCAGGCCATGCTGCCCACGCGCAAGGTCATGCGCGACCCTAAAGGCAACCTGGTGCCGGCCACATTGGCGGTGCAAATCACCAAGCTCTGTGGCAGCGTTCCCCAATGCACCAACGGCTACCGCTTGCAAGGTTTGGTGTTCAACCAACAACCCTATGACCTTGAGCGCAACACTTACCGCGGTGGCACCGTGCGCGACACCTTGCTGGATGCCTTTTTGGCCCTGGGCGGCGGCGCAGCCTTGGCCAGCAACTCCGCATTGGACAAAGAATTGGCGGGCTACAAGGGCCTGTTCAAAGTCGCCAACCCATTGCAGTCGGCCAGTGGTGGTGTGCCGGGTGTGCTGGCCCTGCGCAGCGAGTTCAACAGCCTCACGGGGGTCAGCGGCAGCGAAGGCTGGGTTGCTCAAGCCAAAACAGGGCAACTGTGGGATTTCAGTGGTCAGTCGTTGCGCGGTGTGAGCACATTGGCCGCCGCCAGCTTGGGCGCCGATCAGTTGAGCACCAACCAACTCACCGTCAACGGCAGCAGTGAGGTGCAGCAACTCAATGCCCAATCGGTCAGCGCCGAAAAAATCAAATTGCCGGTAGCTGCATGGGGCCAAGCTTGCGCGCCCCAGTTGCAATCCTTGGCCGTTACCAACGATGGGTCGGGCCGCTTGCTGGTATGCCCGGGCTCTGGCGCTTGGACTTTTCAAAACCCTTCACCCGACTCTCCATGACCCCGCCGCTCCATGATTCGAATTTGTTGACACCCGATGGCTTGTTGCCACATCTGCATTTGGGGGTGGGCTTGGGCATGCACTTTCGCCGCTTTCGGTTTTTCCTGCGGCAACAACCCTTGCTGCGCCAACCCATTCAACCCGGCCAACTGTTGTTGGCGTTGTGGAGCGATATGCCCAGCACCTCTTGCGACCCGCCCGATCTACAGCGACTCGATCGCAGCCACATCGCCGTCATGCGCGCGCAAGAGGTGGAGGGCTGGCCAGAGCGGGGCAGCCATGAATGGGACATCATCCAGGCCTGGCTAGCGCACACCGATCCCTCGGTGGGCAGCGTCACGGCGAGCCGTCACCACCTCGGGGTATTGCGCTGTGAGTTACTGGGAATGTATCGGGCCGCTGAGCAAGCGGGCGCTGCCCCGGTTTTTTCGGGAGACGTGCCGCTGCGCTTGCCGGTGACTTGCCTGCACCTGTACCAGTCCGATCCCCAAAGCGCCGAAATGTTGGTCAACGGCACCGTGCCCTTGCAAGCGCGCATCCCCATAGGCTGGATGCGCAGCGGTGAGGATGATCTGACGGCCCGCCAAGACCACCGTGCGCAAGTGTCCGCGCACGACTTTTTGGGCAAACGCACCGCCTTGTTTGGCAAAACGCGCTTGGGCAAGTCCAACACCGTCAAGCTCATCGCCCAGGGTATTTTGGATGTGACGCGCCACAACCCGTGCGCCGGACAAATCATTTTTGATGTCAATGGCGAGTACGCCAACATCAATCCGCAAGATGGTGAAAGTGCCCTGGCCAATGCTTACAAAGACCGCTGCATACCGTACTTTTTGTCATTCATGGAAAGTCAGCCGCAGGCGCGCTACCTGCGCTTTAATTTTTACGAGCGCAGCGAAGACGCACTGGCGGTGATGCAAGAGTTATTGCCGCCCGAGGTGGCCCAGTCGCACCAGCTCTCGGGCTTGTTCACCTGCCGCTTGCCAGCGATAGAGCGCCGCCTGGGTGATAACGATGTGGTGTTTCAGCGCCGATTGCGCAAGATCATGATGTTTTGGGCCTTGTTGGATGCGGCTGGTTTTGACAGCGACTCGGATCGCCTTAAACACCTGTTGCAGGAGCAATTTGGCTTGCAGATGCCGTTCAATCCTGGCTTTGGCCCCAACTTGCGCAAAGCCGCGTATTTGGCGGTGCAAAATCTGCCACCACCGAGCACACCGTTCAACTTCGCTGGCATGGCCTTGGAGATGCGGGTGGTGGCGCGTTTCAGCAAAAGCTATCTCAACGACCCCAGCCTGAACCCCAACGGACAGTTTTTGTTCGATGTCGATGAGGAGATCATGATCGATTTGCTGTGCAGCGCCTCAGGGCCAGGTCCATCGGCGTTGCGCCCTTGCTTGCCATTTCACAGCCCCCGGGCCAGCGACTTCACCAGCGACATCTTGGCGGCCTTGAACCAGAGCAAAACGGTGGTCATCAATCTGGGCAGCGCCAACGAGCAAATCATCCGCTATTTCTCCAAAAGCCTGAGCCTGTCGATTTTTCGGGAGCAAGAACGCAAGTTCGTCAACAACCAACTCCATGGCCATTACATTCAAATATATTTTGAAGAGGCACACATGATCTTTCCGCCCAACCAGGGCAATGTCATCAATGTGTATTCGCGCTTTGCCAAAGAGGGGGCCAAATTCAACATTGGCATCGTGTACTGCACCCAGTCACCCACCACGGTCAATGTGGATTTGCTCTCGCAGACCGAAAATTTCTTCATCGGGCATTTGGCCAGTCGCACCGAAACCGATTATCTCAGTGCGGTGCAAGTGGCGTTTCAGGGCTGCGAAGACCAAATCATGCGCAGCCGCAAGCCGGGCTACATGCAAATGCTGACCCATTCACACCGCTACGTGGTGCCCGTGCAAATGCGGGTGTACGACGGCAAACCGCTATGGGTCGGCGAGCCCATCAGGGGCTGAGGGGTCAATGCGGGATGCGAGACTCGGTGTCGTCGCACAACTCGTCGAGCACCAGGGCATCGGGCTCCATGCCAACGCTCCAGTAAACCATCAACACGATGATTTTGAGGTCATCGATGTCAATTGGCCGCTGTGGCACAGCCATG
>Ga0214917_10005677_pt1 | contig 13238 bp, 11 predicted proteins | sample LL_1208_BB_MetaG_FD_177983 | JGI IMG/M metagenome (GOLD analysis project Ga0214917, IMG submission 177983) | Freshwater microbial communities from Lake Lanier, Atlanta, Georgia, United States - LL_1208_BB | ecosystem: Environmental > Aquatic > Freshwater > Lake | place: USA: Georgia | collected... | reverse complement strand
CTTCGGCAACGAGCGCATCGCGCTTCCAAAGCGATTGGCGTTGAAAAAGTTCTTCCGCGAGGTGCCTCGCCACGTTCGGCGTCAGCGGTACCTCCGAAAAGCGGTTGTCCATACTTTTCACCTAACGCCCCCGATCAATGGCTCGCGATCACCGGATTATCAATGCCGCCAGGCTTCATCGCGCGTCCATTGCATCGGTTGGTTCGCTGCTGGGCAAGCATGAATGTTGCCACCTGTCGCGACCGTCCTGCACGTGCTCGCGCTTCCCGCACGCAGCACCAGCCAGGCTCCAGCGAGGACACCGATCCCGGCCAGCGCGACTAAAGGAGCCGGGCGATCACCGAGCACGATCGCAGCCAAGGCGACACCGAAGATTGGCTGGGTGAACTGAATCGAAGCCATTCGACTGATCCCGCCAATTCCTAAAGCCCAGTACCAAGCGACGTATCCGAGTACCGAGGTGAGAATCGCAAGCACCAGCACCGAACCCCATGCGACCACGCCCGCTTGCGGCCATCCGTTGCGGATCAGCAACCAGACAGCCAGCGGCAACAGCGCTGCTGCCGAAAGCGTCACACCCCACAGCGTCGTCGAAGTCGCTGGATATCCGCGTTGCGATAGCCGGGCTCCCGCTACATATCCCATGGCGCAGACCAACGCCGAACCGAGAACCAGGAGGTTGCCGCGTAGGCTGGCGCCGCGAGACTCACCCCCGGTGCTCCAAGCGATGACGACCGCCTCACTGGACAGTGCGATCAGGCAGCCGACCAGCCAGACTGCCGAGACGCGACGCCTCTCAACCAGCATGCCAAAAAAACTGGTGAAGATCGGGAGCGTGGCGAGAGCCAGAGCGCCATGCAGTGCGGAAGTTGCGTTCTGCCCTACAGTGAAGAGAATCGGGAAGACCACGAAGGCGGCGAATCCGGACAACGCCAGCAGTTGACGGTCTCGCCTGTCCGATGGCAGCCGATGGCCGGAGGCCACCAACAGGGGGATAGCAAGAGCCGCGGCAACGACTGTGCGGAGGACCCCAACTAGCAAGGGATCGAGTTGGCTTGTAGCGAGCTTTGAAAAAAGCGGCGTGCCTCCCCAAATGACCATCGCAGCGAGCGCTGCGGCGAAAGCAAGCACGCGGTGGCTGTGCGCTGCGGAGTTCTGCTCCCCGCCGTGACGGCTCACATTAGCCACCTTTCTGAGCATCGATAAAGCAGTCGCAGCGAACGCGGAAGATCAACGGCGGCCACCGGAGGACTCACCATGACACATGACGACGCAGGGCCGTCCGTTGCATCGCTTGGTTCTCACGGGCTTTCAGAGGCAGAGATCGACGCGCTGGAGTACGTTGTGGTCGAAGGGCGGATCGCCTGCATGGAGGACTACGGCATCCTTCGGTCGCTGCTCGTCAGGTTCCGACCGGAGTGGGAGACAAATCATGACGCCGCGCCGGCGGCGAGAGCGGAGGACGTGTTGAAAGAGCCGACTGGACGCTTTGGTGGGGAACCCGCTGGAGAACCTGAAGGCACAGTCCGCACCGGCAACATTTGCGAAAAGGGTCAGTAGAAGGCTGCGAAACGGTGCAGTGAGAACTTGTATTTCTCGTGCCCAGTATAGCTTGCGTACAGTCGTGATAATTTGACGGGGCGCAACGCTTTGCGCTCGGAACTCCTTGAGAGCTTTGGGCTTCTGGCACGCTTCAACGCGCGTAGTGATGCTTCTGCGGCTTATCTGCATGTGAATCATCTCACTGGTGTCCCAAGTCCTCTGCAGCCTTTGCCTCAGAAATGAAGCCCTTTGATGAGCAACTGATCGACGATGGCGGTGACGGCATGCACTTCGACTGGCCGAGCATGTCGGCTGGACTGCGAACGCCCTGGCCTCCGCGATTCAGGACGTGTGTGTAGATCATCGTGGTCTTGACGTCGTTGTGGCCGAGCAGTTCCTGCACCGTGCGAATGTCGTAACCAGCCTCCAAGAGGTGTGTCGCGAACGAGTGCCGCAGCGTGTGGCACGAGGCCCGCTTGCCAAGCCCAGCCTGAATCACGGCCACGTGCACCGCCCGCTGAATCACCGTCTCGTGGATGTGATGCCGGTAGAGTCCGCCCGTCACACGGTCCCGAAACAGTCGCTCCGACGGAAACACCCACTGCCACGGCCACGCACGCTCGGCCGCAGAATGCTTCCTCGCGAATGCCCCGGGCAGCATCACGCGGCCGCCGCCTTCCGCTGCCTCGAGAGCGTGCACCCGTTGCTGGCGGGCGAGGAGGCGAGCGATATGCGGGCGAAGGCACTCCGGCAGCATCGTCACCCTGTCTTTGCTTCCCTTCGCGTCGCGAATCAGGAGCTCTCCCCGCTCGAGATCGACGTCCTTGACCCGCAGCCGCTTTGGACGGCGGGCACGAACGATGCCTGCCATCTGATCAAGCGGACGCCCCAGCACGTGTTCGTAAAGAAAGAGCAGGGCGGCCAGAGCCTGATTTTGGGTCGATGCGGCCACGCGATCGTGGACGGCAAGACTGGTCAGGAAAGCCTGCACCTCGGCCGCGCCCATCTCACTGGGATGTCGGCGTCCATGAAACAGGATGAATCGCTTCACCCAGTGAAGGTAGGCACGCTCCGTGTTCCGCGCCAGATGACGCACCCTCATCGCCTCCCGCACACGGTCGAGCAGCCGGGGCGGGGTCGACGCAGGCTGACACTTCACGGGCACACGCAGGTCTGGTGGCTCGACGGGCTCTTGCATTGCGATGGCCTCCTAGGAGGGAAACGAGCGCAAGCCTCGTGAGGGGCAAGAGTCACTACAAAAGCCTGGAGGTTTCGCTGCGGCCCGAGGCGCTGGGCAGGGCCCCTCGTGCGTGGTCGGCAACCGAGACGGTTGCCCCACATGTCTTCGTCGCCCGGAAGTTTCACCGCCCGCGGTCGCCCGGAGGTGCGACCGCCAGCGGCTCGGGGCAACCTTGGCTTGCCCCGCAGCCGCGCAAGCGAAAATCGGCAGGATGCCGATGTTTCGCGTGAAGCTAGTGCTGGAGTTTCTTGTAGCGGAAGCGGTGGGGCTCGTCGGCATCCACGCCCAGCCGCTCCTTGCGGCTCCGCTCGTAGACCTCGAAGTTGCCCTCGCACACGTGCACGTAGCCATCCCCCTCGAAGGCGATGATGTGCGTGGCAAGCCGATCGAGGAACCAGCGGTCGTGCGTGATCACCACCACGCTGCCGGCAAAACTCGAGATGCCCTCCTCGAGCGAGCGGAGCGTGTCCACGTCGAGATCGTTCGTCGGCTCGTCGAGGAGCAGCAGGTTCGCCCCGCCGCGGAGGAGCTTGGCCAGGTGCACGCGGTTCCGTTCACCGCCCGAGAGCGTGCCCACCTTCTTCTGCTGATCGGGCCCCATGAAGTTGAACTTCGCCACGTAGCTGCGGGCGTTCACCGTCCGCTTGCCGAGTTCGATCGTGTCGTGGCCGCCGGAGATCTCCTCGAATACGCTCTTGTTCGGGTCGAGCGCGTCACGATTCTGATCGACGTAGCCGATGTCCACGGTCGATCCGACCTTGATCGTGCCGGAATCCGGCGTCTCCTGCCCCACGAGCATCCGAAAGAGCGTCGTCTTGCCGGCGCCGTTGGGACCGATGATGCCCACGATGCCGCCCGGCGGCAGTTTGAACGACAGGTTCTCGAAGAGCACCTTGTCGCCAAACGCCTTCGAGATGTTGTCCACGTCGATCACCTGGTCGCCGAGGTTGCGGCTCGCCGGGATGAAGATCTCGATCTCCGAGTCGCGAACGGCCGCCTGCTCGGCCGCCAATTTTTCATACGCCGCCACGCGGGCCTTGCTCTTGGCCTGCCTGGCCTTGGGGCTCATCCGGATCCACTCGAGTTCCTTGTCGAGCGTCTTCTGCCGGGTGCTCGCCTGCTTCTCCTCCATCTCGAGCCGGGCCTTCTTTTGCTCGAGCCACGACGTGTAATTGCCTTCGAAGGGGATCCCGCGGCCGTGATCCACCTCGAGAATCCACTTGGCCACGTTGTCGAGGAAGTAGCGGTCGTGCGTCACGGCAACCACGGTGCCGGTGTATTCGGCCAGATGCCGCTCCAGCCAGTCCACGCTCTCGGCATCGAGATGATTCGTCGGCTCGTCGAGGAGCAGAAGATCTGGCTTCTCGAGGAGCAGCTTGCAGAGTGCCACGCGCCGCCGCTCGCCGCCGGAGAGATTCGTGACGGCCCAATCGGCCGGCGGCAGGTTCATCGCATCCATCGCGATCTCCACCTGCCGATCGAGATCCCAGAGGTTCTTGGCATCGATCTCGTCCTGCACGGTCGCCTGCTCCGCGAGCAGCTTCTCCATCTCCTTGTCGTCGAGCGGCTCTCCGAGCTTCGCATTGATCTCCTCGAAGCGGCGCAGCACGGCCCGGGAATGATCCACCGCGTCCATCACGTTTTCGAACACCGTCTTCTGCGGGTCGAGCTTCGGCTCCTGCTCCAGATACCCCACGGTGTAGCCGTCGGCGAGGCGGGCTTCGCCGTCGTACTCCTTGTCGATGCCCGCCATGATCTTCATGAGCGTGCTCTTGCCGGCGCCGTTTCGGCCGAGCAGGCCGATCTTCGCGCCGGGATAGAACGCGAGGTTGATGTTCTTGAGCAGCTCGCGCTGCCCGAACTTCTTGTTGAGTTCGGTGATCTGATAGATGAAGGCCGGGCCCATGTGATCTCTTGCACTCCGTGCGCGAAACAGGAACACGCGTCCGTCGAGCGGGCGAACGCGGGAAGCGATCCCGCATCGGATGCCGCGGCACCTCGTTGCACGGGATGCCGGCGTTGTCTACGATTCCGCTGAACGCGACGCGTGAGACGAGTATACAGGAGCCGCTCTCCATGGCTGAGTACGCCCATCCCGATGTGCTGGTTTCCACCGAATGGGTGGCCGGACATTTGCACGATCCGAACGTGCGGATCGTGGAGTCGGACGAAGATCGGGCGCTCTACGTGCAGGGCCACATTCCCGGGGCGGTGGAGATCGACTGGATCACCGACCTCCAGGACGCCCTCTGCCGCGACTACATCGACAAGGCGGCCTTCGAAAAGCTCTGTGCCGAGAGGGGCATTTCGAATGACACGACAGTCGTCTTCTACGGCGACAAGAGCAACTGGTGGGCCTGCTACGCCTTCTGGGTGTTCAAGCTCTACGGCCACAAAGACTGCCGGATCATGAATGGCGGCCGCAAGCGCTGGGAACTCGACGGCCGCCCGTGGTCGAGCGACCGCGTGAGCCACCCCCATGCCCACTACACGGCCTCCGAGCAGGACGGCTCGATCCGCGCCCTCCGCGACGAAGTGCTCAAGCACTGCAAAGCCGGCAAGCAACTGCTCGACGTCCGCAGCCCCGAGGAATACCGCGGCGAGCGGATGCACATGCCCGACTATCCGAACGAAGGCGCCTGCCGCGGGGGCCATGTGCCCGGGGCCGTCAACGTGCCCTGGCCGATGAACTGCAACGATGACGGCACGTTCAAGTCGGTGAAGGATCTCGAGAAGCTCTACATCAAGGAGCTGAAGATGAAGCGGCGGTCGCCCACGATCGCCTATTGTCGGATCGGTGAGCGATCGAGCCTGACGTGGTTCGTGCTCACCTATCTGCTCGGCTTCGGCAACGTGAAGAACTACGACGGCTCGTGGCTCGAGTGGGGCAACTGCGTTCGCGTGCCGATCGCGAAGGGGGCCGAGCCCGGGCACTTCAAGGCCGTCTCCGCCTAGGCCTGCCGCCCCCATGCCCAGCGTGCAAGAACGCCTCGACGCGATCATCGCAGAGTTTGCGGACCTCGACGGGCGTGAAAAGTTGGAACTGCTCGTCGATTTCGCGAAGGGGCTGCCGCCGCTCACGCCCGAGTACGAGGCCCGCAAGCAGGCCGAGGATCGCCGCGTTCATGAATGCCAGACGCCGGTGTTTCTCTGGATGGAAGCCGACGATGGCGCCGCGCGGCTTGTCGCCGAGGTCGCGCCCGAGGCGCCCACGGTCAAGGGCTTCGTGGCGATCCTCGCCGAGGCGGTTGCCGGCAGGCCGCTGGCGGAGGCTGCGGCCCTCGGCGACGACGTGCTCGAGCGCATGGGGCTTGCCGACGTGCTCGGCATGATGCGGGCCCGGGGTCTGCACGCGATCACGAACCGCGTCCGCAAAGGTCTGCTCGAGCGTGCCGCATCCGGCCCGTCTTGATGGCTCTCAGGGGTGTTTCATGATGGCGATGCGACTGGTCGCAGGGATCGATCTCGGCGGGACGGCGATCAACTACACGTTTCTCGACGAGGCCGGGCACTTCCGTATCGACGGCCTGTGCGAGCACCCTGCACGCAGCGTCGACGGCCCGGACGTGTGCCTCGCCCAGATCGTTGATGGGCTGGCGCTGGCGGCGAGTCATGCCGGAGTGGACCTCGCCCGGGTCGTCGCCGTCGGGCTCGACACGCCGGGGCCGGCGACTGCGGCCGGAGTGTTGAGCAGCCGTGGCTCGACGAACTTCGTCCATCCCGCCTGGTCCGGCTTCGACATCCGCGGCGCCGTCGAACAGCGGCTCGGCAGGCCCGTGGTGTATCTCAACGACGGCAACGCCGCCGCGCTCTGGGGGCACGTGTCGCTGTTCGGTTCCGACAACCGGGCCACGAGCGTGTCGGCGATCATCGGCACGGGGCTGGGTGGCGGCGCCATCGTCGAGGGGCGGGTCGTCACGGGCCGCAATGGCTTCGGCGGCGAATTGGGGCATGTGCTCATTCCGTGGCAGGCGATTCCAGGCATCGAGGGCCTCGTGCCGCAGTGCAATTGCGGCCGTACCGGCGATCTCGAATCGCTCTGCTCGTTGACGGCCATCCGCCGCACGCTCCTGCCATTTTTCCTGGCCAAGCATCCCGGCCACCCGCTCGCCGCCCTCGAGGCTGCCGAGGCCGCAAAGCAGGTGCGCGGCCTCGCCGTCGGTGGCGACCCGCTCTGCCGCACCATCTTCCAGGTGCAGGCACGGGCACTCGGGCTGTTCTTCGACGAAATGATCAACGTCTTCGACCCGGACGCGCTCATCGTCGGCGGCGGTGCGATCGAGGCCTCGTCGGAGTTTCAACGCTGGTTCCTCGACGAGGTTCGCGCAGGCATGCCGCCGCAGCGGGCCGAGCAGGCAGGCATCCGCCTGCACGTGATTCCCAACGGCGACACCGCCGGCGCCCGGGGCGCCGCGCTTGAAGCCACCAACGTGGCCCGGCATTGAACGTCGCTACGCGACGCGGTCGATGACCGGCAGGGCGGGAAGACCGTTCGACTGCAGCCGCAGGGCCGGGGCAGGGGATGGCAGCGGCGCGTCCACAGGTTTCCGCCGCGGCGGCCCGAAGAGCACGAGCCTCGCCGTCGCCAACAGGCCGCCCAGCGAGCCGAAGGTGGCCTCGACGGCAGCCGGCTCGTAGCCGCAGTGCACCATGCAGTCCTGACACTTCGCGTTGCCGCTCGCCCGGCCATACGCATCCCAGTCGGTCTCTTCCATCAGTTCCGCGAAGGTCTTCGTGTAGCCCTCGTCGAGCAGGTAGCAGGGCTTCTGCCAGCCGAAGAGGTTGTAGGTCGGCGTGCCCCATGGGCGGCACTCGAGATCCCAGGCGCCCTTGAGAAACTCGAGAAACACGGGCGACTGGTTGAACTTCCAGCGGGCCGGAGCATCCGCGAGGATCCGTTGGAACAGCGACTGGCTCCGCTGCCGGCGCAGGAAGTGCTCCTGATCGGGTGCCTTGGAATAGGAATAGCCCGGCGAGATCATCATCCCCTCGACGCCGAGCGCCATCACCTCGTCGAAGAACCGCCGATAGCGTGCCGGATCGGCGTCGGTGAAGAGCGTGGAGTTGGTGGTGACGCGAAACCCGGCCTTGCGGGCTGCCCGGATCGCCGACACGGCCATGTCGAACACGCCCTCGCGACAGACCGCATGGTCGTGCTCCTCGCGCGGCCCGTCGAGATGCACCGAAAACGCGAGGTACGGAGAGGGGGTGAAGTGCGGCAGCATCTCCTCGAGCTTGATCGCGTTGGTGCACAGGTAGAGATACTTCTTGCGTGCCACGATTCCCGCCACGATCTGCTCGATCTGCGGGTGCAGCAGCGGTTCGCCGCCCGGGATCGACACGATCGGGGCATCGCATTCGTCCACGGCCGCGAAGCACTGCTCGGGCGTGAGGTGCGACCGCAGCACATCGGTCGGATGCTGGATCTTGCCACAGCCGCCGCAGGCGAGGTTGCAGCGAAACAGCGGCTCGAGCATGAGCACGAGCGGATACCGGCGATTGCCGCGCAGCCGCTGGATCATCACGTGCCGAAGCACCGACATCATCTGCCCGACCGGCACGCTCATGCGACACGCTCCCGGATGATCTTCTGGACGTCCCCCGCGCGTTGCTCGAGGCTCCAACGAGCCAGGGCCATGAGCGGAAAATAGATCGGGTAGAAGTGGTACCGCAGGTAGAACACCTTCGGAAATCCGGTGCCGGTGAACTCGCGTTCCTCCCAGGCACCGTCGTCGGTCTGCCGCTCCACGAGCCACCGCACACCGCGCCGCGCCTCGCGCGACGAGGCCCGCCCGGCAGCCACGAGGCCCGCCACGGCCCATGCGGTCTGCGACGCCGTCGGCGGCCCCACTCCGGCGAGACTCTCGTCGGCGTAACTTTCGCAGGTCTCGCCCCAGCCGCCGCACGGCTGCTGCCGGCTGGCGAGCCAATCGGCGCCGCACGCCACGGCGGGATCGTCCATCCCGAGCCCGACCGCCCGCAGCCCCTCGATGGCCTGCCACGTGCCATACACATAGTTCACGCCCCACCGGCCGAACCACGCGCCATCGGGCCTCTGCCGGCCCCGCAGGTACTCGATGCCGCGATCGACCGCGGGATGCCCGGTCCTCAATCCCAATTTGCCGAACGCCTCCAGCACCCGCCCCGCGAGGTCGGGGGAGCTGGGATCGATCATGGCATTGTGGTCCGCGAACGGCACCTTGCAGAGGAGTTCACAGTCGTTGTCGCGGTCGAACGCCCCCCAGCCGCCGTCACGATTCTGCATCGCCTCGAGCCAGGGCACCGCGCGCGACACGGCCGCCGCGATCCGCGTTAGCCGTGCCCGGCCGGCCGGCGTCGCCGCTTCCGCGGCCCCGAGCGACTCTCGCCACGTGGCCAGGGCGATCAGCACCATCGCCGTGTCGTCCACGTCGGGATAAAAACGATTCGCGTACTGAAAGCACCACCCGGACGGCGTCGCCTCGCCGGCGGACTGCACCCAGTCGCCGGGCACGCGCACCTCGCGGTCGAGCAGCCAGTCCACCGCCTCGGCCAGCCGCACCGCATGCCCGGCGGCCCCAGGCTCCGCGGCGCCCGCGGCGACCGAGTCGGCGAGCGCCCGCAGGCTGATCGCCGTATCCCACACCGGCGACCGGCAGGGCTCCAGCCGCGTCGTGCCGTCGGGCTGGGGCTCGACGAGCCGCTCGAGCTGCCGCCAGCACTCCTGCACCTCCGGCGACTCGTCGTCGCAGCCCATCGATCGCAGCGCCACGATGCTCCACACGATCGGAGGAAAGATGGCCCCCAGGCCGTCGCTGTCGGCGAACCGCTCGAGCATCCACCGGCGGCATGCCATGACCGCCCGGCTGCGCAGCGGCCGGACACCGAGCGCGTCGAGCGCCTTGATGACGCGGTCGATGCCGCGGAAGAAGATCGCCCATCCGTCGCGCTGTCCTGCGGGCGGAGTCGGCCGGCGATCGGTCGCGGCGAACAGCTCGGCGATGCCGCGATCGGCGGGGATCGCGCGCACCGGCTTGAACGCCCACATCAGCGACAGCGGCACGATCATCGTGCGCGACCATGCCGACACGCGATCGAGATTGATCGGAAACCAGCTCGGCAGGAGCACCATTTCCGGCGGCACCGCCGGACACGCGGAGTAGGGCACCTGCCCCAAAAGCGCGAGGTAAAACTTCGTGAAACTGTTGACGGCCCACGGCCCGCCGGCCGCGGCGATCGCCGCCCGGGCCCTCACGAGCGGTTCACTCTCCGGATCGTGACCGAAGATCTTGAGCGCGAGATACGCCTTCACGCTCGCGCTGACGTCCACCGGGCCACCCGGGTGAATCGCCCACCCGCCGCCCGACAACTGCTCGGCCAGGATGCGACGGCACGCCCCGGGGGCATGCGGGTCGGACATCCGCCCGGCCCACGCGAGGATCAACAGATATTCACTCTCGAGGATGGTGTCGCCCTCGAGCGGCCCGCGCCAGTGGCCGTCGATGGCCTGTCTTTCGCGCAGCCATCCGGCGGTCCTGGCGGCTGCATCCACGGCCGTTTCCCAGTCCCGGCCGGTCGCCGATCGCGTTTCCACCGGCTCCGGAAAGCCGAGAACGTCCCGCAACACCGCAGCTCGCGACCGTGCATCGGCGACCGTGGCACGCACGACACCCTGAGAAGAGAGAGAGCCGGGCGGAGCGGCGACGTCGTCGGCCGGCCCCCAAGCGGGGGCGAACGTCTGCCCGACGGCAGACGAAGCATCGTGACTCATAAGGCATCCATGCTCCAAACTCACGGGCTCCAACCATGGACCCGAATACCAACGTGGGCGGAGGATAGAGAAAGCCGGAAACACCGACAAGCCCGGCCGGGGAGAAATCGGCTGCCGTGTCAGGCGGGGAAGACTGGAGAAACCCTGACGGCCGACGCTGTCGGCAACGTGACCGTGACCGTGGTGCCGGCACCGGGTCGCGACTGGATGACTACGCTGCCGCCACTGGCCTCGATGAATCGCCACGCCTTCGAGAGCCCGAGACCCGCACCGCGGCCCGCTTCCCGTCCACTGAAGAACGGATCGAACGCCCGACGAACAGTCGCCTCGTCCATACCGCTCCCATGGTCGGACACCACGACCTCACACCACGGGTCTCCATCCCCGCGGACGCGTGCGGCGAGCGTCCCCTGTCCCCCGACGGCCGACGCCTCGATGGCGTTGGTCACGATGGCCCGCAGCGCCTCCTCGACCTGCCCGCGATCCACGACCACCTCGAGCGGCCGGGCGGGCGACGTCACCGCGATCGTCACCTCCTTCGCGGCGGCGACGGGCTCGACCGCGTCGGCCACCGCGCGCAGCAGGTCGCCCACGTCCAACGTCTCGGCGGCGGGCCTCGGCGGCCGCGCGAAGAGCATCAGCCCGCCGATCATGTCCCGGGCCCGAAACGCCTGATCGACGATCGTCGCCAACCGACGGCGACGTTCCGCGTCGCGCTCCTCGAGCAGCAGCGATTGGGCGCGGGTGGCGATGTTGGCGAGCGGATTGTTGATCTCGTGCCCGGCACCGTATGCCAGTTCCCGGGCCGCCTCCAGCCTGGCGACCTCGATCGCCCTGTCGATGTCGGCGTTGACCCGGGCATGCGCGAGCATGCGTTCCACGGCCTCCACGAGCAGCATCGCCTCCTGAGACGGCTCGACGGCCCGGACGCGAGCCCCGGCCCCCGGCGGCGGATTTCCCACGACGAGGTCTTTCGACAACCGTGTCAGGAGCGTGGCCGAAGCGCCCGGCCAAGGGCCGCTCGACCGAAAGTAAGCAGGGCCGTCGGCCCTGGCGTTGACCGCCAACCACGCCGACACCACTTCGTCGCCACCACACAGGGCCCGCCAGCGGCCCGGGTCGGAACTCTCCGCGAGCACGGCCCTCGCCAGACCGAGACAGGCCTGGCGAGGGACCGGCAACGCGACGATATCAGCAGACTCCGACGCGGCCATCGACGACCGGACGATCAGCCATGCTCCGGAATCCTGAGACACCGCTCACTCTCCGCAAGCCGCTGAATGTCCTGCGCGACGGGCGTCGTTCAGGAACCGGCCGCCACCGACTCGATGTCGAGCAGCCCGCAGATCCGATCGACCAGCACTTCGGCCTCGAACGGCTTCTGCAGGAACTCGTTGGCGCCGGACGCCTTGAGATCCTCGATCTTGTCGGGCTCGCACATGCCCGAGATGCAGATGATCTTCACCTCGTCCATCGTGGAGTCGCTGCGGACACGCTGGCATACTTCCTTGCCGTTGATGTCGGGCAGCATGACGTCGAGTACGATCAGGTCGGGGCGGTAGTCCTTGACCATCATCCCGGCGTCGAAGCCATTGTTGACGCTCCGCGTCTCGAACCGGCCATCCCGCTCGAGGACGTCGGTGATGAGCTCGACGAGATCCTGATCGTCGTCCACCACGAGGATCTTGCGCCGACCGCTCTCCAGGGCGTCGGTCGGGATGCCGTTGTCCCGCATGAACAGGAACAGCTGGTCCCGCGGAATCCGCCGGAATCGGCTACCCGGAACCCTGAATCCCTTCAGCTGTCCGGAGTCGAAGCAGCGGATGATCGTCTGCTGACTCACCTTGCAGATCTTGGCGGCTTCGCCAGTCGTATACACCGTCTTTTGCATTCCAGGCCTCCTTGTTGCCTTGTTGCCGACCGACAGGAACCAGTTTTCGGGGGGGAAGCGTCCGGAGCATCCAGCTCCCGATCCACCGCTGCCCTGCTTGCCATCCTTGCCCGATGCTCAACTCTACAGCCATCTTGCGCAGTGAGTCAATATCGCCTCGCTCGCCGCAAACGCCTTTACGGCAACACTTTCGGCAAAGGCCCTGGAACGACGACCTCGAGCAACTCGACCGCCCGTACGCCATCGAGCGCGATCTCCGCCACTCGCCCAAACGTGTGGCCCGGCGATGCCGCCGTAACTGCGTCATCCCCCACGAGCGCCCGAAACTCCGGGCCGACATCCACACGCACGAGGGCCACGCGCTGGACGTCCAACAGCATTCCGGCCTCGATGAGAATGCGGCCGAGCGGCCGCTTTCCAGCACGAATGTCGGCTGTGACGGAGGGCGACACACGGGCGAGGTCGAGCCGCACGATCCCGTGTTGCACGACATTTCCCGCCGGCGAACGCAGCAGGATCTCCCGTTCGTACCACTCTCGGCCGTCGGCCGCACCGACGTCGTCCACGCAGACACCCTTCACGACGACATCGACCGGGCCGCCGTAGAGCCGCTCCATCGCCACGGTCATGTGGCTCGCGTGATCGAGCAGCCCACGAAACGGCTGCGGAACGGCCGTCGCCTCGACCGCCACGAATCTGGCGAACGCGTCGGGGTCGCGATGAAACAGCCGCACGAGACGGACCGCCCGGGAAACGCTGTCCGCACCGGTTTCGATCGGCGGCGCCATGCGAAGCTCAACCGCCCGCGACAGCCG
>Ga0214917_10005676_pt1 | contig 13242 bp, 13 predicted proteins | sample LL_1208_BB_MetaG_FD_177983 | JGI IMG/M metagenome (GOLD analysis project Ga0214917, IMG submission 177983) | Freshwater microbial communities from Lake Lanier, Atlanta, Georgia, United States - LL_1208_BB | ecosystem: Environmental > Aquatic > Freshwater > Lake | place: USA: Georgia | collected... | reverse complement strand
ACCGTCGAGAGTCGCGTGGTGCCGGCTGCCGGCGTAGCGCCGAGTCCCATGCCCGAAACGCCGGTGTGATTGGTCGAGAAGTCCGGCGTCAGATTGGTAGTCGCTGGCGTGAACTGCCCGGACATCGTGGCGTGCCTGGACGCATTGACGAGCTGCAGCACCTCGCGCCGCCAGCCGTTGCCATCGACCGGCCCCGACGCCCTTCCGAGCGTGATGGAATCACCCATCGGCTCGATGCTGCCTAGTCCCGACGCGGCGCGGTTGTATGTCTTGAGCGTGGGCGAGCCCGTCGCCGTGTACGTCCCGCCGCCCGTCCTCGGCGGGATAGTCGAGCCGTTGAAATCGGATGCCACGAGGACGTTCGTCTCGCCGCCGGCAGGGCAGACGGTGCCGACTGGCGATGCCGACCACGCGGCAATCTGAGCGTCGGTGAGCACAGCCGTCGTCGCGCGAATCTCGACCAGCGCGAAGTTGCCGTATCCCAACGTCGCCGACGACACGCGGCGATTGATCGCCAGAGCGTTCGTGCTGCCGAGCGACGTCGCGGCAGTCGTGCCCTGTCGGCCCACCTGGCGGCCATCGCGCCAATGCTGGATGCTCGAGCCGCTGACGAGACGCACGACGTCAGTACGCATCACGCCAAGTCGGCCCGCCTGCGTGACGTCGCATCCATTGCCGATGCCTGCTCCGGGTGAGCTGGCATAGGCCCCGTTGAAAGCCGTTTCCGGCGCATACGTGAACCCGGTGTTGGCATACGTGATGAGGTTGAAGTTGGCCGCGAAGTCGCCCACCATCGCGATCGAGAGCGTGCTATTCGCCGGCCGAGTCAGCGGCACCCAGCGCACCATCACCGACAGAATCGTGCTGTTCCACGAGCCCGCCCCGCCGAGCACATACTGAGAGTCCGAGGCGAACTCTAGGCCGATGACCTTGGACGAGCCGACAGCCGTCCTGTCGCCCGTGACCCTAGAGAGCCCCCCCGAGATGCTGCGGCCCACGGCTCACGCTACCGGCAGATAGGCCAACTTCCCCGACGTCGCGCCCTTGCGAAGAACCTTGGCGAAGGTGCCAGTCCCCGTCGCGCCGCCAGACGTCGAGCCGCCTCGAGGAACATCGATGACATGCGGGATGTTCGCCGGCATCCAGATGCTGTTAGCCGTCGTCGGAGCGGTCAGGCTGGCCGTAGTGCCGAAGCGGATGAACGTATCCACATCGGATACCATCCAGTATCGAACCGCAGTCAGGTTGACTGCCGAAGCGGTCGAGGTCGCGGTGCCGCTCACGGTGAGCTGCCCAGCGGAACCCGTGGTGGCATTGACCCTCAGTGCGTAGTTCGTAGCCATCTCGCTCCGTGCCCCTTGGATTACCGGGGTTCGGCCAACGCTAGCACGAAGAACCGCCGAGCGCGACCCTCAGCAGTTCGCGGATCTCCTGGTATTCGGCAGACACGTACAGCGTAAACCGCTGATCCCGCAGTCGGACGATAGTGACTCCCACCTGTCCGTGAGCAGGACCGACCTCGACCACCTCCTCGGGGTCGATGGCGTGCGACTTCCCCGACGTCAACGGAAGCTCCACTAGATGCCCAATCTGACGCGCGCGAATCACCGGCGCACCAGAACGGCGATGTGATCGACAGCCACGTTCCACATGCCTCGGAGCATCCATGCCTGAGCCTCGGGAGCCCTCAGCGTGAACGCCTGATCGACGGTCGGATTCAGCGCCTCGAGGCCGAAGTCACACGCCACGCGGTAGTGATCCAGCCCGTTCGCCTTGCGCCACGCTGCGTCCAGATAGAGCATCGTCTCAGCCGGGATGAAGCGCCGGTGTGTCGGGTCTTGGAAGGCGCGCACGCTCTGTAGAGCAGGCCACACCACCGTCATTTTGCCTCCCGGCTTCAGCACGCGGTACGCCTCATCGAAGAACGCCAGCAGCAAATCCCGCCCATCACTCGTGCATCCCATTGGGATGTGCTCGATGTAGTGGGAGCACCGCAGCTCGTCCACGCTGGCCGTCTCAGCAGGCCACGGGAACTCCATCAGATCCACACGGCGCACGCTGGGCGTCTCCGGTGCCCACAAGTCCCATCCGGTCCAGCCATCGGCGGGACGCTGCCCGCTCCCGAGGTCGATACGCACGGGGTCGGTGTTCGTCACCACAGTCAACTCGCCATCCATCGTCAGCCTCCGATCACCACACAATGCCGGTATTGATATCCAGGTGGCCCACCTTGACCCGGCAGTCCACAGCGAACCGCTTGCCTGCGGCTCGAGCACGCTGGCAGAAGTACAAGTCCTGCGTCATGTGCCCGTGCACGCTGTCCTGCGTGGTGACGAACCACGGACCCTTGATGTCGCGGAACAAGTCCATGCGATACAGCGTGCAGCCCATCGCGATCCCGTTGCATTCCACGATGTGCCCACGCTCGACAGCAGCGCGGACGTCCCGAGGGCGAAAGCACATCGGCGCGAGCTGCGACGGATCCCCGTAGCACATCGGCATGCCGCCCTCGCCCTTAGTGAAATACAACGCTCCCACCGCGTCGAACGGCCCCGCTTCGATGGACTCGATCAGCCTGATGTGAGCGTCGGGCGGCGGCAGGTTGTCGTCCTCGATGGTCAGGACGTAGCGCCATTTCCCGAGGTCGGGATGCGCCAGGATGGTGTCAATCATCGCGTTGTATGCGTGCCCGACCTCGTGCCCCTCGCACGTGAGCACGGCCCGCTTCGCGTTCATCGGGCCTTGGACGTTGAAGATGGCTTGTGCGGCCCGCTGGTGCATCATCCCGCGCGACGGCAGGATGACTACCGTGGATACGTCCTTGTATGTCGTGCCCTTGAGATGGGCCATGTTATCGAAGTTGCGGCCCGCCGCGTAGGCGTTGGCCTGATCCATCGTCATCATCGTCATCATAGCCTCGTCAGTAATCGCACCGCATGGTCGGCATCCACGGGGATGCCCAGCGTCCCGCGGCAATACGCCTGGACGTTAGCCAGAATAGTCTCCTCGAGCACGGCTCCATCGGCATCGGGGTTCAGCCCGTGGATTTCCCACGATGTCACCTCGGGGCCGAGCGTGGAATGGATGTCCACGTAGGCGGTGATTCCGTCGTCGTCGATGCGTACCGAGCGCAACCACGCAACCGTCGTCGTCGTCATGTGACCCTCGTGGAAAGTCGCCAATAAGGGACCAAGTTGACGCCGGCTTGCGTGATCTGCGAGATGCTTATGGTGCCAGGGAGCGACGTCAGACCGGCCACCGAGTAGCTGCCGAGCCCGAGGTACAGATTGCCTCCGAGTCCTTGATACAAATCGGTGCCCGTCGAGTACGCCGACGAAAACGAGCCCATTGGCGCAAGGCCGGTCAGCGTGTGCGCCGAGCCATACAGGCTGAGACGAATCCCGCTGTTGAAGCTTGAACTGATGTTGATGTGATGCAGGCCGAACCAATACTGGCCGGCTGTCAGCGTCGAGCCAAGATCTAGATTCAGCAACTTTAGGCCGGTGTATCCGCTGCTGATATTGAGGCCCGCGCTGTTTGTCAGTCCATAGCTATACGACGGACCGTAGTTCGTGGTCGTCACCTGAGAGATACTGATTGAGCTGTTGTTGTAGGTGACTGCGTAGCTCAGCGAGTCAGACCCAAATAGGTTTAGCTGCGTAGACGACGCGCCGGTTGGCCGTGTGTATAGCCCCCATCGAAGCGTCCCCGACTGGCGGAAGCTCGATGCGCCGCCCGTGGTCATGCTCATTGACACGACGATGCCCATCACCTCGGCGGCAACGGGCGCTTCTAGCTGCATCGGGAACAGCATCATGGCCGCCGAGGTGTTGCTCGACAGCGAGATGGCAGCGGTGCCCGTGTTGGCGACGAATGGAGCAGGCTCAAAGGTGGACAGCGTCCAACCGCCGCCTCCACCGCCCGATGCGGACGCGGTGATAGTCGCGCCATTGAGGCCGAATGACACGCCATTGGCGTTGCTGAAAACCACCGCGCTTGCGTTGGTCGAGGTCGTGCCCGCGCTGACGTTGATGGCGCTGATGAGCCCCGCCGTGCTGGGCACCGTGTACGACGCCGTGATGCGCGTCGATGCCGACATGCCGAACGAGATCCCGTTGGAGTCGATGAACGCCACGCTCCCGCTCGTGGCCGTCTGCGTGCCCGCAGCCAGCGCCCCGAGGTTGCCCGTAGCCGTCGCGCCCGCAGCCACGGAAGCGGTCACGACAGAGCCAGTCCCAAGGCCAAAGCTCACACCGTTGCTGTTGGACAGCACCAGATTCGTCAGGCTGCTCGAGGCGGTGCCAGCCGAGAGATTGACCGCGCTGATAAGCCCCCCTGTGCTGGGGACTGTGTAGCTGGCCGTGACGGTCGAGCCGCTGACGCCGAAGCTCAGGCCGTTGGAGTTGGCCAGCGACAAGCTCGGGCCGAGCGCGTGAGTCGTGCCCGCCGAGACCGAGCGGAATCCGTCGTGCGAACCGGTGATCTGCGAGCTGCCAGACAGGCCGAAGGAAAGGCCGTTGCTGGCGCTAAAGACCACCGTGCCGCTCGTCGCGGTCTGTGTGCTCGCTCCAATGCCGCCGATTCCAGCGGACGGCCCTGCGGCCACGCTGGCGGTCACGGTGGACCCAGACATCCCGAACGAGACGCCGTTCGAGTTGCTGAATACGACCGTGCCGCTCGAGGCGCTGCTGCCGCTGGCGCTGATGGCTACGCCACCGCCGCCGCCGCCCGAGCCGTACTGCACCCAGGTCGTGCCGTTGTAGCCTTGCAGTAGGCCGTTGCTGGTGTGGATGCGATGCGCGCCGACGTTGGCCGTCGTGGGCAACGCGGTCACGAAGTTGATGACGACTGAGCCGGTGCCTGCCATTACGCCACCGAATCCACCCAGATAGACACGCTCGCAACCTCGACCGTGCGCGTGCCATCGCCAGCAATCTCAATCGACAACTCATCATCGCGGAAGCCGTCGACCGTGGCGAAGTTGTCGCAAGCGACGTTGATAGACCTCGAGGTGATCCACGCAAACGTGGTCCCGGTAATCGTGGCGGTATCGGTGACGGCCGAAGTCGTCGTCACTATCCGGACGCTGCCGCCTGTACCGCCCGACGTCGCCATGCGCGCATAGCAGCTCCAGTAGACCGCCTGTGTCGTGGCGCCTGCGTTTAGCTTCGGCACCTGGATTTTATACGGCAGATTGGTCAGCTTGAGGAAGCCCGTACTTGTGCGTGTGAATGCCTCGCTGGTGTCGAGCGCGAGGTGCAGAATGCCCACCCGCCGCGCGTCCATATTGGCGAACGCATCGTACACGCCGCGAAGGCTCGTCTGCGCAACGTCGATCATCGGCGCACGCGGAACCACAGTCTCGACCCGGATGCCGTAGTCAGTCGCGTCGTCGTTCAACGCAGAACGGTCCTGCTCATAGCACTGGACACCAAGCACATTGGTCGTGCCTCCGATTGAGGCAATGTCGATGCTGATCTCCTGCTCGGTCGAGGACTTGGCCGCCAGATCCTCAATGTACGTGAACGGCTGCCAGAACAGCCCAGGGTGCCGAAGGTCAACCGTGACCGCCGTGCCCGTCGAGGCCGGCGCGCGAATGGTGACCGACGTATCGACCGACAGCGTGTTGGGCTGCAACATCAGCCCCCACATGCGACGAATGGCCTTGCCTCGAGGTCGCACGCGGAAGCGCAAGGTCTTTGTCACGCCAGCCGCAATCTGAAAGCTGGTATTCATCCAAGGCACGAGGCACGCGCCCTTGCCCGCAATCCACTGGATGCCATCGGCCAGCTCGCGCCACGTGCCAGCCGCGCGCACCGGAGCACCTGGATTGACCAGCGTATAGCTCGGCTTGGTTCTCAGCAGGTTACGCGGGATGTACGTCACGGCTCACCATACCATTCGGTAGCCTGGAAGTAATGCAGCCGCGCGCCATACAGGCCGTTGTTCGTTTTGGCGAACACGAATAGCTGCGCGAGGCATTGAGGCACACCAGACGACGAGCCGCCGATGTCCAGCGGAGTGCCGGTCACCGTCAAGAACGGAGCCGCCTCGTCGCGCGTGAGCGCAATCAGCCGGTCCCAATTGATAGTGCCCTTTGACTTGCCGTTCAGAAACGCAGGCGTGGTGCCGCTGGTGGCCGAATCGGTATGCCACACAGAGTCCGTGGGAATGGTCCCAGCCACGGCCTGCTCAAGCGTGCTGCGCGGGTCCGTAGGAGCGCCGAACAGAGACAGCACCACGCCAAACCGGCAGGCTGCCGCGGCGTTCTCTGCGGCGCCTCCGACCACCACGCGGATGCGATACGAGCTGCCATCCTCCCGCATCGCAATCGGGAATGGCGCCGTCGTCATGACGTTCTTCCAGTCGGTCGAGTAGGTCTCGTAGTACGGAGACTTGGCAGGCCCCACGGCGCGCGAGCTGAAACACGCCCGCACCTGTCCGTGGATGTCAGCATAGTGGTTGGTGTTGTTCACCAGCACCCAGCGCGTTGCCTTGTCGCCGACCGGTCTATACGCCGCGTTGTACAGCGTCGAAGGCGTATGCCTGACGCGGTACTCGAGCTCGCTGGATCCGCTCATGAGAACACCTTGGTTGTCGTGCTGCCTGAGCCGGTATTGATGTTGCCGGTAGAGTCCGCCACGTATGCGTGGAACTCTTGCGCCGGGTCGATGCCATCGGAGGCCGAATACCAGCCGAGCACCCAAGTCCCGCTCGTGAGTGCAGCGGCCGAGGTGCCAAAAATCACCCGCACCACGGAACCGGTCACGCTCACCACGCCGCCGAGCACCATCGAGGTCGTGCCATCGAACTCCCACACGCGCACGCCGTAGTTGGCCGCGAAGTAGTCGCTGGCAGTCAATGTGCCCATGTCGAGCGTCAGATCCCACGTGTTGCCGCTGACGTTGACCTCGCTGAGAATCTGAAACTCAGGCACGTACCCAGCCAGCGAGTCTGCAATCGCAATCCCATGCAGCTTCACTTGTGGGTCATTCGGAGACTTCTCAAAGCCGGTGACCAGCATCGGCATGTTGGAGACACCAAGCGTCCCGGTTGCAACATCGGGCACCCTCGAGCTGCTGACGTACACGATGTCGCCGTGAGCTCGTGCGGCAAACCGCAGATCGGTGGGCACGACCACGTGGGCATACGGATAGGCGAACAGAGCGAACTGCCGCCGCGCCACCTCGACCACCTCGGAATACGACTCGGGAGGGGTGATGTATGACTTGGGCTCGATCTTGACAGACAGCGGGCGAGGCGACTGGCCGAACGCCGCAACGTCGCGCACCGTCACGGGACGCTCGGCGTAGTCGTCATCCTGAGACCGATACCCGCGGAGCAGCGTCACCTGATTGGCCGTGCCGCGTCCCATCGGCTGCCATGAAATGTCGCCGGTGGGCGAGCTGATGACGAAGCCAGTAGTGGTCAGCGTGCCTGTCACAATGAGTCCGGCGTTTGGCGGCTGCACCAAGTAGAACCGGATCTTGCCAGTCGGAGTCAGGCCGAGCCCGTATCCAGCCAACAGACACTCGGGCTTGATGATGTCCATCAGGTCTGACGAGCCGAAGGACGTGTACCTGCGGCCATTGACGACCCGATCCGCAACGGCCGGGAACACCGCAGGCAACGTCTGCTCAAAGTCGTCAGAACGCAGCGGAGGAACGGCGCCGAGATTCAGCCCGTTGGGCACAGCATCGACAATGCCCTTCAAGAACGTCCCAAGGCTGCCACTGCCATAGTCGCGACCAAACCGAATCTCTGGCAACAGCGCTGGCGTCCAGCCGTACATGGACTCCGCGGCGCTCGTGCCAGTGCCTCGCGAAAAGTCGATATACCGAGAGCCCGAGCTGTACGTCAGAACGCTATGGAAGGACTCGGTGCCTGAGAACGAGCCGAACTCTTTCCATTCGATCATGGCTCCGGTCAGCCCGGTTAGGTCGAGCCCGCCTCCGAAGTAGATGCGAGTCTGCGGGTTGGTGCCGCCAGCAATGCCCGGAAGCGGACGCCGGTTGTAGCCGAACACACCTCGAGGCACGCCGCCAGCGCCCGGCGTCGATGTCGTCTGCGGCAGCCAGAAATACGTGGTGCCGTTGACGTAACCGCCCTCAATGGGCAGCGCGAACGGGTCGTCCGCATCATCTACTGGCCATCGATTGAACTCTGGTTCAATGGAGTTGGCGCCGTCGCGGAACAGCGATCCAATGCTGATGTTGACGTTGGCGCACCCCACGCTGGCCAGCATCTCGAGGTGCCACGACGAGTCGCCGTCGGCCACCGCCGTCATGCGGCATCGGTTGTTCGCATCGAAAGACGACGCCGCAATAGCCGCGTTGATGTCGTCAACGAAGTCCTGATTGGTCTCCCAGAATCCAGATAGGTTGATGCGCAGCGATCCGCTAATCGCATCCGAGGTCAGGTACAGACTAAAATACGCGTTGTCGGGGTAGTAGATACCTCGAGGCCGGGCCGAGTTGGCAATGTCCGCGTTGACGCTGCGCTCGAGCAGCACCGTGAGCGGCTCGATAGCCAGCGTCCACGTAGCACCATCGTACACCGGGTCTTTGGTGACGATGCCTCGCCAGTAGATTGTTCCGTCGCCTTGCGGGTCGTCGGTCGCTTCGTAGCGGTACAGCCATGCACGGCAGCCCGCCATTGTCGGCGGACGGTTGGTGATCTCTGGGTAGCGCGTGTATCCGCCCGTCGAGACGTAGTGCTTCTGCAACTGCGAATCGAGCCGCGCACGGTTGGCGCCGCCGCATCCGGTGAATCGGTTGGGCGCAGTCGTGCGGCCGGTGTAGTTGATTGCCTCGCTGTTGACCCACAGCGTGCCGGTCGTCGGCCATCCATCGGCAATCGGATTCGCTCGACACAGGATGGTCGCGGCCGCTGTGGTCATGTCAGAGGTCAGCCACGTCTTGAGCGTCGGCCGCTGTCCGAACGACGCGGTGGCTCGACCCAGGATGTCAGCGATGCGGCACGCAAACGACGAGACCTCGGCCTCAGCCGTCAGCGGGTTGGAGATGTGCTTGATCTTGGCGCCGCGGACGCTCAGGCCCATGTACCGCTTGGGCGTGACGGCAGCGTTCTCCATCGACTGATGCGTGACCCACGACTCGGGCCATCGCTCAATGACGAGCCTATAGGAGACCTCGCCGCTTCCTGTGACGGTGCTGGTCATCAGTTGTACCGGCCCAGCCAGCGCGCCTCAAAAGGCACGACCCACTGATCGTCATAGTCCGCGGTGACACGCTGCGGGCGGAAGCTAGCGCCCTTGGCCGTCAGCCGATACACCGCGCCGTTGGGCTCGCCCTCGAGCGTGTCGTTGACGTAGAACGGATGCGTCCCGCGCGTGTGGCGAAACCACTGCTGCCACGACCACGGGATGCTCGAGGAGCTGGCCGCGACATATGCCGCCCATTCGTACACCGCCGAGCGCGGCTCCATGGTCTGCTGCCATGTCATCAGGAACTCGCCGCTCTTGCGCGTGATAACGAATGCTTCGCCGCCATCGGACACGGTTTCTTCGGCTATCTCGTCGGGCTCGACTTGGCCCATGACGTTCGACCGACCCAGAATTTCCGACCGACACACATAGGCCGGCACGACATCTGAGGTGTACGTGTTGGCTCCGGATTTGTTGCCAGTGAATCCCAGGGCGGCGCGCAACCGCAAGTCCGATGCGCTGCTGAATGACAACGTGAACGTCGTGGCGCGGCTGATGGTGTAGAGGCCCGTGGTCGTGTTGAACGTGACGGTGAACGTCGTGGCCGTCGCCGCGTCGAATGCGGTCTTTACCGCCGTGGTGAAGTTGGTGTACGCCGCGCCAGCGTAGGCTACGCCCGGAGTCGGATACACAAGCGAGGTCTGCATGGATGGCATGTAGTAGCCGGATGCGATGGTCGCAGCCGAGCCCGCTACGGTCGCCGTCATCGACGCGCTTGAGGTGACCTGAAAGCCCGCGCAATAGAGCAGACCGGCCGGCATCAGATACTCCCTGCCGCGCTGACGGCGGCTTGCAGCTCGCGGCCAAGATCGGCCTGCGTGCCCGCCGTGATGACCGGCGAGTTCCAGTTGATGATCACGTCGCCTCCCTGGGCTGCCTCGGTGCCGCCGCCAGCCTCGGGACGGGCGGGCGCGCTGGGTGCGGAGCCGATGGCCGCAGCTCCCACGCCGGTCGCCACAGCGACCGCAGTGAAGGCCACGCCGGCAGCGATGTGCTGAGCGCCGCCGGAGTAGTCGTACCGCGCGAACGATGCAATCGCATCGGCAAACTCGGTGGCCGCTTTCATGGCGGCATACTGAGCGATCATCTCAAGGAAGGACTTGGCCATTCCCTCAAACGCTTGCTCTGCGGTTTGCTCGCCAGTGGCAATCGCCGCCACCGATTTACCTAGCATCATGGTGGTTTGAGCCATCATGCCGCCAAGGTCATTCATCATCGACTGGCGATGCTCAATGGCACGCTCGTCGGCTGCGATGCGTTCCTGTTCTTGCTCCTCGCCGAGCCTAGCCATTTCTTCGTACTGGCGCTTCGCGATATCGATCTCGAGCTGCGCGGCCTCCTCGGCTTTGCTGGCGAGAAGCTCGTCACGAGCTTCGCGCATTTCAATCAGACGGTTGTTGGTATCCTCGGTAATCTCAAGCTCGGCCTCTGCAAAAAACCGCATCGAATCCAGTCGCGTTGGCGCCTCTGGCTCTGCCGCCGCGACGGGTGCGGTTGCGCGACGGCCACCGCCTCCGCGACGTCGCGTTGGTTCTGGCGCTCCACCAAGTCCGCCAGCGCGTTCGCTCAGCTCGCCAGTGATGGTTGTCGCTTCTGCACCAAGCGAACGAAACTCTTCCGCGATTTCCCTGATCCTAGTGAGGATGGGTCGCGCGATTGCCTCTGGCACCTCACGGCCGGCGCCTTCGTACATTTCTCGAGTGCGCCGTCCGCGCTCACGCAACTCCTCAAACTCGGTTCTCAGCTCCTCGCGTCGGATGGTTCTCATCTCCCGTTCGCGAGTCAAATCCTCCTCGCTAATACCAGCGAATGCTCCGGTGCGGATAGCCTCTGCACGAGCAGCCTCGTTGCGCTCTGCGATGCGCTGATCGGCTAGCTCGCGCATCATATCGCGGGCTCGTCGCGCAGATTCCGCGGCATCGTCATTGGCCCGAGCCAACGACAGGATCGAAGTGGTCAGCCCAACGATTCCGCCCACGATGGCGCCGCCGGGGCCAAACATCGCGCCCATGGCGGCAAACTGCGCCGTGGTTCCTGCGGCGCTGGCAATCAAGCTGCCAGTGCGGTCCTCGCTCCCAAGCGCACTGGCCAACGATTGCACCGCACCCGCAACGCCTTGAATGCGCTGCGCGGTGTTCTGGAATCCGCGCGAGAACGACTCGACCGTGACGCCCGCTCGGTCCGCAGTCTGGCCGACGTTGGAGATACCTTGGCTGACGCGGCCCAGCTCGCGCGTCGCCTCGGATGCGCCGTCAAACGTGACCTCGATCTGAATCGGCTGCTCAGCCATGGCGCCCTCGTTGCGCGTTCATCGTGGCCTGCTTGCGCTGGCGCTCGCGCTCGCGCTCCTCATCACGGATGCGCTGCTCGTCGGCCGATGTCGCCATCTTCGCCCGCGTGTACACACCCAGCGCCACCATGAGCTTGTGGTCGGGGTCGGGACCGACCACCGGGCCGAGCGCGTGGGCATCGCCCGTCGCCCACGATACGGCCAGCACGTCGCGCACCACGGGCTCGTAGAAGGCCCGCCACGGGCACGTAGGAGGCCGATGGCCGGTCACCCGCTCCACCGCGACGAGGACGCCTCGAGCTACGTCCTGAGCCCGCCCGTGGTCGAGCTGGTCAGGGCGCTCGATGTCATCGCAGTCGCAGCCGTACACCTCGCGCCAGCCCCTCAGCCGCTCGTAGCTGGTGCCGGGTCTACTGCGCTCTTGCTCGGGACTGAGCTTGCATCCTGCCCGCGCATCTGCTCCGCAAGGTGGTACGCGAGGGCCCCGACTGCGGACCGCGAGGTATCCGGCAGCGGCCAAGCTGCCGGCCTCCCTTTTCCCAGGATGGATCTCCCGTAGATAGCCGCTCCCACCTCCTGCACCTCACCGTAATCGAACGTCGAGTCGATCACGCTGGGCGCAACGGGCCGCTCGGGATCTGGCCTGTGCCACTCCCGGCGACTGCCGTTTTCCGAGTAGAGATCCTCGCAGCGGAGGATTCCGCGTGCGAACGCAGCAGTCAGCCTGTCGGCCTCGGTCGAGTAGCTGTTGACAGCCTGCATCTCCGAAACCTTGAGTCGGCGGCAGTGGAACACGGTGGGCCGCTCGCCCTCGCGGTACTTGGCGTGTGCAACATCGCCAGTCTCGCGGAACTTGCGGACCGCATCCGGTCCCATCGCCTCGGGGTCAAGTGCCGAATCGAACCGGCACACTACGCGGAATCCGGTGTCCATCAATCATCATCCTTTCAGCCCAAGTGAATGCGGAACGGCGACTTGCCGATCTCGCTCGTGTCCGCGCCGACATCCGTGTCGCGCCGACCCTTCCACATGATCGTCTGCGCCGCGAGTCCGCCCGCGTCAGCCGCGCGCTGCGGATTCAGCACCTGCAACGTGGGCGCAGACAGCACGACCGCCGAGCCCGCAGCAACGCCCATTGCATACGTGCACGCGTAGTCGGTCAGGTTGTTCCGAGCCGCAAACCAAGTCGTGTCCTGGTAGGGCAGAGTGAACTGCCCCTGCACCGGAGAGTCCATGTTGCGCGAGGCGACCCACTGCTTGACGGTGTTGATGCCGCTCGGGCTCGTGTAGGGCACGTAGGCAATGTGCGGCTCCCACGCCATCGCAGACACGTGGATTGACTGCGTGGTCGAGAACGTCGCCGCGCCCACAGTCCACACCTCAAAGTTGCCAGCCTCGCCGACAATGGGGTTGTAGTTGCTGTAGGTCGCCGTGCCGATGGATCCGGTAAACGGCGTGCCGACTTCGTTGCTCGCGTACCACCGCGCCGAGGTCATGTTGAACGTGATCCGAGGCAGCGCCGCAGCCGTGGGATCAACCGCGATGGTGATGCCGCCGACAGCCTGCGAGCCAGTCAGTAGCCAGCGGTCGTCAGACTCAAGGCCATACACCGCGAACGCCATCGACGCGGTGGGATTCTCGGTCATGAAGTAGGTAGCCGCGTTGAATAGCGCGTTGCCGTTCGCAGGCGCTCCGCTGAATCCGCGCTTCAAGGTGATGGCGTCCG
>Ga0214917_10005674_pt1 | contig 13243 bp, 12 predicted proteins | sample LL_1208_BB_MetaG_FD_177983 | JGI IMG/M metagenome (GOLD analysis project Ga0214917, IMG submission 177983) | Freshwater microbial communities from Lake Lanier, Atlanta, Georgia, United States - LL_1208_BB | ecosystem: Environmental > Aquatic > Freshwater > Lake | place: USA: Georgia | collected... | reverse complement strand
GTCGCCGGACGTTCGCTGCGGGCATCCTGCCCTCCGCTCGCTCGGATGCAGACAGCGCTTCGCACTCCTTGCTTCGCTCGTCTGCAAACGCCGGCTCTCGGGGCGTGGGCCACCCCTCGCGTGATCATGAGGGCCGCCCTGCGGGCCTTTTCCGTGGGGTCAAGTTGTCGACCAGCCCTGCGGACCTCGGGTCGCGATGAGCACGCTCCGTCCGAGCGCCGTCGGCCCGCGGGCCGCGATCGCCAAGCCGAGGTCGGCCAGCCAGCCGGCGATTTCGGCGGCGGAGTAGAGACGCCCCTGGGTCACCGTCGTGAGCAGCACGGAATACTCGGCCGCCCACAGCGGGCCTGATTTGTCGTCGTCGAGCAGCATGTCGTGGACGAGCAGGCGGCCGCCCTTCGGCAGCGACGCGACGCTCTTGGCGAGCAGCCGCCGGCAGTCGGCCTCGTTCCAGTCGTGGAGCACGTTGGAGAACAGGTGCGTGTCGTGGTCCGAGGGCCACGGGTCGGTGAACATGTCCGCCGTCACGACGTCGATCCTGTCGTGCAGACCGGCGGCGGCGATCGTGCGTCGTGCGATCCGATCGATAGGGGAGGCTTCGAGCACGGTCGCACGGGCCGTCGGGCACGCCCGCGCGACCGCGATCGAATAGACGCCCGACCCGCCGCCGATGTCCAGCATGCGGCGTGGCGGGGCGCCGGGCTGGCCGACGGCGAGGGCGGTGGCCAGGCCCGGCCCGAGCACGCGGCCGCGACAGTCCATGGCGGCGGTGAACGACTCCGCGAACGCCTCTGTCTGCATCGCGGCATGCCAGTCCGCCTCCCCCTGCTCGCCCGGCCAGTTGGCGGGCCGGTCGGTCCGCAGCACCTTGAGGAAGTCGGCGACGCCCGGCTTGTCGGCGATGCTCGCGTAGTAGGGCCGGGCGTCGAAGGGGCCACCCGCCACCAGGAACTCCCTCGCCAAGTCGGTGACGTGGACGATGCCGTCGTCGTCGCGTCGCAGGAGGCCGTTGGCGACCAGGAGCGTGCAGAGCGTGTCGGCGGGCCGCGGGCGGATCGAAAAACGCCGGCAGAGGGCCGGCAGGTCGGCGGGGTCGTCGGCGACCGAGGTGAAGAGGTCGAGGTGCACGATCGCGACGGTGAGCGCGTCGACCGCGGCCAGCGATTCGCGGGCGCGGTAGATCGCCGTCGGGTCGGTCGCGGGCTGGGATGGCATGGGAATGGCGGCTCCTTTTCCAGAGGGATCAGCCAGAGATCTCATCGGGCTCGGAGAGGATTGCGGCGAGCACTCCGCCGAGAGCGATCCAGTTCCCCTGGCACCAGTTCACGAGGGTAGACATCGACCTTGACCGCCTCGGCCATGTCGCACAGTGGGAACATCGACCTGTCTGCGACGGCTCGACGAACGCTCTCGGCATCGAGGAGGAAACCGGCCTGCAAGGCCGCCGGGATGAAGAGATCGATCGCTCGTGCAAGAGCCGCGTTGTGACCACGACGTCGACGTCCTGAGTCATCCGCGGCTCGCCGTAGGCGATGCTCGTCATGCCTCCGGCCTGCCGATCAGGTTGCCAGCCCAGGCGAACATGGCGGCGGCCCGGGCGACGCGGACATGCGGAGGCAGGGCGTCCTGCATGGCGCGGAATCTGGCCTCGAGTTCGCCCTGGGAATGATTCATGGACGGCATCCTACCCGATGGAGCATGCCCTGCCCGTGGATTCCGCGGCGACCAGCGGGCGCGGACGCCGCAGAAGGCGAGCCTCGAGGATCCCCGGTCGAGCCGATGGTCGGCCGCCGCACGCGAGCCCGCAGCCAGCGGCTCACGCGATGGGCAGGGATCGTCTCCGTGATAGGGTAATGGCGTGCCATCACCTGGAGGAGTCTCGCGATGCCCTGCCGTGATCATGTTCTCGGGCCGCCCGTCGCGGTGTCGGTCGTTTCGATGCTCATGGCGGCGGCCGCCGCCTGCATGCCATGTCGCACCGACGCAGCCGACGGGCCCGCGGGCTCGCGGAAGATCCTCGTCTGTGGGGGCCGGACCGCGATCGTCGATATCTCCGCCGATCGTCCCGAGGGCGGCGTCGAGTGGTCGTGGCCGGCCGGCACCCGCGAGGGCTGGGTGCTCCCGGACGGCAACGTGCTGCTCGCGCTGTCGAAGGGGGGCAGCACGCCGAAGGGGGCGGCCGTGGAGATCAAGCGGGGCGCGAACGGTGCGGCCGACGAGATCGTCTGGCGGTACGACGGCACGCAGGACGAGGTGAACAGCATCCAGAAGACGCCCGCAGGGACCTACGTGCTCACGGAGGCGGGGCCGAACCCGCGGCTCCTCGAGATCGCCGCCGACGGCAGCGTGCAAGTCGAATTTCCACTCGCGTGCCAAAAGCAAAACACCCACATGCAGTCGCGGATGGCGCGCAAGCAGGCCGACGGCACCTACCTCGTGCCACACCTGCTCGACTTCGCGATCGTCCGCTACGACGCCACGGGCAGGGAGCTCGCACGGATCGACACGCAAGTGCCCGGCGAACCGAAGGTGAACAGCTGGCCGTTCACGGCGATCACGCTGGCCGACGGCGGCATCCTCGCGGGCCTCACCAACGGCAACCGCGTGGTCGAGTATGGCGGCGACGGAACACCGCGGTGGGAGGTGACGGCCGCGGACGTCGATGCCGCCATCAACGACGCCTGCGGCATCCAGCGGCTGCCCGGCGGCAACACCATGATCGCCAGCTACCGGATCGGCAAGGACGGCGTGCGGCTCCTCGAGGTGTCGCCCGGGAAACGGGTCGTCTGGACGTGGCGGGCGAACGTGCCGAACGTCCACCACTTCCACGTGCTGGCGGTGGACGGTGTCGAGGTGCCGTGGCCGCCGCTGCGCTGATTTCCGCTGCCCGAGCGGCCGGTCATGCCGTCGCTCCTGCCGCGTGTTTCCGGACTATAATCGACCTCGACCGTCCGGTCGTGATCCCGTCGTGATCCTGGAGTCGGGGCCGTGATCGATCCCAGCCAGTCCCCGCGTCGCGCGTCGCCCGCCCGCCGGGCGTGCCTCTCGGCGGCCTACGCCGTGGGCGCGTTCGCGGTCGTGATGTCCGGCGCGGTCCCGTCGCGCTGCGTCGGCGCCGAGGCAGCGACGGCCGGTCGTGATGGGCCGCAGGCCCGCGCGGAAGATCTCGAGTTCTTCGAGGCGAGGGTCCGGCCGCTCCTGGTCCAGCACTGTGCCGAGTGCCATTCGGCGCAGGCGGGCGACCCCGAGGGTGGCCTGTCCTTCGATTCGCGGGCCGATTTTCTCGCCGCCGAAGGCGTGGCGGTCGCCGGCAAGCCGGACGAGAGCCTGCTCGTGAAGGTCGTGCGGTACGACGGCGACCTGCAGATGCCGCCCGATGGGAAGCTCCCGGCGGCGGCGATCCAGACGTTCGAGGAATGGGTCCGTCGCGGGCTGCCCTGGCCCGATGACGGCAGGCCGGCGGGCCCGGCGCAGGGCGGCGTCGAGGCCTTCGATATCGCCACACGGAAGGCGGAGCACTGGTGCTGGCACCCGCCCCGTGCGGCGGCGCCGCCGGCGGTGCGGAACGCCGCCTGGTGCCGGAGCGACATCGACCGCTTCGTGCTCGCGCGGCTGGAGGCGGCGGGGCTCGCGCCGGCGGCCGAAGCCTCGCGCGAGGTGCTCGTCCGGCGGGCGGCGGAGATCCTCACCGGCCTGCCGGCCGATCCGGCGGACGTGGCACGGGTGACGGGCGATCCCGACCCGCATGCCTTCGAACGCTACGTGGACACGCTCCTCGCCTCGCCCCACTACGGTGAGCGATTCGCACGGCACTGGCTCGACGTCGCCCGCTACGGCGAGGCGCGGGGACACGAGTTCGACTACGCCATCCCCAATGCCTGGCGGTATCGGGACTGGGTCGTGAAGGCGTTCAACGACGATCTGCCCTACGACCAGTTCGTCCGCGAGCAGATCGCCGGCGATCTCGTCGATCGGCCGCGGGTCGATGCGAAGACCGGTGCGAACGAGTCGGTCGTCGGCACGGGGTTCTGGTTTCTGGGCGAGGCGGTCCATGCGCCGGTGGACATCGCGCAGGACGAGGCCGACCGGCTGGACAACTGCATCGACACCTTCGGCAAGGCGTTCCTCGGTCTCGCGCTGGGCTGCGCCCGCTGCCACGATCACAAGTTCGACGCCATCTCCAACGAGGACTACTACGCGCTGACGGGCATGCTCATGTCGAGCAGTTACCGGCAGGTGCCCTTCGAGACGCTCGAGGCCAACCGCGCGGTGGCCCGCCGGCTCGATGCCGCCGACGGCGAGGCCCGCCGCCGAGTCGTGCCGCTGCTCGCTGCCGCGCTCGGGCCGGCGGGGGACGATCTGGCCGAGGGTCTTGCCCGGCCGGAGGCGGCCCCGCCGGCCGCAGGCGAGACCGTGATCGCCGACTACACCCGCGGGGAACGCTCGACCCCGATCATCGCCGATGCGTCGGCCTGGGGGCTGTCGGCCGTGCCGGCGGGGGAACCGGTGCTCGTGCCCGCGGTCGAGGGACTGCCTCGCGAACTGCGTGTCGAACCGCTCGGCCACGTGCGGAGCGACGCGGTCTGGTCGGCGACGCGATCGACGGGCGAGCGCGACACCCAGCCGCTGGGCAACGTCGATCGCGCCGGCCGCGTGCTGCGGACTCCCAAGGTGCCGATCCGTGATGGCGTGCTCTGGCACCGCGTCCGCGGCCATGTGCAGGTGTTCGTCGTGGTGGACGGCCACCTGCTGCTGTCGGGTGGACCGCTCTACGGGTCGCACCTGATGACGGTCGACACGCACGGCGAGTGGAAGTGGATCCGGCAGGATCTGCGCAAGGATCTCGACTGGGAGAACGGCCGCGTCGTGCACGTGGAATACGCGGCGGTGGCGGGGAGCGTGTCGGTGGCCGAAACCGTGGCGGCTCCCGAGCAGCCGCGGCGCAACGATCCGGCGGTGCCCGCGGCCGTCAACCGCCTGCTGGCCGATCCGGCATTCGACTGGAACGCCCCGGCCGCGAGGCTGGCGGCCGAGGAGGCGGTCGCGTCGGCTGGAGCGCGGGAGGCGATCCTCGCCGACGTGAAGCTCGAATCTGCCACGGCGCCGGCCATGCTCGATGGCAACGGCATCGATCAATACGTGCTGCTGAAGGGCTCCGCGGCCCGCCGCGGCGCGGTGTCCCCCCGCCGCTTTCTGGAGGCGATCGACGGGCCGAACCAGCGCGAGTGGCCGCAGCGATCGTCGGGCCGGCGGGAACTGGCCGATCGGGTGCTCGACCCCGCCAATCCGCTCACCAGCCGCGTGATCGTCAACCGCATCTGGCACCATCTCTTCGGCCGCGGCCTCGTGCCCACCACGGACAACTTCGGGAAGCTGGGCGAGGCGGCCGCCGACCCCGTGGCGCAGGCGCTGCTCGACGGGCTCGCGGTGCGGTTCCGCGAAGAAGGCTATAGCATCAAGCGGCTGGTGAAGGAGATCGTGACCAGCAGCACCTGGCGGATGTCGGGCGGCCGCGATCCGCGGGCGGTCGCACAAGATCCGCGCAACCTGCTCCTGCACCACGCGACGCTCCGCAGGCTCGAGGCCGAGGCGATCCGCGACAAGATCCTCGCCGTGTCGGGCCGGCTGGACCGCACGGTCGGGGGCCCGGGCGTGGAGGTGTTCATCACGCCGTTCCATGACGGTCGCGGCAAGCCCGGGAGCGGGCCGCTCGACGGCGCCGGACGCCGCAGCATCTACACGCGGATCCGCCGCAACTTCCTGCCGAGCTTCCTGCTGGCCTTCGACATGCCGGTGCCGTTTCAGGCGATGGGACGGCGGAACGTCACCAACGTGCCCGCCCAGGCACTCGCGCTCATGAACGACCCGTTCGTGACGGCGCAGGCGACGGAGTGGGCCAAGAAAACGCTGCGGGACGAGTCGCTCGCTCCGGAGGCCCGCATCGACACGATGTATCGGGAGGCGTTCGCCCGCGAACCGACCGCCGACGAACGGGCGGCCGCGGTCGCATTTCTCGCGGCACAGGCCGGGCAGCACGGCGTGTCGCTGGCCGATCGGCCGCGGGACGAGGCCACCTGGGCCGACCTCGCGCACGCCCTGATCAACACCAAGGAATTCATCTTCGTGCCATGAGACCGCCGTCACACCATTGCGGACGCTTCCGGCCCGCGGTCCTGTCGCGACGGGAGATGCTGCAAAGCGGCAGCTGCGGCTTCGGCGCCGTGGCGGCGGCGGCACTCCTGGCCCGCGGTGCGGCCCGTGCGGCATCGCACGGAGTGCTGCCGGCGGTCCACCATCCGGGCAGGGCGACGAGCGTGATCTTCCTCTACATGGACGGCGGCGTGTCGCAGGTGGACAGCTTCGATCCCAAGCCGGCGCTCGAGCGGCATGCCGGCAAGGATCCGCACGCGATCTTCAAGGTCGACGCCACGCAGTTCAACAACATCGGCACGGTGCTGCCCAGCCCGTGGAAGTTCCGGCCGTACGGCGCGAGCGGCATTCCGGTGAGCGACCTGTTTCCACATCTGGGATCGGTCGTGGACGAACTGGCGATCATCCGCTCGATGACGAGCGAGTTTCCCGAGCACACCAACGCCAACTACTTCCTCCACACCGGCTCCGGCCTGCAGGGCCGGCCCAGCATGGGGGCGTGGACGACCTACGGCCTGGGCAGCGAAAACGACGAACTCCCCGGCTACATGGTGCTCAACGGCGGCCTGATTCCGCCGGGCGGCCTCGACAACTTCACCAACGGCTTCCTGCCGGCGACCTACCAGGGATCGATCATCAAGCCGAACGCCGCGGGACTGGCGAACGTGCAGCCCCGGGAAAAGTCGGCGCGGCAGCAGCTGGCGAAACTCGATCTCGCCCGCCGGCTCGACAGGGACTTCGCGGAGCGGGTCGCCGCGGGCGGCGGCACGCCCGACCCGCTCGAGAGCGCGATCGCGAACCAGGAACTCGCCTACCGGATGCAGACGGCGGTGCCCGATCTGCTCGACCTGGCGGGCGAGTCGGCGGAGACGAAACGGGCCTACGGGCTCGAGGCCGAGTACAAGCCGACGCAGATCTTCGGCACCGAGTGCCTGCTGGCGCGGCGGATGGTGGAGCGGGGCGTGCGGTTCGTGGAGCTGACCTGCCCGGTGGTCGGCGGCGACCGCTGGGACCAGCATGGCAACCTCAAGCAGGGCCACGAGAACAATGCCCGGGCCGTCGATCAGCCGATCGCGGCCCTGATCCGGGACCTCAAGGACCGCGGGATGCTCGACTCCACGCTCGTCGTCTGGAGCGGCGAGTTCGGGCGGACGCCGTTCGCGCAAGGCCGCGACGGCCGCGACCACAACCCGCAGGCCTTCTCGATGTGGATGGCCGGAGGCGGCGTGCAGGGGGGCACCGTCACCGGCACGACCGACGAGTTCGGCTACCGGGTGGTGGAGAAGAAGTACGTGATCCACGACCTCCACGCCACGATGCTGCACCTCCTGGGCATCGACCACACGCGGCTCACCTACCGCTTCAGCGGCAGGGACATGCGGCTCACCGACGTCCACGGCGAGGTGATCCGCGACGTCCTCGCGGAGCCGGTCCCGGCCGCCGTCAGCCGGCGTTCTTCATCGACAGGCTCTTGAGCGTCAGCACCGAGCCGACCGACATGAGCGCCAGCCCCAGCCAGCGGGGCGGGGTCACCACCTTGCGGGACGGGATGTTCTGCCAGAGCGGGGCCGCCTGGGAGGCCCCCTTGTCGCCGAGTTGGGCCGCGATGAAGTGGCTCGACCGCTCGCTGAGCGTGAACGACCCGACGAGACGGAACTGCACTCCCGTGAGGAACAGGAGCAGCCCTCCCAACAGCAGGTGATGACGCTGGACCCGCATCGACGCCTCCACGGCCGGCAGGCACCGCCGGCCTCGATGGGTATCGAATCGGGCCACCACCGGAATCGACCCCTGGCTGCTCCCGACCGGTCGTGCCGATCGTGCCGCTCGCAGGCCGTGCCGCCGGTGCCGGCAGGATGGGCAGGCCGGGCAAGGGGATGCCGCCGGGGTGGAAATTGAGTGTGGAAGCGGCTGGGCGCGTGACGATGGATGGTAGGGACCGTGTCGATTCTGCCGATTGGACGGGGCCCTTCCGCGCACGCAGCCATGACCTCGATTCCACCAGCCATGTGCCGCGTCCCGGGGAGCCTGCCGGCGGCGGGCCGCCTGCTCGTGGCGTGCTGGCTCGCGGTCGCGGCCTCGGCCGTCGGCCTCGCGGCTCCGGCAGCGGACACCGCCGCGGTCGAGGAGACGCCGATCCTCGACATGGTGCTGCCCGATGCCGACGGGCTCCCGGAGCGGGACGACGACGCGGGGCCGGCGGCCGAGGTCGAGGAGGTGTTCGCCCGGGATGTCGGCGGCGGCCGGGTGGTCGATGCCTCGATCGTCGAGGGCGTCTCGGCCCGCGGCATCGACGGCCTGCGGATCGAGGAGTTCGCGGTCGAGGAGATGCCCCACGAGTCGAGTTCGGGCGACTGGTTCTCCAGCGGCCGCTGGTATGGTTCCGCGCAGCTGCTGATGATGAGCCGCAGCCGGAACTACCGGCGGGTGATGGGCTACGATCCGTCGGTGGTGGGCCTGCCCAATCCGTCCCTGCGGCCCAACCTCGCGGGCACGTTCGTGACGACCGGCGTGCCCTGGGATCTCGTGCCCGGGGCGCGGGTCACGATCGGCGAGCACCTCGGCCGCGACCATCTCGACCGCGATCAGTCGATCGAGTTCGGCTACTACGGCGGCCTGAGCTTCTTCGTCCGCGACAGCTACAACGCCATGCCGCGGTCGTTCCTGGTGACGCCCCTGGCCGGGACCATCCTGCCCGGGCTGCCCGGGTTCACCTACGCACAGACCTACGACACCTCGATCAGCTCCACCTTCAACAGCATGGAGCTCAACTACAAGCTCGGGCGGCGGCTGGGCCGCGATCAGCTGATCATGTCGCCCAACGGCGGCTGGTCGCGGCATGCCGAGCGCGGCTGGCTGCCGGCCGTGTTCGTGGGGACGCGGGTGGCCAACGTGGACGAGGCCTTCACGTTCGCCAGCAGCCGGCGGAACGCGTCGACCGATACCTTCAGCGGCCGCTACGACATCCAGACGCAGACCTGGCTGTGGGGCGTCACCCTCGGCGGCGAACTGATCAGCCGCAACGAGTTCTACTACTGGGGGCTGCGCGGAAGGGTGACACCGGCCATGAGCTTCGCCGGCAACCAGCAGCAGGCCGCGGGCATCAACACGCTTCGGCCGCCGCCCACCGCGGTGCAGGTGGCCCGCGGCGCGTTCGGCTGGCGGCAGTCCGCCGACCAGATCGGCCCGGGCTTCCTCGGCGACCTCACGATCCTGGGCGGCTGGCAGGTGACACCGAACTTCGCGGTGCAGGCCGGCTACGACTTCCTCTGGCTGGCCGGCGTCGCGACCGCCACGCGGCAGTTCAATCTCGACAACGTCCGTCCCAACTCGATCGACGGCGGCGGGCAGATCTTCTACAACGGCCTGTCGCTGGGCGTCGAAGGCTCCTGGTGACCGCGGCCGCGCGGATCCCGGCTCATTCCGCGGCGACGAGCACCGCGGCCGCCTGGCCCATCGAGCAGACGTTGACGGCCAGCACCGTGCCCGGCCGCCCCGCCAGCGGCGCGTCGTGCACGACGTTCACCGGGCAGAGCGGGTCGGGCGTGCGGTAGTTGAGGGTCTGGGGCACGAGCCCCGCCTCCAGGCCCAGCACGCTGGCCGCCAATTCCACGGCCCCGCTCCCCGCGCCGAGATGTCCGAAGAAGCTCTTGGGCGCCGTGACGGGCGTGTCGCCCAGTTCGGCCGCGATCGCCGCGGCCTCGATGGGATCGGCCTCGACCGATCCGCTGCCGTGGGCGTTGACGTGCCCGACGCGCGCTCCGGCCCGTCCGCCGTCGGTGTCCGCCCCCGCGAGCGTGGCGCGGATCGCCAGCCGCAGCGAGCCGCCCGTGCGCGGGCCCTGCCGACGCCGTGGCTCGCACCGGGACGCCGTGGCGACGATGCGGCCGCGAATCGGGCCGCCGCGCCGCCGGGCATGCTCCCGCGACTCGATGACGAACATGGCCGCCCCCTCGCCGTCGAGCATGCCGGTGCGGTCGCGGTCGAAGGGGCGGCAGGCCTGCCGGGGGTCGGTGGCCGGCCGCGCGGGCATGGTCTCGCCGCGGGCCACGAAGGCCGTCGGGTGCAGGCGGCTGCTCGCCCCGCCGGTGAGCATCACGTCGGCCCAGCCCCGGCGGATGATGCTGGCCGCCTCGGCGATCGCCAGCAGGCTGGAGACGTCGCCGAGGACGATCGTGTTGTTCGGCCCGCGCGCGTCGTGCGCGATGGCGATGTGGGAGGCGGTCATGTTCGGCAGGTGCCTGAGCAGCCAGAGCGGGTGCAGTTCCTCCTGGATCGCCTCCGACCAGAGCCCGAAGTCGAAGCGACCGTCGCGGGTGGCCCGCCGGTAGGTCAGTTCGAGGTCCTCGATGTCGGCGTAGATCATGTCACCGCCGACCACGACGCCGAAGCGGTCGGGGGCGACGGCGTCGGCTGCCAGCCCCGCGTCGCCCATGGCCAGGTCGGCGGCCGCGAACCCGATCTGGATGTCGCGGCTCATCACCTTGAGACTCTTCCGCGGTCGGACCGACAGCTTGGGATCGAAGTCGGGAATCTGTCCGCCGTAGGGGGTCCGCAGACCGGTGGCGTCGAACAGGTCGATCGGCCGGATGCCGCCGGTGCCGGTGGCCAGCGACGACCAGAACGCCTCGCGGCCGATGCCGATCGGCGACACGACGCCGACGCCTGTGATGACGATGTCCCGCGGGCTTGCCATGACACGCACACTAAACGACCGGGGCGGCCACCGGAAGCGTCGCCGCCCGGCCACGGCGCTCAACGGTGGGAAGGATGGTCCCGCCGCCATGCCGAGGGCGGCCGGGCGGCCGCGTCCGCCCAGAGTCCGCGGCGGGCCGACCGTGCCGCGGCCTCCGCCTCGACGAGTTCGGGGTCGGGCCGGAAGCCCCCGTACACCCAGGCCCAGCCCTCGGCCACCAGTTCACGGTTGAGGTTGCGGTCGTCGATCCACAGCGTGCCCAGCAGCCGGCCGTGCTGGTCGCGGGCGTCACCCGCCACGCGCACCCGGCCGCCCGCGAGCTTGCGGACGAGCGCCTCGCGGGATTCCCTGCCGAACGGCTGGTCGAGTTCGGGGCTGTCGATCCCCACCAGCCGGATCTTCCGGGGGCGGGCGGTCTCGTCGAGGCAGGTCACCGTGTCGCCGTCGTGGACGACATCCACCCGCCACAGCGGCCGGCCCTGCGGGTCGTGCACCGGGCATGCCGGGACCGCCGCGATCACCAGCGAGACCACGGTCGCGATCAGGACATACCATCCACGCAGCCGCGGTGGCAGCCCGCGGGGCGGTGGCGGAATGCGCGGCGGTCGCATGGGCGCGGCCCCGCCGCCACGTCAGGATTCGAACCGCTTGAGGGCCGCGATGGCCGCCAGCGCACGCTCGACGCCGCCGAACTGGCCCACCAGTTTCTTCGCCGCGATCAGTTCGTCCACGGAGATGGCCGCCTGGCCGACGCCGGCCGCGGCGGCCGGTGTCGCCGCGCCGGCCGCCTTCCGCCGCGGGCGGGGCTGGAAGCCCATCTTCTTGAGCACCATGCTGACCTGCGGCGAGGAGACGGCGATGCCCTGCCTGCGGAGGGCGTCGACGATCAGCACCGGCCGGGGCTTCTCGCCCTTGTCCTGCATCTCCCGGGCGAGCGTGCGGATCGCCTCCGACTTGTTCACGCCCTTGGCTGGCTTCCGCTCGACAGGGGGTCTCTTGTCGGCCATCGTGGGGAGAGGATCCGGGGGATGTGTCGCGGTCGTTGATGCCGGTGCGGTGCCGGTCCGGAGTGGGCGATATAGGACTCAGTAACCCTTGGAAAACAGCCTCACTTCGTCGTGGGACTCTTTTCAGGACTCTCGAACCCGAATTTACCCGAACTTGAGCACCACGCTTTTGTTCTTGTTTCCGCCTACGGTCTTCCATTCTTTCAGCTCATTTCTGAAAAACAAGCCAGCGGAAGCCGTTTCTATCCCATATCGGTCCTGAAGAACCTGCTTGATGGCGGAATAGCTCATTCCCTGGGCTTCAGGGTTCTCCTGCCGGTGGTCGTGCAGGATCTTCGACAACAACTCCCGTTTGGCGTCCGCTGTGACGTATCTGGGATTGGGGATGGCGACCCCGGCACTTCTTCCGCCTGCTGCGGGAACCGCCTTTTGCATCATCCGGCGAGCAATGACGGTCACTTCCGGATCGGCGTCCAGAATCTCTTGGAGGGACGCCAGTTCCCGTTCTGCGGTCTCCCGCTGTTTCTGAAGCCTGGCGATCTTGTCCGCCAGCTCTTTCGCCCAGGCCCGGACCTGCCGCTCCCGAATCAACGCTCTGCTCACCGCCTGGAGATGGGTGGCGGCGCGTGATGGTTTCGGGTGACTCATGGAGATCTCTTGCTTTTATTCGCATGAATATAACCGCATGAAATCCCGTGGAAAACAGGTTTTTTTCAGCACGGCGACGTTGACAAAACGGGTCTTTGGTTGTAGAATGAACGCTCATAACAAAGCAATGAAAACCCTGGAGATCTCGACATGAAAAACGATGCAGGATCAGAAGAAAATCAGACGATCAAAGCCGACGATTTTATGAAAATGCTAAAAATAAGCCCAAATACATTCAAAAAACTGTTGGCGGAGGGAAGGGTGCCGGGTCCGCTGCCACTGGGTACAAGGAATCGCCGCTGGTCGCGTTCGGTGGTTATGGATTTCCTGAACAATCCCGGTCGCTACAACACAAATAGCAACACAAAAATCTGAAGAGGAGAAATGATGAGCAAATCAAAACGAGTCCAATTGCGAGGTGTTCACGGCAACCGCGTGAACATGAAATTTCCGGCCTGTACCACGAAAGAAGAGGTCGGAACCTTCAAACGAGTGGCCCAACGGTTGGTTCAGAGCCAACTTGGAAATCTCGGGTTCTTTCCCCAAGACATCGCGTACGTCCAAAGTCACGGTAAAAAGCTTGCGGGCAAACTTCGATTGTTGGGCGTGTCCTTCGACGAACAGCCGGACAAGGCGGACGAAGCACAGCTGGGCACCTACGCCAGTCGAGTCATCGCGTCAAAGACTGGCGAGACCGAGAGAAAGCTCACTGATGCAGCTCGGAGAATGGAGCGATTCTTCG
>Ga0214917_10005673_pt1 | contig 13244 bp, 13 predicted proteins | sample LL_1208_BB_MetaG_FD_177983 | JGI IMG/M metagenome (GOLD analysis project Ga0214917, IMG submission 177983) | Freshwater microbial communities from Lake Lanier, Atlanta, Georgia, United States - LL_1208_BB | ecosystem: Environmental > Aquatic > Freshwater > Lake | place: USA: Georgia | collected... | reverse complement strand
ATTGCGCCACTGCGGCGCAACTTCCCGGCAGTAGTGACGATTCACGACTTGGCCTTTCTGCATTTCCCCGATTTACTCGACGACAATGCCAAAGCCTTTTATGGCCGCGTCGGCGCCAGTAGCAAGCATGCCGACGGCATCATCGCCGTGTCAGAATCAACCAAACGCGATATTGTGCAATTACTCGGCATTGCACCTGAGCGCATCACCGTCATCTACGAAGCGGCAGCAGCCCACTTTGGGCCATTGCCACAGACCCCTCACGAACGCAAACGCATCAACAATATCGATGTCACTGCCAATGCGTTTTTGTTGTTCGTCAGCACTATTGAGCCCCGCAAAAACTTGCCGGTATTGCTCCAAGCCTTGCGGATTTGTCGTGACCGCCACCCCGATCGTGCCTATCATCTCGTGGCGGCTGGGAGCCGTGGTTGGCGCGAAACGCCGATTTTGCAACAAATCGACCACCTTCGGTTGCATGATGCCATCACCTTGCTTGGCAGTGTCGCTGATGACGATTTGCATTGGCTCTATGCCAATTGCCGCATCTACGCCAACCCTTCGCGCTACGAAGGATTTGGCTTGCCCCTGCTCGAGGCCTTAGCCTGTGGGGCGCCTTCATTGGCCAGCGACACCTCGAGTCTCCCCGAGGTAGGCGGCGATGCGGCAGATTATTTGCCCCCCGACGACCCGATTGCCTGGGCAGATGCCATCGAGCAGTTATGGCAAGACGATGATTCCCGCCATACAATGGCGCAACGTGGTCCTCCGCGCGCCGCCCAGTTTTCGTGGCAGCGGGCCGCCATGCAGACCCTCCACCTCCTCAATCAAGTGGCCAAACCACCAAAATAACCTGCACACTCTGTCGATTGCCAAAGGAGCATGCCATGACTGTCTCGCCACTCGTTGATGTCGCTTGGCTCAGCGCCAATCTACACCACCCGGACGTCGCCATCGTCGATACCCGTTGGTATCTGATGAATCCCAGCCAAGGGGCCGCCGAATACGCCGTCAGCCATATCCCGGGCGCCGTGCATTTGGCCATCGACGACGATTTATCGTCGCCCGCCTGGGATGGTCCTGGTCGTCATCCCTTGCCCCCTGCCGCCAAATTCATTGCCACCATCGGCAATGCCGGTATCGATGGCGACACGCACGTGGTGATTTACGACAGTGCCGGCGGCTCTATCGCCACGCGCTTGTGGTGGTTGTTGCGCTACTACGGTCATACCCGCGTGTCACTGCTCGACGGTGGCTGGCAAGCCTGGCAGGCTGCCAATGGTGCCGTCCATAGTGGTAGCGAATCGCGCCCCGCCCGGCATTTCAATGGCCAAGCACAACCCCACTTGATGATCGATGCTGACGGCGTCGAAGCCCTGCGCCACGACCCCCAAGCGCTCATCCTCGACGCCCGGGCGCTCGAGCGCTATACGGGCGAGGTCGAGCCGTTTGGACCACGGGCCGGGCATATCCCTGGCGCGATTTCGGCGCCATTTAGCGCAAACCTGCACGCCGATGGTACGCTCAAACCAACTGACGCCCTAAAACAACGCTTTGATGACCTCGGGGTACCACAGGCTCGCCAAGTAGTCTGCTACTGTGGTTCAGGCGTCACCGCCACCCACAATATTTTTGCCATGCACGTGGCCGGCTACGACGCCCAGCTCTATCCCGGCTCATGGAGCGACTGGAGCAACAATCCCGACCGCCCCATCGCCACTGGCGAACAACCCTAATTGCCGCGTGGGGGCGGCGGTGGCCGCCCCCACCTGATTGCCTAGGACACCGTCATGATTGACAGCAACCGCATCATACTCGGTCTCTTTATCAGCACGGCTATCGGCGCCCTCGCCTACCGCCGCGGCTCGCTCAGTCGCAGTGGCTGGCTCGGCGCCATCATCACTGGCACGCTCACCTTTGGCTTTGGGGGTTGGGCCCACGGGGCGAGTTTGGTCTTTTTCTTTGTCAGCTCGACATTGTGGTCACGCCTCCGCAAACAGCAAAAATCGAGCCTCGACAGCACCATGTTCGAAAAAGGCTCACGCCGTGATATTTGGCAAGCCCTCGCCAATGGTGGCGTTGCCGCCCTCGCCTGTCTCTTCGGCAGCCTATGGCCTGATTACCTCATGCTCTGGAATGCCTGCTTTGTGGGAGCCATGGCCACTGTCGCCGCCGACACCTGGGCCACCGAGCTCGGCGTGCTCGCCACCACGCCACCCCGTCTCATCACCACCCTCCAAGCGGTCCCCCGTGGGACCTCGGGCGCCATTAGTGGCGTCGGCACCATGGCGACCACCCTCGGCGCCATGGCAGTGGGGATTGTCTATAGCGGCAGTGCGGCGATTTTTACGGCGACGCCCGTTGTCGTAGTGTTTATCGGAATCGCCACCATCAGCGGCGTTATCGGGAGCCTCAGTGACAGCCTGATGGGTGCCACCATCCAACGCCTCTACATGGGGCCTGATGGCCTCACTGAGCGACCATATGCCAGCGATGGCACCCCCCGCCCCCTCGTGCGGGGCTGGCGCTGGATGAATAACGACGCCGTTAATTTTCTCAGTTCACTCGTAGGGGGCGTTGTCGCCGTAGCCCTGCTACAGCTCTGGCATTAAATTATGCAAGCACATCCCTACGGTTCATCACGGTGGGGTTCAATCTGAATCGGCCCAAATAATTCATCTTGATGAGCCACCACTGCGCGCCGTTTAATCATTTCGAGCACGGCCCACAACGACACCACCACATCTACCCGTGTGCGTGATTTTTTTGGTAACAACTCAAAAAAACTGAACCGAGCCACTTGGTGTAGGCGGGCCTGAATGGTGGATACCACTTCGCCCACCGTCAAAAGTTTGCGCACCGGCAAGTTCACCACCGCTAGTGGCACATCCACGAGGCGCATGCGCTGTTGCCACACCACCAGCAATTCATCAAGCGTCATCTGGAGCGGTAACAGCGTGCTGGTGGCGCTGGGCAGGCTGGCCACCCGCCCAAATCCTTGCCAACCGAGTTGCTCACGCTGGCGCAACCACTCCGCCGCCTGTTTGATCTGCTGATAAATCTTGAGTTGCGCCACGAGATCGACGCTCTCGTCTGGTTCGTCACTACTGCGGGATGGCGCCGGCAATAATACCCGTGACTTGATGACTAGCAAGCGTGAGGCTAGCACAATAAACGCCGACATCTGCCCGGCATCGGGGTTGGGCATGGCGCGCACATATTGCAAATACTGGTCGGCCACCTGCGCCAACGCAATCGTGGTGATATCGAGTTCGGCACGTTCAATCACATGCAACAATAAATCGAGCGGCCCCTCGAATTGTGCCAATTGAATAGTGTATGCCGTCGCATCTCCACTTAACATCGGTCATCTGCCTCGGCAAATAACCGTAGCAACGGCGTATCAACCCCATCAGCCACATCTTGGAGCAACATACAGACGTCGAGACGTGCCCCAGCCACCCGCGCCATTATCGCACTGCGTTGTGCGTGTTGGGCATGGCGTTGCACCGGCTCAAAGCGGGCTAGTAACCAGGTGTAGACCGCCGGCAGTAGCCGTTGCGTCACGACAATCACCCCATACCACCCCAAGCTCAATGGCCGCCCCATATCACTGACTTTGCCGACATCGTGGAGCAACGCCATGCCAATCAATGCGGGCGTGGCGGTTCCTTCACGTTGCAACAACTGCACCACATCGAGGGCGTGGCGTTGATCGTAGCGCGGTAACCACCCAAACAACGGTTGCTCGGCAGCGGTTAATTGCGTCGCCACAAACCGGCGCTCCGCAACACTGACGCGCCCCGTCACTGCCCGCCATAATTGCCACATTCGGTATTGGATGCGTTGCACGTGCATACCTGACTCTGTGTCTCGTGTATATTCAAAAAAATTTGTCCGCGCCATTTACGATTATAACAATCAATGCTCATTCATGGCGCGGTGCTACGCGAGCGTTATTCGAGGTAGCCGCGGAGTTTTTTGCCCCGATAGGGATGCCGAAGCTTACGCAATGCCACCGCTTCGATTTGGCGAATCCGCTCCCGGGTAATCCCAAAGTTTTCACCCACTTCTTCAAGGGTGCGGGCTTGACCATCACTAAAGCCATAGCGCAACTCAAGGATTTTGCGTTCACGCTCCGGTAAACTCGCCAACACTGCTTCGAGTTCACGCCGGAGCATGATTTGTTTGGCTGCTTCGACGGGACCAGCAATGCGATCGTCTTCGATGAAGTCACCCATCCGCCCTTCGCCTTCTTGGCCGACCGGCATTTCGAGCGACAGTGGTTGCATCGACGACGCCATCACGTGGCGCACTTTGCGGGGCGTCATCTCCATCACCTCTGCGATCTCTTCGGGGGTGGGTTCACGCTGCATCGTCTGTTGCAATTTGTGGGCCGCCCGTTTGACCTGACTAATCGCCTCACCCATGTGCACCGGCAAGCGGATGGTGCGGCTCTGGTCGGCAATCGAGCGCGTAATCGCTTGGCGAATCCACCACGTCGCATAAGTCGAAAACTTGTGGCCTTTGGTGTAGTCAAACTTCTCGACCGCCCGCATCAAGCCAATATTACCCTCTTGCACCAAATCCATCATCGTCAAGCCATACGAGGTGTATTTTTTGGCAATCGACACCACCAAACGCAAATTGGCTTGAATGAGGGCTTGGCGCGCCTCGTCTCCTTCGTTGACGAGCCGGTCTAGGGGCATCCCACGAAAAAGACCGTTGGACTCGCTGATTTTTTCGACATATAACGACACGACCCGCTCATACAACGTATGTAATAGCCGTTCATGACTAAGCATCTCTAATTGACCAGCCACATAGTTGCCAGTTATCTCTATCACACATTGATTAACGGCGATTTGTACCGACGCACGTTGCGCATCATTGGCGTCAAGCGAATTCGTCGTACGGACAATATCTTCATTGCATAGTTCAGCAGTAACTATCCCAGTAAATACTCGCCACGACTCGCGGTCACTCTTATCAAATACCCGCACCATGCGATGTCGGCGCATCAATGCATAGATTCGCCACAACAACGGTGCCTCTGCCGCCAGCCATTGCGCCACAAGCTGCTCAACCTGCGGGCGCTCGAGCCCATCATAGTCGCAACTACGAAATTCGCAGCGTTCGTAATCATCATGTAGCCAGTGATGGAGTTGTGTCACAACCCAATTCAATACCGGAGTCTGTGACGGCACAATAAATTGGCCGGTGGACGCAATCTCAGGCAGACTATGTTGAACGTGAACCCATGCCGTAGCCAATTGATTTGCATACATGCTCGGCAACTGCGCTTGACACAGATGCGTTGCCCATGCAATCGATTGCACTGTCATCATTACGAGATCGCGCACATCATCAATTTTTAATAATGTCGTTTTAATTTTTTTCCGCACATCTTTTGCACACAGGCCAACGTCAATCCGATGTGCCAATACCACTTCATCTACGGCCCGCAACAATTTCACTTTGCCGATTTCGTGCAAATACATGCGCACCGGATCATCAAACGAGACGTCGCTTGCCGTCGCCACCTCAAGTGATTCGACCTCATTCGATTCGTCGTTGCTCTCATCATCGCGGTCGTGCCATGATGCATCAAATGCCACGGTAGCGGGTTCTGCACTTGGCGCAATGGTGTCGGGACGTGGTTGCCCGTCATTGTGCACCACGGTTTTGGACAGCGCTACATCAGGTGCGGGCTTTGCCGGCAGTAATTGATTGTCTTTGATTATTTGGGTAATTGCCATCTCGGCCTGTTGTTGCCGATCGTACAACTTGCGTTGCACCGCATCAACAATTTGCGCATCGTGACCGCTCGTGTATTGCAACAATAAATCGCCCATTAGCGCTTGGGGATGGGCATGCTGAATAATCTGGCTGACGAGTGCATCAACAAGGACATCTGGCTCACTATGAGTCTGCGTCATTTCTATTCCCTCACCGCAGCACGGTGGTATAACGTGCCAAAAGATAGCCGCAGTGTACGCCGCGAAATGCGTCAGAGTTATTACTACAACCACCCCACGCAAGTGCCAAACTTGCCACATTTCTATGGGTACTATATCATTTACGAGGGCATGACGTCAATGTTTTGTGAATGTTTTGTATAAGGGGAGGATGAGTGTGACGGTGTTTTATCAGCGGGTGGCAACTGCCATCGCCAACCACAATAGTTTGCTCTGTGTGGGACTCGACCCCGACCTGCAGCGCATACCGGCACCGCTTCACACCCATCCCGATGCGGTGTTTCAGTTTTGTGCCGACATTATTGCCGCCACTCACGATGTGGTAGCCGCCTACAAACCCAATATTGCCTTTTTTGAAGCCATGGGGGTAGCCGGCATCGACGTATTGACCCGCCTCATGGCATTGCCCCGTACCAACCTCTGGATCCTCGATGCCAAACGCGGTGATATCGGCAACACCGCCGCTGCCTACGCCAGCGCTGCATTTGACCATTACCACAGCGATGCGATTACCGTTAATCCCTATCTCGGGGGTGATTCGTTGGAGCCTTTTTTGCAAAACCCTAACCATGGGGTCTTTTTGCTCTGCCGCACCTCTAATCCCGGCAGTCGCGACATCCAAGAACTCATCCTCGCTGACGGACAGCCGCTCTACCTAGCGATTGCCCGCATGGCGACCAACCAATGGAACAACAACCGCAACGTCGGCTTAGTGGTAGGCGCCACCCAACCCGCCGCCCTACAGGCCGTGCGCGCTTGTTGCCCCGATTTACCCTTTTTGTTGCCCGGCATCGGTGCCCAAGGAGGCGATTTAGCCCACGCCTTGACCGCCGGGCTCGATGCCCAACGGGCCGGCCTGCTCGTCAACGTCTCGCGGAGCGTGCTCTATGCCGCCAGCGATCGCACTTATGCCAGCGCCGCCCGCGCCGAGGCCATGCGCACCCGCGATGCCATCAATGCGATTCGCTTTGGCTAAAGATCATCTGACACAAACGAGTGCTAGGGCGTTTGGAACGCCCTAGCACTCGTTTTGCGTGACAATTTGCCAATTACGGCTGCAAATCCCCGTTGATTTCACGCGAGCGGGTCACAAACCAATGGACAATATTACGGAAGCGCGATTCGCGCCCAATCATCAGATTCATCGTCCCAGGGATATCACTACGCCGCGAAATCGCCGTCCCACCCAAATCACGAGTGGTCGCATAGACTTCTAACGGCTGATACATGATAATACTCGGCGCAAGGTCAATCCAACGTTGCTGAAACTCCGCATAGAGCTGCATCCGATTCTCGGCATTACTTTCGACCCGTGCTAACGACAACGAATCATCAATGATACTGTCTTGCAGGCCCGCATAATTGCGCCCGATCCCGATCTGGCTCGAATGCCACAACTCGTACACGTCAGGGTCAGCGCCGAGGTGTTGCCAGCCATGGAGCGCCATGTCAAATTTCCCCGTCTCAAGTCGCTTCTGGAGCGCTTCACCATCGAGCTGTGTCACATGTACCGTAATCCCCACTACGCCGAGTTGGGCCGCAATATCTGTTGCCGCCAAGTTACGGTCGGGGGCACCATCGACGAGTAATTCGAACTCCAAGCGCTGTGTCCCACGCACTCGCACCCCGTCGCTTCCGGCCACAAACCCCAGCGTGTCAAGTGCCTTGGCAACCCGCTCTTTGCTCGGGATATACCAGACAGCGGTGGGATTATAAGCCCACAATCCCGGCATGATGGGGGTGTCAATCCGCGCCACTTGGCCAGGCAACACCCGCTTAATCAAATCATCGCGGTCGATTGCCTGGGCTAATTGTTGACGAAACGCGACATCATCAAACGGCGCATTGCGGAGATTAAATGTCAAAATCGTGTAGGCATCCATCGGCACTGCATGCCGCACAAATCCCCGTGGCACATTGTACGAGCCAACACTACCAGTACCCGCATACGCCATCCCGCTGATATCACCCTTGGTGAGGGCCGCAAAGGCCACTGATTCATCGGCATAAAAGCGCAACGACACCGTCCCAATCAAGGGCTTGCCGAGGTAATAATCAGGGTTGGCAGTCAATTCGACCCCTTCGCCACTGACACTGGTAACTTGATACGGCCCCGTACCAATGGGCTTCAAACTAAACGGCGAACTTGCCCATTGCTCCGGTGGGGTCGTCAGCAACATGTGGGCAGGTAATATGGGCACCGTGGCATACTTCAAAAACGGCGCAAATGGCGCCTGTAAGCGGCATCGTATACTGCGCTCCCCCGCTCGTTCGACAAGCACGGTCCGCCATACCGTCGCCAAGCTCGGCGAACCGGTATAGGCAGGGCCTTGCACGGAGCGCAACGTGAACAACACGTCGTCCACGCCAAAGGATTCGCCATCGTGCCACTTCACGTCGCTACGCAACGTAAAGGTGTACACCGTGCCGGTGCTGTCGATGTCCCACGATTCAGCCAAGCCGGGCTCGGGCAAACCATCGAGACCAATCCGCACCAGCCCATCAAACACCAAGGCATGCACATCACCAGCCGCTTGGTCAGTCGAGGCATCACTCACCAACGGGTTCAACGTGGTGGGCACACCCACGATACCCTCAATAAATGTCCCACCTGCCGTTGGGCGTGATACCGCAGCCCGCGATACCGCGAGATACGACATCAGACCCAGCACCAAAAAAGCACTGACTACGGCGATGACAATTTGTAAGCGTATGCGCCGTGACATGGCGACCTAAAACAACCACAAACCAGCAGCTGGCTTGGCCGTACCAAAAATCGGCAAACTGGCAACCAACGCCAAAATCAAAAACAATACACCGAGCACAATCGTCGCTTGGAACATGGTTTTTTCGAGCCCACGCTTGGTCTGATAAATCGACGACGCATCGCGTGATTGCAACCCGGCGTTGCGCCCTTGTAATACCACCAAAAACGTCAGTGCTGCCCCCAGCACAATCAATGCTATCGACAATGCGGTATCCATTGAATCAGCCTCCCTCGCAATCATCGTCAATCACGATAATCTTCTGCTATCTTGGGGATTATATCATATCACGGTTCTTGCTGTTGATTCCCCAACTACATCACCATGCACTGTTTTTTGTCAGCGGGTAGAGAGCCCGCCATGACACCGGCAGTTTTTTTGTGTACATCATGGTACGATAGAATCATCAACCATCACCCCCACAAGGAGTACCTCTATGAGTGTCAATTGGCGCGGCGTTATTCCCGCAGTCACCACCCCATTCAACCACGATGACAGCATCGACCATGGCTTTTACCTCCAACACATCCAATGGATGCAATCTGCCGGCTGTATCGGGGTAGTCCCCAGTGGCTCACTCGGCGAAGGTGCAACACTGACCATCGCCGAAAAAATCGCCCTCTACAAAACCGCCGTCTCGGCCCTCAACGGCAACGGTGCCGTCATCCCCGGCATCGCCGCCTTGTCGACCGCCGAAGCCGTCTATATGGCCAAAGCCGCCGCCGATGCCGGCTGTCAAGGCTTGATGGTGTTGCCGCCCTATGTCTATGCCACCGATTGGCGCGAAATGAAAGCCCACATCACCGCCGTCATCAGTGCCACCGACCTCCCCGTGATGCTCTACAACAATCCCCCTGCCTACAAAACGGACTTCACTCCCAGCCAAGTGGCCGAATTAGCACGCGAATACCCCACCCTCGTCGCCATCAAAGAATCGAGCGCCGATGTGCGCCGCATCCACGCCATCCGCGCCCTCATCGACACTCGCCTCGAACTGCTGATGGGCGTCGACGACCTGATCGTCGAAGGCATCAACGTCGGCGTCACCGGTTGGATTGCCGGTCTAGTCAACTCCTTCCCCCACGAATCAGTAGCCTTATTTGACCAAGCCCTCGCCGTCGCCAATGGCCACGGTGACAAAGCCAAACTTACCGCCTTGTATCATTGGTTCTTGCCATTGCTCCGCCTCGATGTCGTCACCAAATTTGTGCAACTCATCAAACTCAGCCAAGCAATGGTGGGGATGGGCAGTAGCCACGTACGCGCGCCGCGCCTCGTCCTCAGCGGCAGTGAGCTCGCCGAAGCCCAAGCCATCATCGCCCATGCCATCGCCACCCGCCCCACCCTCTAAAACGCACTACCGTCCCGTCGGTGATACCGTCACCGGCGGGACATCATTCACACAGCGCACAATTGGCGTGCCATTGTACACATCAATACCCGTCAAACTGCCATGCTCGATCCGCCACATCCAGTGGTTGGTCAGTGGTTGTTGCAACAAGTAACACAACACAATCTGGATCGGCAACGCCTGGGTTACTATCACCACCCGCTCCCCCGCCGCCACCTGCAACAATCCTTGCCACGCCGCCATGACGCGCGCCGCCACTTGCGCCAACGATTCACCACTCGGTGGCGGCACCTGCAACGGGTCGCGCAAACGCGCCGCGCTGTCGCGCGGAAATTGCTGGCTCGCCTCGCGCCAGGTCAACCCCTGCCACGCCCCCATCGCTTGATCGGCCCAGGCCGGCACCACTACCACGTCACCACCACGGGCGGCAGCAATCACCGTGGCACTCTTGAGGATTGCTGGTTGGGGCGCACTATAGACCTGGTTGAGGCGCTGGCGCCGCAACCCCGCCACCAATGCCTCGGCCTGCAACTCTCCATAGGCGGTCAACGGACTATCACTCTGCCCCATGAAGCGCCGCTGTTTGTTGAGCAGACTCTGTCCCGCCCGCGCCAGCCAAATCGTCGTGCGCATATGGGTGTCTCCTTTTACCAAAAACCCCCTCCACTGCTACGTGGAAGGGGTTCGAATCCTGACTGGCTATTTCGTACAGCTTCCTGCCGGAATCACGACCGTCACATCACGCGTATTAATCCGCGGGTCAATATTCAGTACCCAATCTTTGACAATATATTGCGCTTGCTTCGCCGCCTTATCAAGCAACTGGATTTCACACGCTCGTTTACTTGCTTTCAGCTGCCCATCTATCTGCGCCTGTGCAGTAAATGCAGCTTTGTCTGATTCTTTGAAGAAATATTTCAACCCACCTTTGTAATAGTTATACTTCGTCAATTTCGCATCGATGGATGGTGCTTCAAGTCGTGGTGCCGGCAGTTTGATGGTAATTTTATTGTCATCATTAACCGTCACATTCATCAATTCCAGATCAACACTTGCACCAACAGTATACACCGCCTGCATCACAAATAACTGCCCATTATCCCAGACGGGCAATTTATTTTCATCGCTATACGTTACCAGCACATCCATTATCGATTCATAGGTAATCAAACGGCTCGCAGATTTCACACTGCGCTCGACTGCTTCAACCTTGACCACATACTTGGTCGGTGACGGCGTCATGGTCGGTTGGGGCGTCTGCGTGGCGGTAGGGGGCAAGGCGGTCGCTGTAGGGGTCGATTGAGCCACCACCGTCGCCGTCGGTGCGCTGGCTTGGGTCGGCATTACTTCCCCTTTTACTGCCGCCACATTCTGATCAGCGATGACGAACGAACGTACTTGCGCACCGTAGGGTGACCGCAACAACCACACAAATCCACCCAATACAATCAATGCGATTACGAAGGGATTGCGTAACATGATAATCTCTTTTCTCTACTACTGCGAAACACTACACGTGCCAGCGTCAATCACCACATCAACCGATGCCAATGCCGGGTTAAACGACCGAATCAGCTTCTCCAAATTAACCTTGGTCCGTTCCGCTGCATCTTGGAGCAAGGTGCTCTTACAGGCTTCGTCTTTGATGTTGTTCACCGCTTGCAATCGCGCCGCTTCTGACAAGTGCACATCTTGATTCGACACAAATACCCCATTCTCCACCTTGGCATAGGTCAAGCGTTCGTCGATTTGCGGGTCATACAACTTGGTTGGTGCTAGATGAATCACCAGTCGCTTGCCATCTGCACTGATGTCGATATCCTTTTCGTCAAATCCTTCCAAGCTCGTCCCCGCCATTACCGTCCCCGCTGCCGTCATCTGCACCTTTTGCCCGACAAACGGTGCCATCCAATTCTCGGCTTCGGCGTTTTGCAATTCAAATTGGGTGGTAATTACCGCCTCTTTCATTATCCAATCATTCATGTTTTTGAGCTGATGCACGATGGTCATTTTTTCTAGTTTGGTCGGTGGCAGTTGCTGCGGATCGTCGCACCGCAATTCAGGTGTTGGGACCATTGTCACAACGATACTCATCCAGCGCAACCAACTCGGTAATTGGCTTTCATGCATGTTTGATGCAAGTACCCACGACAAACCCAATGACAATACCAACAGCACAACCACCACATTCATGCGTGACATGCGTCGTGTTCCTTTACTTCAACAAAAAACTAATCACAGTATATACGTAATTACTGTTAAAACAGTTGCATGTTCATAATAACCGTTTTTATGTCCACTAATGTGGTTTTGAAATCTCTTTTCGTACCGTGATTCCGATTGGTAGTACATCATATAGTCAATTCACTGTATCGCACCGGGCACGCAGAGGTACACCCTACGTCATTGCATGGCGCCGACAGGCGCAGTGCAATCTCCATGCAAGCACATATGTCAATTCGCAACGCTAGGCGATTGCACGTTGTGGGTGAAAGCGTGGAATGACGCTGGGGTCCCCGCATACATACATGCACGACAACGATCCGGTGACCAGCCTCGGAGATGCCACTGCAGGTGCCGCAATTGTTACATGTGCCGAGCACCGCGTATCCACCGCATGCGCCTGCCATGGCATGACGATGGGAGTAGTAGAGACGCAGCAGGCTGCAGCTCTACTACTTCCACAAAAATCCCCCCAGACTACCAAGTGGTAGCAGGGGGGAAGCGTGCCAATTAGTTTATTCGGCGCTGGGGATGATGCCATTCACGGCGATTCGTTTGGGCTGGGCGTTAGCACTCTTGGGGATGCGCACGGTCAAAATACCGTTGGCACTGGTGGCACTAATCTGATCACCTTCCACCGACAAGGGGAATTCGATGCGCCGCGCCACTGCCGTTACCGCAAACTCACAAAAATGGCGGCGTTCGTCGTTCTTGTGCTCAGTCGCAGTAGCTTCGCCCTTGATGGTCAAGACGCGACCCACCAACGTGAGCTCGAACTGCTCGGGGGCGATGCCAGGAGCCACCAACTTGACGGTGTAGCCTTGGGCATCTTCGCTGACTTCGATGGCGCCGGTGCTAGCGGGGCGAGTGGCATTGTGCATCAACAGGTCAGCCATAGTGTAGATAGTCATGATCGTTTCCTCCGTT
>Ga0214917_10005672_pt1 | contig 13244 bp, 12 predicted proteins | sample LL_1208_BB_MetaG_FD_177983 | JGI IMG/M metagenome (GOLD analysis project Ga0214917, IMG submission 177983) | Freshwater microbial communities from Lake Lanier, Atlanta, Georgia, United States - LL_1208_BB | ecosystem: Environmental > Aquatic > Freshwater > Lake | place: USA: Georgia | collected... | reverse complement strand
CAGGCGGTGCGCCAGGTGATCTCGGGCGTCACCGAGGGGTTGCCGTCGCGGTCGGAGCCCACCCAGGAGCCAAAGCTGCAGAAGGCATCCCCCGGGGGCGTGACATCCGGGTAGCTGGCGTTGAGGGCGGTGCGGATGCGCTGCCGCAGCTGCGGCATGGCACCGAACAACACCTGCTGGAAGTAGTGGAGGGCGTAATCCACCTCATCCAGCACCGAGGGCTTGAACTGGTGCAGCTCATCGGTGCGCCACCACAGCCGCACCTCCTCCTCCAGCTGCTGGCGCAGGCTCTGGCGGTCGTCGAGGTTGAGCAGCTGGCTGTGCTGCAGCTTCTGAATCAGCGAGGCCACCCGCCGCTGCTTGTGGCGGATGGTGTGGCGCACGATCTCCGTGGGGTGAGCCGTAAACACCAGGCGGATCTCCAGCTCCTGCAGCAGGTGCTCGATCTGGGCCGGCGGCACCCCCAGGCCCCGCATGCGGGCGAACAGCTCGCGGAAGGTGGCCGGTTCGGTCTGCGCCGCCAGGGGCGGCAGGAAGGGATCGCTGAGGTGCTCCGGGTGGTGGGCCTTGAGGCTGGCGAGGTAGCTGTCCTCCTCGATGTGCTGCTCAAGGATGTTGACCAGCTGGAAATAGAGCGAGAAGGCCCGCGCCGCGGCGATGCCCTCGGCCAGATCCATCTCGCGGATCAGCTGCACAATCTCATCGGTGGCCGCCCCGGAGCCGGCGTCGGGGGCACCGCCATCGATGGCGCCGCTGATCTCCTTCATGCGCAGCAGGCGCTCGGCCTGCTGGGGTGGGCACTCGCTGCGCAGCACCGTCTGCCAGAGGTCTTCCACCAGCTCCAACCGTTCGGCCAGCAACCGCGGGCGGCTGCCCTCTGCAGCGGCCGCTGCGGCCGGCGCGCCGATCGCATCTGTGGCGGCGAGGGTGAGCCCCATGGAGGCGGAGATGGCGGCGGAGCGATCCATGATCATCCCAAAGGGCGCAACCGTTCTGTCGCCATCTCCGCATTCAGCTGCGCTTCACGCTGGGCCATGGCGGCCGCCGAGGCCGCCATCAAGGGGGCCACGGCGGAGCCGGCGCGGTGGGCCTCCAGCCATTGCATCGCCTGGTTGCCCTGCTCCAGCACGCCCTGCAGGGGGGCCAGCCAGGGCCCCAGACCACAGGCCCGGGCCAGGGGATCCAGCTCCGCAAGCGCCTCGGCCATCCAGGCCCGGGCGGTGATGGTGCCGCCGCTGCGCCAATGCCGCAGGGGGGCCTCCAGGCTGCTGCGGGCGGCGGCGCGGTCGTTGGAATCGGCCAGCTCCGCCAGGGCCTGGGCATCCAGGCGGCTGGCCCGCAGGGGGTCATGGCGCTGGGGATCGAGCAGCAGCTGCTGGATCCGCAGCTCGGCGAAGGCGGTGACCGCCAACAGCACCAGCGGGTCGGCGATCAGATCACAGATGCGGATCTCCAGGCGGTTGAGGTCGTGGGGCCGGTTGTCGCCGTTGGGGCGCACGGAGGTCCACAGGTGGCGCACGTTCTGCATGGTGCCCAGCTGCAGCTGCTGCTCCATCCAGGCGATGTAGTGGCCGTGGCCCTCAAACAACGGCACCTGGGGCGGGGTGAGCGGGAACTGCAGCCAGCGCTGGGAGTGGGCGCCGGTGCTGCGGCCATCGAGGAAGGGGGAGCTGGCGCTGAGGGCCAACAGCAGGGCCGCCTCGCAGCGCACCAGCCGGCAGGCGGCAAACAGGGCCTCCATGTCGGTGAGGCCCAGGTTGATGTGCACGCTGGCGGTCACCACCCGGGTGCCGTAGGTGGCCTCGATGTAGCCGTGGTAGGGGTTGGTGGGATCGGAGCGCTCAAAGCGGCGGCTGTCGCCGGTGCTCAGGGTGCTGCCCGGCAGCAGGGTGAGGCCGCGCTCAGCCAGCCAGGGCCGCAGCCGGCGCCGCGGTTCCAGCAGCAGCTCCAGCTGCCGTGCGTAGCTGGCATCCGGCGGCGTGATGTATTCGAGGTTGCGGCAGTCGGGTTCGGTCACAAAGCCGCTCAGGGCCGCGGCCACCTCAGCGGAGCAGCCCACCACCGTGCCGTCGGGCCGGCCGGTGTAGAGCTCCACCTCAAAGCCCTTCAGCAGCAACGGCGGAGCCGTGGGTGGCATCGCGCTCATGCCAGACAGGCCAGGGCCTTGAGCATGCCGCGGGCCTTGTTGAGGGTTTCCTGGAATTCGGAGGCGGGCACCGAATCGGCCACCAGGCCAGCACCGGCCTGCACCTGCACGCGCCAGCCGCCACCGGCCGCCGGCAACACCACCATGGTGCGGATGGTGATGGCGGTGTTGAGGGCACCGCTGAGGTCCATGGCGCCATACACGCCGGAGTAGGGGCCGCGGGCATCGGGCTCCAAGGCATGGATCAGCTGCATGGCCCGGATCTTGGGGGCGCCGCTGACGGTGCCGGCGGGGAAGGAGGCCATCAGCAAATCCCACACATCCCGGAGGGGGTCGAGCACCCCCTCCACCTCGCTCACGATGTGCATCACGTGGGAATAGCGCTCGATCACCATCAGCTCGCTCACCCGCACGCTGCCGGGCACGCACACCCGGCCCAGGTCGTTGCGGCCCAGGTCCACCAGCATCACGTGCTCGGCGCGCTCCTTGGGATCCGCCAGCAGATCCGCAGCCAGGGCTTCATCTTCGGCGGCATCGGCGCCGCGGTGGCGGGTGCCGGCGATCGGCCGCAGCGACGCCTTCACACGGCCGCTGCCGTCGGCCAGGGGCTCGGCCTTCACCATCACCTCGGGGCTGGAGCCGATCAGGTGCCAGCCGCCGAAGTTGAAGAAGGCCATGTACGGCGATGGGTTCACCATCCGCAGGCTGCGGTAGAGCTCAAAGGGCTCGCGCTGCACCTCGGTTTCCAGCCGCTGGCTGATCACCAGCTGAAACACATCCCCGGCGGCGATGTGCTCCTTGGCGGTGAGCACCGCCGCTTCAAACTCCTCGCGGCTGCGGTTGCTGCGGGTGGACAGCTCCAGGCCGGGGTCATCGCGCCAATCCAGCGGTGCCACCCCCGGAGGCAGCGGCTGGTGCATGCGCTGCTCGAGGTGATCAAGCCGGGCCACCGCCTGCCCGTAGGCCCGCTCCACCGCCGCCGCCGTGGGCTCACCCCCGGTGAGATCCACATAGGCCACGGCGGTGATCTGCCGCTTCACCTGGTCGAAGGCGAGCAGGCTGTCGGCCAGCATCCAGCAGCCATCGGGGGGGCCGTTGGGGTCGGTGGGGTGCACCGGCACGCTGGGCTCAATCCAGCGGATCAGCTCATAGCCCCAGAAGCCAAACAGCTGGCCCAGGGGGGGCAAACCGGGGATGGCCGGTGCGCTGTAGGGGGCCAGGGCCTGGCGCAGCAGATCGAAGGGGTTGCCCCGCAGGGCCTGGCGGCTGCCATCGCGCCCGCAGCGCTCGGCGGCGTCGCCACGCACGGTGAGGGTCCAGAGCGGATCGCTCACCACAAAGCTCCAGCGGCCGATGCGCTCGCCCCCCTCCACCGACTCCAACAGCACGCCGTGCTGGCTGCCGGCCCCCACCTTCAACCAGGTGGTGAGTGGGGTTTCCAGGTCGGCCGGCCAGGTGCGCCAGATGGGGATGAAGCTGGAGCCCGCCCCAGCCTGAGCCAGAACAGTGGCGCGATCAGGGGATGGCATCACAGCGGCAGGCGGGCACAAAAAACGGGGCGCCTGGCCCCGCCTTTATAGAGGTTGGCTGAACCGAGGCCGGAATCAGGCGTCGAAGGTGTTCTTGCCGGTGAACTTGATCGAGGCGGGATTGCCGTTCTGACCGATGCGGCGGGCGTTGTGGCCCACCATCTGGCGACCCTCGTTCACCTTCTCGGGGAACACGCCGTCTTTGGGGTGCAGGAACTCGGTGTCGCCGCCGGGGAAGATCCGGTAGATCTTGTAGTCCTCGATGCGGGGCTTGAACTTGGTGCGCAACTGGGTGCCGAGGGCCAGGCACTGCTCCTTGCGGGCGAAGTACATCAGGTTCTCGCCCTCATTCATGTGGGCGGCACCGCCGGTGGGCAGCTCGAAGGGCTGCTCCTTGGCGCTGGTCCAGGTGATCGCGTACTTCTCCTCGGTTTCAGCGGCGTTGAGCAACCCGCCCGTGCTGCCGATGTACTTCGGAAGTTGACCGCTCAGTTGACCGCTCGTTGCCATGGCTGTTCCGGAGGGGAGTCGGCAGACCGTTTCGCTCGGAAGCTAGCACCGTGTTTTGGGGCCAACAGGCCGCCCCGCCAGGGTCTTCACACCCGTCAACAAACCCCATCCCTCAGGCGCCAGCCACCGGGAAAAACACGGTGAGGGCATTGCCGGAGCGCTCCGCCAGGCGGCCGCCGAGGCTGTGGAACAGGCGCTGGGTGGCCTGACGGCTGAGCTGCAGGCTGCCGGTGCCGGGGTTCCAGCTCAGCACCGGCCCCACCCGCTCGGCGCCGCCGCCGGGCTGCTCCGCCCCCGGGGCATCGGCGCTGGCGCTGAGCCGCAGCTTGAGGCGGGCGCCGGCGGGCCGCAGGCTGAGGGCCACCACCGCCCCGGCGGGGAGGCCGCGGCTGAAGCGGTCCACCAGCCCCCCCAGCACGGTTTCCAGGCGGGCCGGATCGCTGAGCACCGGCGGAAGATCGGCGGCGGCCCGCAGCTCCAGGGCCAGGCTGCGGCGTTGCAGCTGCTGGCGCCACAGGGGCTCCAACCGCACCAGCAGTTGGGCCAGGTCGGTGCGGGCCAGGTGCTGATCCCCCGTTTCAGCGGGCTGGCGCTGCAGCTCCGCCGCCAGGAAGATCAAGCCGAAACGGTCGATCTGCTCGCTGCATTCCCCATCGATCTGCTGCAGGCGCTGGCGCACCAGATCGGGCAGATCGCTGCGGCGCAGCAGCGAGCGGATCAGGGTGCGAATCGTGGCCAAAGGGGTGCGCACCTCATGGGTGAGGGCCTCGAGCAGTGCCAGCTCACTGCTGGGGGCCGCCGGCGCACTGCGGCCACCGCCGCTGGCCCGGTGCACCAGGGGCTGCAGGGTGAGGCTGGGGGCCATGGCCGCCAAGCGTTCCGCCAACCGCGGCCAAAACTGCGGCACCCGTTGGGGGTCGTTCTGCAGGGGGCCCAGGGCCTGGATCGCCTGGCGCAACCGCTGGGCCTGGGCGGGGTCGGTGCGCTGCAGGCGCTCATCCAGCCGCGTCAACGCCGCCGAGAGCGCCGCCGGCTCAAATTGCACCACCAGCCTCCGGGCCCGGTCGTCGCCCACCAGGGCCATGGCCACCTGCAGCCGCGGCGTGATCAGCACCAGCAGCGGGTCGGTGCCATCGGCCTCCTCCAGCGGCAGCCGCTCGAAGCCGCCGCCCGCGGTGGCGGCGGCCGCGGCCACGCCGGTGGCCGGCAGCAGCGGCGCACTGGCCTGCAGCAGATCGCCGAGTTCGGAGGGGGCCCACACCCAGCCCTGCAGCTGCTGCAGCAGGGCCGGTTCGTAGAGGGCCGGCAGGGGGGCCGCCAGCCACACCCCCGGCTGGGGCCCCAGGGGCATCAGGAAATCCTCCTGCAGCGTGGCGAGCGCCGCCCACCACTGCCGCCGCACGCTGTCTTCATCGCCGCGGCCCGGGCCTTCGCCGTGGGCCAGGTCGCGGCGCAGGGCCGCCAGGCATCCGGCGCGGGGGGGGGCCGGATCCGCCATCACCAACGGCCCGTGGGGGCGCCGCCGCGCCGGGCCACCGACGCGCACAGCCCCAGGGCGATGAAGTTCACGAGCATGGCGGAGCGGCCGTAGCTCAGCCAGGGCAGGGGGATGCCGGTGATCGGGCCAAGGCCGATGGTCATGTTGATGTTCACCACCACCTGGAACATCACCATCGCGCCGATGCCCACCACCACCAGCGACTCCACATCGCTGCGGGCCTTGCCGGCGATCTGCAGCAGCCGCCAGATCCACACCACAAAACCCACCACCACCAGGGTGGCGCCGAGGAATCCCATTTCCTCGCCCAGGGCGCTGAAGATGAAATCCGTGTGCTGCTCCGGGATGAAGCGCAGCAGGGTGAGGTGCCCCTGCATCAGCCCCGTGCCAAACCAGCCCCCGGAGCCGATGCCCACCGTGCTCTGCAGCAGGTGGTAGCCGCCGCCGAGGGGATCTTTGTTGGGGTCGAGGAACAGGGTGAGGCGGTCGCGCTGGTGGGGCTGCAGGAAGTTGTTCCAGAGGAAGGGGGTGGCCAGGGAGAACAGCAGCTCAACCGCCACCACCGCCAGGGGGGCCAGCCGTTTCCAGGGCAGGCTCCTCCAGGCCAGGTAGGCCATGGCGGGGATCCAACCGAGCAACAGCCACGGGAGCACGCCGGCCACGATGGCGCTGATCACCGGCGAGATGAACAGCAGCACCCAGGCGCCGGGCATTCCCGACCAGAACATCATCACCAGCAGCACGGCGCCGAACACCAGTGAGCTGCCGAGGTCGGGCTGCACCAGCACCAGCAGCCAGGGCAAACCGATGATCGCCATGGGCCGCAGCAGATCCACGGGCCGCTCCACGGGATGGCGCCCCAGCACCCGGGCCAGCAGCAGGATTGCCCCCACCTTGGCGAACTCAGACGGCTGCACATGGAAGCCGCCGATGTTGATCCAGCTCTGGGCCCCCAGGGCGCTCACCCCGACCACCCGCACGGCGATCAGGCTGGCCACCATCGCCCCGTAGATCACCCAGGGCCAGCGGGTGATGCTCTCCACCGGCACCCGGGCCAGCAGCAGAGCGATGCCCATGCCCACCGCGGCGGTGACCCAGTGCTGGTACCAATCGGCGTAGCCGGCCTGGCGCTGGGTGCTGGCGATCAGGATGCCCGCCACGAAGATCATCCCCAGGGGGATCCACCAGAGCAGCTTGTCGACGCCATCGAACCAGCGGCGCCGGCGGCTGCGGCCGGCGGCGAAGACGCGGCCGCGGCGGGGGCCGAACAGCGGCAGCCCCAGCTGGGTCATGGCGCCGTCGCCACGGGCAGGCGCTGGGCCAGGTCGCGGAAGGCGGCGGCCGTGGCGGAGTCGGGCGCACTGAGCACCGCCGGCCGGCCGGCGTCACCGCCCTGCACCACCGCCAGCTCCATGGGCAATTGGGCCAGCAGCGGCACCTCGCTTTCGCTGGCCAGTTGGCTGCCGCCACCGCGGCCGAACAGCTCGTAGCGCTTGTCGGGGGCGTCGGGCGGGACAAAGGCGCTCATGTTTTCCACCACCCCCAGCACCGGAACCCCCAGCTGTTGGAACATCGCCAGGCCCCGGCGCGCATCCTGCAGCGACACCATCTGCGGGGTGGTGACGATGATCACGCCGGCCATCGGCACCGCCTGGGCCAGGCTGAGCTGGGCATCGCCGGTGCCGGGGGGCAGGTCGACCACGAGCACGTCGCGCTCACCCCACTCCACCTGATAGAGGAACTGGCGAATGATGCCGTTGAGCATTGGCCCCCGCCAGATCACCGGCTGGTGGGCATCGATCAGCAGCCCCATCGACACCATGGCGATGCCGCAGCTCTCGATCGGCGTCAGCACTTGCTCGTTGCCGCTGCCGCGCACCTGGGGGGTCTGATCCGCCACCCCGAGCATGGTGGGGGCGTTGGGGCCGTAGATGTCGGCATCGAGCAGGCCCACCCGCAGGCCACTGGCCGCCAGGGCGCAGGCCAGGTTCACCGCCACGGTGCTCTTGCCCACGCCGCCCTTGCCGCTGCTCACGGCGATGACCTGTTTCACCCCGGGGATCGGTTGGCGCTCCGGGCCGCCACCGCCATGGCCGGCCGCGCCGATCGGTGCCCCCTGCTGGGGGGCCGGGGCTGGGGGCGGGGCAATCTCGATCTGCACGTCGTCGATGCCGCCCAGCTGCAGCAGGGCGCCGCGGGCATCGGCGGCAATGCGCTCGCGCTGGGCATTGGCGTAGCCCGGCAGGGCCAGGCGGAACACCACGCGGTTGTGTTGCACCCGCACCTGCTGGATCCACTGCAGCTCCAGCAGGCTGCGGCCGCTGCCCGCATCCCGGAGCGGCTCGAGGGCCGCGATGGCCTCGTGGAGGGCCTGGTCTGCGCTGGCCATCGGGGGGTGCGGCGGTGGCTGGATCCTAAAAGCGTTCTCCCGGGGCGCCGGGATCAAGAACTCTCTCGCCCCCTTGTGCCGAAGCGGCTTGGGCTGAAAAGGTGAGGGGGTTGCCATGGCCCCTGCGGGCCGAACCGCCGATGTTGAAGGGCCTGCTCTCCCGCACCCAAGCCAAGCTCAGGGGCACCACCCCAGGGGCCAACGGCGCCGCCCCAGCCCTGGAGGCCCCCCCGGCCGATTCGCGGCAGCGGGCCAAGGCGCTGCTGATGGGCCTGCAGGATTCGATCTGCGCCGGCCTGGAGCAGCTCGACGGCCAGGCCCGCTTTGCCGAGGAGAGCTGGGAGCGGCCTGAGGGGGGCGGCGGGCGCTCCCGGGTGATGCAGGGCGGCCGGGTGTTTGAGCAGGGGGGCGTGAACTTCTCGGAGGTGGAGGGCTCGGAGCTGCCCCCCTCGATCCTCAGCCAACGCCCCGAGGCCAAGGGCCACCGTTGGTTTGCCACCGGCACCTCGATGGTGCTGCACCCCCGCAACCCCTACATCCCCACCGTTCACCTCAACTACCGCTACTTCGAAGCGGGGCCGGTGTGGTGGTTCGGCGGCGGCGCCGACCTCACCCCCTACTACCCCTTCTTGGAGGACGCCCAGCACTTCCACCGCACCCTCAAGGGGGCCTGCGACAGCGTGAACCCCGCCCTCTACACGGTGTTCAAGCCCTGGTGCGACGAATACTTCTTCCTCAAGCACCGCGGTGAAACCCGCGGCGTGGGGGGCATCTTCTACGACTACCAAGATCCCCGCGGCGTGCTCTACAGGGGCCAGGACCCCAACGGCCCCGCCGCCGCCGCTGGAGAGCACGTGGGCCCACAGCCCCTGGGCTGGGAGCAGCTGTTTGCGTTGGCGAGCGCCTGTGGCAACGCCTTCCTGCCCAGCTATGTGCCGATCGCCGAGAAGCGCCAACACACCCCCTACGGCGAGCGCGAGCGCCAGTTCCAGCTCTACCGCCGCGGCCGCTATGTGGAGTTCAACCTGGTGTTCGACCGCGGCACCATCTTTGGCCTGCAGACCAACGGCCGCACCGAGTCGATCCTGATGTCGCTGCCGCCGCTGGTGCGGTGGGAATACGGCTACAAACCCGCCGAAGGCAGCCGCGAAGCCCTGCTCACCGACCTCTTCACCCGCCCCCAGAACTGGCTGGAGGACCGCTCACTGATCGCCCGCTGCGAGCCGCACGGGGCCGTTGGTTGAGGCCACACCGGCGGGCTGACGCCCCAGCCCCTGCTCCAGCGCCGCCACCACCCGCTCGGCGATGGCCGTGAGGGCCTGGGGCCGGGAGCGGGGGTTGCGCAGGGCGGGCTCAAGCGGCGGCTCGAGCTTGCCGATCTCCAGCAGCGTGATGCCCCGGCGCGGCCCCCCCAGGCCACCGCGGAACTGCTGCGGGTAGCCGCCGAAGGCCCGCGCCAGGCTCTCATCGAGCCGGCTGAAGGGGCGGTGCAGGGCCGGGATTACCCCGGAGCCCACGCCGTCGGGGCCGTAGGCGTCGAAGTGAAGTTCCAGGGCGTAGCCCCCAGCGGCGGCATGGGCCTTGCCCACACTCCAGTTGGTGCGGGGATCGTCGCCGTTGTGGATGGTGCGCTGGGGCGGATCGTAAAAGCGGATGTTCAGGCCCCGCTGCAGGCCCAGGGCCACCACCCGGCGGGCCACCGCGAGGTTCCAATAGAGCTCATCGCGCATGCCCGGCTGCATGGGCCGGGCGCCGTGGAGGTCCACCGCAGCACCCCCGGTGCCGGCGCCGGCGATCCCTTGGGAATCGGCGTGGCCCGCCATCACCAGGATCGGCACATCCGCCGGCTCCGGGCGCTGGCCCACCCAATCGCGGCTGAGGCGGCTGCGCACGCCGGTGAGGGGGTCGCGGTTGCCGGGGGCCGGCGCCTGGGCCTCAGCCGCCAGCCCCAGGCACAGCAGCGCCAGGGCGGTGAACAGGGCACCGCGGCGGACCCCAGGGGCTCGGGCCATCGAAGCGGCGGCAACGGGCAGACGCCACTTTGGCTCAGATCGGCGATTGCAGCAGCTCGCCATCGCTGAACAGCCCCAGGCTGGGGCCCAGCTCCAGCTCCAGGGCAATCAGCTCATCGCGGTGGGCCCGCAGCTGCAGGGCACTGCCGGTGGCCTCGTCGTGGCTGATCAAGCGCAGCTCCACGGTTTCCGGCCGGGCGGCGCGGCGCCGGTAGATCCAGCCCGCCATGGGGCCGAGCCCCACCAGCAGCAGGGGCCACCAGCCCAGCACCGGCACCACCTGGCGCAGCACCAGGCCCAGGCAACCGGCACCCACGCCCCCCAGCAGCGACAACAGCACCGCCAGCGGGGCCGACGCCTCCACCTGGCCGCTGAAGGTGAGCAGGCGGCGGTCGGGGTTGCTGCCCTCGGGCCGCCAGCCCCGCTGCTGCAGCCACTCGGTGAGGGCCGGCAGCACCACCAGGGGCGGTTTGGAGGAGCGCACCTCCACCACGGTGGTGCGGTCTTTGCTAGCAGCCCGCAGGAAGAACACCAGACCGATGGCCAGCAGCAGCGTGAGCAACAGGGTGGAACCCAGGGCCGGTGGCATGACATCCGCTGCGGAGCTCGTGCTCATTCTCCTCGAGCCAGTGCTGCCATGGGTCCATCAGCGCCAGGGCCGCCTCGCGGTGGTCATCGAGCAGGTGCAGCATGCGGCGGGGCCGGCCGCGGCTGGGGCAGCGCTGGGAATAGCTGCTGATGGCGCCGTCCTGGTCGAGGAAGCTGAGGGCCTGCTGCAGCACGGTTTCCGAGAGGCGCAGCTTGGGGTGGGCCACGGCCAGGCCGTGCATCAGGGCGGTGGGGTAGCTGTCCTGGGCAAGCAGGCACTCCAGGATCCAGCACACCGCCAGCTCCAGGCCCAGGTGCTGAATCGGCGGCTGATCAAAGAAGGCGCGGATCCCCCCCAGGTCCGATGGCAGGGGCATGCGGCGGGCGACTGGCTCGCGACTGGCTGGCTCGCGGTTGGGCATGGCGGGAGCGGGATCTACCCATCTGGTAGCTCCGTCTCAGCCTGAGTGGCAACCGCGAATGGCGATAGCGGCCGTGCCCGGGGCGCCGGCACGGCCATCCGCGACGATGGCCCCATCCCCGCCCTGCAGCCGTGAGCAGCTTCAGCACCAGCGTTGGCCCCGCAAGCGCTCCGGCGGCGGGCTCCAGCCCGGCCCGCTTCGCCGTGCTCGACCACGACCTCAATGCCGAATGGCATGGCCTGCTGGCCGGCGCCAGCGCCCTGGCGGTGGACACCGAAGCCATGGGGCTGGTGCACGGCCGCGACCGCCTCTGCCTGGTGCAGATCAGCGACGCCCACGACAACGTCTGCTGCATCCGCATCCACCGCGGCCAGACGGAGGCACCGCTGCTGCGGCAGCTGATGGAGGCCCCCACCATTGAAAAGGTGTTCCACTTCGCCCGCTTCGATGTGGCCGCCCTGGGGGAGGGGCTGGGCATCGCCGTGGCGCCGCTGTTCTGCACCAAGGTGGCCAGCCGCCTGGCACGCACCTACACCAACCGCCATGGCCTCAAGGAGCTGGTGCAGGAGCTCTGCGGCGTGGAGCTCGACAAGGGCGCCCAAAGCAGCGACTGGGGCCGCGTGGAGGAGCTCAGCGAGGCCCAGCTGGCCTATGCCGCCAACGACGTGCGCTACCTGCTGCCGGCCCGCGACCGGCTGGTGCAAATGCTGCTGCGGGAGGAGCGGCTGGCGCTGGCCCAGCGCAGCTTCGCCTGCATCCCCGTGATCGCCGAACTCGACCGCGGCCGCTTCGGCGCGGTGTTCGAGCACCGCTCCTGAGCGCCGTCGCCGCTCAGTCGTCGCCGATGTAGTTGGCCTCCTCCTGCACCGCCTCCAGCAGCACATCCAGCAGCTGACGCGATTGCTCCCCCACCCCCTGGGCCTCGAGCATCATCCGCTGGGCGATCAGCAGCTTGCCGGGGTTGTCGCGCACACCCTCTTTGGCGGCCACCAGGTCCACCTTGCGGCGGGCGGCGGCAAGGCTGATGCTCAAGCTGCTGGCGAGCCGGCCGCAGGCCGTGGCGAAGTCCTTGTCTTGGGGGGCGGCCATGGGGCGCGGCGGTGCGGGCAGACCGCCATCATCCCGCCCGGCCCAGCAACCGCTCCGCCACCAGATCCGCCAAGGCCCCACTGCCGCCGGGCGGCCCCATGCGGCGGCGGCCGATGGCCCCCAGCTGCTGCCGCAGGGAGCCATCGGCCAGCAGCAACTCCAGCCGATCCCGCAGCTGTTGGGGGCTGCGGCACACCGCCACGGCGCCCCCCAGCAGCCGGCTCTGGCGCTCGGCAAAACCCCGTTTGAACTGGGGGCCTGGCCCCGGCAGCGACAGCGCCGGGATCCCCAGGCCCACCAACTGCTCGGTGGCGGTGCCCGCCGCCGCCAGCCCCAGCTCAGCCCAGGCGGCCCAGGCGGCAAAACGGCCGGGCCCCACCAACAGCTGCAGGGGGCCGCGCCGCCAGCCGGCGGCGGCGCCGCTGCCCGCCGGGATCGGATCGGGGGCAAACCCCAGCCCCAGCAGCAGCGGCTCCCACTCCGCCGCCGCCGGGCGCGAGCCGCAGGGGGCGAGCAGCAGCACCGGCTGCGAAGGCGTCCAGCCCTGCAGGGCCGCCAGCAGCCGCCGCAGGTTGCCCAGGGCCTCGGGCATGCGGCTGCCCCCCAGGAGCAACAGCCGCCGCATCGGCTGCAGGGCCGCCGGCAGGGGATCGGGCTCGAGCCCATCCATCATCGGGTTGCCGGGGGCCAGGGCCACCACCCCATGGCGCCGCAGGCCGCGGGCCGTGAGCCGATCGCGCAGGGCCACCAACCGGCAGCGGCGCCGGGCCAACAGGGCCCACTCCCACGGGTCCCATTCACTGCCTTTGCAGCGGTGGTAGAGGGCCGCCAGCCCGGCCGATCCCGGCCCACTGGCCCAGGTGTAATCGCTCTTCGGGGTGCCTAGGAATCCATAGGGCGCACCGCTGGCCCAGGCCAGCAGCAGCGGCAGCAGATCCCCCACCGCCAGCACGGGATCCCCCGCGCGGCCCCAGCGGCGCACCAGGCGCCACTGCCGCCAGCTGAGCCCCAGCACCCCGGCGCCCAGGTCGGCCAGCAAACCCCGCAGGCTCTGGTTGCTG
>Ga0214917_10005671_pt1 | contig 13246 bp, 14 predicted proteins | sample LL_1208_BB_MetaG_FD_177983 | JGI IMG/M metagenome (GOLD analysis project Ga0214917, IMG submission 177983) | Freshwater microbial communities from Lake Lanier, Atlanta, Georgia, United States - LL_1208_BB | ecosystem: Environmental > Aquatic > Freshwater > Lake | place: USA: Georgia | collected... | reverse complement strand
TGGAGGCGGGCAACGAGATGCGATGCCTGCTCGTCGACGCGCTGGTCGGCAAGCAGGAGGTCGTGATCAAGAGCCTCGGCGAGACCTTCGCGGGGCGGTCCGGTTTCGCCGGGGCGGCGATCCTCGGTGACGGCCGGGTGGGACTCATTCTCGATCCCGCGTCGCTTGTGCGGCGCCGATCGCAGTCCACGGAGACCGCCGCGTAGCGGTGACGCCGATGGGTGATCGAACGGTTCCGACGTCCACGCCGGCCCCGAGCCCGCCTGCCGCTCCCGGGAAGTACCTCGTCTTCCGACTCGGTGCCGCCTGCTACGGCGTCAGTGTGCTCACCGTGCGCGAGATCATCCGCCTGTGCCCGGTGACGCCGGTCGCGAACATGCCGGCGCACGTGCGCGGCGTGATCAACCTGCGGGGCAAGGTCATCCCGCTGGTCGACCTGCGGGTGCGGTTCCGCCTGCCGGTCGCCGCCGACGACGACCGCACGTGCGTCGTCGTCGCGCAGGTGCCGTCGTCGGACGGCGGTCTGCGGCCCTATGGCGTCCTGGTGGACGGCGTCGAGGAGGTGAGCGCGTTCACCGATGCCGACCTCGAACCGGTTCCCGATTTCGGAGGCGCCGTCGATGCCCGCTTCCTGACGGGCATGGCGAAGACGCCCGCGGGTGTGGTCACGTTGATCGATCTCGACGCGATCGCGGCGACGGAGCACGATCCAGGTATCGCCGATCCTTCCATGGGGGCTGATGCATGAACACCGTCAGGGGCTGGACGATTCCTCGGCGCATCATCGGTGGCTTCGCGACCCTCGTGGCGCTTGCCGTCGCCGTCGGGCTGGTGTCCCTCTGGAGGCTGGCAACGCTGCAGGGCGACGTCGTCACGCTCGCGACCCTGACCGTGCCGTCGGTCGTCACGCTCAGCCGGACCAACGAGAGCAATTTCCTCATCCTGCGCACGGTTCGTACCGTGCTCATCGACGGGGCCGATGCCGAGGAACTGGCGGGCCTCGAGGACGAGTTCCGGCAGCACGTTGCGACCGGCAACACGCTCTGCAAGACGTATTCACAGACGCTTTTTTCCGACGACACCGACGCCCGGATGTTCCGGGAGGCCGAAGCGGCCCGAGAGGTCTTCGTCGCGGAGTCGGAACGTACCTTCGCGAGTGCCCGGGCCGGTCGCCTCGATGAGATCCGCTCCATCCTCCGGGGCGACATCGAGCCGGCCGCGAACACGTGCCTTGAAAGGTTCCGCCGGGTCATCGATTACAACATCCAGCTGAGCGACGCCCTGCTGGCGGGTACGCAGGCGCGCACCCGCACGAGCATCGCGACGGTCGGGGGCGCCCTCATCGCGGCCCTGGCCGGCGGTCTCCTGCTCGGAGGCGGCCTGAGCCGCTCCGTGTCGCGGGTGTTGCGAAACCTCTCGGATGAACTCGAACTCGGGGGGGATCGGACCACCGCCAACGCGGGCCGGGTGGCCGAGGTGGCCCGCACCGTCGCGGAAGGCTGCAGCGAGCAGGGCTCAGCCGTGGCCGAGACGAGTGCGGCACTCGAGCAGATCGCCGCGATGATCCGCAGCACCGCCGCGAACGCGACCCAGGCCAAGGAGATGGCGATCCAGGCCCGGTCGGCCGCCGACGCCGGGACCGGCACGATGCGGGCCATGAACGACGCGATGGCGGTGATCGAGACGAGCAGCGGCGAGGTCGCGAAGATCGTCAAGCAGATCGACGAGATCGCCTTCCAGACCAACATCCTCGCGCTGAACGCGGCGGTGGAGGCCGCACGGGCCGGGGAGGCGGGGGCCGGATTCGCGGTGGTCGCCGACGAGGTGCGTTCGCTCGCCCAGCGGAGCGCCACCGCCGCACGCGAGTCGGCCGCCCGTATCGAGCACGCGATCACGAGCAGCAGGCGTGGGGCCGGGAGTTGTGATCGCGTGGGGGCCGCACTTGCCGAGATCGCGACGGCGATCGGACGGGCGGACGCGCTCGTGGCCGAGATCGCCAGTGCGGCGCACGAGCAATCGCAGGGAATCGGCCAGATCGGCGCGGCGATGGTGCAGCTCGATGGCGTGACGCAGGCGAACGCGGCTCGTGCCGAGGAGGGGGCCGCGGCCGCCGCCACGCTCACCCGCGAGGCGGACACGCTGCGGGGCCATGTGGACCGGCTGCGGACGCTCGTGGGGGCGGCTCCACTGCCGACGGTGGCGGCGTCCGCCAAGCCCCGTGCGCCCGCCTGGTCGCCCCGTCCGGCAGTGCCGCGGACGGCCCTGCCGCGAATTCCGATGCCCGGGGACGAAAGTCCCACGGGTGATGCGGAGGACCGACACTTCCGGGATTTTTCGGCGCCCTGACGCCGGCACGGACGGTGGCCATGCGTAACGCGGTGCCGCGGTGCGGATCCACGCCGTGCGGCCCCGGGGCCGGGACGTGGAAGGGTCGGAACGGAGCGGATGCACTACACTCGCGCGGTAGCCATGCTTCCTTCCGATGCGGCGCCCTCCGACACCGCCTACGCATTTCTCGCGGACCTGATCTACCGGCACAGCCGGATCAGGCTCGGCCCCGACAAGCATGCCCTCGTCGCGGCACGGCTCGTCCGGCGGCTCCAGTCGTTGGGGTATCGCAGTTTCGACGATTACTGCGACATCCTCCGCTCGACGGCCGCGGACGAGGAGATCGGTGTCGTCATCGATCTGGTGACGACCAACCACACGCATTTCTTCCGTGAACCCGCGCACTTCGACTACCTCGCGTCGGACGTCCTGCCCGCGGCCGCGCGGGCGAGCCAGGCCGAGGACCGGCCGTGCCGCGTCTGGTGTGCCGCTGCGGCTTCGGGCGAGGAGGCCTATTCGCTGGCGATCGTCCTCGCGGAGCGGGCGCGGGTCAGCCCGGGCATGCGGTGGCGGGTGCACGCCTCCGACATCTCGCGGCGGATGCTCGATCGGTGCAGACTCGCCGTCTACACCGCCGAGCGCGTCCGACTGCCCGACGCGGCGTGGCTGTCGCGGTATTTCCGCCGTGGTTTCGGCGAACGCGAGGGCCGCTATCGCGTGAAGCCCGACCTGCGGGGGCACGTCGACGTCGAGCGGATCAACCTCTTCCAGCCGGCGTATCATCTGCCACCCGGGCTCGACGTCATCTTCTGCCGCAACGCGATGATCTATTTCGACGTGGAGTCCCGCCAGGAACTCGTGCAGCGGCTCTTCGAGCAGCTCGCACCGGGGGGGCACCTGTTCATCGGCCACACGGAGAGCCTGCTCGGGCTGCGGCATGCATTCGAGAGCGTCCGACCCGGTGTCTACCGACGACCGGTGCGAGGCGGAGGGTGGCCACGATGACCGGCAGTGCGGCGAGGCGGATCCGCGTGCTCGTCGTCGACGACTCGGCCCTCGTGCGCCGGGCGATCACGGAGGCGCTCGGTCGTGATCCGGCCATCGAGGTGGTCGGGTCGGCATGTGATCCGTACGTCGCCCGGGAGAAGATCATCCAGTTGGCGCCCGACGTGCTGACGCTCGACATCGAGATGCCGCGGATGGATGGGCTGACCTTCCTGCGGATCCTCATGCAGCACCACCCGCTGCCGGTGGTGGTGATCAGCTCGCTCGCCCAGCACGGCTCGCGGGCGGCGCTCGAGGCCCTCGAGGCCGGCGCGGTGGACGTGCTCGCGAAGCCGGATGGAACGATGTCGATCGGCAATCTCGGCGAGCGCCTCGCGTTCCACGTGAAGGCTGCGGCCGCCGCCGGACGCACGCGACGAGCCGCCGTAACGACCGCACCGGGAGTGGTGCCCCCGCTGCCCGCGCCGCAGCGGCTCGATCCGCGACAGCTCATCGTGATCGGCAGTTCCACCGGTGGCGTGGAGGCGCTGCGGACGATCCTGCCGCGGCTGCCGCGCGACCTGCCGCCGATCGCCGTGGTGCAGCACATCTCGGCCCATTTCTCGCGCATGGTGGCGGAACGCCTCGACACCATCAGCGCGCTCGACGTGCGTGAGGCGGGGGACGACGAGCCGCTCCGGGCGGGCGAATGCGTCATCGCTCCGGGAGACTTCCACCTCGTGGTCGAGCCGGTGCCGGGTGGCTTCCGGACGCGGCTCCTGAAGACGCCTCCGATCCACCACTGCCGGCCGGCCGTCGACGTGCTCTTTCGTGCCGCGGCGGAGGCGGCGGGGGATGCCGCGGTGGCCGTACTGCTCACCGGCATGGGCAGTGACGGTGCCATCGGCATGCAGGCGGTGCGGGCGGCCGGCGGCGCGACGATCGCCCAGGACGAGGCGACCTGCGTCGTCTACGGGATGCCGCGTGCGGCCGTGGCGACCCAGGCCGTGCAGCACGTCGTGCCCCTGCCGATGATCCCGGAAGCGATCCTCACCGCCGTCGCCACCCGTGCGGCCCGATAGGCATCCCTACGGCAGATGCCGCGCGACGCCGACCCAGAGCAGCTGCCATTTCTGGAGCGATCGCTCCAGAATCCAGATGGGAGGCGATGGGTCGGCGAACGCTCGAGGAGCTTTGGGCCGCCTCGGCCGACGCGACGAGACTTTTGCCGCCCCCGAGCCGGCGACGCACCTCTCTCCGATCTGCTCGAGCCGCCCCCGAGCCGCTGCCCCGCGTACGCCGGATGCCTCTAGCGTCCGGTGGTGGAGGAACGCACGAGCGCCCGCGCCGCACGTTCCGCCGTCGCCTTGGCCGAGATGGCCTCGTCACCGGCGGCCCGCGTCGCCCGCACCCGCTCGAGCTCGGCACGGGCCTCGGCAGGGTTGATCCGCTCGACGGCGATGGACCGCTGGGTGATCACGGTGACCTCGTCGTGGCTCACCTCCACGAAACCGCCGTCGACGAAGAGCCTGCGACCGGCGTCGCCATCGCCACCCCGTTCCCCGACGACCCGCACCTCGCCGACGCCGAGCCGCCCGATGAACGGGGCATGGCCCCGGGCGACACCGCGCAAGCCGTCGTGAAGCGGCAGCGTCACGCTTCGCGCACGCGTGTCGAGCGTGGTCGTCTCCGGCGTGACGATGACACAGCGGACGGTGCCGGTCGCGCGGCCCCCATCTCCGGGTTGTTCGGCCATCGTGGTCGTTCTCCGATGCTGCGCCTCGCCGGCGCGGGTCAGGCCTTCGCCGCCATCTTCTTGGCCTGTTCCTCGGCCTGTTCGATCGGGCCCACGTACATGAACGCCTGCTCGGGGAGGTGGTCCCACCTGCCGTCGGCGATCTCCTCGAACGAGCGGATCGTGTCGTCGAGGCTGGTGATCTCACCCGGCTTGCCGGTGAACACCTCGGCCACCAGGAACGGCTGCGACAGGAATCGCTCCATCCGGCGGGCCCGGTGCACGACCATCTTGTCCTCCTCCGACAGTTCGTCGACGCCGAGGATCGCGATGATGTCCTGCAGTTCGCGGTACCGCTGCAGGGTGCGCTGCACGCGGCGGGCGATCTTGTAGTGCCGCTCGCCCACGTACTGGGGGTCGAGGATGCGGCTGGACGACGCCAGCGGATCGACCGCGGGATAGATCCCCTTCTCGGAGATCGATCGCTCCAGATAGAGGAACGCGTCGAGGTTGCCGAATGCCGTGGCGGGGGCCGGGTCGGTCGGGTCGTCGGCGGGCACGTAGACGGCCTGCACCGAGGTGATCGCCCCCTTCGCCGTCGACGTGATCCGTTCCTGCAGGGCGCCCATCTCCGTGGCGAGCGTGGGCTGATAGCCCACCGCGCTCGGCATACGCCCGAGGAGCGCGCTGACCTCACTGCCCGCCTGCGAGAAGCGGAAGATGTTGTCGACAAAGAGGAGCGTGTCGGCGCCGGTGGTGTCACGGAAGTACTCGGCCATCGTGAGGGCCGAGAGGGCCACGCGGAGTCGGGCGCCGGGCGGCTCGTTCATCTGCCCGAAGACCATGCAGGTCTGCTCGATCACGCTGCGCCCCGTGTCGCCGATCTTGGCCTCCTGCATCTCGAGCCAGAGATCGGTGCCCTCGCGGGTCCGCTCACCGACGCCGGCGAAGACCGAGTAGCCGCCATGTGCCGAGGCGATGCGGGCGATGAGCTCCGTCAGGATGACCGTCTTGCCGAGGCCGGCACCACCGAACAGGCCGGCCTTGCCACCGCGGACGAACGGCGTGAGCAGGTCGATGACCTTGATGCCCGTCTCGAAAAGTTCGGTCTTCGTGGAGATGTCCGTCACCGGGGGCGGATTCCGGTGGATCGGCCAGCGCTCCTTCGTCTTCACCTCACCGCGGCTGTCGATCGGGTCGCCCAGCAGGTTGAACACGCGGCCGAGCGTCTCGGGACCCACGGGCACGGAGACGGGCGTTCCGGTGTCGACGACCGCTTCTCCCCGGATCAGGCCGTCCGTCGAGCCGAGGGCCACGCACCGCACCTTGCCCCCGCCGAGATGCTGCTGCACCTCGCCGACGAGGTGGAGGTTCACCCCCTTCCTGTCGCTGTCCACCCGCACCGCGTTGTAGATCGCGGGAATCGAGTTCTCCGGAAACTCGACGTCGAAGGTGGAGCCGATGACCTGCGTGATGGAGCCGTGTGCCATGACGGTTCAGCCTGTCTGAGGGGAAAGAGGAGGGAAGCTGTGCGACGTGAACGAGTCGGTGGGGATCCGGGATGCCGGCGGTCAGCGGCCGAAGGTCCGCTGCATCGACGCCGTCGTGGGTTTCTTCAAGATGGCGTTTCCTATTTCTCGAGGGCTTCGACGCCGCCGAGGATCTCCATGATCTCACCGGTGATCTGGCTCTGGCGGGCGCGGTTGTACTGGCGCGAGAGGCTCTTGATGAGGCCCCCTGCGTTCTCGGTGGCCGCCTTCATCGCCACCATCCGTGCCACCTGCTCGCTGACGGCCGCGTCGAGGAAGCACTTGAACAGACGGGAGAGGAAGCTCGCCGGCAGGATTTCCTCGAGAATGCTCTCCGCCGACGGATAGAAGTCGTAGGCGTCGCTCGCCACATCGACCTTCGCGGGCGCGTCGGCGGCCCCGGGCGCCGACAGGGGCAGCAGCATCTCGGCCGTCGCCTCCTGCTTCGCGATGCCGTGGAATCGCGTGTAGACGACGTCGAGGCGGTCGATGGCGCCCGATGCGTAGGCCGCGAGGTACGCCTGACCGATGGGCGCGACGGCCGCGAACTCCGGCTTGTCCTCGAAGGTGGTGTACGTCCTGCCGATGTCCACGCCGCGGAACCTGAGGGCCGAAATGCCGCGCTTGCCCGAGACCGCGACATCCGTCGCGACCCGCTCGCTCCTCCATTGCCCCAGGAGCGCCACCGACTGGCGCACGACGTTCGAGTTGTAGCCACCGCACAGGCCACGGTTGCCGGTGAGCACGAGCACCGCCGCCCGCTGTGTCGGCCGCACGACGAGCAGTGGATGCGCGACGCTGGCGCCAGCCGTCGCGATGTTGCCCATGATCTTGGCCAGCTGCTTCGTGTAGTCGCGGGCGGCGACGGAGCGATCCATCGCCTTCTTGAAGCGGGCGGTGGCGATCAGTTCCATCGTGCGCGTGATCTTCCGGATGTTCCTGACGGAACGCCGGCGTCGATCGAGGGCGCGTGCCTTGGCCATGGCGGTCGGGTGGTCTCAGGGTCCTGGTCAGCGGGCCGACACGGCGGGCTTCCGCTCGTCCGTGCGTGCCGCCGCGGCACGCTGCCGCTTGTACTCGGCGATCGCCGCCTCGAGCTGCCGCTCGCTCTCGGCGTCGAGCTCCTTCGTCTGGTCGATCTTCGCCCGCAGTTCGGGCACCTGGTCGCGGACGAACGTGAGGAAACCCTTCTCCCAGTCGGCAACCTCCTCGCGCTTGACGTCGTCGAGGTGGCCCCGCGTACCCGCGAAGATGCTCAGCACCTGGTCGACCATGTCCATCGGGGCGAACTGTCCCTGCTTGAGGAGTTCGACCATCCGGTAGCCGCGATCGAGCCGCTGCTGGGTGGCGGCGTCGAGGTCGGTGCCCAGCTGGGCGAAGGCCTCGAGCTCGCGGAAGGAGGCGAGGTCGAGTCGGAGGCCGCCGGCCACCTTCTTCATCGCCTTCGTCTGGGCGGCACCGCCGACACGTGAGACGGAGATGCCGGCGTTCATGGCGGGCCGCTGGCCCGCGAAGAACAGGTCGGGCTGGAGGTAGATCTGACCGTCGGTGATCGAGATCACGTTCGTGGGAATGTACGCCGACACCTCGCCCTCGAGCGTCTCGATGATCGGCAGCGAGGTCAGCGATCCACCGCCGAGTTCCTGCGAGAGCTTCGCGGACCGCTCCAGCAGGCGGCTGTGGGCATAGAACACGTCGCCCGGATAGGCCTCGCGGCCCGGCGGGCGCCGCATGAGGAGCGAGAGCTGGCGGTAGGCCGTGGCCTGCTTCGAGAGATCGTCGTACACGATGAGCGCGTGCTCGCCGTTGTACATGAAGTGCTCGGCCATCGCCGTGCCCGAGTAGGGGGCGATGTACTGGAGCGGAGCGGCGGCACTGGCGCCCGCCACGATCACCGTCGTGTAGTCCATCGCCCCGTGTTTGCGGAGCGTGTCGATGGCCACGGCGACGGACGAGTCCTTCTGGCCGACGGCCACGTAGAAGCACTTCACGCCGCTCGATTTCTGGTTGATGATCGCGTCGATGCCGATCGCCGTCTTGCCGGTCTTGCGGTCGCCGATGATCAGCTCGCGCTGGCCGCGGCCGATCGGAGTCATCGCGTCCACCGCCTTGATCCCGGTCTGCAGTGGCTCGCGGACGGGCTGCCGCTCCGCGATGCCCGGCGCGAGGAACTCCACGGGCCGACGCGTGCCGGTGACCACCGGCCCCTTGCCGTCGAGCGGGTTCCCGAGCGGATCGAGCACGCGGCCGATGACGGCGTCGCCGACGGGCACGGAGAGCAGTCGGCCGGTGCTCTTCACCTCGTCTCCCTCGGTGACCTTGAGGTAGTCGCCGAGGATGATCACGCCGACCGAGTTTTCCTCGAGGTTGAACGCCAGGCCGGTGATCCCGCCGGGAAACTCGACCATCTCGCCGGCCATCACGCCCGACAGTCCCCAGACGCGGGCGATGCCGTCGCCGACCTCGAGCACCCGTCCGACCTCGCGGACGTCGATGCCCGACTCGAAGCGGTCGATCTCCTCACGCAGGAGCGAGGCGATCTCGTCCGTGTTGAATTTCATGCATGCTTCTCCGGTGCAGGTTCTGGCCGAGCCGGGCGAGGCCCGACGCGATGGACTGGTCGTAGACGGTGTCGCCGATCCGGACAACGAGGCCGCCAATGATGTCGGGATCGACCACGAAGGTCGGGGCGAGCGAGACGGCGAGCGAGCGTTCCACGTCGCGCACGATCTCCGCGCGGGCCGAGGGGTCGAGCGCGACCGCGGTCTTGAACACGGCCGGCTGGCGGCCAGCCATTTCGTCCGCAAGTCGCCGTGCCGCAAGGGCGACCTCCGCGACGATCCCGAGACGCCCGTGGCGGGCGAGCACGTGGAGCGTGTGGGCGGTGGTCGGGAGCATGCGTCCGGTGGCCAGACGGTCGATGAGCGCCGTCTTGTCGTCGATCGACACCTTCGGCGAGGACAGCACCTCGCGGGCGCGAGGCACGCGGCCCAGGACGTCCCGGGCGAACGCACCGAGCTCGTCGAGCACCTCGGCCCGGCAGCCCTTGCGGTCGGCGGCTTCGATGATCGCCTGAGCGTAGACACGGGCGATGCGTTCGGCCGACGGGTCGAGGCGTGCCGACGTGTCGTCCTGCGTGCCGTGCCGGGAATCGCGGTGCGTGGCCATGGGCGTGGCGTGGCTCAGTTGCGGCTCGGTGTCGATTGGATGGCCGCGACGGAGTCGCGGACGAGCCGGGCCTGCTCGTCGGCGGAGAGCTTCTCGCGGAGGAACTTGCCGGCGACCCCGACGGCGAGCTGCCCCGCCCGCTCGGCGATGGCCGAGAGCGCCTCGTCGCGCGCGATACCGATCTCGCGTTTCGCCCGCGCCTGCTCGTCGTCCGCCGCCCGCCGAGCCTCCGCGACGATCGACTGCCGGGTCGCCTCGGCATCGCGTCGGGCCTCGTCGAGCATGCCTCGCACCTCGTCGGCGGCCTCGGCGAGCCGTCGCTCGTAGGACGCCAGCATGCGTTTGGCTTCGTGGTTGGCCTGCTGCGTCGCGGCGATCGTTTCGGCGATCCCGCGCTCACGCTTCTCGAGCCCCTCCAGGATCGGATTCCACGCGAACTTCGTCAGCAGAAAGAGGAGCAGCAGAAACACCGCGAACGACCAGAGCGCGAGGTCGGTCTGGAACCAGGCGGGGCTCTCGAAATCCTTCTGGCTGACTCCGTGGGGCGGGTTGTGGCCGATCTCCGGGGCGTGACCATGCCCATGAGCCGTTCCATGCCCGTGATCGTCGCCATGGGCCGCATCCTTGGCGGGCGCCGCCGCCAGCGCGTGGCAGGGCATGGTCACCCCGCCGAGCACGGCCCCCACGATGCCGATGCCCAGCACCCGGACCGCGCATGCGGACCACGAGCGGAATCGGGATCCGCGACCCACCGGATGGTCGTCGCCCGGAACCGAAGCGGCATGGACGGGGGAACGCGAGGGCGGCAGCATGGGAGTCATGGCGATCGTGGCGATGTCCGCGGGAACCGGATTCCTGCTCTCCCGTCCGATCGGGGCGACCGCGAGGACACGGCCGCCCCGACCGACGGTGGGGGAGAGATCTGGGGGGGCGCCACCGCGCCCGTTCCGCTCGACCTCAGGTCTTCGACGAGCAGATGAACAGCGCGTAGAAGGTGAAGCCCTCGATGAGAGCCGCCGCGATGATCATCGCGGTCTGGATCGAACCAGCGACTTCCGGCTGGCGCGACATGCCTTCGTAGGCGGCCGCGGCCAGCCGGCTGATGCCGAGCGCCGCACCGATCACCGTGAGGCCGACACCGAAGGAGGCGGTCAGGTCGATGAGCGAGCGGCCGCCCGTGGCCTCCTGGGCGCTGGCGACGTCGGCGCACAGCAGTGTGATCGCGAGGGCGACGATGGGAGCGAACGTGCGGACGGGGAACGGAAGGCGAATCATCACGGGATCAAGCTCCTTGCACAACGAGGGACCGGGCTGAGCCCGGAGAAGGGAAACGTGAGGAAGGGAACGGGTTGCAGGTCGGCGAACGTGGGATTGCGGGGTGGTCGCGTCGACCCTGCCGATCGGGAAAGGCGGGGCGCCGGACGCATCGCGGAGCCATGTTCTAGGAGGTCGGGGATGGTTTTGAAAAGCGAACGTGGCCAAAAGCCGCATTTGTCGCACGCGGGAAGCCCGCGTCCGTGCGGCGTCGGGGTCAGTGGTGGTGCACGGCGGCTCCGATGAACAGGGCCGAGAGGAACGTGAAGATGTAGGCCTGCAGGAACGCGACGAACAGTTCCAGCACGCTGAAGAGGGTGCTGCTCACGACACTGATGCCCGTCACCGTGGCCCACATCCCCATGGAGTAGGTGGAGGCGGCGGTGATCAGCCCCATGATGCCGAGCAGCACCAGGTGCCCGGCCACCATGTTCGCAAGCAGCCGCACCGCGAGGATGAGGTGCTTGATGCAGAGCCCGAGCATCTCGATCGCGAAGATCATCGGTTTGAGGATGATCGCCAGCGGCAGCGGCAGGTCCATGGACGGCACCTGGTTGGTGAAGAAGCCCACCGGGCCGAACTTCATCATGCCCGCCACGACGACCGTGCCGAAGGTGACCGCCGCGAGTGCCAGCGTCACCGAGAAGGACGCGGTGGGGGATCCGGCCCAGGGGAGCATGCCGAGCAGGTTGCAGCCGAGCACGAAGAAGAAGAGCGTCAGCAGCAGCGGCACGAACCGGTCGCCGTCGTGCGCGGCGGCGAGGGCGACGGCATGTCCGTGCGTCGGCGTCGCATGGCCATGCGCGTGGTCGCCGTCCGCGTGCGGATGGCCGTGGTCTCCTTCATGACCGTGATGCGAGTCGTGCGAATCGATCGCCGGCCGCGCGATCTGGTCGCGGATGAAGAGCACGAACGCCTCGAAGAGGTTCGCGAAGCGTCCGCGTGGTGGCCCGCCCGAGGCGAGCTGCCTCGCCAGCCGAGTGAAGAGCGCGAGCAGGATCAGGCCCAGCACGACCTCGAGAATCATGTACTTCGAGATGCCGAAGCCGGACTTGACGCCGTAGAGACTGTCGAGCGTCGCGAAGGGCTGGGGAATGAGGATTTTCCCGTCCATCGCGGCGTTGAACTCGGCGACGCTCGGCATGGCATCGGCGTCGAAGGGCGCCCTGAGAAACCCGGGCACGTCGTCGACCGTCTTCCAGCCCTGCCGCCACAGCGGCTTGGGCACCTCGAAGAAGTAGGCGTCCTTGAGGTGATAAATCGGGTTGTGGTCGGACATCGCGGGGCGGCCGGAGGAGAGGGGTGGGGCGGGAGGGAGAGTGTGGTGGAGCGCGGGGTGCGGCGTCAATTCACCGGTTTCGGAGGGGTGCGCAGGGATCGATCCCGCGCCACCATGATGTGCAGCACGATATCGACTGCAAGCAGGAGCAGGTAGAAGGCGACCAGCACACCCCCGGCTCCCGCATCGCGGAGCGGACGGCCCGGTCCGCCGAGCCACGCCAGCGCGGCCAGCGGCGGGGCGATTCGCAGGAGGGTCGCCCCGAGGCCCGCAGCGACGGCGGTCCCGGCGTTCCGGTCTCGGCCCCACCGTGCGACCAGCCAGCCGACCAGCGAGCCGAAGGCCGTGGTCGACGCGGCGAGCATGACCGACTGGCGCCGCAGCGGGTCGTCACCGGCCCAGCGGAGTGAGACCACGACCGCGACGGTCACCGCCGCCGCGAGCAGGACGGCGCCGACCGCGGTCACGCGAGCGGTGGTTCGGGACGTCTTCATCGCTGTCTGGGGCGGGCCGACAGGCGCACGATCCATCCGAGTCCCGCGACGAACCCCACGACGAGGCCGATGGGGGCGAGAAAATGGGTGCCGAGTCGGTCGTCCGCCCACCTGCCCGCGATCGCGGGCAGCGCCATCGCCACGCCGGCGGCGATGACGCGCGACGCCCACGCGAGCGCCTCTCCGATCGGGGCGGTGGAAGGAACGCGGGCCATCATCAGATCGTCGTTCGCGAGCGGCAGGGCCGCCTGAAAACGGGCCTGGTCACCCGGTCGCGAACGAGACCGGGTGGCTCCCTGCCGACGCACGCACCGCGGCACCGCCCCATCAGGGCCTGATGGAAAGACCCGGCATTGTGCGGGCTGAGATCCAAGCTGGGGAACTAGGATTCGAACCTAGACTAACTGGTTCAGAG
>Ga0214917_10005670_pt1 | contig 13248 bp, 14 predicted proteins | sample LL_1208_BB_MetaG_FD_177983 | JGI IMG/M metagenome (GOLD analysis project Ga0214917, IMG submission 177983) | Freshwater microbial communities from Lake Lanier, Atlanta, Georgia, United States - LL_1208_BB | ecosystem: Environmental > Aquatic > Freshwater > Lake | place: USA: Georgia | collected... | reverse complement strand
TCGGCTGGCTCGGCTGGCTCGGCTGGCTCTGCTGGCTCTGCTGGCTCTGCTGGCTCTGCTGGTTTGACTGGCTCTGCTGGCTCGGCTGGCTTTGCAATATTCAACTGCCGCTTTCGAAGTTGCTCCTTGCGCTTTGCGCTTTGCGACACATCAACTTTTTTTTGAAAATACGTTGAGATATCTGGGCTGATTGATACGTTTTTGGCTGGCGCGCTGGCGGCGGTGATCGGTACACCGCAAGCAAGAGCAGCAGCCGGAACAGCCGGAATTTCAGAAGAGGCTGCATGACTTTCTGTCACATCAATCTTGCGGCGTTTTGGGGGTTGCGCCGCTTCAATCAGCTCGATAGAAGCAATTTCAAAATTCTGTCCCCATTTTCCCCGCAAATAGCCAGCTTCTTGACCCATCCAAATGCCCTTATCGTTCAGCTCTATTTGGAGCTTGCTTTCCACAGGAAGCGCAGAAAGCAGCTTGCTATTCTTAGAAAGCAGCGTGCTTTCCGCAGGACGACCCTTCTTGTCATGAAACCCGCGAAACTTTGTCTTTTCAGTCACCCTGGCCCAGCAACTTTCGCCAATGACACACGACTGATACGTGTGTTCTGCAGGTGCTATCTCAGCTATCTTTTCAACGCCATGAAGACGGGAATGTTTGTCGAATGCGCAAATGACCTCAAAGCTTTTTTTCTTTGGAATAAATCGTATTTTCTTGACGACTTTGCCGTTGTCAAAGGCAACAAACGTGCAGGTCATTGAGAAGAACATTTCGTACTTTTCTGGACCAAATAACCGTTTAAACCCAGTGCCAGTGCCTGGTGTTATGCTCTCGAATCTGGCGCTGGAAAAGTCCAATGCCATCTTGGTGGATGCGAAGAAATGATAAAAATTAAAAATAGTTAGCCCAAAAAAACCCCCAATTTTGTTTTATTTTTAAAAATGTACGCCAGGCGCCTACGTGTGCGCGGCGCCGACACAGGCCTTATGGGCTGGGTAGGCTACGACGATTCCAACGAGCTGTACCTGATTATCGAGGGTATCCACAACGAAGATGTCTACATTGTCTTTCGCCTGCACGCCGTTGCACCATCTTCTGGCGCGCTCGAGCTAGAAACCGTTCTTTGCCCGCCGTCAAAGCGTCAGCTCAAGGTAAATGTGGATTGCTACCTGACCGACGCCGTGTGCAACGCATTGAATAACCGGTCCGAAGCTCGCAGCCTGGTGATTGCGCCCGGCGGCACACCATGCAAAGCTGCCGTTCATTTCTTTCACAACCAAATCTCACCGGACATGGCCATCACAGAAAAACCAACTTTGTTTACCACACCGCGCCGCTGGGCCTGGGTTGTTTAGGATACGCCCTGCGGATAGGATGGTTTTGTGTGGTTTCGTGATTGACCGAGAATAACTGAGAATGATTTAGAATGATTTAGAATAATTTAGAATGATCGACAATGAAGATTACATACAACATCGCAAAATAGAACACTGCAAAGTTGACAGCAAATGAAAAAGTAAAACTTTTTAAGTAATATAATTTTACTTAATTACAAATTCTTCGTCAACAATTTTTTGGTCAAAAATTTTACATCGGTTACCGCGAAAAGTGACGAGGTGGTTTCGGTTGAAAAAAAAATAGTTTTGGTGTGATTAACCCTAGGGTCAAAAAACTTTCTCAAAAAAAACTTTCGTCGAAACAGAATTTCTTCCATCAAAAAGTAAAAGAGTGGTTTCGTTTGCTAGTCATATAAAATGTCGTCTCGAGCGCAGGAGATGGAGATGGTTCGCTGCTGTGCTGTGTGCGGGCTACCTGGCGACACCGATGGGGAAATTCTGATGGTTCAACACCAGATTTCAGTGATGGATCGTCTCACTGACACTGTGACGATGCCAGTTCCGCGCTTGAGTCTCTGCCGGCCGTGTGGATACCGTCTTTACGACGAAATCCCGTGCTGCCACTGTCGGGCAACTCTACAAGGGCGAAGGAGCCTAACTGTCAGCCGCCAGGGGTGGTATCACACAGACTGCGTCCCACAAGCAGCGGCATTCTGGAAGAACCACCAACCGGAAAATGTGTTTGCGCCCTATCGGGGGAACGAACCTCCGCCAACCGCTTGCTGCTGCTACTGCGGGCATGCATCATTGGAGAACGCGCATATTCTGATCGATTCTTCAGGACAATTCATTCACGCAGCATGCCAGCGATATTTTGCAACACATAAGAATTTTTGTTCAGTCGTGACGTCATTTTGCTTCCAATAACACCATGAACATTCATCATGTGGTCATGACGGCGTACATTGAGCGCCTGTGGCAGCGCGCCAAAATCTCGCGCGACACTGCCGCACTGCGTGATCGCCCCCCACCACAACCGCGCAACGAATGGCCTGCTATGCATGGTGCACACTTTGATTGCGCTTGGCTTTTCTTTCTTGGCTGATTGGTGAGTTCTTTTTTTGTTGCTTTTGCTTTTTTGTTGCTTTTGCTTATTAGTGTTCTTTGTGTGCGTTAATTTCAAAAAATTTAATTCCAGGAAGTCATCAACCAATAAGAATGAAAACATAACGTCACGTGTCGTGGGCAAATTACAACGCGACGCCTGGGCGAAACGTCATCGTAACCAAAAACTTTCGATCGCCTTTTTTCGCCGCATTGATGTCCCACACTTGGATTGATTGGCTGCATTTTCTCGTGACCAGAAACTCCACCACGCCTTCAATCACCTCCTTGGCAAAATCACGCTCAGGGATATTGTCAACGTAAACAAAAAACTGCGCCTTGAGCTGCCCATTCTTCTGCCGTGAGTAGTAGGTGAAGTCGGTCTCCTGCCTGACGCCAACATCTCCAAGCCCGAGGGCATCGCCCAACATGTTTTTCACTTCCTGCTCGTTGCTGATGGCTAGCTGTGATCCGAACTCAGCATCAGCTTTTCGGATCTCAGTTAAAAATGCTACTTTAGGATTGATAGGCACGTCGACATATTCTGCCTTGTGCGACATGCTGCCGAAAGTGATCTGTGGGAAAGTGAAGTAAGCAATAAGTCAAGTCAGTCTGACGTCAGTATGACGTAATTTCATACTGTTCATATGACGTAATATAATCATACGTTAGAAATGACGTCAGAAATAGGCAAGTTTTTGTGCACATTTTATTTATTTCATTTAAAAAATATTTCATTTAAAAATTTATGTTAAGTTAGTCATGTTACAGTTAGGTTGCAGTTAGTTAGTTATATTTTACAGTTTTTTAGTAAGTGAACATGTGTGTGAAGAGAACAGTAAGAAGTAAAAAAAAATCATTATTTTATTTATACGGATTACAATCACACACAAAGCCATATTCTTTCTTCATCTCCACATCCATCACTGCCTTTTTCTCTTCGGGTGTCCCGCCATCAACATCAAACGCCGCGTAGAGGATGGTCAACTCCTCGCCGGCCTTCACGTCGCGCAGCGTGCGATACTCGGTCTGGCCTGTACTTGTGTCCAGAAGAGTCGGCGCGCACGTTGGAAAACAACTGTGGTTGAACATGGCAGCAAAGCAAAACAAGCCTTTCTGTCCGTTGCCGCAAAAAATGTTGTTTGTGCACATCACATCGTAAACGCTCTGAATGTCGGACAGCGCGCCTTGCTCGCGGACGACAGCCATCGATTTTTCATCTTCAGCGTTCCACTGAGTCAGTCCTGCTCCACTGCGCGCGTAGCGTTTGAGAAGCATGGTTTCTGGCATGTGAGGCTTGGCGCATTGAGCCTGCAGCGCAAACCCCAAAGTCAACTCCCACGGCGTCCCGCCGACCAGCCACGGCTTTTCGGTCAACACAACCGTGTTTGCTGGAAGATCGCGGCTTGCCACAAGCCCGCGACCTTTGCCTGGCAACTCCTGCACAGTGAACAGGGTGTTGGCCATGGATTGAAAATGACTGAAAATAAAACAAAGCGACAGGACCTAATGTCAGCAAAAATAGGGTGCACCCTGTCCGGACAAATCCGTCCGGGCAAATCTGTCTGGTCTGGAAAAATCTAACAAAAATTATCCGGGCAAACAGTGCTTTCCGGGCAAAACAATCTAAATTTATTTATCCGATCGAAACAAATAAATGTATTGAGAATTTACGTACAATCACTTATTATCATCACACTTCTTTCTTTATTTCTTTCTTTATTATTTCTTTCTTTCTTTTTATTATGTTGCATATCTTAGTACACCGCTGAAATTAATCGCCGCAAGAACATTTCCTGAAGTATCCGCAAGTTCCACTACAGATCCGTGTTCTCTGAGGTGCATGTTGTTTGGCAAAGTAAACTTGAAAAATCGAGTGCCAGAAAACGGGTCAACCGAGATTTGCTGAGTTTGAATGTGCGGACATGCAGCAATCAGCAAGGCTAGATCCGCTGAAGTTGCAATGTGGCGGTTCATCATGTCTGTCATACGAAGCGTGGCGTTCTCGATCAGCAAGTAGTTCCACGCTTCTGCAAACACCATCAAGTTGTCCAAACTTGATCTTGGTGCGGATGCTGCCACGAGCGCTCGGTCAGTCATTTTGATGTTGAAACAAATGAGAAATAAATGAAAACAAAAGCAGACGAAAAATATGTCATGTGTCGGGCAGCCCCAGCGTCCAGATGCCAACACGCCGAAGGGCAAGTTCTTCGGGTGTAATCTCGTTCATAATGTCGATAGAATCGCGGATCCTCTGGTTGTGGTCTTCGATGATGACGCGTGTCTTGCCGTCGAACCCCTGGGCCGCTCTTGGTTCGAAATAAGGAGTGTGGCTCAAGAAATATCGGTCGCCTTGGCGCCAGACGTGCCGGATGGACGAGAAGTTCGAAGGACCGAAAGCAAAGCAAACGTGTTCAAACATGTAATTTGGTTTATATCAATCTATAATATTTTCAATCATCATCTCCCACACTAACCGCTGCCATCATCAATCATCAATATGATCGTCATCATCGTCATCATCGTCATCATCGTCATCACCACCGCCACCATCATTGATACGATCATCATGATGTACTGCAGGCGGCGCGGCGCGCTGTCCACACACGTGCGCCATCCGTCGACCGTTGGCCGTTCGTGGCGGGTACGCGCTGCCGCATCGATAGCAGAACTCCTGCCCGCATCGGCATGTCATGTGGTCGCAGCCTGAGCTGCGTTCAACATCTTCGCCGCACCCGGGACACGGCTTGACGCGGGCCTGGTGACGGTACTGATAGTATGCCGCCTCGTCCGGATTGTTCCCGTGCTCAACAAGGAATCGGCTGTACTCTTCGCAGCTTCCCGCGTGCTCGGCCAAGCGGCATTCGGCACAGAACCGGTGCCGGCAGCCCAGACACTGCGCCACGTTCTGGGCCGGCGTCCGCATGGCCCACGCGTTGCACGGATACTGGGGAGTATTGTCGGCCGCGCGGAGCAAGTTAGGGCACCGCACATAGTCTGGATTGCTTCGCATGATTTCCTCAAACTTAAGCTCCTCCACCCGCGCAAGGACATCCGTGCTGTCCTGGTCGTCGCCTAGGCGTAATATCTCGCGAATTTGATGCAAATCTATGGTTCCGGCGCAATGGCCTCCTGCGTCAAGCTGGATTGGACACGTGATGGTTGCAGACCCGCCACGCACAATAGTCTTTATGTGCATGGAAATGCACTCGCGGCAAAATCGGTGGTTACACTCGTCCAGGATGTAAATGTCATTGAGGGTCGCGTCGGTCAGACAGATTGCGCACGGGTATGTTCGCCGCTCCGCTTCGCGCTGGCGCTCTTCAGCAAACTCGCGTGCCATCTGCTGCGCCAAAGCCTCGTCGTTTGCTCGCCGGATCTCTGCTCGGCGCTCATCGACGATAGCCATAATGTCTGGCAGATATTCCTGAATAAGCAGTAAATCATGGCGCAGATGTGTTATTTCTTCCTGAAGATTATCGAACCGAGCGTAGAGTTCAAAAATACTCATGGTGTGGAACTGGAGCACGCGCACAGACGATCACAAGTTTTTTTTCTCAAATTATCATGCAAAAACCCCGCCCATCAAGCAGAAACAGGGTTTTTTCCATATATCGCGTGCCGGTCCGACAGCATGACTGACACCTTGCCAGACATTGATTTTGGCATGTTTTGCGGCACTGTGAACGAGTATAGCACGGGCAAGAACAACCTGGGCACGGAAACATATGAATTGAACCCGGACAAAATTGACTTTGGCGCAATTGATAGTCTTGGCACGCAACCGTTTGATCTTCACCGATATTTGGAGGTAACGTCCATCTATGGATTTCCGGTGGTGGGGTTCTGCGGGCAGTGCCAGACACGGGTGAAGACCATTGCACAGCGCCATCCGCGCGTTTCGGCTGTCATCGACATGGCGGACTGTGACGCATGTCTGAACAAGCTTGCGCCCAATCGCGACGCGTCCACATCCGTCGGCATGCGCCGTTCATGGCTTCAGAATCGGCTTGGAACGATGAAATCTGAAAAACCATCGCTGGACAAGGTTGTGGTGGTTATTAACATCGAGACTGACGCAGAGGTCAATGATCTTGCCTGGGAGGCCGATGCACAGGTGTTTGCGGTGGATCGCGAACCGCCGGGGATGTGTCGCGCAATGCACTGCTTCCCCAGCTCAAACCACGCGTTTTTCGAGTGTATTGATGGTGTCATTGCCGACAAGGCATCGTCATTTCCGCTTTTATAAAATAAATTTATTGAGTTGTACTAGAACGGGAGCTCTTGCTTGAACTGACCAACTGCACCTGCATTTATGTATATTTATTGAGTTGTCCCAGGATGGGAGCTCTCGCTTGGAATGGTGAACAAGGCGTCATCATCTCTGGTTTTATAAAATAAATTTATTGAGTTGTCCTACAATGTGAGCTCTCGCTTGGCTACACCTGCATTTTGTATATTTATTGAGTTGACATGGAATGGGAGCTCTCGCTTGGAATGGTGGACAAGGCGTCGTCATCTCTGGTTTTATAAAATACATGTATTGAGTTGTCCTACAATGTGAGCTCTCGCTTGGAATGGTGAGCAAGGCGTCGTCATCTCTGGTTTTATAAAATAAATTTATTGAGTTGTCCTATACATACAAGCAGAATGGGAGCTATTTTGACTCGCTTGGACTGGAAAACCGCACCTGTGTTTCTGGATGCGCTTGCTACCTACCATCGAGATGTGGCGGGATCGCCTTTTTTAAAACAAGAACTAGCACGTAATGCGGAAATTCGTAAAAAAGTGTGGGCTGTGGGAGCTGGTGGCACTGCTGAAAGCGTTGATGAAAGGGATCGTCAGGAGAATACTGAAAATGCCGCCAGTCGTGCGGGCGAATCTTGGGATCCTCGAAATGCCGCCAGTCGTTCAGGCGAATCTTGGGATCCTCAAAATACCGCCAGTCTTGCAAGCGAATCTCGAGATCCTCAAAATGCTGCCAGTGCAAGCGAATCTCGGGATCCTCGAAATGCCGCCAGTCTTGCAAGCGAATCTCGCGTCAGACCTTTTGGCAGCACCAGCAATGATGCAATACTCATCGTGCTGATAGTTTTGATGTTGTTGGGGCTCGTCATAGCGCTCACTCGGTGGTGATGCAGTGATCAAAAATCAGTATTGAACCTGGCCAAACGATATGTAGGTGCCGAATTTAGGCTCGAGATCTCCCGGCAGATGCAAAAGCTTTTTCAACTCTTCAAACCTGCCGCGAAGGTGCTGTTCAAAGTGGGCACTGTCGCGCAGCATCTCGTCCGCAGTGATGCTTCCGCCGTCATCCCAGATGCCGCCGCCAACGTGTGTCACACCAAGCGCGATGTAGTACTCGTTGCCGCTGTCTGTGCCGTATCGAATGCAGTACGGCTCGTCGGGAGGCGAGTAAAGCTTATATACCGATGGCAACTCAACATCTTCGGTTCCTTCCGGCGCGCGCAGCGTGACATATTCACCGTCTTCGTCGGCGATTACGCGAATGTCTGTTGAATTAAGTGCAACAGAAAGCACAACTTTTGCGCATATGTGACCGTATCCCATTTCTTGCAGGTATGACGGTTCGTAATTTATTACTACCGCGCAGATCAATCTGATAATCACGTTTATTTTTTTGCTTGTTATATATCATTTCACAGTTACTGCGTGGTCGTTCACAACCCAGTGTTGCGTTGGGTTCCAATCCACGCTTGCGTCATGCGTAATGACCAGGACGGTTCGCCCGTCAAAAAGCGCATCGACAGCTTGCTTCACAATCTCCTTAGTGGCATCGTCGAGTGCGGCAGTCGGCTCGTCCAGGACAACAACGGGAGTTTTGCGCAGAAAAGCACGGACGAGATACACGATGGTCCGCTGGCCGCCAGACAGACCAGACCCACCCTTCCCGACCACGGTGTCAAGCGACGGAAAGTCCGGGATTGCAAGGGCATCCAGCACTTTCTCCACGTCCGCTCGCCCCAACGCGTCACCCAGACCGTACAGGATGTTTTCCAGCAGAGTCCTGTTGAACAGACGCGGAGCCTGCGGGATGTACGTCACGGCCCGGCCAATCTCGACGGCGGACATGTCGCGCACCTCGAACCCTCCGACCCGCAGCGACCCCGCGTACGGATGGAGGCCGGCAAGAAGGCGGGTCAGCGTTGACTTGCCGCTTCCGATGCGGCCGGTAATGAGCACCCGGTCGCCGGAATTCACCGCCAGCGACACCCGATCGAGCGTTGGTGTCGCGCAGCCGGCGTGCGTCACGCTCACGCTGTCGTAGACGATACGACCGTCGGCGGCCAGGTCGCGCAGCCGGCGGCGGTCGGGCGCCGACACCACGCACCTTGACACGTCCGCCAGAAACCGCTCCATCTTGTTGATGTCGGCCGAGTAGAACAGCATGTTGATATGCGTGATGATGGCGTCGTACAGAACACTGTCCAGGGTGAAGGTCATAAAGAGCACCGGGGCCACATCCAGCAGCTCGGCCCGGTTGCGCAGCCAGACCGAGACCATAATCATCACCGCAAGAAATCCGTACTTGAGGAACGTGCTGATGGCACGGAACGCGGTCTTTTGCAGGTACACCCGGGTCCACAGCTGCCGCACGCGTTCGTTCGTGGTCTTCAGCCGCTCGGTCTCCATGTCGACCGTGTCCGACACGTACAGCGCGAGAAGATTTGTCATAAAGTCGTCCACTTCCTCGTGCAGGTGATCCAGGTTCTGCGATGCTGCGCGAAACGTGCGGATCAGCACCAGAGTCATTGCAACGTACAGCAGCACAACCATGCCGACGAACCCGAGGAAAACAAAGCCAAGCACTCGGTGTGTTTTGAAGAAAAAGACGGCTGCCACGATCAGGACCATCACGACCGGCAGCAGGTTGCTCACAAGATATTTAAACTCTGACATGACCGATTCGGGCAGCCGGTACAGCTTCACGTTGATGTCTCCCGCGTCCAGCTCACGGTAGTTGCGCCGGTACGAGTGCAGGATTGCCTCGATGGCACTTGACCGCATGTGGTTTCCAAAGCGCGGGCCGAAATGCGAGTCAAACACGCCATGACCCACCTGCAGCAGTAGTGAAGCGACCCACATGCTTGCGATGAGAATAATGAGCCGCTTGATCGCGGGCCACTGCATTTTTTCAGCCGGCTCATTTATCTTTGTTGTTAGCTTGCCCATAAAGTATGGGACCGCTACCACGCGCATGGGATAGAAGAGCGCCAGCGCAAGGTACATGGCAATAATCCACGGCCGCTCCTTAAAATATCGCGCCACAAGTCCGCGCAGGGTGCCCTCACTTGCCATTTACGTGTCATCTCGATGCATATTTATTTCACAGTGCGGTAGTTTGAACTATTGTTTCTTTTTGAATGTAAACTACTCTCACTTCATCATGCCAGCGTTGGCGCCATCCTCGTCGGCATCATCATCAACTTCATCATCATCAGCTTCATCATCATCAGCTTCATCATCATCATCAGCTTCATCATCATCATCAGCTTCATCATCATCATCATCAGCTTCATCATCCTCGTCTGCATCATCAACTTCATCATCATCAGCTTCATCATCATCAGCATCATCGGCTTCATCATCATCAGCATAATCGGCTTCATCGGCTTCATCGGCTTCATCGGCTTCATCATCATCATCAGCTTCATCATCATCATCAGCTTCATCATCATCATCATCAGCTTCATCAGCTTCATCATCATCATCATCATCATCATCATCATCATCATCATCATCATCATCATCACCATCAAATTCATCATCATCATCATCATCATCATCATCACCATCAGCTTCATCATCATCAGCTTCATCGGCTTCATCGGTTTCGTCGTCCTCTTCATCATCATCATCCTCCTCCTCGTGAAACCGGCTTGTGGGCGGCAGTCCAATTCGTTTTAGAATGATCGCGACGCTTGCTCCGTATAAAATCACAGTCATTGCCGCCTGTATGTCGAGCGACACGCATTGAGCGGCAAGCGAGGCTGCCACCGACCCCACATGGCCAAACAACGCAGTGAAAAACACAAATTTAAATGGGTGTGTAATAGCGTATTCTCGCGAGCAGGACGCGGCCCAGAACACTACTCCGTTGAGAAATCCGGCCGTGTGAGCGATAAACATGAGTTGCGATGCGACGTGAAAATGCGAGTCGGGTTTTCTTGTGTTGTAAAGAAATTAGGTATACAAACTAATTTATTATGTCAACGTCATCAGGCCGGTGACGCTGTCTGCGATCTTTGCGCGGAGTGGAAGGATACCGAGACAATGTTTGCTGGTATGGCTCGGGTGTCAGCATTGCACCATATGCACAAAGTGCATCACCACATTCTTTTGCAGCATCAACCCACCGGATGTCCTCTGCCGTGTTGGTTTCCTCAGTTGTGTTAGTTTCTCTGGTTTCCTCGGTTATGTTAGGTTCTTCGGGTGTGCTGCTGGTTTCCTCGGTCATGCCAGGTTCCTCAGTCATGCCGAATCTGCAAGTTTCCTCGGGCATGCCAAATCTGCCGGTTCCCTCCATCATGCTATCCATCACGCTGGCTCCCTGCACAAATTCGTACATGGCGCCAATTCCCTCTGACATGCCATCTATCAATTCCAATTTGTGACTCATGCTGCAGGCGGTGCACTCTGCGCTCATGTCTCGTTTCAGTTCCTGGCCGTGGGGAAAAAGATCAAGCGTTGCACAAAATGGCTGTATTATGCTTGCAGTGGCATCTCGCATCGGATCGTGCTGGCACGTGGCGCAATACGTAAACACTCCACACAAAATCATTCGACTTTCTGGCTGAAATTGGCCACACGCGCGACATGCGAGACCACGCACAAAGCGTTTGGCCATCGATGACTACGACATCAGATTATGAAAAAAAACACGTCATTTTCAATCAATTTTTTATAGTATAACTTTGTTTGGTTGGTGGGCGACAAATTTTTATTGGCAAATAACCGCCAGAGACCAGACATGAAACAACCAACAGTAATCAACAAACAGTACCAACAGCCATCAAACAGTAAACAACATCAAACAACATCAAACAACCAACAGAACATAACAGCCATCAAACAATGATCAAACAACCATGAAACATCTACCATCACACCAGTGATCAAGGCTGATGCGCAGAAACCGCTGTTCGGAAAATATGCAGGATGCACTCAATCAGCTCATACGTATCCTGAGAAATGCGTTCAAGATCCGACGCTGCTGGAAATGTCCAGGGCGTTGCGTTGACGCACATCACGTGGTCGCGCGAATTCAGCCGGTACGTCTCGCGCAGGTATGTTTGGCGCGCAACCAAAAGATCAGAGACAACATTGTCATCCCAGACAAGGTTCGTGGCTGTCACTGCAGCCTCCTGCATGCGACGCAGATACTCGCCGCGTAAATACTCATCCACATGCGTCTGAACCAAAATGAAAGGAATGCCGCGAGCATGAAGAGCTTCGATGATGACGTTTGTTGCCTCAGAGTCTCCGTTGGACACGGTCACAACCACGCAAGACATGAACGCAAGACCACTGCGATCGATGTAATCGCAAGAAGACATGCCGCGCACACCGCTGCCGCAGACATCCCACAAAACCATGTTCTTCCCAACTGGCCATGCTGTCGGCTCGCGCCAATCATTCTCCGGCGCCGGGCGATCACGAGCAGGACCATCCATATATGCGCGGCACGCGTCCAGCACAATCTGTGTTATTGCACTTCCGACGGTTGCGTTCCACGCGCCTTTTTCCCCCAGCAGGTCAACCACTTCCGGCTTCTCGCGGATTTTGTTGGTTGTCGCGCGTATCAGATTGCACAGGGTTGTTTTGCCCGTGCCCTGTACGCCCAGTACGCCAACATGATAGCGCGATGCAAAAGACATCCCTTGCGGCATGCGCTCCAGCAACGGGTTTATGACAACGTCTTCCGTGTCCATCGTCAAACACATCCATCCATCAGTACCATCATCGTCGTCGTCGTAGTTGTCGTCATCATCATCATCATGATCATCGCATACATACTGTACCAGGCTCGCCAACTCGGCAGACCGTTCCTGCGTGGCCACATTCACGATTGCTGCAGCACCGACCGGCTCGCCGGCCATCTCGTCAACTGGCTCGACCGGCTCGCCGGCCATCTCGCCAACTAGCTCAACCAGCTCACTGACTGGCACATCCTCCTCGCCGACTGGAACCTCGACCGGCTCACTGACTGGCGCATCCTCCTCGCTGACTGGCACCTCGACCGGCTCGCCGACTGGCACATCCTCCTCGCCGACCGGCACATCCTCCTCGCCGATTGAAACCTCGACCGGCTCATTGACTGGCGCATCCTCCTCGCCGACTGGCACCTCGACGACTGGCACCTCGACCGGCTCGCCGACTGGCACATCCTCCTCACCGACTGGAACCTCGACAACTGGCACCCCCTCTTCGCCGACTGGCGCTTCCTCGATCGGCTTGTCGTTGACCGGCGGTGCCTCCGACTCGCCTTCAGCGAGTTCGGCCGGCTCCTTGCTGAACAGCTCTTCCTCCATCTGAACCATGGCCTCGTCCGACAAAAACTGCTCCAGCGCTTTTTGCTCATCATATGCCTGCTTGGCAATGCGTTCTTCGTCAGTTCGCTCGGCCGTTAGCGCTGCTTCTTTCGCTGCACGCTCGTTCTCGGCCCTTTGCGCTGCTTCTTTCGCTGCACGCTCGTTCTCGGCCCTTTGCGCTGCTTCTTTGGCCACGCGCTCGTTCTCGGCCCTTTGCGCTGCTTCTTTGGCCACGCGCTCGTTCTCGGCCCTTTTCCCTG
>Ga0214917_10005669_pt1 | contig 13250 bp, 6 predicted proteins | sample LL_1208_BB_MetaG_FD_177983 | JGI IMG/M metagenome (GOLD analysis project Ga0214917, IMG submission 177983) | Freshwater microbial communities from Lake Lanier, Atlanta, Georgia, United States - LL_1208_BB | ecosystem: Environmental > Aquatic > Freshwater > Lake | place: USA: Georgia | collected... | reverse complement strand
CGAGACCCAGGCCCGGATCACGTTCAAGCCGGAGTGGTTCGACATCGCGAGCGACGAGACGCCCGAAGGCGTGAAGCCCGACGTCAATCGAGACCGCTACACGATCTGATCCGGCTTTTTCCCCAGGAAAAGACTGGCTCGGGCGGCTTTCAGACTGGACAGGTTTCGCGAGCCGTGCATACTTGTGTGGAGAGCCGCAAGGCTTCCCGCCCGATCCGCTGACGATTCTGGACGTTGGCGACAATTCCATCGGTCGTGCCGCTGGCGGCGGCACGCCTGCAGAGGAGTTCGTCGATGCAACAGCGAGTGAGGCCTTCATCTCGTTCCGGCTTTTCGTGGTCGATGCTGGTGGCCGCGGCCGGGAGTTGGCTGCTTTCCATCGTCACGACCGGCGCGCTCGTCGCGATCGGCTGGTTCGGCCACGCGACGCACTGGACGTTCGGACTCGGCGGGCACGCTTCGGGGCATCACGCAGCCCACCCTGCGCCCGACACCGCGGATGACACGCTCGTCACCGACGCGGCGGCCCGGGCGCCGAACGGCGATGCCGTGCGGTTCAAGTCGCAGGAGGCGCTCGAACGCACCGGCATCGAGGTCGCTCCCGTGGAAACGCGGCCGATGGTGAGCGAATTGATCGTCAACGGCGTGGTGGCCTACGACGAGCGCCGCATCGCCCAGCTCTCCACCCGCGTGCCGGGGAGCATCTGGCGGGTCGAGAAGCACCTCGGTGACCATGTGCGGCAGGGCGACGTGCTGCTCGTGATCGACAGCCAGGACGTGGGCCGTCTGAAGGCCGATTTTCTCAACGCGCTCGTCGTCTTCGAGTCGCGCCGCGAGCAGCTCGCCATTTTCGAGGAGGTGAAAGGGGCGGTGATGGGGCGGCAGCTCCGCGAGGCGAAAGCCGCCCTCCGCGAGGCCCGCAACCAGCTCGTGAACGCGGAGCAGGCACTCGTGAATCTCGGCTTCGACATCTCGATCGGGCAATTCGAGCCGCTCGACGACGACGCCCGGGCGGCGCGGATCCGCGTGCTCGGCCTGTCGCCGGCGTACGTGGCCGGGCTGTCGGTCGAACGATTGTCGTCGAACTTGCTTCCGCTCTACGCCCCGTTCGACGGTGTCGTCGTGGGGCGGGAGGCCGTCGTGGGCGAGGTGATCGAGGCGGCCAAGCCGATCTTCGAGGTGGCCGACGTGTCGACGATGCTGCTCGTGCTCAACGTCAGCAAGGAAGACGCCGACAAGGTCGCGATCGGTCAGCGGGTACGGTTCCAACCCGACGGTTCGAACGAGGAGTTCGCGAGCACGGTCACCTGGATCAGCACCGAGGTCAACGAGGAAACACGCACGCTGCAGGTCAGGGCCGAGGTGGGCAACGACGCCGGCAGCGCCGTGGCGGCGGCGGGCGGCCTGCGGGCCAACACGTTCGGCAGCGGCCGGATCGAGATCGAGCGGCGCGGCACCGCGGTGGTCGTGCCGAAGCAAAGCGTGCAGTGGGACGGCAGCCGGTGGGTCGTGTTCGTGCCGGCGGGCGAAGCCACGTTCGTGGCACGCCCGGTGCAGCCGGGCGTGCAGGAGGGCGACTTCGTGGAGATCGTCGACGCCGTCGGCGACGGCGCTCCGCTCACGCACGTGGTCGCGGCGGGCAGCCACGTGCTCAAGAGTCAGATCCTGCTCGAGCGGATGGAGCGCGGGGAGCTGTGACCAGCCCTGCGTGGAGGAGTGGGACAGGCTTCAGCCAGTCACTGCCTCAACTCGCCACATCCGGCTCGGAGGGCGGCAAAAGTCTCGTCGCGTGGGCCGCGGCGGCCCAATGCTCCTCGAGCGTTCGCCGACCCTCCTCGCCTCCCTGGAACCAAAGAGCGTGAGCTTCGATGCTTGAAAACATCATCGCCTGGTCGCTGTCGCATCGGATCGCGGTCCTCGCCGGGGCGGCGATCACGTGCCTCGTGGGCTGGGTGGCCGTCAACAGCCTCGTGATCGACGCCTTTCCCGACACGACGCCCGTGCAGGTGCAGGTCAACACGGTCGCTCCCGGCATGGTGGCCGAGGAGATCGAGCGGCAGATCACGTTTCCGATCGAGCTCGCGATGGGAGGCATGCCGGGGCTCGAGGGGATCAGGAGCGCGAGCATGTTCGGGCTCTCGGTCGTGATCGTCACGTTCCGCGACGGCACCGACATCTACTTCGCGCGGCAGTTGATCAACGAGCGGCTCGGCACGGTGGGCGTGCCGCCGGGCGTGGAGCGGCCGGAGATGGGGCCGGTATCGACCGGCCTCGGCGAAGTGTTCCACTACCTGCTCGTGCCGCGCGGGATGAGCCTCACCGACGTGAAGACGCTGCAGGAGTGGACGCTCAAGCCGGCCCTGCGGAGCGTGCCCGGCGTCGCCGAGGTGAACGCCTGGGGCGGCCTCAACAAGCAGTATCAGATCCGGGTCGACCCCGCCCTGCTCCGCAAATACGACCTCTCGTTCGACCAGGTCGTGGAGGCCGTCCCACGGAACAACTTCAACGTGGGCGGCGGCTCGATCGACCGCTCAGGCGATGCCGTGCTCGTCTACGGCGTGGGGCGGACGGTCGACGTCGAGCAGATTCAGCGGATCGTGGTCGCGTCGAGTAACGGCGTGCCGATCCGGATCCGCGACGTGGGTGAGGTGGTGATCGGCCACGAGATCCGCAAGGGGGCCGTCACCTACGGTGGCGAGGGAGAGGTGGTGCTGGGCCTCGGCTTCATGCTCATGGGCGAGAACAGCTACGCCGTCACGACCCGGCTCCGCGACCGTTTCGAGAAGCTGCTCGACACGCTGCCGGAAGGGGTCGAGGCGAAGGTCGTCTACGACCGCACGAAGCTCATCGACCGCGTGATCGCCACGGTGCGGCAAAACCTCCTCGAGGGCGCCTTCCTCGTGGTGGTCATCCTTTACATCATGCTCGGCAACCTTCGCGCCGGCCTCGTGGCGGCGACGGCGATCCCGCTCTCCATGATGTGCGGGTTCATCGGCATGTGGCAGGCGGGCATCGCGGCGAGCCTGCTCTCGCTCGGTGCGATCGACTTCGGCATCGTCGTCGATTCCTCCGTCGTGGTGATCGAGAGCATCCTCGAAAAGATCGGCCACCACCCCGGGGCCACGGGGGCCGCCCGGCTCAAGCTCGTGCAGGAGGCGACCAACGCCGTGAAGAAGCCGGCCTGCTTCGGCCAGCTGATTATCATGATCGTCTACATCCCGATCCTCACGCTCGAGGGCGTGGAGGGGAAGATGTTTCGCCCGATGGCGCTCACGGTGGTCTTCATCCTGATCGGCTCGCTTGTGCTCTCGCTGACCGTGGTGCCGGTGCTCTCGAGCATTTTCCTGCCGCGCCGGATGGACTCCCACGACGTCCTGCTCGTGCGCGTCCTGCGGGCGATCTACCGGCCGCTCCTCCGCGGCTGCCTCGCCGCCCGCGGCACGCTCGCCCTGGGGGCCGTCGTGATCCTGGGGATCACGCTGCTGCGGGCCGCATCGCTGGGCACGGAGTTCGTGCCGAAACTTTCAGAGGGCGACATCGTGCTCGGCATCATCCGGGCTCCCGGCACGAGCCTCGAGGAGTCGTGCCGGATGAACATGCGGATCGAGAAGGCGCTGCTCGAGGAGTTTCCCGCCGAGGTCGCGCACGTCTGGAGCCGCACGGGCACGCCGGAGGTGGCGACCGACGCCGGCGCCATCGAGGCCACCGACATGTTCATCGCGCTCAAGCCCCGTGAGGAGTGGAAGCGGGCCCGCACGCAGGCGGCACTGGTCGAGGTGATGAGCAAGGTCGTCGACGGGATCCCCGGGCAGATCATCTGGTTCACGCAGCCGATCGAGCAGCGGATCAACGAGATGGTGTCGGGCGTGCGGGCCGACATCGCCGTGAAGGTGTTCGGCACGGAACTCGATTCGCTCGTCACGAAGGCCAACGAGGTGGCGGCCGTCCTGCGGAACGTGCCCGGCGGGGCCGACGTGGCCGTCGAGCAGGTGGCCGGCCAGCCCATCCTGAAAGTGGCCGTGAAACAGGACGAGATCGCCCGCTACGGCATTTCGGCGCAGGCCGTGCTCGACATCGTGGAGAGCGTCGGTGGCAAGGCCGTCGGCCAGATCGTGGAGGGGCAACTGCGGTTTCCGATCGTGGTGCGGCTCCCGGACGGCCTGCGGAGCGGGCCGGCGGCGCTCGCCGACATCCCCGTGCGCGGCCCGGCCGGCGAGAGCGTGCCGCTCGAGCGCATCGCCACGATCGAGACGATCCTGGGGCCGAAGTTCGTGACCCGCGAGTGGAGCGAGCGGCGGGTCGTCGTGCAGTGCAACGTGCGCGGTCGCGACGTGGGCGGCTTCGTCGCCGAGGCCCAGGGGGCGATCGCCGGGAAGGTCGATCTCCCCGCCGGAAAATTCCGGCTCGAATGGGGCGGGCAGTTCGAGAACATGCAGCGGGCCCAGAAGCGGCTCATGATCGTGGTTCCGCTCGCCCTCCTGCTGATCATCGCCCTCCTCTACCTCACCTACCGCAACATCGCCGACACGCTGCTCCTCTTCGTGAGCGTGCCCTTCGCCTGCGTGGGGGGCATCTGGGCGCTCGCCTTCCGCGGGATGCCGCTCTCGATCTCGGCGGCGGTGGGCTTCATCACGCTCTCCGGCGTGTCGGTGCTCGCCGGCATGGTGGTGGCGAGCGCCCTGCGTGAGCGGCTCGCCCGCGGCACGGCCCGCGACGTCGCCATCGAGGAGACGGCCTCGGCCTCGCTGCGCACGATCATCATGACGGCGCTCGTCGCCAGCCTCGGCTTCATCCCGATGGCGATCTCGGAGGGCACGGGCGCCGAGGTGCAGCGGCCTCTCGCCACGGTGGTGATCGGCGGCGTGATCACGAGCACGCTGTTCACGCTCTTCATCCTCCCGGCCCTCTACCGCCTGATCCTCCGCGTGCCCCCCGCCCTCGTCCTTCCCGGCGACCGGTAGGACGGGCTTCGGGCTCCCCGTATCCCCTCGCCGGACGTTCGGCTGGTTGAGCGCGCGCCGGCTCGTGACTGCCCACGCCCTCTCGCTTGACGTTCGCCTCAGCCCTCCAGGCTTCGGCTCTCTGCGTGTCCGCTTCGCTTTCGCCATCCATGGCTGCGCTCGCTCCCACAGCCCGCTCAAGGGCATGGGCAGCCCCGATCCTCCTCAACTGACAATGTGGGAGGATCGGGGGTGTCCCCTACCATTGAGACGGCGTATGTGACCAGCGGAGCCATGGATGGCGCAGCGCAGGCACATCCGAGCGAGCCGTAGCCTGGAGGGCGAAGGCGAGCGTCCGGCGAGATGGTAGGGGCGACCCCGAGCCGGCGCGCATGCGTTGACGTGCCCCGCCGCGAAAGCTCACCCGATGTCGAGGATCCGCGGGAGCGGGGCGTCGGCGGGGAGGCCGAGGATCGAGCGGAGTTTCGCGACACCCGCGTCGTCGAGCGGCACGAACACGACGGGATCCTGGCAGAGGGCCGGATCGACGAGGCGATAGGTCACGGCGCCGTCCTTGCCCACCTGCGGCGCCCGGCCGTAGCCGTACATCATGTTGTCTACCTTCTCGAAAAAGTCGCGCAGCGTGATCCGCTGCGGCCGTGGGCGGCGAACGTAGAAGAGTTCGATGACGTCCTTCCAGAAGTGCGGCACGAACTTTTCGCCGAAGTCGGCGTGGCCGACACAGTCGCGGTTGGTGCCGGCAATGAGAAACGGCGGGGCCCCGAGCGTGATCCCGCGGTCGCGGCAGCCGCGTTCCAGGGCGGCGGCGAGGTTGAGCGAGAAGTCGGCGCTGTAGCAGTCGTCGAAGACGAGGACCAGGTGGTCGAGGTCGAGCCCCTCGGAGCCCGCTCCGTCGCGGCCCGCCCCGCCGTCGAGCAGCGCCTTGGCGAGGCGTGCGCAGGGAATGGAATAGCTCTGGATCTCGGTCGGCAGGCCGTGGCCGAGGACGACGATCGTGGCGGGCGCTTCCGAGGCTGCCGCCGCGGAGACGGCCGCCAGAAACTCGTCCGCGACCGAGGCGATCGTCTCTTCGGGCCCGTCCTTCTTGAAGACGTCGGCCGTCGTGCGGTAGGCCGCGGCAAGGGCCGTGATCTCCTTCGGGTCGAGGCCGCGGTCCGGATCGAGAAGTCCGATCAGAGGGCGGCCGGGGGCGATCACGGGCACGTCGCCGGCCACGGCGCGTCGCTCATCGAGGAACCGGGCGAGGTTCACGAGCATCTCCACCTGTCGGTCGCGGGAGACCGCCGCCAGGTGCCGAGCGTTGGATCGCGCGAGGTGGTAGAGCGACGGCTCGAGTTGCCGGTAGTGCTTGGGAGCGGCCTCGAGCCGGGCGGCGACGAGGGGCGAGAGGTCACGCGCGAAATCGTCGAGCGACGGGGAAGAGTCCTCGGCGGCCGTCGGCACGATGGAGGCCAGGGCGAGAAACAGCCCGAGCGCACGGCCGGCCCGCGTGGGGATCGCGGCCAGGCAACTTCGATCACCCCGAGGGGAGCACGTGCGCAACAATGTGCTCATGTCGATTCGGCTGTCGTTGGAGCCGCATGGCCGCGGCGAAGTTGCGAAAACGGGCAGACTCTGCGGCGCCGAGCCGCAACGACAAAAGCCAGGACGGTCGCCGGCACCCTCTGCCCAGAACAGAATAGTCCGGTCAGCGGCACCTCGGCAACGAGTTCCGGGCCGACGGACATCCCGGGAGTGACAATGCCAGTCGCGGCGATCAGCCCGGCCGGATCGGTCGTTTCGTCCCCCCTCGCCTTCCCTCGGACCAACGACACGATCCGTGGTGCCGGCGAATCGTCAGGGTGTTTCCGACGGCGCCTGCGCGTTGGCGTTGCTTCCGGACTGCAGGTAGGCGACGAGAGCCAGCACGTCGTCCCCGTGCAGGTGGTTGATCAGGCCCGCCGGTATCGTCGAGACGGGCGATACGTGCCGCTCGTCGATCTCGTCCCGCGCCTCCGATCGACCGAGGCGAGGTCGTGGGGCCAGGTATCGATGTCGCCCCGGCTATGGCCTGCAGAGCGAGGATTCGCCGTCGCTGCGACCAGCATATGATCCGTCGTCGCACGAGGAGGGGCACACGCCTCTTCGCTGGCACGAGAAGGCGCCCATGATGGCCTGGCTGTCAGGACCGTGGCCCAGGGGATTGGGGCCGCGTGACCGCCTTCGCGCCGCCGGTGCATCTGCGGCAGAGCGACCCCACGACTCGGTCTGAACTCGCACCTGCCTGATCGTGCGCGCACGACAAATGCCAACGCGACTCGTCGCCGCGCCGCAGCTCAGCCAGCCGAACCGGCGGAGGAAGCGCCGCCTTCGGCGGCCCGGACATGAGTCGCGTCCTTTTTCTTCGCGTCGGCGTGAACACGCAGCAGGCCGAGTTCAAAGCCGCGGGCCACGGCCTGGGCCCGATCCGATGCGTTGAGCTTTTCGAGAATGGAGGTCATGTGTCCGCGGACCGTACGTTCAGAAATACCCAGCAGTTGGGCGATACCGTCGTTCGTGAACCCCTGCCGAACCAAGCCGAGCACGTCGGTCTCGCGGAGAGTCAACGGCCCGAAATCCTCCACGGGCGTCCCGCATGGGGGCGGCGCCACGCGTGTCCCGCGCTTCACCGCGCGAATGGCCGCAGCCAATTCTTCGTGACCGACGCTCTTGCTCAGATATCCCCAGGCTCCCGCCTGCATCGCCGCCTGGATGTCGCGGGGATCCTGGGAAGCCGACAGCATCAGGATTCGGGCGTCTGGAAAAAGGGCCCGAATACGGCAAAGTGTTTCGATTCCGTCCATGCGGTTCATGCTCACGTCGAGGAGCGTCACGTCCGGTCGGTGCTTTTCGTAGAGGACGCAAGCAGAAGCACCGTCGTCGGCCTGGGCTACGACGTTGAATCCGTGGCCGAGCGACAGCACGCTGGCAAGCCCTATGCGCATCACGACATGGTCGTCGACGAGCATCACGCTGGTCGCCAGCAGATTGGAGATTGTAGTCGGCTTCACGATGGTTCCGTCTCCGTGAGTTCATCGTCGTATTCCCGGCGCGTGATCTCGGCATGCACCGTCGTGCCCTCTCCCGGCCGGCTCTCGATCCACAGGCTGCCGCCCAGCCGCTGCGCCCGCTCCCGCATGCCGTGTATCCCAAAGTGACCGCTCTCGGCGCCGCCCTGTTCTCCGATCGCGAAGCCCCTGCCGTCGTCGTGAATGATCACGTGCATGGTGTCGCTCTCGGCCTTCGAGTTCACGGATATGCGAATCGACCGCGGATGGCCGTGCCGTAGGGCGTTGGTGATCGCCTCCTGCACGATGAGCAAAATTTGTCCCGCCACGATGGCCGGCGTGTCATCCGAGCCTGCGGACGCGTCCACGGTGATGGAGACGCGGTGCCCTTCGCCCAGTCTGGCCGCGAGAATTCGCAGTGACTGCGACAGCGAGCGATCCGGAATCGGCAGGCTTCTCATCGCCCAGACAGATCCTTGCAGCTCGCTGGCCGCGTGGTTGACCATCCGTCGCGCCACGTCGAAGTGTACCCGAGGCCCGTCGGGCATGAGCAGTCCGCCGGCCTCGCAGGCGTCGAGCTGGTACCGGATGCCGCCGAGGGTCTGCAGGAGCGTGTCGTGAAGGTTCGCCGCCAGCCTGTTCCGCTCGCCGATGGTGGCCCGGTATTCGACGGCTGCATCACGTCGTGACCGCATCTCGGCGGTCAGGCGATGGGTCGTCGCCGTCACCTGCCGGCGCAGCAGCCACACCCAGACGAGCGCACCGGCGAGTGTGGCTGCAACACTTCCGAGGAGCACTCGCAGCCGCTGCGGCGTCCACCAGGACGGCTTGGCGATGACCGTGATATCGGCGGCGGTGCGGGGCAGGATCATCATCCGCTCGACCGAGCGGTGATACCAGATGGGCCGCACGTTCGCCGGGGCGTGCAGATCGCACTGCACGATGCCGCGCACGGCCAGTTCGCTGCCGACATCGAGCGTGGCGAGCGACTCGAACGCCTCCCGCGGAAGCACCGCTGCCACCGTCGATTTGCCGGCCACGAGCAGCAGGGCACCTCCGTCAGCCGTGCGCTGTGTTTCGACCAGCCGCGCGCGGAACGCGATCAGGCAACTGTCGTAGTCACCGGGTGAGGCGAGCAGGCCGTAGCGACGGGCGTCCCTGGTGAGCGAGACGATGTCGTCCGGTTGTACGGGGAGGGGCGTGGGTGGCGCGGCGCTGCGAAGCCGACGAACGACCGCCTCGACGATCGCCGCCGCCGCCGACACATCGGCCATCACCCGGGTACGGTCGATGAATCCAGCCACCTCGACGACGTCACCTGGCTCGAGCGGTTGCTTCGATTGCGTTTCGACACGGAGGCCGATCGCACCGCGCTGTAGATAGACGACCTGTCCGGGAATGGCGTGCGTGACGACTCCTTCAGTCCGGACGCGGTGGTTGGAAATCGCGTTCGGCTGGAAGCGGGCGATGGCCTCCAGGGCGACGGCCGGCGCGTCGAAGGGGCCGCTCGGCGGCGGATCGACGACGCAGAGTTCGTCGCAAGCGTTGACCAGGATGCTCGGGGCCACGAACTGTCCGCGGGTCGTGAACTGCGATGCCGCCACGCCGACGATGCGGAGCTTCGCGTCGATGAGATCGTCCGGTGGCGCAGACATCGATGCCTTCGGGATGAAGGCCATGAATCGGCCGAACGTACCCTCGAGCACCAGGATCCAGCGAGGTCCCTCGTCGCGATGGCCCTGAAGGATGCCCTCCACGACGACCCGCTGGCTGTCGTCCGATCCCGCGAACAGCGCGTCCGCAGCAGCTTCCTTCGGCTCTGGAAGCGGCTGCAGGCGGCCGTCGCCCACCACGCGGATCGTGTGGGGAAGGATCATCGGGGCATAGCCACTGAGATCGGTATCGCCCGTGATCTCAACCTCCATGCCGGGAGCGAGCCGTTGCCACTCCCGCTCGTCGCCCTGCCAGAGTCCACGCATGCGAGCCAGGTTGACATTCACCCAGATGCCTGCCGTTTCGTCCTGTGCGACGCAGTAATCGAGCGTGTCGCCCCCCCTGGTCAGCCAGGTGACGATGCCGGTCACGGTCACGGGCTCGCCTTCCGCCGGTTCGTGCAGGCCGCCGGGAACCGTCGGCGGCAGGGCCCGCAGCGAGGCGATGGGAATCGGACGCGGTTCGTTCATGCCGTCGCCCGCCGGGCAGATCGCCATCCACACCGTCGCGACGATGGGGGGCAGGACGCGGCAGCACGAGAAGGAGCGAGCGATCATCGACGGATCCCGTTGCAAGCGGTGGCGTTCGCGCACCTGGATGACGAGCATGTGCCACCCCGAATGTACCGTCTCGCGACCCGTGAAACCCTTCAGCGATCGGCCGACTCGTCGACCAGATAGAGCGGATCGGCCCCCACGGCGACCACGGCCCCTGCCTTCGCTTCGCCCACTTTGTTTCCCATCATGTCCACGAGCGTCGCGGCATGGGGGGCCTGGTATTCGACCGTGCCGTTCGGCGGCAGTCGGTCGTCGGTCCAGAGAACGGTCACAGGAGGTTGGTCGGATCGGCTCACACGATAGCCCCACGCGTCTTGGATCGTGATCGGCTCACAGCCCGTCGCTCCCCGCAGCATCTGCGACAGGGCCGCGACGGCCGCCGCCACCGGCCGAAAGCTGCCGTCGAGATCGAGCATCGCCTTGTTGCTTGCCGCCGACATGTCGCCCGTGTTGTAGGTGTCGTAGAGGATGCTCACGTCCACGCCCTCCCCAAGCCTGGCGACGAACCCCTGGACGACGAGGGCCGCAGCCCGCCGGGACGAGGGGGCGTGACGCGTCGGTCCACGGAGTTCGGCCCGCTTCATCGATTGGCAGTTATCGATGGGGGCCCATTCCGTGTCCCAGATCCGCAGGCCTTCAAGCCTATGCTTGACGAGCGCGTTGCGGATGTCCACCACGCTGCGACGGATAATGGCTGGATCAGCTGTGTAGAAATGGAAGCTGACGCCATGGAGCCGCGGTCGCCCGGTCTGTGGGTCGATCTCCTTGAGTGAGGGCTGCGATGAGAGGATCTCGTCGAAGAAGGGACCGAATTCGTCCCGGATGGTGAGCGACCCCAGCAGGAGCTTCGCGTGTGGATCGGCCTGCCAGGCTCCCGTCGCAAGGGCGCTCGCTTCTTTCGCATAGGCCACGGCGCGGCTCTCCCCCTTCGCGGCCTGCACCTCCTGGTTCGGTTCGTTCTGGAGTTCCCAGACGGCCACGCGGCTGCCGTAGTGGCGGACGGCCTCGGCGGCATAGGCCGTCTGCTTGGCGAAGTCCTGCGGATTCGACCATCCATATGGCGGCCGGAAACTCTGTGCCCAGGGCGGAGCGAACTGCAGAATTCCAAGAGTCTTGAGGCCCACCGCCTGCCAGGCCGCCACCCGTTGATCCTGTTGCGGTGAAAAAACCAGCCGTGAATCGGCCCTCGGCTGGGCCCGCTCCCAGTCGAGCCACCACGTCTTGTTCCAGCCGAAACCGGCCGCGCGATAGCCGACTTCTCCGCCGATGTTGAAGTCGAGCGTCACGCCCAGCGGCGCCTGTGTCTTGCGCGAGTATGGCGGTAGCACGCTGAACAGCGCCTCGGCATAGGGTTCGCCGGCCTGTCCGGACACGTCCTGCTCGCTCGTTTCCAGATCGAGCGACGCTGCGCCGAGCGGCATCTCGTCGGCAGACGCCACCGCGGCACACTCGACCCGGAAGGCGCCCGTGAGGGTCGCGCGATCGAGTACGGTGAGCTTCGCCAGCTTGTGGCCCGGCGGTACCGACAGTTCCCACGTCTTGGACGAGCTGGGCACCACGCGATCCCAGGCGTCGCAGATTCGCCGCCGCAAGAGCAGCCGCCGCGTCTGGTCGGTTGCATTGAAGAGGCTCAGGGTGCCGGTCACCTTCTCGTCGGGGCGATAGAAGAGCGGCTTGCGTTCGCCGTCGAGCACCAGTTCGGCCTCGACCGGCAGGGCTGGGGAAAACGCCGAGGCCGCGCCGGCCTCCTCCACCTGCACGGCGTCGAGCATGATCCGGCCAGACGAGGGAGGAACGATGCTCACGAAATAAATGCCGTCAGGAACGGGGGGCGGCGTGAAGACGAGCGAGCATCGCTCCCAGCGGTCGGCCGGGGCCGTGAACGACTGGGTGTGCAGCGTCGCCCGGCCCGCCATCACCGCCGCCTGCACCGGCACGTTCGTCGCGCCGCGCACCGCAAACGACAGCACGTGCGGCCGACCCCAAGCCAGCCGGATACCGAGGCTCTCGAGGCGGGAATTGGCGATGCCGTTGTAATCGACGACTGCGACGCGAAGCCCGTGGGGAGCGCCGGGGAGCGATTCGCTCGTGACCTTTGCATCCGCCGCGTGCCAGCCGGCGAGCCCCGTCTCGAAGGAGCCGTGCCGCAGCAGGTTCCCGCCCCGCGGCGGGGTCGCGAGCCGTTCTTCGGCGAGGGCAGCCAGATCGACGCCGCCGACGAAATCCCGGTCGTCGGGGGCCAGCCGATTGCGTTGCACCGTGGCAAACCGCCCGTTCTCCTTGGCGATGCGGATCGTCTCCTCCGACACCGCGACGAGCCTTCCCGAAACCTCCTTTTTCCCAGTCGTGTCGGTCCATCGCCGAAGTTCCTGTCGCGGAGGCAGCGGATCGCCTCCGTCGCCCTCGAGCACACGAAACTCGGCGTCGTCGACCCAGAGCGTATTCTCCTCGGAGAGATACACCCCCATGCAGGCCGTCGGGTCGTCTTTCTCGGCGCGAAACCGCAACGCCACCCGCCGCCACACCTGCCCCACCTCGGCATCGAGCTGAGCATGCGTGTTCGGAAACCAGTGCTTCAGGTCGTGAACGCAGACGACGGCGCGTGCATCGCGGTCGCGGCTCTTGAGCCAGACGGCCGCCTCGTACCACTGACCGGCCTTGATGCCGCCCGGGATCGGGATCGAGAGCCGCGGGTTGCCGTTCATGAGCCGGGTGACGGTGATCATTTGGGCGGCTTTGCCCGAGTGCACCTCCCGACGCGATGCTGTCATGCGGCTTTTGGTGATGCCGTCGATCGGAAACCGGCCCCACGTGCCGCAGAAGGCGTCCTGGCCGCGCTCGACGAAGCGGCCTTCGAAGCCGCCGTCGGCAGCGATGAGATTGGGGGGCGACGGTGCGGGCTGGGCCTTCGCCGTCGGCAAGCGCCATCCTCCGATGGCTGCGATCATCACGGCGCCGAGCCGCGCCATGGCCAACGGTGGACGGCTTCTCGG
>Ga0214917_10005668_pt1 | contig 13251 bp, 12 predicted proteins | sample LL_1208_BB_MetaG_FD_177983 | JGI IMG/M metagenome (GOLD analysis project Ga0214917, IMG submission 177983) | Freshwater microbial communities from Lake Lanier, Atlanta, Georgia, United States - LL_1208_BB | ecosystem: Environmental > Aquatic > Freshwater > Lake | place: USA: Georgia | collected... | reverse complement strand
GCACCCTCAGCCAGCAGTTGGCCATTCCGCTGCATGGGTTCAGCAGTTTTCTGCTGATCGCCCGCCGTCTGGCGGCCGCCGGTGCACCGATGCAGGCGGTGCCGCGCTTCTGGCTCACCCAGGAGTTGCCGCGCCGCGGCACGGTGGCCGGCGCCTACGGCCCTGATGCCGCTGCCCTGGGGGGCATTGCGGAATGGGAGCTGCCGCGCTTGTACCGCAGCGATGTCCCCTGGGGTGGCGGCAGCGAACCGGTCTGTGCGGCCGTGGTGGAGCCGGAGCCGGACACCCGCCAGTTGCTGGCCCTGGGCCAGTTGGCGGCGGCCGCGGGCTGGCCGGGCCCCTGGGCACCGGTGCTGCCCGTGTATCCCACCAGCCCGGTGGAGGGGCTGTGATGCCGAGTCGCCCTCCGGCCGGGCCCCGGCCTCGGCGCCGGCGTCGCCCGGTGCGTCGCCGCAGCCGCCGGCGCTGGTGGGTGCTGCTGGCGGCGGCCGGGTCGCTGTGGCTCAGCCGCGGCCTGTGGCTGCCGCCCGTGCCCCCGCCCCAGATGATCCTGGTGCTGGGGGGTGATGTGGAGCGCGAGCGGGTGGCGGGGGAACTGGCCCGGCGCGACGGCTTGCCGGTGTTGGTGAGCGGCGGCAGCAACCCCGAGTACGCCCATTGGCTGTTCGACCACCAGGGCCTCGACGCGCAGCGGGTGCAGCTCGATTACCGCGCCACCGACACCCTCAGCAATTTCACCTCGGTGGTGGATGAGCTGCGGCGAGCCCAGGTGCGCCATCTGCTGCTGGTCACCAGCAGCGACCACATGGACCGGGCCCTGCTGGTGGGCCGCCTGGTGGCGGGCAGCCGCGGCATCGCCCTCACCCCGGTGGCGGTGCCCTGTGGCTCGCGCTGCCGGCCGGAGGGCTGGCGCAAGGTGTGGGGGGATGGGGCCCGGGCCGCCCTGTGGGTGGTCACCGGCCGCGACCTCAAGAGCTGGGCGGCAGCGCGGTTCGGTCCGCTGCTGGAAGGAGCGCAGGGTCGCTGATCAGCCCCTGATCGAGCAGGGCATTGATCTGGGCCTGGCAGGCGGCGGTGGTGGCGTCCAGGTCGGGCCGGCGGCGGGAGGCCGGAGGCGGGATCGGGGTGCCGATGCGGATGTGCACCGGCAGCAGCCGCGCCCGGCGTGAGCCGGTGCCGAGGGCACGGTGGCTGTTGATGATCGCCACCGGCAGCAGCGGCACACCGGCCCGGGCCGCCAGCAGGGCGGCGCCGGGCTGGGGGTTGTTCACCCGACCATCGGCCTGGCGCGTGCCGTCGATGAACACGCCGGTGGCCCAGCCCTGCTCGAGCCGGTCGGTGGCGGTGCGGATCGCTTCGCGGTCGCTGGCGCCCCGGGCCACCGGGTAGGCGCCGCAGGCGCGGATGATCGGCCCCAGCAGCGGCACCTTGAACAGTTCGGCCTTGGCCATGAAGGCCACCGGGCGCCCGAGGGCATGGCCCAGCAGCGGGGGATCCAGGTGGGAGCCATGGTTGGCCACCACCACCAGGGCGCCCTCCAGCGGCACGTTGGCATTGCCCGCCGTGCGGCCCCGGAACAGCAGCCGATAGATCGGGAACACCAGCAGATAGCTCACCATTCGGTAGGTGAGGCTCGGCTTGGGGGTGCGCAGCAGGGCCGGCGGTTCGGCGGGCTTGCGGCGGCGGCGCAGCACCCGCTTCACGGCCTGAACGGGCCGGTTCACAGCCCCAGGTCGGCGGCGCCGGCGATCTGGGCGGTGTTGATGCCCTCGCAGCTGCGCTTGATCAAACCGCTGAGCACGTTGCCGGGGCCGATCTCCACGGCGGTGGCCACGCCATCGGCGCTGAACCGTTCCATGGTTTCCCGCCAGCGCACGCCGGTGGTCATCTGGCTGCGCAGCCGCTGTTTGAGGGCGGCGCCGCTGGTTTCCGGGGTGGGGTCGGTGTTGCTGAGCACGGGGATCGCCGCATCGGCGAAGGGCACCGCCTCGAGGCTTTCGGCGAAGGCCTCGGCCGCCTGCTGCATGAACGGCGAGTGGAAGGCCCCGCTCACCGCCAGGGGGATGGCGCGCTTGCAGGTGAGGGCGCCGCTCACCGCCGCCACCGCCTCGGGGCTACCGGAGAGCACCACCTGGGCACTGCTGTTGTCGTTGGCGATCACCACCCCCTCGGTGGCGGCCACCAGCGCCTCCAGTTCGCCGCGATCGAAGCCCATCACCGCCGTCATCGCCCCGCCACCGGCGGCGGCCATCAGCGTGCTGCGGGTCTGCATCAACCGCAGACCGGTGTCGGCATCAAACACACCGGCGGCATAGAGGGCCACCAGTTCTCCGAGGCTGTGGCCGGCCACCACGTTGGCGCTGCGCCCCTGGGCCTTGAGCCCATCCACCAGCAGGCTTTCGATCACGAACAGGGCCGGCTGGGTGTTGCGGGTGTCGTTGAGGTCGCTCAGCTCGCCCTCGGCTTCACCGGCGCAGATGGCCAGCAGGTCGCGGCCTAGCAGGTCCGAGGCGGCGGCAAAGCGCTCGCGGGCCCCGGGCAGCTCCAGCACCGCGGCGGCCATGCCCACCTTCTGCGACCCCTGTCCGGGAAAGACCCAGGCGATACCCATGCCGGCCGTGCTGCGACGTCCGGGGGAGATTAGGCCGCTGCAGCCTGGGGCCCACTCCAGCGCAGCAGGGCGCCGCCCCAGCTGAGGCCCGCCCCAAAGCCGCTGCTGGCGATCAAATCACCGGGCTGGATGCGGCCATCCTTCACCGCTTCATCGAGCATCAGCGGGATGGTGGCGGCGGAGGTGTTGCCGTAGCTGGCCAGGTTGCTCAGCACCCGCTCGTGGGGAATGGCAAAGCGATCGGCCACCGCATCGAGGATGCGCTGGTTGGCCTGGTGCAGCAGCAGCCAGTTGAGGGCGCTGGCGTCGGTGCCGGTGGCCTCCAGCAACTCCTTGAGCACCGCCGGCACCTCGCGCACGGCGAATTTGTACACCTCCTGGCCGTTCATGCGCAGCGGCGCGAAGCCACCCCGCTGGGCGCTCACACCCGGCAGCACGCTCTGCTGTTCATCGGTCTGGGCCAGGGTGAGACAGCCGTTGCGCGAGCCATCGGAGCGCATGCGGAAGCCCACCAGGCCGTCCTGTTCGGGGGCACAGGCCTCGACGGCCACGGCCGCGGCCCCATCGCCGAACAGCACGCAGGTGGTGCGGTCGTCCCAGTCCACCCAGCGGCTGAGCTGGTCGGCGCCGATCACCAGGGCCCGGCGCATGGCACCGCTGCGCAGGTACTGGCCGGCGGTGATCAGAGCAAACAGGAAGCCGCTGCAGGCGGCGGTGAGATCGAAGGCCACGGCGTTGCTGGCCCCCAGGGCCGCCTGCACCCGCGGCGCCGTGCCGAACAGGTCGTCGGGGCTGGAGGTGGCCATCAGGATCAGATCGAGATCCTCCGGCCGCCAGCCGGCATGCTCCAGGGCGGCGGCGGCGGCGCGGCTGGCCAGGGGGGTCAGCGGTTCCTCCGGGCTGCAGATGCGGCGCTCGGCGATGCCCGTGCGGGAGCGGATCCAGTCGTCGCTGGTGTCCACCCGTTCACTCAGGCGGGTGTTGCTGACGCTGAACGCAGGGACGGCGCTGCCGCTGCCCACCAGGGCCATGCCGTAGCTGCTCATCGGGCCCTGCGCCACCGGTTCAGTTCCACGGACGGTCAGTCAACCACAGGCGACCGCCGACGTTTCGCCCTCCGCCGCGCCTTCGCTCAGCCGTTGCAGATCCTCCATCACCCCATGATTGGCGGCGGAGTGGGCCAGCCGCAGGGCGCTCACCACCGACAGCGCCTTGCTGCTGCCGTGGCCGATTACGCACACCCCATTCACCCCCAGCAGCAGGGCGCCGCCGTGTTCGGCATGGTCGAGGCGCTTCTTGATGCGGCGCAGGTTGCTGATCAGGAAGGCCGAGCCCACCTTGCCGCGGCGTCCCCGCGGCAGTTCGGCCTTGAGCACATCCAGCAGCACGCTGCCCACGCTCTCCAGGAACTTGAGCAGCACGTTGCCCGTGAAGCCGTCGCACACCACCACATCGAAGTCGCCGGAGAGCACATCGCGGCCTTCGCAGTTGCCGGCGAAGTGGAAGCGCTGCTCCGCCGCCATCAGCGGGTAGGTCTTGAGGGCCAGCTCGTTGCCCTTGCACTCCTCCTCACCGATGTTGAGCAGGCCGATCCGGGGCTGGCTCACCTGCAGCACATCACGGCTGTAGATGTTGCCCAGCAGCGCCCACTGGTGCAGATAGGCGGGCTTGCTGTCCATGTTGGCGCCCACATCGAGCACCAGCACCTGCTGTTCGGGGTCCTTGGTGGGGAACAGGGCGCCGATGGCGGGCCGGTCGATGCCCTTGAGCCGCCCCAGCCGGAAGATCGCCGAGGCCATCACCGCGCCGGAGTTGCCCGCCGAGTACACGGCCGTGGCCTCGCCGGCCTTCACCAGGTCCATCGCCAGGTTGATGCTGGCGTCGCGCTTCTTGCGCACCACGGTGGCTTCCTCATCCATGCCCACCGATTCGCCGCTGGGCACCAGCTCCAGCAGGCCGTCCTGTTGGGCGGCCTGCAGCGCCTCCCCCAGCTCCAGCTCCGCCACCGCCGCCTCCACGGCGCTGGCTTCGGCCACGAATTTCACCCGCAGCGGCAGCAGCTGTACCGCCTTGAGGCAGCCCTCCAGGATCGGCCCTGGGGCGTGGTCGCCGCCCATGCCATCCACGGCCACCCACAGCCGCTCGGCGTCGTCGATTGGGGTGCCCTCACTGCCACCCACACCCTGCTGCAGGCGGCGCAGCGGATCGAACACCAGGGGTTGCAGCACCGTGTTGGCGGCCGCCCCGGCCACGCTGCCCGCCGCCCCGGCCATGGAGCCGGCGGTGCTCACCACGCTGCCGGCCACGTTGCCGGCCATGGTGCCCGCGGCCGTCCCGGCGCTGGTGGCGGTGTCCACCAAGGAGGTCACCGCTGCGTTGCGGCGATACCAGATCACCAGCCGACGGATCGCCCGCGGACGGGAGCGGCGGTTGCCGGGGCCGTGGCCAGTCGCGTCAGAGGGCTTCGGGGGCAACGGCGTCAACGATGCGCTGGAACAGATAGCCAGTGCCGCGAGCCGTGAGGATCAGCTCGGGGTTGGCCGGATCGTCTTCCAGTTTGGAGCGCAACCGGGAGATATGAACATCCACCACGCGGGTGTCCACGTGACGCTCCGGTGTGTAGCCCCACACCTCCTTGAGGATCTCGCCACGGCTGAAGGGTTCACCGCTGCGGCCCACCAGCAGCTCCAGCAGGCTGAATTCCATGCCGGTGAGGCGGATGCGCTCCTCGCCCCGGTACACCTGGCGCTTGTTGGTGTCGATGCGCAGGTCGGACACCTGGATGATCCCGGAATTGGGGATGCCGGCGCCGCCGCTTTCCTTCTCCACCCGCCGCAGCACGCAGCGGATGCGGGCTTCCAGCTCCTTGGGGCTGAAGGGCTTGACCACGTAGTCGTCCGCCCCGAGTTCCAGGCCGGTGATGCGGTCGGCCACATCCCCCAGGGCCGTGAGCATCACGATCGGCACGTCGGATTCCTTGCGCAGCTCCTGGCAGACGCCGTAGCCATCCAGCTTGGGCATCATCACGTCGAGCACCACCAGGTCGGGGTCGGTGCGGCGGAAGGCCTCGAGCGCCTCTTCGCCGTCACTGGCGGTGACCACCTGGTAGCCGATCATCGAGAGGCGGGTTTCCAGGATGCGGCGGATGCTGGCCTCGTCGTCGACGACGAGGATCGTTTCCTTGGCGGCGGAGCTTGGAGCGGGGGATGTGGCGGTGGAAGCCGTCATTGCGCCACTGTGGGTCGGCGGGTTCAATCGATCGACCTACTGAAAAGGTCGCCAGGCTCCCGCCATCGGCGGCAGCCATCTTTCTTCATACAACGTTTTGGCCCGGGCTACCAGCACCTACGTCTGTCAGAGCTGCGGAGCCCAGAGCCGCCAGTTCTTCGGTCGCTGTTCCGGCTGCGGCAGCTGGAACTCCCTGGTGGAGCAGGCGGCGCCCGCCGCGGATAATCGCCGCCGCCGGCCGGTGGCCGACGCCGCAGCGGCCATCGCCCCCCAGGCCCGCCGCTCGGAGCCGATCCAGGCCGTGGGGGAGCGGCCCCTGCAGCGGTTGCTGAGCGGCTACGGCGAGCTCGACCGTGTGTTGGGAGGTGGCTTGGTGCCCGGATCGCTGGTGCTGCTTGGCGGTGATCCCGGCATCGGCAAAAGCACCCTGCTGCTGCAGAGCGCTCAGGCGATGGCCGCCCGCCATTCGGTGCTGTATGTGAGCGCGGAGGAGTCGGCCCAGCAGGTGAAGCTGCGCTGGCGTCGCCTGGTGGAGCAGCAGCAGCCGGAGGGGGCGGCCGCCACCGAGCCCGGCGACCTGCAATTGCTGGCGGAAACCGATCTGGAGCTGGTGTTGCAGGAGCTGGAGGCGCTGCGGCCGGCGGTGGCGGTGATCGACAGCATCCAGGCCCTGCACGATGGCGAACTGGGCAGCGCCCCCGGGTCGGTGGCCCAGGTGCGCGAGTGTGCCGCCGCCCTGGCGCGGATCGCCAAACGCCAGGACACGGCCCTGCTGCTGGTGGGGCACGTGACCAAGGAGGGGATGCTGGCGGGGCCCAAGGTGCTGGAGCACCTGGTGGATGCCGTGCTCACCTTTGAGGGCGATCGCTTCGCCAGCCACCGGCTGCTGCGGGCGGTGAAGAACCGCTTCGGCGCCACCCACGAGCTCGGGGTGTTCGAGATGCGCGGCCAGGGCCTGGCTGAAGTGCTCAACCCCAGCGAACTGTTTCTGGGCAGCGATGAACCCAGCGCCGGCACCGCCACGATCGTGGCCTGCGAGGGCACGCGGCCGTTGGTGGTGGAACTGCAGGCGCTGGTGAGCACCACCAGCTACGCCAGTCCGCGGCGCAGCGCCACGGGCATCGGCACCAATCGCGTGCATCAGATCCTGGCGGTGCTGGAGAAGCACCTCGGGCTGCCCCTCTCCCGCTTCGATTGCTACCTGGCGGTGGCCGGAGGCCTGGAGGTGGAGGAGCCGGCGGCGGATCTGGGGGTGGCGGCAGCGGTGGTGGCCAGTTACCGCGACCTCACCCTGCCGCCCGGCACGGTGCTGATCGGTGAATTGGGCCTCGGCGGGCAGCTGCGGCCCGTCAGCCAGCTGGAGCAACGCCTGCAGGAGGCGGCAAGGCTTGGCTTCAACCGGGCGGTGGTTCCCCGCGGCAGCGGTTTGGGGCGCCTGGCGGCCGGCCTGGATCTGCAGCTGTTGGAGGCCGGTGGGGTGGCGGAGGCGCTGGTGCTGGCGCTGGGGGTGAACCCCGCCCATGACAGCACCCGCGACGGCTGAGCGGCATGGGGCGTTCGCAGGGGTTTCAGGCCGGTGGGGGCTTTGGCGGCGGCGGCAGCGGCGGCGCCCGCCTCCGGCAGGAGCGGCAGCTGGAGCAGCAGGGCCAGCGCTGCCTGCAGGTGGGCGATTGGGAGGGGGCCGAGCGGGCCTACCGCCTGTTGATTCAGCGCAACAGCACCAATCCGGCGGTGTACACCAACCTGGCGGCGATCTTGGCGATGCGCTCGCGCACCGACGAGCTCGAGCCGCTGCTGCGCCAGGCCATCGCCCTGCAGCCCGAGGACCCGGTGGTGCTCAACAACCTGGGCCAGGTGCTGGCGCAGCGGGGCGCTGTGGAGGAGGCCGAGGCCCGGTTCGCCGCCGCCGTGGAGCTGGATGGGGCCTATCCCCAGGCCCTCACCAACCTGGCCAATCTGCGCGCACAACGCGGCGCCCTCCAGGAGGCCATCGCCCTTTACCGGCGGGCCCTGGCGGCGGATCCCAACTACCTCGAGGCCCACTGGAACCTCGCCCATCCGCTGCTGCTGCTCGGCGATTACCGCCAGGGTCTGCCCCTATACGAGCGGCGCGCGCAGATCCGCGAGCCGATCCTTCCCCACGCGATCCCCCCCCTGCCCCGCTGGCAGGGGGATCCGCTGCCGAGCGGCACCCCGGTGGTGCTGGTGAGTGAGCAGGGTCTCGGTGACAGCCTGCAGTTCATGCGCCTGGCGCCGTTGCTGCGGCAGCGCCATGGCTGTGAGGTGGTGCTCAGCCTGCAGGACAAGCTCGAGCCACTGGCCCGCCAGTCCGCCCTGGCGGATCGCTACGTGCCGCACCGGCAGCTGGCGGAGCTGCGCCAGGGGGTGTGGCTGCCGTTGTTGTCGCTGCCGGGTGCCCTGGGCATCGAGCCCGCTCAGCCGCTGCCGCCGCTGCCGCCGCTGTGTTCCTCCGCGGGGGCCCGCCAGCGCTGGGCCGAGCGCCTGGCCGCCAGCGCTGATCCCGGGCCGATCCGTGTGGGGCTGCACTGGCAGGGCGATCCCGCCCACGAAACCACCAGCCTGCGGGGCCGTTCCCTGCCCTTGGAGCGGCTGGCTCCACTGGCCGCCATCCCGGAGATCACGCTGGTGTCCCTGCAGCGGGGCCACGGTGAGGAGCAGCTGCAGCACTGCTCGTTTCGGGATCGCTTCACGGCCGCCCAGGCCGAGATGAATGCGGTCTGGGCCTTCGATGACATGGCCGCCATCGTCGAGCAGTGCGATCTGGTGATCAGCTCCGATTCCGCCATCGTCCATCTCGCCGCCGGCCTGGGCCGTCCCACCTGGTTGCTGCTGCGGGCAATCCCGGAATGGCGCTGGGGGTTGGAGAGCAGCCGCAGTTTTTGGTATCCCAGCCTGCGGCTGTTCCGGCAGTCGGTGAATGGCGACTGGGCTGGACTGATCGACAGGGTGGCCGCCAACCTGAGCGAGCAGATCCGCTCAGGGCAGATCCCCGCATGCTGATTTCGATTCCGGTGTCGTTGGGAGAACTGGTCGACAAGATCACGATCCTGCAGATCAAGGCCCGCCATCTCCAGGGCGACGCCCTGGGCCATGTGAACGGGGAATTGCAGCTGCTGCAGGAGGCCCTGCGGGCCGCCGGGGTGGATCTCGATCCGGCCCTGCAGGCGGAGCTGCTGGAGGTGAACAGCCAGCTGTGGCAGATCGAGGATGCGATCCGGGAGCAGGAGCGCCAGCGCTGCTTCGAGCAGCCGTTCATCGATCTGGCCCGTGCGGTGTACCGCACCAACGACCGCCGGGCGGCGATCAAACGCACGATCAACGAGCGCTACGGCTCCACCCTGATCGAGCAGAAGTCGTACAGCGCCTATTGAGGCTGCAGGCAGCTCGGCAGCGTTTAGAAGTAAACGTCGACGTTGCCGCGGCCGCTGGTCTTGAGCCAGTTCTGGGCCTCGATGTAGTTGTTGGGGGCCAGGCGGATGGCCTTGGTCCAGAAGTCGGCCGCCAGGTCGAAGCGCCGGTCGGCCTCGTCGGCGTTGCCCTGCTCCTCGGCGATCGCCCCCAGGTGGTGGTGGATCACCGCCATGTTGTTGAGCGCCTGGGGCATCTTGCTGTTGAGATCCAGGGCCTGGCCGTAGTGCTCAAGCGCCTTCTCGTGCTCGCCGTTGCTGGCGAACACCAGCGCCATGTTGTAAAGGATGAAGGCGCGGTCGTTGGGGTCGTCCTCGAGCTTCAGCGCCTCGGCGTAGTTGTCGAGCGCTTCGGCGTATTCGCCATCGGCCTGGGCGCTCATGCCATCGCGGTAGTAGGCGAAGGCCTCCTTGGCCCGTTGGTTGGTGGGCAGCACCTTGAGGATCAGGTCCGCCATCACCGTGAAGCTCTTGTCAATGAAGTTGTCGTTGCGCTGGGAGCGGGGCACGGGGGGCACGGATCTGCGTGCCCCCATCCTCACCTGCGCCGGCTGATCACTGGCGTGGCCTTGGGCGCTCCCTAGCCTGGGATGGCCCTTTCCAGGCGCCCGTGCCCACCGGCATTGACAGCCCCGCTGCTGGCGTGACCCCGCTGCTGCTGGATGTGGAGGGGATGAAATGCGGAGGCTGTGTGCGCGCCGTGGAGCAGCGCTTGCTGGCGCAGCCGGGGGTGCGTCAGGCCAGCGTCAACCTGCTGACGCGCACCGCCTGGATCGGGCTCGACCCAGCCGTTGCCGAAGGGGTTGAGACCGATCCGGCCCAACCGTTGATCCAGGCCCTGGCTGGCATGGGCTACGGGGCCCGTCGCCGCGACCAGCAGGCTGATGCCCCCCTGCTGGCCTGGGGGGACCGGGGCGCCCAGCACAGCTGGTGGCAGCGCTGGCGCCAACTGCTCGTGGCGCTGCTGCTGCTGTTGGTGTCGGCCGGCGGGCACCTGGCGGAGGCCCACCAGCTGCCGCTGCCCTGGCTGGCGGAGATCCGGCTGCATGCGCTGGTGGCCACCCTGGCCCTGGCCCTGCCGGGCCGGTCGATTCTGGTGATGGGGTTCCGCTCCGCCCTGGCCGGAGCCCCCGGCATGGACACCCTGGTGGGGCTGGGCATGGCCAGCGCCTATCTGGCCAGCCTGGTGGCCCTGTTCTGGCCCGCGGTGGGCTGGCAGTGCTTTTTCAACGAGCCGGTGATGCTGCTGGGCTTCGTGCTGCTGGGCCGCTTCATCGAGGAGCGCGCCCGCTGGCGCACCGGCCAGGCGCTGCAGGACCTGGCGGCCTTGCAGCCGGATGAGGCGCTGTTGCTGCTCGGGGAGGGGGACGACGCCCTGGTGCGCCCGGTGCGGGTGGGTGCCCTGCGGCCCGGCGATCGGCTGCGGCTGCTGCCGGGTGATCGCGTGCCGGTGGACAGCCGCGTGCTCATGGGCTGCTCAGCCCTCGACATCTCCAGCCTCACGGGGGAACCGTTGCCCCTGGAGGCCGAGCCGGGCGCGGAACTGGCGGCCGGCAGCCTCAACCTGCAGGCGGCCCTGACCCTGGAGGTGCTGCGGCCCGGCCGGGAGAGCGCCGTGGCCCGGATCATCGGCCTGGTGGAGCAGGCCCAGGCGCGCAAGGCTCCGATTCAGGGCCTCACCGATCGGGTGGCCGGCCGCTTCACGCTGGTGGTGCTGCTGCTCGCCCTGGCCACCTTCCTGTTCTGGTGGCAGTGGGGGGCGCAGCTCTGGCCCCAGGTGCTCAGCAGCGCCCCCTCCGGCCACCTGCACGGCGGCCACCGCAGCCTCGGCATGGGGGCGGAAACGCCCTTGGAGTTGGCGATTCAGCTCAGCATCGCCGTGCTGGTGGTGGCCTGCCCCTGTGCCCTCGGTTTGGCCACCCCCACCGCCATCAGCGTGGGCAGTGGCCTGGCGGCGCGCAAGGGGGTGCTGTTCCGCGGCGGTGATGTGATCGAGGCCGCCGCCGACCTGCGCACGGTGTTGTTCGACAAGACCGGCACCCTCACCCTCGGACGCCCCACCGTCACGGCGGTGACCGTGGTGGAGGGTCCGGGCGGTGAAGCCCTGCTGATCCAGCTGGCCGCCAGCCTGGAGGCCCAGACCCGCCATCCCCTTGCCCATGCCCTGCTGCAACGGGCCCAGGAGCTGGAGCTGCCGCTGCTGCCGGTGGAGGGCTGCAGCACCGAGCCCGGCGCCGGCGTCGGTGGCGTGGTGAGCGGCCATGGCCCTGCCCTGGTGGGCCGCCCGGCCTGGCTGGAGGCCCAGGGGGTGCAGCTGCCGGAGCCGCAACAGCGCTGGTTGGCGCAGCAGCAGCAGCACGGAGCCACCCCGGTAGGGGTGGCCTGCGCGGGTCGGCTGCTGGGTCTGCTGGCCATCGAGGATCAACTGCGGGCCGATGCGCCCCAGGCCCTGGCCCAGTTGGGGGCGATGGGCTTGCAGCTGGGGCTGCTCAGCGGCGATCGCCGCCCGGCCGTGGAGCGGCTGGGGGCGGAGCTGGGCCTGGCGGGCGAGCAGCTGGCCTGGGAGCTGTTGCCCCAGCAGAAATTGGCGCGGATCGAGGCCGCCCGCCGCCGCGGCGCCGTGGCGATGGTGGGCGACGGCATCAACGATGCCCCGGCCCTGGCGGCCGCAGACCTGGGGGTGGCGGTGGGCACCGGCACCCAGATCGCCATGGATACGGCGGATCTGGTCGTGCTCGGCGACCGGCTGGTCACCATCCCCTGGGCCCTGCGTCTGGCCCGCCGCACGATGGCCAAGGTGCGGCAGAACCTGGCCTGGGCCTTTGGCTACAACCTGGTGGTGCTTCCGATTGCCGCCGGCGTTCTGCTGCCAGGCTTCGGGGTGCTGCTCTCTCCACCCCTGGCGGCGTTGTTGATGGCCTTCAGTTCGATCACCGTGGTGGTCAATGCCCTGCTGCTGGGCCGAGATGGTTGAGCGTGGACGGTTCCTGGTGCTCGAGGGCATCGACGGTTGCGGCAAGACCACCCAGATCGAGCAGCTGCGCCACTGGTTGCCGGCCAGCGGGCTGATGCCCCCGGGGGCGGAGTTGCTGGTGACCCGGGAGCCGGGTGGCACCCCCCTGGGCCAGGCCCTGCGCCAGCTGCTGCTGCACCCCCCCGGCGACGCCGCGCCGGGCAGCACCGCTGAGCTGCTGCTCTATGCGGCCGATCGCGCCCAGCACGTGCAGGCGCGGATTGCCCCGGCCCTGCAGGCGGGCCACTGGGTGCTGTGCGATCGCTTCTGCGGCTCCACCGCCGCCTACCAGGGCTATGGCCGCGGCCTCCCCCTGGAGCTGATCGAGCAGCTGGCCTTGATCGCCACCGGTGGTCTGCGGCCGGATCTCACCGTGTTGCTGGAGATCTCCCTGGCGGAATCCCGGCGCCGCCGCGGCCACCGCGAGGCGGATCGGATCGAGGCCGCCGGTGAGGCCTTCTTGGCCCGAGTGGCCGCCGGTTTCAGCGCCCTGGCGGCGCAGCAGGGTTGGTTGCGGCTGGAGGCCGAGCAGCCCCCCGCGGCGGTCACCGCTGCGCTGCAGGACGCCATCCGCGCCCAGGTCCAGGGTGATGGTTGAACCGCAGCCTGCGTCGCTGTTCGATGGCCTGATCGGCCAGCCCCAGGCCGTGGCCTTGCTGCGGGCGGCCCTGGAGCAACAGCGCCTGGCGCCGGCCTATCTGTTCAGCGGCCCCGATGGGGTGGGCCGCCGCCTGGTGGCCCGTCGCTTTCTGGAGGGGGTGATCGCCGGCCCCGCCGGCGATGGGGGCGTGCGCCGGCGCCTGCAGGCGGGCAACCACCCCGATTTGCTTTGGGTGGAGCCCACCTACAGCGACAAGGGGCAACTGGTGCCCGCCTCCCATGCCGCTGACGCGGGCATCAGCCGCAAGGCGCCGCCCCAGCTGCGGCTGGAGCAGGTGCGGGGGGTGTCGCAGTTTCTGGCGCGCCGGCCG
>Ga0214917_10005667_pt1 | contig 13253 bp, 14 predicted proteins | sample LL_1208_BB_MetaG_FD_177983 | JGI IMG/M metagenome (GOLD analysis project Ga0214917, IMG submission 177983) | Freshwater microbial communities from Lake Lanier, Atlanta, Georgia, United States - LL_1208_BB | ecosystem: Environmental > Aquatic > Freshwater > Lake | place: USA: Georgia | collected... | reverse complement strand
CGTGCAGAGAAGTCTGCTGCTAATAAGGCTGCATGGAAGAACATGACACCAGCAGAACGCAAAGCTTGGAAAACAAATAAGCCTGGTGTTACTACAGCTAAAACAGGTAACGCAGGAACAGTTGCTAAGCCAAAGCCAGGTCTTATGAATGACATCAAAAAGAGCGTTGCAGAACAGAAGGCTAAAGAGAAAGCTCCTAAGCGTCCTACACTTGCTGATTTGAAGCGTAACGAAGCTAAAGGTCTAGAAGAAGCCAAGGCACGCGTTGCTGCTAAGAATAAGGCTCTTGCTAATTCTGCTAAAGGTAAGACTCAAACACCACAAGCAACAGAGGCAAAGAAGAAAGCAGCTGCAAAGCCAGAAGGTAAAGCACCAGCTAAAAAGCCAGCAGTAAAGAAGTTCGCAAGAACTCGTGCAATTGGTCGCGGTGGCGTATATGGCGCTGTTGCAGGTGAAGTAGTTAGCTTAGCTAAAGGCTCAACCAGCAAAGATATTAAAGAAATTATGCGTTTGGAAAACAAACTTGCTAACTTAACTGGCAAGACAAAGTCAAACGCAACAGTTGGTCGTCAAGGAGCGCAGCAAGCGCTATCTCAACTTGCAGGATTAGCAACCATGGGAGTTGTTGGAAAAACTCGTCGTCAACGTATGGATGAGTTGAACAACTTAATCGGTAAAGCTGAAACAAAGAAGGCTAAGGAAAACAAAGGTCTTCGTTACGGCAAGATGGGTGAATCATTAGTCCCAGGAACTAAAGCATATAAGGCTGGTTCTAAGACAAGACCAACAGTAGCAACTACTGGTGGCGGTTCAACAACTACTGTTAATACAAATAAATACACTGTTAAGAAGGGTGATACCTTCTCAGGTATTGCTAAGACTGCTGGAGTATCTATTAAGGAACTCCGTGCAGCTAACCCTGACATTATGAACAAAAAGAAATATAAGCAGGGTTCAATGATTTGGTCAGGAACAAAGGTTAATATTCCAAAGAAGTAGGTAAATAAATGTCAATGTTGCAACCTTCGGGTCCAGGTCCATTCGCAAAGCGAACAGACCGCCAGGGAGCTAAACAACTTCCTAACGCCGAATACGGCGAGCAGAAGCAATTCCAGGCAGAACAAGCGGGCGCACCGATGGCAAAGTCACCTACACAACAAATGCCACAAATGAATCCGTCGGCAAATGTCGTGCCTTTAACAGCAGCCACCCAGCGACCAGGTGAACCTGTAACCGCTGGTGTGGATGCTGGTCCTGGTCCTGGCAAAGAAGTGCTAGGTCTTAAAACACCAGTAGATAACCAACTAAAAGATTTATCTAAGTTGGGTAAGTATCTACCATTAATGATGCAGTTTGCGGATTCTCCAGATTCAACTGGAACTATGAAAGCTTTTGTTAAATATTTACGGAGTCAATCAGAATGAAGATACTCAAGAAGTTCGAAGAGAACCTTGAATACCTTGGATTTGAAATGGCTCCCATTGCTTGGGATTTAGCCAAGTTTCCTTTCGAATCCGATGATGACCGACTTTCAGTATTAGAGGAATTAACGGCTAAGGAGGCTACACCTAATGTCCCTAACAGAATGGTGGAGTGACCCTTCTATAGCGCAAGACCCAGCTAAACAACCAAAACTTTCCAAGGTTGATAAGTTCAAGAAAGAACAAGACAATACAAGAGTTGGAAAAGTTGAACAGGCTATTGTTCCTAAAGTAGCTGGGGCTATTGAGTCAGCTAGTAAGAAGCCAATACTTGGCAGGATTATTAATCCTGCGATGGCAGCACTTAACTTTGTTGGCGAAAAAGTTGTTCAACCAGTAACTCAAACTGTTTCCGCTGCGCTACTTACACCTCAAGCCATGGCTAAGGGCAAGGGTGGGGTAACTGAAAGTTACCGTTATTCAAAAAAGCAGGCTGAAAAGATTTCAATGGGACAGGCAGCAGCTAGCGCTGTTGGAAAACTAACCTCACCTGTTCTTGGTAAAGTAAGTCAAACAGCTTTTCTTCAAGAAGACTTTGATGTATTTAATGAACGTCAACGAGATAAAGCATTCCGCGATGAGTGGGCTGGAATCGTTGCATCTGGCGTTACAGATTTAGCACTTGCTGCAATTGGCACTAAGGGTGCTGGCATTGCTGTTCGTGGTGCTGCAAAGAAAGTAGTAGGTCCAAAGCGACTTGCTACTACAGATGACATGGATGTCTTCAGAACAGAACTTGAAGATATTGTGGCACAAAAGGATTTGCCAGCAGAACAACAGACCAGAACTGGTCTGTCTGTATTGGTAGATGACGCTGTTAATGAAACAAACTTAACTAAGCTTGCTTCTAATCCGCTAATATCTGAAACATCTAACCCATATCGAACAGCAACAATTATTTCAAGATTAGATAATCACCGAGATGTCGCTGATTACCTGCTCGCAGAACGTGGAGATACCGCTGCCTTCCAGCGTTTCTTTGAACGTCGTCCGCTAGAAGCAGACCATCTTGATAACTATGGAATCAATGACGCAAAGCCAATAACAAACTTTGCAGAGATTGGTTTGGACGCACTTGACCCAGCAATGGTATCAAGGTTTCAATCAATCATTGATGCTAAGAAGGTTGAAGACCCTAACTTTGCTCGTGCTTTAGATGACTTCATGGAGAAGGCACGTGTTGGCGTAATTGAAAGCTATCGTCCAGGACGATTTGCTGCGCTAGAACAAATTGGTTTAGCAAAGAAGAAAATTAAATCTCAAGCGCTATATGGCGACTTAAAGATGTTCGGTCAAGATGCTGATGGTGGATGGAAGACTCAGGTTTACCAGACACGCACATACGATAGAGCTATCCGCACCATTGCTTGGGTTGGCTCAGGTCGTCCACAGGGTTATATCAACATATCTAACCCACGTAAGTTTGAAGCAGCCAATGATTTGCTATCTGACCTAAACCGTCTGCAGTTCCTTAAGGGAACAGAAGGCGCTCAATACAAGCGCCGTATGGTCGAGATGTTTCTTGATGCACAAAGCGATACACAACGTGCTATCGCACTTGGTCGTATTGAAGAAAGCGTTATGGGTCGCCTTGCTAAGCATTATGGCGTTCATGAGATGCAAGATATTGCCAACGTTCAAGACGCTGTAAAGCAGATTAAGAACTGGCATATCCGCATGAACCAAACCCGCGATAGCATCAAAGAGTATGCCGTTAAGAATGGTTTTGTTCCAGATGAGGGTGGCGGAATTAACGTCCAGAACTTCTTGTCTGTATCTAACGAAGCACAGAATTTACCAATGCTTGACTTCCGTAGACTTGAAACCGAAGTTATCTTCAACGCTCGTCGCGTTGCAGGTAAAGGTGCAAAGGTTACTGAAGGTCAATACTACGGAGCTATTGCCTCTAGAGCTGCTATGAATACTGGTCAATTCCTTGACCTAGCTAACATGGTATTCAGCAACCTGAACTTACTTCGTCTTGCATACATACCTAAGAACTCAATGGTAGACCCATTTGCTCGTGCAAGCATGGCTCTTGAATCAATGGAACTTGTTAAGAATGCTTTGCCTGGAGTAGACAACATTGTCTACAACACTGGTCTTCTAAAAGAATCTGCAAAGAAATGGGTTCCAGGAAGCCCTGCATCCAACGCTCGTAAGCAAGCAAAGGCTGCACAATTCCGTGTAGAAAAATACAGAGCAGATTTAGAGCCAAAGATTACAGCTCACAAGAAAGCTGAAACTAAGTATGATGACTTAGATAAGTCACTTACAAAGTTAATTGCTGCACGTGACAAGGCTAAAGATAAAGCTATGAAGAGCAACGATGTTGCTGTTCAGAATAAGTATTACGATTTAGAAGATAAAGTCAACGAGCTACAGTCTAAAGTAGATGACGCATACGATGAGATGAGTCGTCTTGGTGACCATATCAATGGCGTTTCTAAGTTGATTGACCGTGAACGTAAAGACTGGATGGATTACGCAGAAACACAAGGGAACCTCAAGCAAAAGAAGTTACTTGGTCAAGAAGCGGAAACAATTGAAGTCGATGGTCAGACATATACAATCCAAGGATTAGCTGACCCTAACGTCCGCGGTGCTAGCGCATATATGTCAGAGATTGACACCGCTACTAACTTTTATTCTGCATCATTGCAGTCAGAAATCTCTCGTCGCTTAAGAGCAGACGGAGCCCGCTTTGTAAAGATTAAGCGTAAGGACCGCGAAGAGTATATGAATGCTCTTGCACATATCGCTAATAGGCAAGTTCGTAACGAACTAGATATGCCAGTTGGTTGGATGATGAAAGGCGAAAAGTCTAACGCGGAAATCTTGCAATGGCTTTATAGCCCAGCTGGTAAAGAATACAGACTGCGTATCTCAGAACGCTTTGGCGATGACATGGAAGCATGGGTAAGCCAGACAAGAGAAAAGCTTTACGCAATGTATCCAGATGAGAACTTGCGAAAGATTATTACCGAGCGAGATGTTACATATCAAGAAGTTGACGCTACTCTTTATGGAAGAACAGACCTACTTGAAGAGATTGACGGACCAAGTTTAAAGCTTTCCGACCTGACTGGAGCCGAGCAAATTCTTGCTCGTGCTGGTGCAGGTATTGACTTTGCCTGGAACATTCTTTCTAAGTCTGAAACAAGACTAGTCCGCAACCCTTTATTTTTATCATACGCCCGTGATGAGATGAAGACTCTTATCAATGCAGCAAAACGTTCTAACATAGATGTTACTGATGCTGTTGTTAATAATGAGATTCGTCAAGTTGCATACCGTAAGGCACTGGCTAGAGTAGAACAAACACTTTACTCATCACGTCGTCTAACCAACGGTATGTATACAGCACGTTATGCAATGAGCTTCCCCTTGGCTTTCTTTAACTCACAAGCAGTTGCGCTTCGCCTATTGGCTCGCAACCCAATGAATGCTTACTGGTATAACAGTATTCAGCAAGCATTTGATAATTACCAGGCATACGAAGACCAAGATGGAAACACCTACTCTTCAATTAAGGATGTTCCAGAGGGAGTTGCGGTTAGCGTTAAGTATCCGCTTCCATTTGGAAACAAGCTTCCAGATTGGGCAAAGACAGCACTTAAGCCATACACAGACCCACGTGGTGGCGGTGTCAGATTTAATCCTAAGCAAATGGAGTTCATGGTTGCCGACCCATCCATCTCTTGGTTTGGAACTGCAACGGTATCCGAAATCATTGATAACGGATTTAGCGCTGGTCCATGGAAACTTTACGGTGAGCAAGTAGCGTTATCGCTACGTGAAACATTAGGAGATGACGTATACGAATCAAGCGTTCTATACGGTGGCTATCCAGTAGAAGGTAAGAACTTTGCCGAGAAGGTAAAGAACACCATGGTTCCTGGATACCTTCAGTCGCTAATCGACTCAGGTAAGTTGCCTTATCCAATCCGCACAGCGTTTTCGCTTATTGGACTTGAGAAGAGTGAGCGATTTACTGATGAGGTTTACGCTCAATGGCGCAAAGGATTTGCAGATTGGGTAGCAGAAGGTCGCATTGGTTCACCTCCAACTATGGAAACTGCTGCTAAAGCAGCAGGCAACATGGCGTTTATTCGTTCTGTTGTTCAATTCAATGCACCTATCTCAGCAACCTTTGACCCAGTAACACGTGCTGCTACTGCATATTATGCAGACCTAGTAGAGATGGCAAATGGCGATTACGACATTGCCCAAAAGGTTATGCAAGACGAGTGGGGAATTGATTCCATGGCACTCGTCGGCTCTAACCAGAAGAACATCTCAGGTTTAGCTGCAACATTTAATGATATTAAAGTTCTACGCAAGAACACAAAGTTGCTTGCAGAGATTGGCAATATTAACACCGTGTATGCAGGAATGCTTTCGTCTGGATATGGCGACATTGCTGGCACTGGTAGTGGACCAAACGATTATTCAACAGAAGTAGCATCTATCTACAAGAAGATGAAGTTTCCTGGTGGATTTAATAACGTTATTACTCAGAAGAGAAGCGATGAAGAGGTGCAGAAAGCAGCTCAATCTCGCGTTGGCTGGGCTGAATACCAGAAGGCTGTTGACTGGCGCAATGCCATGATGAAGCAATATGGAATCTCATCAACCTATGAGGCTAGGTATGAATACTCTGGCATCAAGCGAGTCTTTGATGACATGGTAGATACTGTTGAACAAGATTTTCCAAAGTGGTCAGAGGAAAGAATCCAAAGCCGTAAAGATTATTGGAATGGGGCAATCCCTGCAATCGAAAAGATTGCCAATGATGTTAATTGGAGAACTTACGCATACTCAACTGGTAATACCAAGTGGGAAGAAATTGCTTTCTGGGTTGGTAAAGCTCGTAACTTTAAAGATGAATATGACCGTCCAAACAATAGTGACGAAAGGAAGTTGAGATTGAAGCAGAACTTTGCTCAATTCCATTATGACTTCCTACAGACGGCATCAGAAGAATTTGATGCCTTCTCTACAAGATGGTTGAACAACATGCCAGAACTAGATACAGAATTCGTGGTGACAGAGTGAAGAAACCTAATCGCGCCGATTATCCAAAAGGCACAGTAGGAACTAAACAATATAACGAAGCCATGATTGCTTTTGAGCAATGGGCTAAGAACGAAGAAGCCAAAAAGAAACTAAACATTTCTCCTATTAAGCTCCCTGGTATTGACCCAGAGGCTGGCATCAATGACGTTCAGGCTAAATCTTGGTTTAAATTTGGTGCTGCTACCGCTAAAAAGGGAACAGAAGCCTATAAGTATTACCAACGATTTATCTCTATATTGCAAAAGTCTGGCATACCTAAAACAAAATGGCAATCAGTTTGGAACGATGCCGTTGATTGGGTAGGAACTCCTGGCTCTGGCGCAACTGGCGACCCATCTATGTATCTCAATGTGTTCAATCCAGGAGATTACACTGGTGGAACTGGTAGCACAAAAAAGTATGGAACCACTAAGCAACGAACAGAAACCACTACTCAATACAGTGCATCAAATGCTGCCGATTATATTGGTAAAACATTTGAACAAGAGATAGGTAGAACAGCTACCAAAGAAGAAATTGATGCCTATATCAGAGGCGTTAATGCTGCTGCTAAAAAGGAACCATCTATTTATGATGGAACAACTACTACTGCTCCAGGCAAGGGTGGACTTCTAGGCACATCAACAACAAAATCAACTCAAACAACAGGGTTTGACCCTGCTGTGTATGCACAAAACTTTGCTAGAAGTCGTCCAGATTTTGCAGAATCTTTTGCAACCAAGAACTTTCTAAAACTTATTGAGGGTCTTCTTAAAGACCCTAATGCTATTGGAACGGTGGTAGATGATGGCAGATAAATATACCGTCAAAAAGGGTGACACCCTTTCTAAAATTGCTGCTGCTAATAAAACAACCGTAGCTGCTATTAAAAAAGCAAACCCTGTTCTTACTACTAATCCTAAATATAACGGTGGCAATACAGTCTTTTCTGGAACTAAATTAGCAATTCCAGGCAAAACTACAACAACTAGCACTGCCAAGCCTAAGACTGGAACAACCACATCTAAAGCAACTGGCACTAGCACTGGAACTAATACTGGAACCAACACTGGCACTAATACTGGAACCAATACAGGATTTTACACAGCGGGTATATCTGGTTCAATGAACCAGTCACCTGTGTATTCAACAGGTCGCGACACATTATCAATGGCTCAGTTGCAAGCCCAGTTCGGTATTACGGCTGCGGTTATTGCAAACCAACCAAGCTTATTGGCTGCATTAAATAAGATTCTTGGTGTTGACGGTGGTCCAATGATTACCGACCCAGCATTACAAGAAGCAATTATTAAGGGAACATCTTGGTATCGTGACCAGACAGATACTCAACGCACATACGATTATTACAAAGCCACAAACCCTGGTCAATTTGCTGCTGACTTGCAGTCTAACGCCAGCAACATTGTAAAGCAGTGGTCATCAATGGGTCTTCAAATCGATGCTAAGACAGCGGTTGAATACGCCAACAATATGATGAAGCAAGCCATCATTAAAGATGGCAAGGTAGTTCGTTTTGACCAAGATTATCTAAATAAAATAATGGCTGACTCGATTAAATTTACCAAGACCAACTCAGTAGATGGTCGAGTTGTTTACACTGGTCTAGCTGGAAAGCTAGAAACCATGGCTAGCAAGTTGTATCAAAATGCATGGGATTATGGCTATGCCCAATCAAGTTCAAACGCAAACTTTACTAAGTGGTTTGAAGCAAGCATGAGAGGTCTAGTTGCTGGAACTTTAAATCCAGAAGATGTTGATAATGAATTACAATCTAGAGCAAAGTCATTTGCTCCTGGTCTAGCAAAGTATATTGACCAAGGTCAAACTTTACGTCAAGCAGCAGACCCATGGCTTCAGGCAATTTCTGATACATGGGAAGTAGATATCAACTCTGTTGACCTTAATGATGATTATGTCCAAAGAGCAATTAACTTCCAGGACGAAAAGGGAAACTTCTCAACTATGAACTTGTATGATGCAAAAAAACTTGCACGTCGTAGCGATAAATGGGACACAACCCAAACAGCAAAAGAAGAAAAAACTTCTATTGCTTCACGCATTCTTAAAGACTTTGGATTTTTGGGGTAAATAGATGCCACGATATGACGATTATGTAACCATGCCTTATGACATGTCTAAGCCATCAACGATAGAAAACATGCCATACACTCCATCACTAAAAGATGAAGTAGCTAGCCTTCGACAAGCTATTGATTACGATGCAATTGAAAGACAAAGATTTGCTAACGCTGCAGCAGCTGCAGCTGCAGCACCTGCAGTAACAACTCCAACAAAGTATACAGTTAAACCTGGTGATACTTTATCTGAGATTGCTGCCGACAATAACCTTTCATTACAAGAACTATATGCTTTAAACCCTAAGTTTAAATCCGACCCTAAGTATCAGGGCGGTAACATGATTTGGTCTGGAACAACTGTAAAACTTGGAACTGAAACCAAGCCACCAAAGCCAACTCCAAAACCAACCCCCACACTAACAGATACATCTACCACTACGACTCCAGATACATCTACGGATACATCTACCACTACGACTCCAGATACATCTACGGATACTTCAGAAACAACAAGTGGACCAAGCACATCAATTGTAGGTGGAGATTGGAGTCCAGGTGCTGGTGGACAAGGACCTGACGCTGCTGCTACAAACGCAATCCTTGACCAGATTAAAGCTTTGACTGAACAGATGGCTCGCATGCAGGAAGCTGCAGCAAAAGAAGCTGGTAAGCCAAAGGTTGTTGGAACTAGAACAAGACGTAAAACTGGTGGAGTTGTTGAAGTCATCGAAGTTATGTCAGATGGCTCTGAAGGTAAAGTAATCGAGTCCTACAAGGACTTTGGTGCTCGTGACTCAGTCATGAGAATGTTTGAAAATACTGGTCTTGGCGATACATTTATTAAATCGCTTATGGATACTATCGATAACTTGTATAACGAAAACATTATGCCTACAGATGCTCAGGTATTAAATACAATTTATTCAAGCGATGCATATAAAGCACGGTTTGCTGCGAACGAAGCTATTCGTAAAAGAATGGCTGAAGGTAAGGGTCGCCCTGGCGATAAGCTTTTATCCCCAGCAGAATACATTGCAACCGAGGCTACATACAAAGAGATTCTTCAAGAGGCAGGTTTACCTAGTGGTTTCTATGACCAACAAGAAGATTTTAGCAACTTAATCGCAAACTCAATTAGTGCTAGCGAGCTTACTGCTCGCGTCAACATTGCTGCGAATGCTTTACAAAAAGCAGACCAATCAATTATTAAGTCACTTAAAGATTATTACGGTTTAAGTCAAGGTGACTTGGTTGCTTACATGCTGGATAACAAGAAGGCGTTTGACACAATTAACTCCCGCTTCCAGTATTCAACCGAAGAAGCCAAGTTGATGTATACCTCTGCAGAAGTCGGTGGCGCTGCCACACGTGCAGGAATGGGTGAGGGAATCTCTAAGCAGTTTGCTGAAGAGATTACCAAGGCTGGCAAGGCGGACCTTGCCGAACGCGCATTCCAAGGCTCAGCCCGCGACCAAGAAGATTACAAGCGATTGATGGAACTCTACGGTGGAACCGCTGGAGTAGAAGACTTGGCACGTGAATCACTTGCATTAGCAGGTGGTGCTGAAGTTGGCATCAAGACTAAGAAGCTTGCATCCAAAGAACGCGCTAAGTTTATGACACAAAGCGCAATTGATAAAACGTCACTTGGTTCAAGAACAAGAAAAGCCGACGTTTAATAGATTCCGTCCCAGACCGTCCAGCCCTGGTGATGTGTATAAGTCTGGAAGTCATCACGTCTATAAATCAATACCCCTGTTGAGGAATACGTGTGATGCAAAACCCGATGAGGGTTTAACTACTAATAAAGGGAGAAAACAATGGCAGAAGAATACCTAGAGTATGACTACGAAGATGAAGACAATGGCAGTGGAACTGACCTTGTGAAGAAACTACGAAAGCAAATCGATGCGCTCCAAAAGCAAGTCAAGGAACGCGATGAAATTCTTTCGGAATATACAACACTAAGTCACGAAGCATCTATTGGCGAAATCCTAGAACAGTTCGGACTCAATCCTAAGATAGCTCGATTCATCCCAGATGATGTCGAGGTTGACGAGGATGCTGTCGCACAATGGTTAAATGAATACGGTGACGCATTCGGTATCGAAGCCGTTGATGAAGGAGAGCAATCTCCTGACGCTCAAGCATATGAGCAAATGTCAGAGTTTGATGACGGAACAATTGACCCATTTGTTGGTCAAGACTTAGCTTCTCGTATTGCGAACGCAAGTTCGCCAGAGGAACTAAGTAGCCTACTCAAGCGCTGATAATCCACAATCAACCCCAATTAGAAGGAAATCATGCCAATTACACCAGCAACGTCAACGACGACATCAACAATGTCGAACTTGATTCAGACGGCGTATGACAAGTATATTGAGTTTTCCCTTCGTTCAGAACCAATGTTCCGCAAGTTTGCGGACAAGCGTCCTGTCGATGTGACAAACCCAGGTAACACCGTCGTCTTCCAGGTCTACACAGACCTATCACGTGCTACATCAGCACTAACTCAAACAGAAGACCCAGATGCAGTAACACTTAACAATACCAACCGCGTTAACGTAACAGTTAACGAATACGGTAATGCTGTTATTACAACTGAGCGTCTTGCTCTTGAGTCACTTTCAGCAATTGACCCAGCAGTAGCAGACATGTTGTCATTCAACATGCGCGACTCACTTGATTCAATTGTATGGAACCGCTTGACCAACCTTGCAACAGGTCGTTTCACAGGAACATCTTCAGCCGATGAGTCAACACTTAACGGACAAGATGTATCTGCATCTACAACAGCAGCAAACATCACAGCAGCACTTGCTCGCCGTGGTGTAGCAAAGCTACGTGGAGCAAACGTTCAACCTCGCGATGGCGGACTTTATACAGCGCTTATCCACCCAGACGTATCATATGACCTTCGTTCAGAAGCTCAATCATCTGGTTCTGCTGTATGGCAGTTGCCTCACACCTACACAGAAGCTGGCGTAGCCAACCTCTGGAATGGTGAAATCGGTATCTTCGACCAAGTTCGTTATATCGAATCACCACGTTGTGAGTCTATTTCAGGTTCTGGAACATCAAAGGTATACGCAACAGTTCTTCTCGGAAAGCAGGCTCTTATCGAGGCTGTTTCATACGAGCCAAAGACTGTTATCGGTCCTGTAACTGACAAGTTGATGCGTTTCCGTCCAGCTGGATGGAAGGCTCTTATCGGTTGGAACATCTTCCGCACCGAATCTCGTTACGTTATCAGAACTAAGTCAAGCATCGCTTCCTAGTTTATACAGTAAGAGGGGCGGGAAACCGCCCCTCTTCATATAAGGAGTTTAATGGCTAAGAAAAAAAAGACCGAGGAATTACCAATTGATTTCTTTACGCCACTCCAAGAGTATGCGATACAGGCACACGAGTTATACAACTCGTTTGCACAAGCAGGATTTACTGAGGGCGAAGCGTGGGAATTAATGATTCGCCATCTACCCGAATGGGAATTAGATGAACCAGAATTTAGTGAGAAGGATATAGAAGATGTCAATGAAGAATGAAAAGTATAAGTCAAAGACTGCTATGAAGAAGCACGAAAAGACTGAAGGCAAGATGGAACGCAAGATGGAATACGGTGTCAAGAAGCCAAAGCTAAAGAAGAAGGGTAAGTAATCATGGCAACAAAGATGTGCAAGAAGTGTGGCAAAGCTAAGTCAAAGTGTAAGTGCTAATGCCAAAGAAAACAGTTAAAGCAGTAATGAAAGAATTCAAAGCTGGAGGTTTGCACTCTGGTAAGGGTGGCAAAGTAGTTAAGAACCCAAAGCAAGCAGTTGCTATTGCGCTATCAATGACTGGTAAAGCTAAGCCAGGAATCAAGAAACCTAAAGCAAAGAAGAAGTAATGCCAAAGAAGAAGCAGGTATGGGACAAACCAAACCCAAAGAAAGTTTCTAAGCCTCTTACACCAGCACAAAAGGCAGCAGCTAAGGCTGCAGCTAAAGCTGCTGGACGACCATATCCAAATTTAGTTGACAACATGAGAGCAGCAAAGAAGAAGTAAATGGACCCAAGACTAAAACGAGCTGGTGTATCTGGTTTTAATAAACCAAAGAGAACACCTAGCCATCCAACAAAGTCACACGTGGTAGTAGCTAAGTCTGGCTCCCAAGTAAAGACTATTCGTTTTGGTCAACAAGGGGTTAGTGGTTCACCTAAAAAATCTGGCGAAGGCAAAGCCTATCGCCAACGTCGTCAATCATTCAAAGCTCGCCATGCAAAGAACATATCCAAGGGTGTTATGTCTGCTGCATATTGGGCAGATAAGGTGAAGTGGTAATGCCAAAAGTTTTTAGTGGACCACCGATGCGTATTAAGCTTGGGATGTCAGAAGATTTATGGTTCGTTTCATACCCATGGTCTAAAACCGTTGTAAAGAAAAACGGTGTTTGGTCAACAGTTGTTTCACCACAAGATAGCTCATTAAAAGATTATGACCGAGTATTACGTGGCGGTTATCAAAACCCTATAACAGATGCAGAGGCAGCGGAGTTAACTGCTGCAGGTTATGGAGATTACATTGTCGAAGTGTAGAAGCGGTTGCCCAACTCAAGACCATGAGTCCTGGGGAGAAT
>Ga0214917_10005666_pt1 | contig 13256 bp, 9 predicted proteins | sample LL_1208_BB_MetaG_FD_177983 | JGI IMG/M metagenome (GOLD analysis project Ga0214917, IMG submission 177983) | Freshwater microbial communities from Lake Lanier, Atlanta, Georgia, United States - LL_1208_BB | ecosystem: Environmental > Aquatic > Freshwater > Lake | place: USA: Georgia | collected... | reverse complement strand
GCCGGTGTCGTCGAAGTAGGCGTCCTTGGCGAAGCCCAGGTTTTCCGGAAACACCACCGTGTCGAATCCCTGCCCACCCGGCGTGCGCGGGCCGCTGCGGCCGCGGCCCAGGTTCCACATCCCGAAAAACGCCGTGGCATACCCGGCCGGCTTCAAGGCCTCCGGGAGCGTCACCACCTCCGTCGCCAGCTCCGACTCGCTGTGGGCGCCCACGAGCTTGTGCCAGGGCGAGCCGGCCGGCTGCCGCGGGTCGACGACGGTATAGATGCCGTGCCGCGGCGTCACCTGCCCCGACATCAGGCAGGCCCGGGTCGGCGCGCAGTTCGGGGCGCTGGCGTACGACTGCGTGAACACGACGCCCGTCGCCGCCAGCCGGTCGATGGTGGGCGTCTCCACGAACGCGTTGCCCATGAAGCCCACGTCCCGCCAGCCCATGTCGTCCATCAGGATGACGATGAAGTTCGGCGGTCGCCCTGGGGCGGCGGCCGGGGCCGGCGACGCCAGGGCCACCAGGATCGAGGCCGTCAGGATCGAAGCCAGCGGGATCGACCGGGCGGATCGGCTCACGGCTGCGGCTTCCGTTCGTACGAGGTGGTGAGCGTGCCCTCCGCCAGGGCGGTGCCCTTGATCGCGTCCAGGAGCTTCTCGCGGGTCGCGCTCCCGGGCTCGAGTTGGGGGCGGGCCGACAGGGCGTAGACGGTGAAGTGATACTCCTTGCGGCCCGGGCCCTTCGAGCACATCGGGTCGTAGCCCGCCCGCCCCTTGCCGTTGAGGCCGAGCGTGCCGATCGAACGCGAGTCTTTGGGGAGCTTCGTCACTTCCGCCGGGATGTCGTAGACGAGCCAGTACGACTTCACGCCGTCGGGCGACTCGTGCCACAGCGACAGTGCATACGACTGCGTGTCGCTCGGGCCGGCCTGCCATTCGAGCGGGGGCGAGAGGCCGGCGCCGTCGCAGGTGAACTCCACCGGCAAAGGCTCGTCCGACCGGAAGGCCGGACTCGTGACGGCGATCTCCCGGGCGGCGATCCGGGCGGGCTGCGAGCGGACCGCATCGCGAGGTGCGGGCGGGCGCGGGGGCCGCTCGCCGGGCCGCGGCGGGCCGCCTCCGCCGCCGGGCCCACGCGGGCCACCGCCACCGGGCCGGCCGCCGCCCCCGGGGCCGCGGGAGCGAGGCGTGTAGGTCTCCGTCGAGGTGCGGCCGGAAGGATCGGTGAACGTGAACCGCGCGGAACCGTCCTTGGCGACGGTGTATTCGATCGAGCCCCGGCGGCCGCCGAGCTCGTAAACCACCTTTCGCGTGTCGGCTGCGGGCGTCTCGAATCCCACGATCGTCGCCCCACGGAGCGGCCCGAGCGCCTCGCGCACGCCCTGCGCCCGGGGCTGCGGGTCGACCTGCCCCTCCCGCTCCACCACCTCGCCGCGGAAGCCGCCGATCAGATACGGATACTTTTTCAGCGCATGGTAGTGGTAGCCCCCCTGGCCATCTTCGTGTCCGCCGAGGGCGTCGAGCGGCTTGACCGGCGAGCCGTCGGGCTCGGTCTCGCCATACACGGGGTAGCCGTCGAGGGCGTAGGCGATCGGCATGCCCTTGCCGACGACCTTTTCGAGATGCACCGGCGCGACGTGGTAGTGGTAGTCGTCGGCGCGCCCGCAGTGGCCGCCGTACTCGTCGAGTTCGCCGATGGCGAGCGCGTCCTCCCCGCGGTTGTTGAGCGGATTGAAGATCGGGATCCCGTTGACGGCCACCGCGATCGCGCCGCGGAGGAACCGGTTCTTCGTCGAGGCCGGCTCGGCGGCCCGCACCGGATGGAGCGGAATCTGCCAGGCGTTGGCGCCCGTGTAGGGCTGCGGCAGCGGCACCTGCTGCTGCCAGTTGCGGATGCCCACCATCAGCGGATGGTCGGGAATCCCGTTCGACTCGACGTAGAACCAGTTCTCGTCGCGGCGGGTGGCGATCGCCCGACGCTGCTCGAACGGGGCGAAGGCGGCACCAATGTCGAGGCGAGCATCAGCCGGCTTGCGCGCGGCGGTGAGGACAAAGGCCGGTCGCCGGGCCGCCGGCTCTGCGATTATGGCGTCGGCCGGCGCGGTGGTGGCTGTGGGCGACGCCTCATCCGCGTCGCGGTGACGGTGCCAGGGATGCGCCTCGGCAGGGCGACCGCCGCCGAGGCAGGCGAGCACCGCGATCCCCCAGGCCAGCCGCTGGGCCCGTGAGCGACGTGCGAAGCAGTTCATGAGGGCTCCTTCAGGACCGGCTTCCCGGGCTTGCCCGGCTTGTCGGCCCTCTTTTTGCGCTTCTCCGGCGCCGCGGGGCGGGCCGGGTCGAAGTCGGGGTTGGGTGACGGAAGTTGGGCATTCACCGCCGCCAGCGACTCCTCGAGGCGGGCCCGCAGCCGGGCGGCATCGGCGGGTCGTGTGGCGGCGAGGTCGTCGCGCTCGCCGAAATCGGCGTCGAGGTCGAACAGCCGCACGCTGTCGTCCTCGTAGAGCTTGATGAGCTTGAGGTTGCCGACGCGGATCGCCGAGTGGGGCGTGTGGCCGCTCTGGTAGTGGGGAAAGTGAAACAGCAGCTCGTCCCGCGGCCGCGCGACCGTCCCCCGGCCCTCGTGCGCGACCAGGCCCGCGATGCTGCCCCCTTCGACCGCCTTGGGCAGCGACGCCGGGGGCACGCCGGCCCAGTCGCAGAACGTGGGCAACAGGTCGTAGCCGACGATCGGCACGTGGCACCACGAGTCGGCGGCGATGCCGGGCCCGCGGATGATGAACGGCACGCGAACCCCGCCCTCCCAGACCGAGCCCTTGCCGCCGCTGAGGCCGGCGGCCCGGCCGCCCCCCTTGCCGCCACCGCCACCGCCGGAGCCGTTGTCGGAGGTGTAGATCACGTAGGTCGTGCCCGCCAGGCCGAGCCGGTCGATCGCGGCGAGCACCCGGCCCACGCCGGTGTCGAGGTCCTCGGTGATCGCGGCCACGGTGGTGCGCCGATCGTCGCGACTGCCCAGCCGCTGGGCGTATTTCGCGAGCGTCGCCTCCAGGGCGTTCTCGGAGGCATGGAGGGCGTTCCACGAGAGCTGGATGAAGAACGGCTGGCCCGCTTCCTTGCTCTCGGCCATGAATGCCTCGGCCCGCTCCGCCATCCCGAAAATGTCCACGGGATTGGGGTCGCGAAACTGGTAGGCGTTCTCGTTGCCGGTGTCGCCGTCATGCTCGTCGTAGCCGTGCCGGCCCGGCCCGTCGCCGCGGAGGTGCCACTTGCCGTAGTGGGCCGTGCGATACCCGGCCCGCTTGAGCAGTTCGCCGATCGTCACCTCGGCGACGCTGATTTCCTTGATCAGCGTCGGCTCGAGCAACTTGTGGCCTGGCTCGGCCGGTGCGGCCTTCGTCCAGTGGAGGGCCGCTGGGCTGCGGCCGGTCTGAAGGCTGATCCTGGTCGGAGAACAGACCGGCGCCGGGGCGTAGGCGTTGGAAAACCGCATGCCCTGGGCGGCGAGCTTCTCGAGGTTCGGCGTCTGGAAGATCGCGCCGCGGGATCCGGCCACGCCGGGGGCCATCTCCACCGACAGGCCGTCCCAGCCCTGGTCGTCCGCGAGCATCAGGATGATGTTGGGCCGGTCGGCGGCTGGTGCCGCCGACGCCAGCGCCGCCAGCAGGGCCGCCGCCACGCCGAACCGAAGCCCCGCCGTCATCATCGGGGCCGGCCTCCCGGGGGCCGCCGCCCGCCACCCTTCGGCGGCCCCTGGGGCACGACGTCGTTCAGGTTCGAGAAATCGGGCCGCGGCTTTCCGTCCGGCGGCCGGGCCACCCGGTGGCGGAACACGACCGTGTTGTCGAGCTTCACGTCGTCGGTCCAGATGAACTTCGCGCCGGCGAAGTCGGCCTCGAAGAACGGCTGCTTGGGATCGATTTCCTGCTCGGAATACTGGCGGGCCCGCCCCCAGCCGCTGTCGTCGAAATCGACCGCGAACCAGTCGTCGGGCAGCGGCGTGTTCTCCACCCGCGGGTTGGTCGTGTCGCCGCCGACCGGGCCGTGGGAGAAACACTTCGCCTTCCAGGAGCCGTCGGTCACCGTGCCATCCGCGAACTTGAGAATGAAGCCCCCGTCGCCGATGTTCGTGTTGGCGTATTCCATGCCCGTCTTCGGGTCGGCGTTGTCGCGGGCGAGCACGGCGATCGTCATCGGGTAGGCGGGCAGGATGTCGACCGAGATCACGTTGTGGGGGACGAACGCGATCGAGTCCACCGCCACGAGCTGGCCGTTGACGTAGAGCTGGAACCAGTTGTCGGCGTAGACGTTGGCCCGGATCGTGTCGGCGATCTGCGGCTTCCGGACGGGGGCGGGGGGCTGGGCGGCCGGCCGGCTCGCGGGCCAGGCCACCAGGCAGGCTGCGACGCAGGTCGTCGCCAATCGTCGTGCGTGCATCGCCATCCTCCAAGTGGATTCGCCATTCAACGGGCGGGTTGCGGTGCGGTTGCGGGGCGGCCGATCGCCGCCGCGGGTTTCCGCCACCCCGCCGCGGCACGCCCTTTGCACGGTTCGGCACCCGTGCAACTTCGGCAACGTTGGCCAGTTGAAGCAAGAGCAGGGCACTGATCAGCGATTTCCAACCCAAAAACGATCATCCGGAGGACGCCATGAACGCCAGCAATCACACGGACCGATCGATGCAAAATGCAACGCGCGTTGCAAAATACTCCACTGCTCCGGCGCCGCGATCCCGGCGGCGTCTCATTTCGCGACTGCTTGCCACGCCCGAGCGACTGGAGTCCCGCGAGCTGCTGGCCGTCGCGCCGTTGCCCCTGGCCGTCCAATCGATCGACGGCACGGGCAACAACCTGACCCACCCCGAGTGGGGCAGCGCCGGCGTCGATCTCCTGCGGCTCTCACCGGCCGCCTACGCCGACGGCGTCTCCTCCCCGTCGGGCGCCGACCGCCCGAGCGCCCGAGCGATCAGCAACGCCCTCTCGCAAAGCCCCGCGGGCGGCATCACGAACGACCGCGACTTCTCCGCCATGGTCTATGCCTGGGGCCAGTTCCTCGACCATGACATCGGCCTGACCGGCACGGCCTCGCCGCGGGAGCGGTTCTCGATCGCCGTGCCCGCCGGTGATCCGTCGTTCGATCCCTCCGGCACCGGCGTGATGACGATCCCGATGTCGCGGTCGGCCTACGATCCGCTCACCGGCACCGGGAGCGGAAATCCGCGCCAGCAGACGAACTCGATCACGGCCTTCATCGACGGCTCGCAGGTCTACGGAAGCGATGCCACGCGGGCCGCGGCCCTGCGGACGTTCTCCGGCGGCCAGCTGAAGACGAGCGAGGGCAATCTGCTGCCGCTCAACACCGCCGGGCTCGCCAACGCCAACGACGCCCACGTCGTGCCCGACGGCGAGCTGTTCCTCGCGGGCGACGTGCGGGCCAACGAGAATCCCGAACTCTGCTCCCTGCAGACGCTGTTCGTCCGCGAGCACAACCGGCTCGCGGCGGCGGCGGCGGTGGCGAATCCCTCGTGGACCGACGAGCAGCTCTACCAGCATGCCCGCCGGATCGTGATCGCCGAGTTGCAGACCATCACCTACAACGAGTTCCTCCCGGCGCTCCTGGGGGCGAACACGCCGGCCACCGCGGCGTTGCGGAGCTACCGCGGCTATCAGCCGAACGTGAACCCGGGGATCGCCACGGAGTTCTCGACGGGGGCCTTCCGGTTCGGTCACAGCATGCTCGGCAACGACATCGAGTTCCTCGACAACGAGGGGAACACCGTGCACGCGGCGATGGAGCTCCGCGATGCGTTCTTCAATACGCCCGTGCTCTCCGAGACCGGGATCGACCCCGTTCTCAAGTATCTCGCCAGCGTCCGGGCGCAGGAGATCGACACGAAGGTGGTCGACGACGTGCGGGACTTTCTCTTCGGCCTCCCCGGCCAGGGCGGCTTCGACTTGGCCGCCCTCAACATCCAGCGCGGCCGTGACCACGGCCTGGCCGATTTCAACACCGTGCGGGCGGCATACGGTCTGCCGAGGGTGACGAGCTTCGCGCAGATCACGTCCGACCCGGCCGTGCAGCAATCCCTCCAGGCCACCTACGGCACCGTCGACAAGGTCGACCTCTGGGCCGGCGGCCTGGCGGAGAAGCATCTGCCCGGCTCGAGCCTCGGGGCGACCTTCACCCGGATCATCGTGGACCAGTTCCGGCGGCTCCGCGACGGCGATCGCTACTGGTATCAGAACGTGCTGCCCGACGCGGTGGCGCGGTCTGTCCAGGCCACGACGCTCGCCGACGTGATCCGCCGCAACACCGGCCTCACGAACCTGCAGCCCGAAGTGTTCCTGTTCCGGGCGTCGATCGGCGGCACGGTGTTCGCCGACCGCAACGGCGACGGGGTCCGGCAGCCGGTGGAAGCGGGCCTCGCCGCGGCGGTCACGCTCGTGAACGCCGCCGGGGCCACCGTCGCCAGCACGCGGGCCGACGCCCGCGGCGGCTTCAGCTTCGGCCGGCTCGACCTGGGGTCGTACCGCGTGGTCGTGACCCCGGCCGGCGGCAACGCGGCGGTCACGAGTCGGATCGTGACGGTCACGAAGGGCGGCGAGAACCGAGGCCTCGACGTGGGCCTCGCCGTCGCGCCGCCCGTCGCCCCCAAGCCCCCCGTGGCCCCGAAGCCTCCGACCTCCGGCCCGGGCGCGCCGCTGCCGCGGTCCGCCTTCGCGGTACTGGCCGCCGGGCTCTCGGCGGCGAGCGCACCGACCGGGGGCACGAGGCGCTGATCGGGCGACGCCCGGCTGGACCGCAGGTGTCGCGACCGTGGCCCGACACGGCGTTCAGTCGTCACCCGGTCCGGGCAGCCGCCCCTTCGTCGCCAGCCGCACGCGGCAGAGCAGCGAGTCGGCCGTGATGAAGAGCGTCTGGCCGTCTTCGCCGAAGGCACAGTTGGCCGTGGCCTGGCCCGTCAAGAGCGTGCCGAGGTGCGTGCCGTCCGGGGCGAATACGAGCACGCCCCCCGGCCCGGTCGCGAACAGGTTGCCCGCGGCGTCCACCTTCAGGCCGTCGGGGTTGCCGCGGCGGGTCTTCGCCAACGCGGTGGCATCGAAGAACACGCGGCCACCGGTGTTGGCGTCGGCGAGCGTGCCGTCGGCCGCCACGGCGAAGGCCCGCCAGATCGGGGCCGCGGGGTCGGACTGCGCCACGTAGAGGGTCTTCTCGTCGGGCGAGAGGGCGATCCCGTTGGGGCGTGTCAGCGAGTCGCACTCGAGCGTGAGCGTGCCGTCGGGCGCGAGCCGGTAGACGCCGCAGACATCGAGCTCGCGGCGCGGGTCGTCCCAGCCCTTGGGAAGGCCGTAGGGCGGGTCGGTGAAGTAGATCGCGCCCGAGGAATGGACGACCGCGTCGTTGGGGCTGTTGAGTCGCTTGCCCCGGTAGGAGTCGGCGAGCGTCTTTTTGCCCCCGCCGGGCTCGAGCCGCGACACGCGCCGATCGCCGTGCTCGCAGCAGATGAGCCGGCCCTCGCGATCGAGCGTGAGGCCATTGGAGCCCCGCTCGTTGCCGTATCCGGCCGGACCGGTGAAGCCGGCGGGCTCCATGAAGATGTCGAGGCCCTTGCCCGGCTGCCAGCGGTGGATGCGGTTGTGCGGGATGTCGGAGAAGAGCAGGCTGCCGGCGGGCAGCCCGGCCCGATCGCTCGACACCCAGACCGGCCCCTCGCTCCAGGCGAAGCCCGAGGCGAGCACCTCGATCACGGCGCCGGGCGGGACGAGCGAGTCGAAACGGGGATCGAGCCGCTCGATCGAACCCACGGTGGGGAGCACGTCGGGGCCGGGTTCGGCGGCGGTCAGGCCCGACGCGGCAAGCAGGACGCCGGCGAGGGCGGCCGTGAGCGTGGAAGCATGGCCAAGAAAGCGAGAGAACATGGTCTGGGCTCCGAGGCGGAGGCAAAGTCGCCGTCGGGAGTCTACCGGAGGTCGACCGCGTCATCATGCCGCCGCGGGCCGTCGTTCATGCTGGTCGCGAACAGGATCGTCACGGCGGCCATGCCGAGGCCGAAGAGCAGGATCAGGGCGAGAGCGACGCCCATCGCACAGCCCGCCCGAGTTGATGTAGATGGAGCCGAGATAGAAGCCCTGCTCACGGAGAAACGACGCGCCGCAGGCCCGGCAGGCGTCGTGCATCCGGAACCAGCTGCGAAACAGCGGCCCGGCGCCGCAGGCCGGGCAGCGCAACAGCCCGCCACGGGCAAAGGCCGTGAGGCGGGATGCATCGGGAGCGGGGTGGCCACTGGGATGGGTGTTCATCGCTCACCAAGCGTACGAAGGATCGACGCCGCTCGTGTCGAAACCGGCAACGTCAAGGCCGGCAGCCGCAGCGGGGGACGCGTTGAAGCGGGTGCACAGGCGGGTTAGACTCTCGCCGCCGGGGAAAACAGCCTGTCTTGCCGGAGCGCACCAGTATGGAAACGTCGTTCACGAACATCCGCCCGCTCGGCGTTGCGGTCGCCTGCCTGATGGCGGTCGCGGCTCTGGGCTGCGGTTCCCGTGACGGGGCGGGCGGTGGCGCCGGTGACGGGGCCGGGGCTCGAAAGTCACTGCCGCCGGTCAAGGTGATCGCGTTCGACGAATCGGCCGCGGTGCTCCAGGGCATCGCCGATGGCACGGTGGTGGGCACGATCGTCCAAAACCCGTTCCAGTACGGGGCCAAGAGCATCGAGACGCTGCATGCCATCGTGGAAGGCAAGGCCGATGCGATTCCCGAGAGCAAGTTCATCAACATCCCGGCCCGGGTGGTGCTGGCCGACGACTCCCGCAAGGAGTTCGCCGGGGCCGAGGTCGTACCGGTGGCCACGTTCCGCGAGGAGCTGAAGAAGCTGCTCGCCGGCGGCGGCGCCGCGGCGGCGGGCGAGGGGCCAGAATACGCCTTCATCACCAACGGTGTGGCCGACTTCTGGACCATCGGCAAGGCGGGCGCCGAGAAGGCCGCGGCCGATCTGGGTGTGAAGGCGGCCGTGATCATGCCGAGCTCGATCACCGATCAGACCCGCAAGATCGAGGACCTGCTCACCCGGGGCACGGCCGGCATCGCCATCAGCCCGATCAATCCGGCGAATCAGTGTGAGGTGCTCGCCAAAGCGGCCGCCGCCACGAATCTCATCACCCACGACAGTGACGCGCCCGACTCGCCCCGCAAGGTCTACATCGGGATGGACAACTACGAGGCCGGGCTGATCTGCGGCAAACTCGTCCGCGACGCCCTGCCCGACGGCGGCAAGGTGATGCTGTTCATCGGGCGGCTCGACCAGGACAACTCCCAGCGGCGGCGGCAGGGCTGCATCGACGGGATACTCGGCCGCGAGCCCGATGCGTCGCGTCGCGACGATCCCGGCGCCACGCCGAAAAGCGACGACGGCAAGTATGAAATCCTCGGCACGATGACCGACCAGTTCGATCGGGCCAAGGCCAAGGCCAATGCCGAGGACGCGCTCCTGCGGCATCCCGACGTGGCGGCGATGGTCGGCCTATTCGAATACAACCCGCCCTTGATCCTCGAGGCGCTCGAGCGGGCCGGCCGGCTCGTTCGACCGGCGGCCAAGTGACCGCCGCCGAGGTTCCGCACGTCGAGGCCCCGCTCCTCGAGGTGAGAGGGATCTCGAAGCGGTTTCCCGGCGTGCGAGCCCTCGACGACGTCTCGCTCCGCGTGGGTCAGGCCGAGGTGCTCGCCCTGATCGGCGAGAACGGCGCGGGCAAGTCGACGCTCCTCAAAATCCTGGCGGGCGTGCAGCCGCCCGACGCGGGCGAGATCCTCGTCGCCGGCCGGCCGATGCGATTTTGGGGCGTGGAAGACGCGCTGGAGGCGGGGATCGCCCTCATCCACCAGGAGTTGAACCTCGCCGACAACCTCGACATCGCCGGCAACATCTTCCTGGGCCGCGAGCCGCGGCGGCTGGGGCTCCTCGATCTGGCCGCGATGCGCCGGGAGGCCGCCGAGTGGCTGAGGATGGTCGGCCTCGATCTCGATCCGGCGACACCGCTGGCCGAGCTGCCGATCGGCCGCCAGCAGCTCGTGGAGATCGCCAAGGCCCTCTCCACCCGGGCCCGACTGCTCATCATGGACGAGCCGACGAGTTCGCTCTCGGCTCGTGAGACGGAGACGCTCTTCCGGGTCGTCAAGGAGTTGCGCCGCCGGGGGGTGAGCGTGATCTGGATCTCGCATCGCCTGGGCGAGGTCAAGGAACTCGCCGACCGCGTGGTCGTGCTCCGCGACGGCCGGAACGCCGGCGAGATCGCCGACCGCGCCGGGATCGAGCACGACCGGATGATTCGGATGATGGTGGGCCGCGACATCGACCGGCTCGCCCGCCGGCCGAGCCATCGTCCCGGCGACGTGGTGCTCGCCGCCCGGGAGTTGCGGACGCCCGCCCACCCGAAACACCCGCTCTCGTTCGAGGTGCGGGCCGGCGAGATCGTCGGCATCGCGGGGCTCGTCGGGGCCGGCCGCACGGAGCTGTTGACCACGCTGTTCGGGATCACGCCCGCCGTGGGTGGAGCCGTCGCCGTGGCCGGCCGGCCCGTCACGCCGCGGTCGCCGATCGACGCCATTTCGGCCGGCCTCGCGCTCGTGCCCGAAGACCGCAAGCAGCAGGGGCTCGTGCTCGAGATGGCGGTGCGGGAGAACATGTCGCTCGTGTCCTTGTGGCCCGAGAGCCGGGCGGGGTTCGTCGACTTCGCGCGGGAGCGGCGGCTGTCCGCCGAGATGATTCCGGCGCTGGCGATCAAGACCCCAGGCGACCGCCAGGCGGTGCAGTTTCTCTCGGGCGGCAACCAGCAGAAGGTGGTGCTCGCCAAGTGGCTGGCCATGAAGCCGAAGGTTCTCCTGCTCGACGAGCCGACCCGCGGCATCGACGTGGGTGCCAAGGCGGAGATCTACGACCTCGTCCACCGGCTTGCGGGCGAGGGGCTGGCCGTGCTCTTCGTCTCGAGCGAGATGGAGGAGATCCTGTCGCTCGCCGACCGGGCGCTGGTGATGCACGAAGGGCGGCTGGCCGGCGGGCTCGCCCGGGGCGAGCTCACCGAGGAGAACGTGATGCAGCTGGCGGCCGGGGGCAGGGCGGAGAGGATGAGCGCATGAGCGAGCAGACGATGGGGAACGATCGAGGGGCGGCGGCCTGGCGGGCCCTCCGCGGCATCGTGTCTCCGAAGATCCTGGGCATCATCGGCCTCCTGGCGGTGGTCTGCCTCTACACGGCGCTGGCCAGTGACAACTTCCTGAAAGTGGGCAACCTCGAGAACATCGTCCATCGCACGGCGCTGTTCGGCATCCTCTCGATCGGGGTGGCCTTCGTCATCATCACCGGTGGCATCGACCTCTCGATCGGCTCGGTCGTGTGCCTGGTGGGCGTGATGCTGCCCTGGCTGCTCGTGCAGCACGGCTGGAGCGTGGCGGCCGGGGTGGCGTTCGTGCTCCTGCTCGGGGCGGCGATCGGCCTCGTCCACGGACTGCTCGTCACGCGGCTCGGCCTCCAGCCGTTCGTGGTCACGCTCTGCGGCCTGCTGATTTATCGGGGCGTGGCCCGCGGGCTCACGCAGGACCAGTCGCAGGGCTTCGGCACGGCCTACAAGGGATTGCGGTCGCTGGCCACCGCGCGGTTTCCGATCTTCGGGGAGGGGGGCTTTTCGCTGCCGGCCACCACGCTGATCTTCCTCGTGATCGCGGTGTTGGCGGCGGTGTTTCTCAATCGCACCGTCTGGGGCCGGTATCTGCTCGCGCTCGGCCGCAACGAGCAGGCGGCCCGCTACTCCGGCATCGACACCGGCCGAATGAAGCTCCTGGCCTACGTGATCTCGAGCACCCTGGCGGCGCTCGGGGGGATGCTGTTCGTGCTCGACATCAACGCCGCCCAGCCCAGCGACTTCGGCAACTTCTACGAGCTCTACGCGATCGCCGCGGCCGTGCTCGGCGGCTGCTCGCTCCGGGGCGGTGAGGGCTCGATCCTCGGGCTGCTCGTCGGCTCGGCCCTGATGGTCGTGCTCAACAACATGATCAACCTCGCCCACCCACAGTATCAAAACGTGGAGTTCGCGATCATCGGCGGCGTGATCCTGGCCGGGGTGATCGCCGACGAGCTCGTGCGTCGCGCGGCCCGACGGCGGCCGGCCGCATGAGCCAGCCTCCCCGGTTCGGGCCGGCGACGGCCACGTTCCTGGTCGTCTCGAGCATGATCGGGACGGGCGTGCTCACGACCAGCGGCTTCACGGTGGCGCTCGTGGGCAGCAACCAACTGATGCTCGCGCTCTGGGTCGTGGGCGGGATCCTGGCGGTGTGCGGGGCGCTGTCGCTGGCGGAGCTGGCCGCGATGCTCCCGGAGAGCGGCGGCGACTACGTCTTCCTGCGGGAGGCCTACGGGCCGTCGGCGGGGTTTTTGTCGGGCTGGGTCTCGTTCCTGATCGGTTTCGGCGGGCCGATCGCGGCTTCGGCTTCGGCGGCGGGGAAGTATCTGCTCGCGCCCACGGGGCTCGAGGCGGCGGCACGGCCGGCGGAGCTCGCGGTCGCGACGGCCGTGATCGTCGGCCTGTCCGTGATCCACTGCCTCGGCCGCCGGGCGACGATTCGCACCCAGGCGGGCATGACCCTCGCGAAGCTCACGATTCTCTCGGGCCTCGCCGTCGCGGGGCTCGCGGCCGGGGCCGGCCGCTGGGGCAACCTTGCCGACCGGCCGCCGCTGTCGCCCGAGCTCGCGATGGCGATGGCCTCGTCGCTCGTGTACGTGTCGTATGCCTACACGGGCTGGAACGCCGCCGCCTACGTGGCCGGCGAGGTGGCGGAGCCGCAGCGGCGGCTGCCCCGGGCGATTCTCCTGGGCACCGGACTCGTGACGGCGCTCTACCTGGCGCTCAATGTCACCTATGCCCTGGCGTTGACCGCTGCCGATGTTCGCGGAATCGTCGCCGAGCGCGGGCTCGACGCCGTGGCACCGATCGCCCAGCTCGCCGCGGAACGGCTCTTCGGGCCGTGGATCGCGGCGCCGCTCTCGGTGGCCGTGGGCGTCACGCTCCTGGCTTCGGTGAGCGCCTACGTGCTGACCGGGCCGCGGGTGGCCGCCGCCATGGCCGTGGCCGGGCAGTTTCCCGCGGCGGCGGGTCGGCTCTCGGCGGCCGGGGTTCCCGTGGTCGCCACGGTCGTGCAGGCCGCATGGGCGCTGGTGCTGCTCTGGACCGCGTCGTTCGAGGCGATTCTGCTCTACGCCGGTGTGGGGCTGGCGGTCTTCTCGATGCTCA
>Ga0214917_10005665_pt1 | contig 13256 bp, 15 predicted proteins | sample LL_1208_BB_MetaG_FD_177983 | JGI IMG/M metagenome (GOLD analysis project Ga0214917, IMG submission 177983) | Freshwater microbial communities from Lake Lanier, Atlanta, Georgia, United States - LL_1208_BB | ecosystem: Environmental > Aquatic > Freshwater > Lake | place: USA: Georgia | collected... | reverse complement strand
CGGAATGCTGGTGGTGGAAAAGCCGCGCGGCCGGGGGGCGGATTTCCGGATGCGCTACTACAACTCCGACGGGGGCGAGGCGGAGATGTGCGGGAACGGGGCCCGCTGTTTTGCCCTGTTGGTGCGTGCCGCCACGGGATGGAAGGGTAAGGCGATGCGGGTGGAGACGAAGGCGGGCCCGGTGCAACTCGAGATTCTCGGCAAGGAGGTGAAGGTTTCCATGACCGATCCGGGCTGGCCCCGGTTGGGCAAGGAGATCACGGCGGCGGGTCGCCGGGTCCGGTTGGACTGCATCCACACGGGGGTGCCGCATGCGGTGGAGTTCGTGCGTTCCGTGGACGGGGTGGACGTGGAGAGCAACGGCCGGGCGATCCGCTACCATAATTTTTTCGCGCCCGCCGGCACCAACGTGAATTTTGTGGAAGTGGGGCGCGGAAACCGGATCGAGGTCCGCACCTACGAGCGTGGAGTCGAGGCGGAGACGTTGGCGTGTGGCACGGGCGTGGTGGCCTCCTCGATCCTCGCCTTCCTGCAAAAGAAGGTGAAGCCGCCGATCCACGTGAAGACGCGGGGCGGGGACGTGTTGCGGGTTCATTTCCAGTGGGTGAACGACCGGGCGCGAAACGTGGTGTTGCAGGGTCCGGCCCGGATCGTCTTCGAGGGAGTTTGGCATGTTTAAGGGCACCTACACCGCCCTGGTCACTCCCTTCCGCAACGGGAAGGTGGACGACAAGGCGTTTGCCGAGCTGATCGAGAGACAGATTGCAGCCGGGATCGAGGGCATTGTGCCGGTGGGGACAACGGGTGAGTCGCCCACGCTCAACATGGCGGAGCATGCCCGGGTGATCGAACTGGCGGTGCAGGTGGCCCGGAAAAGGACGAAGGTGGTGGCCGGCACCGGTTCCAACAGCACGGCGGAAGCGATCGAACTTTCCACCGGGGCGCAAAAGGCCAAGGCGGACGCCCTGTTGCTGGTGGCACCGTACTACAACAAGCCGAGCCCCGAGGGCATGTTCCAGCATTTCCGGGCGATCGCGCGGGAGACCGATTTGCCGATCATGTTGTACAGCGTGCCGGGTCGTTGCGCCGTGGAGATCACGGTGGAGACGGTGGGGCGCCTGGCCAAAGAGTGCCCGAAAATCCGGTCGATCAAGGAGGCGGGGGGCAAGCCGGAGCGGGTGGATGCGATCCGCGCGGTGGTGCCGGAGGATTTTGAAATCCTCAGCGGGGATGATGCGCTGACCGTGGAGTTCATGAAGCGGGGAGCGGTGGGGGTGGTGAGCGTCGCCTCGAATCTGATTCCGGCCGAAGTGAAGGCGTTGGTGGATGCGGGTCTAAAAAAGGATTGGAAAAAGGCCGAGGAGTTGGACCGCAAGTACGCGGCCGTGTTCCGGGACCTGTTTGTGGAGAGCAACCCGGGTCCGGTGAAGGCAGCCATGGCGGCAAAAGGGTGGCTTGCGGACGAGTTGCGGTTGCCGCTGGTGCCCATCAGTGAACCGAGCCGCCAAAAGCTGTTTGCCAGCCTCCAACAGGCCGGGTTGAACTAGCGGACATTCGGGGGGAGTATTTTTCCCATGGCCACCAAGATCGCAGTCATCGGCTCCAAGGGAAGGATGGGCCAGGCCATCCTGAACCTGGCCCGGGCGGACAAGACCCTCCAGGTCGTGGGGGAAGGGGATTATGGGGATGACCTGGCCAAGGTGGTGGCCCAGGCCCAGGCCGTGGTTGATTTCAGTCACCGCTCCGCCACGGAGGCGGTTCTCAAGGCGGCGCAGGCGGTCAAGGCGGCCTGCGTGATCGGCACCACCGGACACACGGAATCCGAGAGGGGATTGATCACCGCCGCCGCACACAAGATTCCGCTGATCCACTCCCCGAATTTTTCCATGGGGGTGAACCTGTTGTTTTATCTCACCGGGCAGGCGGCCAAGGCGTTGCCGGAGGGTTTTGATCCGGAGGTGATCGAGATCCATCACCGGCTGAAAAAGGATGCGCCCAGCGGGACGGCCAAGCGTTTAGTGGAGATTCTGGCCGAGGCCCGCCGGACGAAGCCCGAGGTGGTGGCCCGGCATGGTCGGACCGGCGAGCCGGGAGAGCGGACCGAGGACGAGATCGGCGTGCATGCGGTGCGGGGTGGGGACGTGGTGGGCGACCACACGGTTTTGCTGGCGGGCGAGGGGGAAAGGATCGAGCTGAGCCATCGGGCGAGCAGTCGGGATGTTTTTGCCCGGGGGGCCTTGCGGGCCGCCAAGTGGCTGGTGGGCAAGCCGGCCAAGATGTACGAGATGACGGACGTGCTTGGCCTGAGCTGATGCGCGTGGGGATCGGGCTCGGTTCCAACCAGGGAGTTAGCGCGGACGAACTGGCCGCGGCGCGGGTTTGGTTGCGGAGTCTGGACCCGGGGGCGAGGTTTTCCGGCGTTTATGAAACAGAACCCGTGGATTGTCCGAAAGGCAGTCCAACGTTTCTCAACCAAGCGTGTGAAATTCACTGGAACGGATCTATGATCGTGTTACTGGATCTTTTGCAGGCCTACGAAATGAGCCGCGGGAGAAAAACTGTGCGGGGCCGGAATCATCCGCGGGCGCTCGATCTGGATTTGCTGTATGCGGAAGGGATGAAAGTCCGCACCGCACGATTGCAGTTGCCTCATCCGCGGATGGGGTGTCGGAGATTTGTGATGGAGCCTTTGGCGGAAATTTGTCCCGAGCGGAAAATTCCGGGTTTTCCGGGAACCGTCCGGGAAACGGCGGGGTGGTTGAGGAAAGGGGACATATGCCGGCGGATCGGATAACTCCGAAAACACTCAGGGGTTGGCCCAAGGGAACCCCTCTGTTGGCGCTGACGGCATACGACTATCCGCTCGGAAGGATTTTGGATGAAGCGGGGGTCGATCTCATCCACGTGGGGGACAGCCTCGGTATGGTGGTGTTGGGGATGCCGGACACAACGGAGGTGACGATGGCGGACATGATCCGGGCGACGGAGGCGGTGGTGCGGGGTAGAAAGCGGGCGATGATTTCAGCGGACCTGCCGGCGGGAAGCTACGACACGGCGGAAGCGTGCATCAAAAACTCGAAGGCCTTACTGGCGGTTGGGGCGGATGCGGTGAAACCGGAGGGCGGGGAGGAGAGTCGGAGCCAGTGGGAGGCTTTGGGCAAGGCGAGGATTCCGTGGATCGGGCATCTCGGGATGCTTCCCCAAAAGGTCCGGGAGGAGGGGGGCTACAAGCGAAAGGGCAAGAACCCTGAGGAGGTTAAAAAACTGATCCAAGAGGCCCGGGAAATGGAGAAGTCAGGAGCGTGCGCGATCGTGCTAGAGTTGGTGGATCCGGAGGCCTCCGCGGAGATTACTCAGGCAGTGAGCGTCCCGACGATTGGGATCGGGGCGGGGAAGGGAACTACGGGTCAGATCCGCGTGACCCACGATCTGCTGGGTCTGACCCCCTGGTTCAAGCCGGGATTTGTGAAGCAGGATCTGGGTTTTGCGGGGAAAATTGCGGCAATGGTGAAAGGATTCAGGAGGAGCGGGAGCGCCGGGCTTGGATAAAAGAGCGGATGCCGAGGGAAAGGTAGGCAATGGAGAGAACCGCGGTGACCGCCTGGGCATAAATCGCGAAGGGGCGTTCGGCCGTGCCGTCAAAGGCGGAAGGGAGCTTGAGGAGGGAGCGGGCGGTCCCGAAGAGGGCGAGAAGACCCACCACCAAGGCGGCGTGCATGACGTGCTTGCGGAGGTTTTCCTTTTGGCCGAGAAGGCCGAGGATAAGCAGCACGGCGCCCAGATAGGCCGGAATCAAGGCGGTTTTGTGGGTGGCTCCGGTGAGGAAAAAGGCCCCCAAGCCCACGGTGACATAGAAGACGGAGAAGAGAATGGTGATTTTTTGCATGGGGAATCATAGGCAGATTTTTTGTTTTGGGCGAGCGGGGAAGGCAACCGGGAGATGACTGCGCTTGCCCTTGGCGATAAGGTCAGGAAACTAGTTTTTAGGCCGGCTTAGCTCAGTGGTAGAGCAGCGGTTTTGTAAACCGCTGGTCGTCGGTTCAAATCCGACAGCCGGCTCAGCCTTTCTAGTTATTCTCAAAGGGCAAAAAGAACTGTTGACGTGGTAGCAGGCATTTTTTACACATATCATTATGAAAAACACCCTCCGTGTATTGATTCTAACAGTGATCGCTTTGGCCTCTCCTTTGGCCATGGCTGATACCGGTTCCAAAGGAAGCAGCGATGCCGTGGCCGATCCGGCTCTTGCTGTGCCAGATCTCTTGTTTGCCCGCCCGGCCGGTCTGGCTGGGACCACCGTTGGCTTTGCGGCTTTTGTGGTCGTATCGCCTTTTGTGGCGATGGCGGAGTGCGTCGATGAAGCCTGGGACACCTTGGTGATCACCCCCGGCGAGTGGACCTTTACCCGCAGCCTCGGGGATTTCGGCGACAAATAAGTCGAACATCCTGGTTTTGAAAAAAGGGCGGCCCGCAATGGCCGCCCTTTTTATTTTCTGTTCGGCCCGCCGGGACGTCGGGCCCTACCTTTTTTAAATGTTCGGTTACTATATTCATGACCTCAATCCGTTCCTGATCGAGTTCGGGCGCGGTTGGGGAATCCGGTACTACGGGCTGGCCTATGTGGCTGGATTCATGGCCTGGTACCACGGTCTCCGGTGGTTTCGCCGGAAGGGATGGTCGTCGCTCGAGGACAGCCAAATTTCCGAACTCTTGTTTTACACTGTCCTCGGAGTGCTGGTCGGCGGGCGACTTGGGTACTGCCTGCTTTATGATTGGGCGGAGACCATCCGAAATCCGGTCAGCGTAGTTGCCTTTTGGCATGGGGGCCTGCGCGGGATGGCGAGCCACGGGGGGATCGCCGGGGCGTTGTTGGGATTCCTCTGGTGGGCGCAACAAACCAAGACGGATGGTTGGGCCGTAGCCGACAACGCAGCCGTGCTGGCCCCGGTGGGAGTTTTCCTTGGAAGAATTGCCAACTTCATCAACGGCGAGTTGTGGGGAAGACCAAGCCAAGTCCCTTGGGCGGTGATCTTTCCCGATTCCGGAACCCAGGTTCCCCGCCATCCCTCCCAGATCTATGAAGGAGCGGGGGAGGGGTTGTTGCTGGGGTTGGTCATGTTTTGGCTTCGGTCCAAGAATCCAAAACCGACCGGAAAAGTGGCGGCCTCATTTTTCATGGTTTACGGGGTGATTCGAATATTTCTCGAGATGTTTCGCGAGCCGGATCTAGGCGACCCGTTGGTGGCGGGATTAAGCCGGGGACAGTGGTTTTCCGCGGGGTTGGTCTTTGTGGGAATGGGAATCTTTTGGTGGCGGGGGTTGGGGAAGGCTGCTGGCCGAAGTTAGGGCGGACTGTCCCATGCCGCCTTCTTGAAATCCGAGTCTTAGATATGGAGCAAGGCGGGCTGGGACTACCCGCCCGACCTGGTTGGGGTCACTGGGCTTTGGGTTTTTGGGGGACACGGAGGACTTGGCCGGGGATCAGGAAATCGGGATCGTCCATCGGGTTGATCAGGAGGATATCCTCGACGCCGACCCGGTATCTTTTAGCGATTCCGCTGAGGGAATCCCCCTTGCGAACAGTATAGGTGATCGGCTCGGGCTGCACGATCAGCTCGCTGGCAGAGGTCTGGGTTGGGTGGGCTGAAGTGGATTCTGTGGGTGTGTGGATCAGCTTGGAAGCGACGGTAGGTGGAGAAGCGGGCGGCAGGTTGGCGAAACCATAGTCGAAAAGCAGGCGTGTATCTTTCCATTTGTTGGCGCTTTTCAGAAGGGTCAAACGGAGCTCGCGACCGTTGCGGGAGGCGGCAGCCGCAAACGTGTGCCGCGCCTCGTAGGTCCAGCCGGTCTTGGCCGGACCCATGCCGGGATAAACTCCGAGAAGTTTGTTGTGGTTTCGCATCCTTTGGAGTCCGATCGCGGTACGAAGAAAATAAACAGGTGTCTGTGCGATTTGGCGGAGCTCGGGTTTGGATAAAAAGTTCTCAAAGAGAACCATCAGGTCGCGGGCGGTGGTTCGCTGGCCAGGACCGGGCAGACCATGGGGGTTGGAGAAGCGGGTTCGGGTCATGCCCAACCGAAAGGCCTCCTGGTTCATCTGATCGATGAATTGGCTCTCGGATCCCGCGATGGTTCGGGCCAAGGCAAGGGCACTATCGTTGTCCGAGCCGATAATGATGGAGCGGAGGAGTTCGGATACCGGAACCCGCTCCCCCGGACGCAAGGGAACGCTGCTGGGTTCCACCCGGGTATCCTCCGTTTGGACGAGGACGGTCCCTTGGCCTCCGGTTTTTTGGTAGACGAGCCAAGCCGTCATCAGTTTGACCGTGCTGGCTGGTGGAAAAGTGTCGTCCACGTTGCGGGCGTAAAGAACCTGCCCTGTCTGGGGGTCCAGGAGCAGGGCGGCCTTGGCCAACAGTTCCTCGTCGACCTGCTCCAGCGTGGGTGGTTTTTCCTTTGGCGGGGGTTGAGCCGCAGGAGATGCCCCGGCCACCAGAAGACTCAGAAAAAGAAAAACGATCCTCATCCGATCTGCCAAACATCAGGGAAGCGGGTCAGGCGCCGATGTCCACGCGGGGTGAGGTGAACCACGTCCTCAATCCTGACTCCACCCACTCCCGGAACATAGAGGCCGGGCTCGACCGTGAGCACGCATCCGGACGGAATCTTCGGCACGGCGAAACGCGGGGCTTCGTGAATTTCCAGACCCAGTCCGTGCCCGATTCCATGAAAAAATCCGGTCCAGCGACCATGGCGGACCTCGGTCGGATAACCCTGTCCCCGAAACCAATCCCGGAGATCGTCCTGGACCACTTGGCCGTTCAGGCCCGGGCGAAGATGCCGAAGGACCCGTTTTTGTCCACGGGCCACGGTAGTGCGGAGATGATGTAGGGCATCCGAAGGGCGGCCTTTCACCACGGTACGGGTGATGTCGCCGAAATAACCCGTGCGCGGGTCACGCGGAAAGATGTCAAGGATGATGGCCTGATGGGCGCGTAAAGGACCGGAACCACGCTCATGGGGATCGCAGGCCTGAACTCCCCCGGCCACAATGGTGTCCTTGGCTAGCGCACCCGCGCGCAGGCAGGCGGACTCCATCTCGATACGCAGGCGCTCCGAGGTGAGGATTGCGCCGCCCCAGCGAAGGATTTGTCGGGTGCCGATGCGGGCAGCCCGCAATACCTCCACACCCCGTCGTAAACCCGCCTCCGCGGCCCGAAGAGCCTGGGAAATATGCCGGATCTCCAGCGGGCTTTTGCGGAGTCTATCAGGGAAAAAGGGTTCGGGGGCGATTTTGAGCCGGAGCCCAGCCTTGCCGAGTTGCCGGAAAAGACCAACGGGAAAGGATTCGGGAACCTGTGCCGAGTGGATCCCGCAACTTTTGAGGATTCGTGCCAGTACTTGGGGGAAGGGACGATGGGATAGGCCGAGCCGTTTTTTGGTTTCATCGAGATCCAGGCACCGGTCGACGTGGGCCGTTCTTTTGGCCCGGTCGATCTCCAGGGGGCCGAGAAGGACGTGGCTTTTTCCGCGGGAGGTTTGGAACCAAGCGAAGTCATCCGGGACGAAGAGCCCGGTCGCGTAGGTCAGATCGGGAACGCGGTCGGTGTTACCGAAGAGGAGACGGGCGGACCGGGCCACGATCAGGAGGACTTGAGGAGGGCACCGGCGAGAAAGCCGGCCAGGAGAAAGGAGAGCAGGACGAGCGGGAGGCGGAAGTCGAAGCCGAAAAGGTAAAAGTCGAGGTGAACAAGACCGGATTGGCGGGCGAGCAAGGCCACCCCCCCACCGAGGACGGCCAAGGATACGAGTCGCTGCCGGTTCATAGAAGTACTTGGAAGCTAGCATCCCTCGGGTAAGGCTGAGAAATGTCAATTTCCACAAAAACAGGGGACGGAGGCTCCACCGCCCTAATGTACGGACGGAGGGTTTCGAAAGACCACCCGAGGGTGGATGCTTATGGGTCGGTGGATGAGCTCAACGCCGCCCTCGGTCTGGCCCGTTCTCTAGCCCAAAAAACCGAGAAGGAGTTGCTGGAAAAGATCCAAAAGGCCCTGGTGGGGCTGATGGGGGAACTGGCAGTGGCGCCTGAGGATCTGCACCGGTACGAATCGGACGGCTTTACCAAACTCCAAGAGGAGGATCTGGAATTGCTGGAATCCCAAATTGGGAAGATGGAAAAGGCCGCACCCAAGGCCAAGGGCTGGTCGACGCCCGGCGGGTCGACCTCCGGGGCGGTCTTGGATTTGGCCCGAACGGTCTGCCGTCGAGCGGAGCGGGAGGTTTGGAGGTTGGAAAAAGCCCAGGGAAACATCCGGACTTTGATTCCGAGATACCTGAACCGGCTTTCGGATTTTTTGTGGCTGATGGAAAGGGCGACTGAGACCAAGGAATCTAAAAAGGGAAGAAAGCAATCTTAAGTTAGGCGGGAGGATTAAGATTAGGATTAGGTTGGTCGAATCAACTACGGCCTAGGATATCCCAGGCGGCGGTGGGGCCGAGATACACGAGGCCGGTGTACATCTGGACGAGATCAGCCCTGGCTTGGCGGCGTGCCTGATAGTGCCCTGGATTCATCACACCCCCCACGCTGATCAGGATCTGGTCTTTGGCCAGCAGCGGGCGGATCAGGCGGGTTACCGCCAGGGCTCGTTGGGTGAGGGGGCGACCACTTAAGCCGCCATTTTCCCGGGGATCCTCCGGGGAGCGTTGCGACGTGGTGTTGGTGGCCACGATCCCTGCGAGGTTGAATTCGCGCGTGATCGAGACGATGTCGGGGAGGTAGCGATCCTCCGTATCGGGAGAGATTTTCAGGAGCATGGGTTTGGGCTCGGAAGTGGAGCGGTTAAACTCCTGCAGGGCGGAAAGCAACCGGCGCAGATCCTCTGGCTGGGCGAGATCACGAAGCCCGGCGGTGTTGGGGGAGCTGATGTTGATGACAAAAAAATCGCCCAGAGCGTGAAGAATTTTGAGTGAACCAAGGTAATCGGAGGGGGCATCCGGGAGTGGAGTGATCTTGGATTTGCCGAGGTTGATGCCGATCGGAAAGTCGTAGACCGCCTTGTGGGTGCGGAGCCGGCGAAGACGGGAGGCGAAGGCTTTGGCACCAATGTTGGGAAAGCCCAGCCGGTTTACCAAAGCCTGCTGGCGCGGGAAGCGGAAGACGCGGGGCTTGGGATTGCCGGGCTGGGGGTGATAGGTAATCGTGCCCAACTCCGCAAAGCCAAAGCCAAGATCTTTCCAAGCCAAAGGAGCATCGCCGTTTTTATCGATTCCGGCGGCGATGCCCAACCGGTTCCGAAAGGTGAGCCCCATCAGCGTAACCTTGTCTCCGGCGGGTGGTTTGCCCGGGACAAAAAGGCGGGCCAACCCGGGAATCCGCAGGGCCGCCAAAGTGAAGCGGTGAGCCGTCTCCGGTTCGAAGCGGAAGAGGACCGGGCGGATGAAGGAGGTGTAAAGGTTCATTTGCCGATGCAAAACTGGGCAAAAAGCCTGTCCAGCACATCCTCCGAAGTGCCAACCCCGAGGATGGCTTCCAGGGCCTGCAGGGCGAGGCGGAGATCGGACGCCACCAACTCCGGGGCGGCGCAGGTAGCCAGGGAGCTGGAGGCGGTGGCGAGAGCTTCCGTGGCTTTCTGCAGGCCTTCCGCATGGCGGGCGTTGACGGCGATCTCCTCGGATCCGGGGGCAAGGAGGCTGCCGGCAAGACGTTGGGCCACGGTTTTTCGAAGGGAATCCAGACCCTCTCCGGTTTTGGCGGAGACGGGATATCCCTCGCCGGAAAAGGCGGCGGGAAGATCGGCCTTGGTGAGGATTTTTAGAAGTTTTCCGTTGAATGGCTTCCATTCGGAGTCGCAGGGATCCTTGGGTTGGGTGCGGTCGATGAGGGCGAGCACAAGGTCGGCCTGCTCGGCGGCGATCCGGGTGCGGTTGATTCCTTCCTGTTCCACCAGATCGGTCGAGGGCCGCAGTCCGGCGGTATCGATCAACCGAACGGGAAAACCGGCGAGTTCAATGGACTCTTCCACGGTGTCGCGGGTGGTGCCGGGAACGGGGCTCACAATGGCGCGGTCGGATCCGAGAAGGGCGTTGAGGAGGCTGGATTTTCCGACGTTGGGTGGTCCCATCAGGACAAGGCGGTAACCGGAACGAAGCCTTTGACCGAGCGGGGCGGTGGAAAGCAGACCGGAGATACCCTGGAGCAGGCGGCTGACATCCTTGCGAAAACCTTCGCCGACCTCGGGCTGGATGTCCTCCTCCGGAAAGTCGATGTAGGCCTCCATGCGGGCCAGAAGATCAAGGAGTCCTGAACGGATCTCCATTAGGCGGTCTTTGAGTTGGCCGGCGAGGGCCCTTTGGGCGGCGAGCAGGGCGCGCTCAGAGCCGGCGTGAAGGACATCCAGGACGGCCTCAGCCTGGGTAAGGTCCATGCGGCCGTTCAGGAAGGCCCGTTCGGTAAATTCGCCCGGTCGGGCCATCCTTGCGCCCTGTTTTTGCAGGGCCTGCAGGATGGTTTCAACCACCAGCGGGTTGCCGTGACAGCTGATTTCGACCAGATCCTCGCCGGTGTAGGAGCGTGGTCCGGGCCAGAAGGTGATGACGGTTTCGTCGAGGACCCGTCTTTCCAAGTGAAGTCGTTTTGGGATGGACTGGCGTGGCGAGAGTGATGCCCCGGCTAACCCGGAAACAATCGAAGAGGCCCTGGGGCCGCTGACCCGGATCAAGGCCAGGGCCGAGACACCCGGTGGGGTGGCACAGGCGGCAACGGTGTCTTTTTCGAAAGCCATGGAAGCTAAATCTTTCCAAAAACAACAGAGGGTCGCGAGACGGAATCTAGGATATCGGATATTGAATATGGAGGGTGGCTAGAAGGAGCGCTTGGGTTTAAACTTCTGATTGATGAGTGAAGTAATTCTGGTGACGGGGGGGTGTGGGTTTATCGGGTCGAACTATGTCCGGCATCTTCTCGGTGTGCGGCCCCAGGCCAAGGTGGTGGTATTGGACAAACTGACCTATGCCGGTCACCGGCCGAATCTCGAAAAAGAGGAGAAAGGTGGGCGGTGTGAGGTGGTGGTGGGGGATATCGCGGATGCCGGGCTGATCAAAAGCCTTTTGGAGAAACATCGCCCGGTCTCGATTGTGAACTTTGCGGCAGAGTCGCACGTGGACCGGTCGATCGACGAGCCGGCCCCGTTTCTCCACACCAACGTGACGGGGACGTTTGTTCTTTTGGAGGGCACCCGGAATTACCTGCGAAGTGAATTGGCTCCGGGAAAGGGACTATTTCGCTTTGTCCATTTATCCACCGACGAGGTTCACGGATCGCTGGAGCTCTCCGATCCGCCATTTCGGGAGACGTCCACTTTTGCACCGAACAGTCCCTACGCGGCTTCCAAGGCGGCGGCGGACCATCTTTGTCGCGCGTATTTTCGAACCTATGCGGTGCCGACGGTGGTCCTGCGTCCCTCCAACAACTACGGTCCCAACCAGTTTCCTGAAAAACTGATTCCTTTGGCGATTTTGCGCGCCGTGGCCGGGGAGAAGATCCCGGTCTACGGCGACGGGAAGCAGGTGCGGGACTGGATGTATGTGGTGGACACCGCCCGCGCGGTGGAGGCAGCCCGGTGTGCAGGTGGAGTGGGCGAGGCCTACCAAGTGGGAGCGGATGAGGAAAAGGAGAACGTGGCTGTTTTGGGGGCGCTGTGCGATCTGCTGGATCAACTGAAGCCGAGGGCCGGGGGCAAATCCCATCGCGAACTGATGGAGACGGTGACCGACCGGCCGGGACACGACCGGAGATACGCGACCGACGCATCCAAGTTCCGGACCGGGCTTTCCTGGCAGCCCAAGGTTTCTTTTTTGGAGGGTCTGGAAAAGACCGTCCGGTGGTATTTGGAGAATCCGGCCTGGTGCGAGTCGGTCCGGGCCAAGGGGTACGCAGGACAACGGTTGGGATTGGGCCGCTCCGGCAGCTAGGCGGCCCCGGTGGCGGAGACGTACGACTACCTGATTGTCGGAGCCGGGTTTGCCGGCAGCGTCCTGGCGGAACGGTTGGCCGAGGGGTCGGGAAAAAAATGCCTGGTGGTGGATCGGCGGGATCACATCGCCGGCAACGCCTATGACCGGACCGATCAGGCGGGAATCCTGATCCATGCTTATGGTCCGCATTATTTTCGGACCAACTCCGACAAGGTGGTGGCTTACCTGAGTCGGTTCACTGATTGGCACCCGGTGGACTATCAGGTGCTGGTCTGGACGGATGGGAAGTACTGGCAGTTTCCGATCAACCTGAACACGTTCGAGCAGTATTTGGGCCGGCCGTCGACCACCGAGGAGATGGAGGCGACGCTGGCCAAGTGGCGGGTGCCGGTGGATCACCCCAAGAACTCCGAGGAGGTGGTGATTTCGCAGGTGGGAAAGAAGTTTTACGAAATGTTCTTCCGGAACTACACACGGAAGCAGTGGCGGAGGGATCCGTCCGAACTGGACGCTTCCGTCTGCGGGCGGATTCCAGTGCGAACCAATCGGGATAACCGGTTTGTGACGGAGAAGTTTCAGGCGTTACCGCGGGACGGGTACACGGCGATGTTCAAACGGATCCTGGATCACCCGCGGATCGAGGTTCGTCTGAAGACAGATTATCGGGAGGCCAAGGCACAGGCGAAGTACCGGCACCTGATTTACACCGGCATGATCGACGAGTATTACGACTATGCGGAGGGTCGGTTGCCCTACCGCTCGATGCGCTTTGAGCCTGAAACGATCCAGAAGGAGTTCTTTCAACCGGCGATGCAGGTGAACTATCCGAACGACTTCGATTACACCCGGGTGGTGGAGATCAAGCATGCCACCGGGCAAAAGGCGCCCGTGACGACAATTGTGCGCGAGTATCCGGAGGATTTTGGGCCGGGGAAGGAGGCGTACTACCCGATTCCTGCGGAGGACACGAAGCTGCAGTACGCCAAATACGCCGATCGGGCGGAGCGGGAAAAAGGAGTGACCTTTGTGGGAAGATTGGCGACGTATCGTTACTACAACATGGATCAGGTGGTGGCGATGGCGTTGACGGAATATGAAAAGATCAAGAATCGGTAGTGATGTTTAAACTTTTCGTGAACGTGAATGTTTGCGTGAACGAAACTGCCAAATCCTAGCGGAGGCCGGCGCCTTGGTAGCCGACGGGATCGAACTCGATCTGGGTAAAACCTGCGGCGGCGAGTTCGGGGGCGAGTTGGGCCTGAAGCTTGGCATCTACT
>Ga0214917_10005663_pt1 | contig 13258 bp, 20 predicted proteins | sample LL_1208_BB_MetaG_FD_177983 | JGI IMG/M metagenome (GOLD analysis project Ga0214917, IMG submission 177983) | Freshwater microbial communities from Lake Lanier, Atlanta, Georgia, United States - LL_1208_BB | ecosystem: Environmental > Aquatic > Freshwater > Lake | place: USA: Georgia | collected... | reverse complement strand
CAGGTGCGTATCCATGTTGTCCACTCGCTGCGACAGTCCATCGACTTTGCCTTCGATGGTATCCAAACGATCCGGAACCGTCGCCAGCTTTTGCAAGCTGGTAGACACATCCTGCATCGTACTGGTGTTCTGCTCTAGGTTTGAAAGCAGCTTATCGACGGCCAAGAATAGTCGATCCCTAACAGGGATCGCCAATTCTTTACCAACCCAACCCAGCGTTCGCCATACGGCGAACGCTAAAGCGGCTAGAATGACCAAAACTACACCGGCGACGGTGTAGTTTGTTTCGGTCAGGAATCCCTTCGCTTGTGCGGGGTCAACGACTTGAGCCAGCAGCATTTCGTCGCTCTCTTTCTACCTTTTCGGGGGACAGGGGGCCTACGAACGAGTATTGTTTCCCGCTAGTCTCGGTGACTTCGTACCAGGGATACATTTTACCCTTTTCTCCCGCCCCGTCGTCGAATACCTCGATTCGCCAGCCGTTGTTCAACCAAGTCCCAAATTGCAGCTTGTCAATCTCGCATTGCTTGCATCCCTGCATCGTGTGCATCCTAAGCAGGGGCTTTTGAGGGACGTTCCCGAAAGACTTTTCGGGAACCTTCCCCGGAGATCCGGCTTCCTGTTCAGGCTCGATACCGCACTTGCAATCCTTGCAAGTGCAGTCCTCGCAGGGGCAGGCGGCGTTGCTGCATTTCGGATCGCTTGGGCGATCCGAAATCTTCCCCTTACTAAACGACCAACCTAAAAATGCTATAAGTAGCATCCCGACAATGGCGACTAGATTTGCATTGTTCTTGTTCATTCCCGCACCTTGTTCCCTACAAACACCCAGAAGTCATGCCATTTTGTACACTGGAAAGCATCCTGCATCGTAAATAAACCGAAGCCACCTTCCCCCCATCCTTGCGTACCTGTTGGCCCGTACATTGGGTTGAGGCTAGGCCCCCAAGAGTTCTCAATGTCTGGGTGGACGAGATCCTCGCCACCCACCCATTTGCCGGAGTGGAAAAGCGTAGCATGGTTGCCTACGCCACCGCCTTGAACGGCGTAGCCGTTGCGTAGCTTCATCGAGTTGTTGCCGACGTGCCAAGCATGGACTACTTGGTGATCCCTCGCGAGCGCGCTCGCGAGGGCGATCTTGAAGGTTTTGTAGTCACCTACCGGCAATTTGTATGCCTCAAACGTAGTGTATTTGAAGGAGGCTTCCTGCGCTGCCTTGTACCAATTCTCAGGCATTTGGTTCTTGAGGTAGATGTTGTGGGGAATCGTGTACGATTCCCCATTTAGGTTCAGTTTCCGAGGGGCGATGCCCCTCTTAGACCATTCCATACCATCTTGGAGCAAAGATCCTTGATCTTTGCCCCGGTTGATGTGCATGTAGAGATAGCAATCACTCAAGACGATATGGGGTAGACCGTCGAGTTCTCGACGGTTGTGGAAAGCGTTGACCGTCGCTGAGGCGTTGCACTTCCCAAGATTGGCTTGGTTCATCACCCAAGCCTGCCGACGTTTCCGCATCTGCTTGTAAACATCGTTTTTAAGGGACTTCTCGATGTCGCTGGCATCGAGATAGAACTCCTCGCCATAGACAGGCACATCGGCCACCAACGCACGCTCTGCGGGCGTAGGGGCCACGCAACCGGTGCTTACTTTGGAACCGTCTGGGAGGGTAAAGATTTCTTGTTGGTCACTCATTTCAGGGAATCCTCAAACGACGTTTTCCAAGGTACGACTTTGCGTACCTTGGAAACCGAGCCGTCTTTCAAATCGACGTAGGCGACAATGGGTGGTTCGAGCTTCTTAACTCGTCCTGCTTCGACGATGGACTTTGCCCACTCGTCGTCGCGATCTGCGTTGCGATAGCCTGCGAGTTTGTTGGCATCGACAAACTCCTTGGCAGCACGCAGGGCAATCGTCTGATCGACGGTTGCCGCAGTTTTTTCATTGACCAGCACGACAGTCGAACCCGCTACGTTGGTGGACAAACTGCCCCAGTCTTGGGGCAGTTTGTTTCCGAATAGTAGGAGCAGACCGCCTGCAATCATCAGCCAAGGGCCGAGGCGGTTGCGATCCATGACCTACTCCTTGGTTTTTGGCATCGTTGGGCGAACAGAGTCGCCCAAGATCCAAGTCGAGACGATTGCCCCGATGCCTATAACAACGGCCTCGGGAATCGGCTGACCTGATTGAATCGCTGTGACCGCTTGGTAGACAAGCGGGATCAGCGTGCCCAAAGCCACCACGTTTCGTTTGGATTTCAAAAACAATCCGATGAAGTCGCCCATGCTACACCTTTGGAGTTGGAGTGAAGATCAGTTGGATGATGGATTGCAGAGGCGTAGTCGCCTCTGCAACCCCTCGTTGTTCGAAGTAGTCCACTAGGACTTCGACAGCATCGACTGCTTTGTCTCGGTCTACCTTCGCTGCCGAAGGCTCGCTTGGAGTTAGGGCATCGACAGGCTTCTGTGGCCGCAACTGGCTGATAAGATCAGCCAGTTGGGCTTGTGGATCAGCAGCAGACTTTTTGCCGCTGTTGGCGATCCAATAGCCGCCAACAGCGAGCAGGGCCAGACCTAGAATGGTGGTCATGTCCATTATTCACCGCCTCCCTGACCTACGGCGACGAGAACCTCGTCGTCGTCCATCTGTACACCCGAGGTCTTTCGATCTTGGAAATACTTGATGACGGCCAAAATCAGTTGGATGATTAGGATGACCATAGCAGGATCGATCCCAACGAGCGATTCATCTCCCTTGATCGCATCCTTGACCTTTTCCATGTCCCCATCGAACTGCTCGTTGTATTTACGAGCAAGTCGGACGGCAAGTCTGCGTTGTCGGAGTCGCAACATTACTCGGCCTTCGCGCCTTTCTTGGCTTCGGGCTTCTTATCGCCCTCAACCAACCTGAACTTTTGTTCGCCGAAGATCGCGACTAGATCGCGATCTGATTCGACGACTTCACCCTTTGATGCGATGTGCATCGGTTCGCTCTGAACGACGTGCGAACCATCAAGAATTTCATACCTTGCCATGAGCTATAGCCCTAAAGCCCTTTGCGAAAAGAAACCCCGACTATACGCCAAGGGCTTAGCGTACAGTCGGGGTGCAGCGGGTGGTCAGATTGTCGCTACAGCGTTAGACGCTGTAGTGGACGATTCCGCAGTTGGAGTTGATGTCAACCTTCATCTGTGGAACCATCATCGCCATCACTCGGAACTTCTCAAGCAAGCCGCCGCGCTCTTGCCATTGGACGGTTTGAATGTCCATTCCGATGATGGTGCGAACGGTGCTGGAATCCTCTTGGACGAGCAACAGTTGCTTGCCGGTGAGGTAATCGCAGACTTCGACGCTCGAAATTTGCGGGATCTGCTCGATCATCCGTTGCAACGAGGTCGAATCGTAGCTGGTGGAGAACGGACGCATCATGTATTGCATGAAGCCCGTCGAGTACCACAGCTTGAACGGCCCGTAGTGCAGCTTATCGTAAGCCGCTTGGATCATCGCGATTACGTTGTTGTAGGTGTCGTTTGGAACCCAACTTCCACCTGCGGGATCAGCCGCCGAGCCGGTAATCCGGCTTGGGAAGTTGGTCAACCCGTAGAGGGTCGCCCCACCGAAGGTGAACGTGCCGAAGGTTCCCAAGTGGAGCTTTTCAGCTTCTTCGGCGACCTTGATAGCGGCAAGTTCCAACATCGAAGTGTCGAGTGGCGTGTTGCCGTTTCGGCTGGTAGCCAACTGACGGCTCGACATGGTGACTTCCTTGCTGATGATCGGCAAAGGAAGGTTTACCAAGTCGTAAACCGGTCGGTCGCTGTCACCAGGAGACAGAGCATCCATCGAGACGCGAGCCGCGCTGATGTCGCTTTGTCGCTCATACGAGTAGGTCGTCTTTCCAAACCCATTTGGAAGGTTTACAGAAAGACCGGAGCTTCGCAGCCAATTGACGATCTTGAGTCGCTTTCGAGCAGCTTTGACAACAACATCATCAATATACTTCCATTCGTCATAACGCAGAGTAGCACCTGCGTTGGTGACGTATGCGTTGACAATGGGGTTGCCATTGTCATCGAGCTTGCCGGTGTTGTGGTTGATGTAGGATCGACCGTCAGCACCCACAAATGGGCGAAGGACGTTGGTGTCGAATCCACTTGCGAGCAGTTGGGACGAGATGCTTCCCGACGCTGCGTTGTTCAAAACAAATTCAATGTTTTCCATGAGAGTCGGTGTCCCTTACTAGATGAAACGAACTTGGATCAGTTGTTGGGTTGCGACGTTCGAGGCTTCCTCGCAGATCGCAAACACCTTAACTGGTGATCCGGTGGTTTTGATGAGGGTTCCGTCACCGCCGGAGATCAAGTGATCCCCAACCGAGACGTTTTCGTTGGCCTTGAGGCGAGCGTATCGCTTGGCTCCGGGGGTGACATACTCGGCGTAAACGCGAGTAGCAGCGGCAGCGGAGTCATCGACTCCCAAGCCTTGCAAAGCATCCTCATGGAGAATAAGGGTCGCACCATCGCCACCGGAGGTAGCATGGACGTTGCACTCGGTAGCCGAGGTTCGGCGAACGAGCATCCCTGGTTTGAGAGTTGCGCCGGAAGCGACCAAGAATTCCTCTTGGACTCCATCAGGCCCAGCCAATCGAATTGTTTGTGCAGCAGCAATCGTCATTTGTCACTAAGCCTTTGCTGAGAAGGTGGACGGAGGTAGGAATCCTTTGACCGCCGAGGTCGAAGGCTTTGGATCGGTGGGGGCAGCAGATCCGGCGTACAAAGGAGCCGGAGCCGAGCCAGCAGCAGGAGCAGGTGCGGCATTGACCGCGAAAACTGCCATCTTGCTGAGGGTTGCCGTTGGCAACCCTGCAAGTTCTTCCTTGCTGAATTGATTCTTTTCGTTGGTTACGATCTGCTCGATCAAGCCATCGCGGTGTGCGGTGTTGACTGCGAAGGCTTCTTCGATCTTCGCCTTGACATCGGCAGGAGCCGATGCAAGAAGCTCGTCGAGATTCTTCGGTACTTCGTTGGCAACCGGAACTTCGACAGTCACGGTTCGCTGCAACTTGGCAAGTGCCTCAACCTGAACATCGGAGAGGTTGGTCACAAAGTCTTTGTGGTCGTCGCCAAGGACGGCGAGGATTTCATCACGTTTCATGTTTACCTTCTCGTTGGCAACTAAAGGTGTGTACGTTACTTCTCGAACAACTTGTATTCGATTTCCTAATAGTTTAACGGAACCGTCTTGCGTTGTAAAACTTTCCTTGAAGTACGTCTCACCAATCTCATAAATCACATAGTCGGTAAATACATCTTCTACCCCAACCATGTCCTCCTCGCCCACGATTGTCATGGGATCTTTTGGCCCGTAGGCGGCTTTTACCGCTTCTTCTACATCATCAACCAGCGAAGAAAGAGATTCTTGATTGACAGTAAGCCGGGCCTTGGAGTTTTTCATTGCTTTGCTTTCTTGCTTAGTGGTTTGCCCATTCTTATTGACCAGCAAACCAGCCCCATCTTTGAGCGAACAAGCACCCACGCCATTGACGATTACTGCAAGGTGATCGGGACGGAAATTACGGGCTTTGCCCGTAAATTCCTTGCCGTTGTACTGCCCGGAGGACAGTTCTTTATCAACGAAAAGACCGGTAGAAACTTCCATCGGCTCTTGCTTCGCAAGAGCCGCTTTGATTGCCAATCCGCCTGGGACGACATCAAGTCGCGATTCATCGAACCACGCTTCCGCACGAAGTTTCTTCGTGCGGGCGTTCCAAGAAGTGTTGAGAACCATGCCGACCCCGAAGTCCTCGATGGACTCGGGGAGGCATCCTGATACGAACTGGTCGCCCCGTTTGGGGTGGCCTACGGTGATTGGCTTGTGGTTCCAAGAAGCGACGGACTTGGTAATATCAGGCTGTTCGTAGAGAATCGGCCCTTGATTACCGGCGAACACGCCTTCAACGATCATCGCCACGGGAGCGACGAGATAGCTTCGACCCGCCAGAGTTTTCTTCTGGACTTTGTTCAGAGCTAGGTTCGCTACCAGTGTTTCCATCTTGAGATTCCTGTACAGGGAGTTCGATTCCCGCGAAAGCCTTGGAGGCGATGCAAACAAATCTGGGGAATAGCACCCCATAGGCTTGATCGAATGGGGCGGATTGAGCGTCAGATAGGATCTGACGCAACGCCAGCACAGAATCATTATAACTTATGCTGCAATGGTCGCAATTTTCGACGCATTGGCCTTGACAACAGGCTTCAAGTTGTGCTTCTCTGGCGAGCCTTTGGAGGCTGCCGCTGCCGAGGAATACTTCCCCTTGTTCGAGCAGTTCGACGACTTCGGCGGCGAGTTGTGGATCGAAGTTACGCATTGGCAGGCTTTTCCTTTTGTTGGGTGTTGACAGGTGTTTTGTTAGGATCTTTCGTATCGGTAGGCTTTGGCACGTCGGGGATGCTCGACGGCGTGTTGTTCTGTTGGCCTGACATGCCCGCCGCCAGTTCTTTCAGAACTGGCGAGAACTCGGATCGCTCAGCCTTGGCTATCGCCTCGGCTTCCTCGAACCTCAGGCCCATAAACTTCGTGAGCCATTCGACCAATGGAACAGCAGACTCGGCTCCGGCAGTCGTGTACCGAGCCAAGGCTTCGGTACGCTTGAGTCCGATTTCTGCCTTCTCGCCTTCGGTCATCTCGGCAAGTGGTTTCCACTTGACGATGTAGGGGCGGGGCTTGCCGTTCTGTTTCTTGGTTGGTGGGAGCGCGCCGAACTGTTGGATGCGGTTGATGGTGGCCCGAATGATCTTTGGAGTGACGAAAAGCTCGCGCCGTTGGGCGATCTTTTTCTTCCAAGCATCTTCGTCTTGTGCGTTGGTCTGGTTGCCTCCGTAGTTACCGACCAGCTTGGTGATTGGGTATCCCTTGGCCGCTGCGATCATTCGCAGCGCGTTGTCGATGAATGGTTGGGGCGAAACTAGCGTGGGGGTCAAGGGCTTGACCTGGACACCCACACCGGCGAAGTACCGAGACAATCCTTGCTCGTACTTGTAGATTTCGTCCTTGATGTTTTCGCGATCCTCCTCGGATAGCTCCCCATTCTGGGGATCTACCTCGAAGGCGTACCCTGGGAAGCCTCCCTTCCAGTAGGCTTCCCCCGAAGCTGCGTTGATCTTTCGCACGTCAAAGAGCCGGTTGAAAACCGGCTCCATCCTCGGAAAACCAAAGATTTCGCTAGTAGTCAGGCGAGTATCCGCAACGTGGATGACTCGCGACCAGTGGACTTGGATGGTATCTGTTACGGGGGTGGCGTTGGTGTCGAGGGTTGAGTCGATAGTATCTTGGAAGTCCAACTCGTATACCTTCGGTTGACCGTACCTGGGGTTGTTTCGATCCCTCTCGTACTCGGAGATCCGAGCCGACGACTGATCGAAAACTCGATAGTACAGGACATTGGCTTGGCCGGGCGTGTCGGCCAAGCCGCCATCAGTGAAACCCGGAGCAGGGGTATCAAACTCCCCGCCATCGTCCAGTCCGATGAACAGGACGGCGTACTGGCCGATACCGGATACGGTATCGACCTTCGCCAAGTATTCGTGGAGACTCGTCTCCACGACGAACGTAGAGACGGCCTTCTCGAAGGCCGTCTCGCGGCCTTCGTCAGTCTCGTAGATGTCTGGGTATTCCGACCAGGATTCCTCAGGTTCGAGCGTCACGACTCGCTGTGCGATGTCTTGACGGCGATACATCTGAACGTAGTCATCGATGGAGATCGATTCTGGGTAGCCGACTTCATCGTCGATGTTCCGATCCTCGTTCTTACCATCAAGCAGACTATTGTAGAACGCCGCGCGCGACAGCAAGGCGTTGGTGACGATGGTATCGAACTTGTTCATAGTATTCCCAGTCTGGTTCGTTGTTTATCAAGCATGGAGAACGCGCCCGAGCTTGCGTCTACTTGGTCGTCGTGCTTCCCGTTAGGGAAGTACGCGAGTTCTTCGAGGTATGGGTTGTTGTAGGCTCCCTTGACCATGTAGACATTGCCAGCGTTCACCTGAACGCTGAAAGTGTCTGCCCGGAGTTCCTTCTTACCGGAGGCTAAATTGGGATAAACGCGAAATCCTGCTAATCGCTTGACGGAATCCTTTACGGAGTCAATCCCAGACGATCCTGGTTCTCGTTCAATCCCAATCCGGACGGATTTTCCGTCTCTGTGTGCGCAAGCGACGATTTGTCGCTCGCGTTCATCAGATGCCCACTGCCCTCTAATTATATCCAAAATCCAGTATGAGCCATCCTTATGCAAGCCCATCTTAACGCCCACGGTATAGTCTCCGCCATTTTTAGTGGCAGATTTGTCGTAGTAACGCACGATTTTCGTGAAAGAATCCACCCCTGGCGGATATTCGACGATGTTGATTCGTTCGGGCTTGAACATACCCCCACCCAGAGGAATCGGATCTTGGAGGATCTGACCGGAGTAGCCGAACTGCCCTAGCTCGACCTGCATCCGGTCGAGCGTCGGACGCGACAACCGAACCGGGTCAAATAAGCCATTCTGATAGTAGTCTTGTAGGCTTATTGGTTTGACTGCCGGGGTGATCTCACCCGGCAGGCAAATATGCCGAACGGCGGCTTCGCCCCGTTCGATATACAAGGTGGATGGATCGTCTTGGTGGAGTCTTTGCATCACGACGAACGTGGGCGTAAGGTCTTTGTTGACCTTACGCGACGAGATCGTTTCCTTACACCAGTTCTTCGCCGTTTCCAAGTCGGCCTTCGACCGAACTTCCCTCGGGTTGATCGGATCGTCGATGACGATGACGTGGGCGTGCATACCTGTTACCGACCCGCCGACCGCTACTGCGTAGCGGTCGCCGTTGTAGGTATTGGCCCAGTGGGACTTGCTGTTGGTATCTTTGCTGAGTCGGATGTTGGGGAAGGTCTTTTGGTACAGGGGTGATTCGACGATCTGTCTGGACTTGCCAGACAAGTCCAGAGCCAGAGCGTCGGTGTAGGACGCACCGATCATCCGAAGGTGCGGCATCCGAGTCCAAGCCCAAGGTACGAGCATCACGCTGAACAGCGTCGATTTGCTCGTACCGGGAGAGATGTTGACCAGAAGGTCATGCGGCGAGTTTTCCCCTCGGAAAACTCGCTCCATCGCCTCTTGTATGGTGTCGCAGAGGTACTTAATATGCCAGTTGCAAACCAAGGGATCTTTGACGATGGTGTGCCAGAAATGCTTGACGAACTCGAAATACGAGTCGCGACAAGTCGATGCAAGTAGGTCGTAGTAGTCTAATTTCACAAAATGGCCCTGTAGACAATTCCCTAATAGTAGGTAAGATACCATTAGTTCTTCTAATTTACAAGGATTCCATGAAAAACGCAGCAGAAGAAATGACTGAACCGCCAACCAGACAAGAAATGGCCGCCGACGAGAAGTTGGCGCGCCGGATCTTGACTCGCAGTAAGGATCAAGACATCCGTGTCCTGTGCAAGAACTTCATCAAGTGGGTTTCACAGGTAGATCGGTACGCAGACTCAATCTATCCCTGCTTTTCAATGATGGAAGCTGAGGTTCGCCAGCATGGTGCGTCGTTTTCCTTGGAAAACGACGGCGTTTGGCGACTACGATCTTCCAAAGGGAAGATCGTAGTGACTGGAACAAGTCTGAAAGACTTGTTCGTGAACCTGATTCTCTGGCAGGGGGACTGGCCGGAGGAGGAATTTCTCGAAGATTGTGCTAGCGAAGAAGATGAAATCTTCGAGCCTGATAGGCGAAAAAACCCTAAAAACCGCACAAACGGGGACGTATAACCTTGGGATAGCCCGTTTCTAGGGCACACCCTGTTAGAAAGGTTTACGATGACTACCGAATCCCCCTCCGCAATCGAGATTGCGGTTGAGCAACTTATCAAGAAATCTATTGATTTCAACAGTCCTGAGGATATGAATAACGCCATGACGGCGTTTATTCGTGGTGTCGCTACGGTCGCAGCGGCGGCGAATCAGGCTGCCGATCCTGACCAATCTCCTGAGAAAACACTTTACAACATCCAACACTCCGGCACGATCTTCGATACCGTTTCGGATATCGTGTGGCTCTGCGACGAGAATTCCCTCAAGAACTCGCCCGAACAACTCGACGAGTTGTTCGTGCGGTTGGACAAGCTGCTCTACACAAAAATGCAATCATTCGACATCTCGAAGGCGATATTTGATCCGCATTCCCATCCGGAAGCTGCGGCGTTCTTGGATAAAGTCATGTTTGTCGCTCGTCGGACTTATATCCAGGCGTACCTGCGGATCTCCATAGCTCCGATGGCCCATATGATCTCCGAGGAGTTGTGGGATAGCATCCTCCACGAGTTCTATGAGCATGTCCAAATTGCCAGTTCGGAAAAGCTCAATGAAATCGTGACTCGTCTGACCCAGATGTTCCCACAAGTCAAGGGAGGCAAACGGTAATGCCAAAGAAAGCAACCAAAGCACCTGATCCATCATGGCTCTACCGTCGCAGAGCGACGGTAGTGGAAGTCACGGACGGCGATACCGTCGTTCTGATGATCGACGATGGCCGAGACAACTACTCTCGGGAGAAGATGCGTCTCAAGGGCATCAACACGCCTGAGATGGACACCGAAAACGGCAAGAAAGCCAAGGCTTTCTTGCAGTCAAAGCTGCCTAAAGGCTCGCAAGTGTGGATTGAGACGGTCAAAGACCGTCGAGAGAAGTACGGTCGGTACTTGGTGTGCCTCTACCTATCGGTAGAGGCACTCGAATTGGGTGAGAACTACAGCATCAACTACGATTTGTACTCGCAAGGCATCGCAGATGCCTACGATGGCAAGGGGAAAGTGAAGTAATGAGTTGGACGCACCTAGACGATATACTCGTCAAGAAGGCTGGCAGGTCGCACAGGTGCTACCTGTGCGGCAAGGAGATCCCAAAAGGATCATCCTATTTGCGAAGAACTGGCGTTGACGAGGATACAGGTATTGTGTCGGTAGCTATGCACCCTGAGTGCGAGGAGTATACAAAAGATTGGGACGAAATGGACTGGGAAACATTCAGTCCTGGCGATCTTTACTGGTGGACAGAAGAAACCTCAGATATTTCGGAAGGGAAATAGCAAAATGGTGCTTCATCCGAGCATTTTGTGTGCTGTCAGCCAGTATTATCATACAAAACTCCAACTTGTTCGGAGCTTTTTGCAGATGGAACCCGAGGATACTCGGGTTCCGATGACCGATCCGCAGTTCAAGTGGTTAAGTGGGCACTCAACCTACTTAACCAAGCGTTTTTATGCGAAGGACTGTATTGGCAGACGGTGGGATTATGAGTATGTTGAGGGTGGTGTCGTGCTGCGTATGCAAGGCAGTTCGGAGACTTTGAAGGCTCCGAACCTCTCAGATTTGGTTGTTTTTTACTCGGAAAACGAGTTTTCCGAGTGGATAGGAAAGATTTCAGATGGCAAATGAGAAGGTGAAGCCAACCGAACGCGAGTTGGGGTTGGCTGGTACGATTGAGAACTTGGTGGATACTTTCGAGGTAGCGGTGGCATCTAGGGACGCTCTTGCCGATACCCTAGAGTCGCTCGTGAAGATCATTCGGAAGTCGAATGACGGTTCGAGATCACTGATTGAATCAGCAAACGAAGAAATAGCGGCAAAGTACCCAGAGCTATTCTCGGTTGAGGATGGCGAACTCGTCGTGGCAGAGCCCGAGGACTCCGAGGACTCCGAGGACTCCGAGGACTCCGAGGACTCCGAGTTCCTCGGGTTGCAGATACCTCCACTGATCTTTGGTCAGTGGGTGAAGGTCAAGAAGCCCGCGAAGAACGAATCTAAGAACATCAACTGGCATCATTGCATGGATCGATTCGATGGTAAGATCATGCAGGTTTCCTCAGTGTACAGCATGGTAGGCTCCCAAAGCGATACTTTGCAGTGGTGTGTCAAACTTGAGGGGGCTGATGGAGATCGAAGCCTCGGAGAGCCGTGTGTTATTCGATGGTCGTTTGATCCGGCATGGCTTACGCCATTGCCGGATCTGCCTGAGGGTTGGAGGTATCTGCAACCCGAGGAACTCGTCGCCGAAGGCGACGAGTTCTGCGGGCTTGATTGGGTAAACAAGCGAGGTAGTTGGTCGATTAGTGATAACGTCGGTCGGAAACAAGCCGATACTGCTGTCTACCGCAGGCGAATCGTCGCAGAAGCCCCCGCTAAGGTCGCAGAGGCTCTCGAACCTAAGCAGGCCAAAGAAATCCAACCAGGAACCAAGGTCAAGATACTCCACCCAGACTGCCTCGGCAGAACTGGCACTACCTCCTGGGAAAACTGCCCTATCCCTAATTGCCTTTTCGTCTGGGTGGACAGCGAAGATCCTGTACTACGAGTCGGGGCTATCCCAGTCCACAAGCGGTATCTAGCTCCATTGAGCTAAACCCCTCCCACAACCTAAACCACCCTAAAAACCGGCACTAACCCTGCCGGTTTTTTCGTTTAACTGACAACCATCCTCCACAAGACTACACTAATAGCAGATCCCATCCCCCTATAAGGAACCCCATCCCATGATCTCTCTGCAAACCCTTCTCCTAGTAGTAGCCCTCCTGGCCCTCTGGGCACACTCGGCCTCTCTATCCCGTCGTCTCCAAGATGCAGAAGCCGTCCTCGATGACCACGACGACGAGTTCGAGTACCTATGGGACTACCAGAATGACCGCTGGCAGCTTACCGCAGAGCAGTTCCAGAACATCGACACCATCTTCTCCCAGATGTTCAACCGAGATCCCGATTCTGAGTAGCATTGCTACAAACCGTGTAGCAATGCGACAAGTCGTGTAGCAAAGCCCCGGCAAGCCGGGGCTTTTTCGTTTGTGTATCGTATTTCTCGTTTCGTGCGACACAAACAACGCCAGTGCGCTGTAATTAGAAATACAACCCGCTGGCGTTGTATTTCGTCCGTATGGCAGTTTTCCCGTATGGGAAAACTGCTGTTTTTCGTCGGTTTTTCAGTATGGGTGGGTAGTCGCGGGGTGGCCGGTCATCTATCAGCCGATTTGCTTGTCTGCTTGAGCAACCCGCGAAGCGGGTTGCTTGCGTTTTAGCGACCCGCGAAGCGGGTCGCTTGCTTGCTTGCTTGAGCGATCCGCGAAGCGGATCGCGGGTTTGGATTTTCTAAAAATTTTGAAAATTATATGCGTAGCTGGGCGGCGTAGGGGCTACGCCCCTACGCCCCTACGCCCCTACGATCAACTGACCCCC
>Ga0214917_10005662_pt1 | contig 13262 bp, 12 predicted proteins | sample LL_1208_BB_MetaG_FD_177983 | JGI IMG/M metagenome (GOLD analysis project Ga0214917, IMG submission 177983) | Freshwater microbial communities from Lake Lanier, Atlanta, Georgia, United States - LL_1208_BB | ecosystem: Environmental > Aquatic > Freshwater > Lake | place: USA: Georgia | collected... | reverse complement strand
CTAACCTGGCAAGTTTTCGCACAGAGACAGTGCCAAACCTTAAGTGCACGCTTAAGTAACTTGGGCCCTTAATGCCTGGGAAATCTCGGGTTTGTTGATAGTGACTTATTCGCTTAGAAAAATCCTCGGTTAATAACTTTGCACCACTTGATCCAGCGTGAATTTGAAGCGCATGAAGATCCACTACATTGAACCCAATGTCTTGTAGGCTGGGTATGGGCTTAACACCTTGGGGAAGCGACGCTAGTTGACCCGCAGCGGGTTTGACTGTTTTTTCCGCCAAGTGGTCTGCAGTGACCTGCTTAAGCCAATTGTTTTTGTAAGGCGTGAAAACGCCATAAGCTTGCTTGCTTTGTGTCAAGATTTCACTGCGTTCAAAAACCACATGGTCTTTGAAGCTTAGAAAGGTGACACTGTCCTTTTCAAGCAAGCTTTTGACTTTTGCATCTCGCTCAAGCGCATAGGGTTCATCATCATGGTGGGTAAAAACAGCTTGAACACCAAGTTCATTTACCAATTGCTGTATGCACGTTATGGGCTCGCCTTGTCGAACAAGCAGTAGCGTGTTTTTGTGTCCTGTAAGGGTTTGCAGTTGCTGATCAAGGTCGAGCAAGCTTGCGTGAATAAATGCCACTCGCCGGTCTGTGCGGGGTAAATCGTGCAGGATATGGTCATCAAAAATGAAAGCACAAAAAACATGCTTACTTTGTTCTAAAGCATGGTGAAGAGCGGTATGGTCTTCCGCGCGTAAATCGCGTCTAAACCACACCAGCGACCGGTCAAAAAGAACCCTTGGCTTAGGCTGCATCGTCACCCTTTAAAATACTTGAATGTCTCTAGATTCTGCACCCATCAACCTCACGCATCATTTTTTGATTGCGATGCCCGGTTTAATGGATGAAGCATTTAATCGCAGCGTGGTGTATATGTGCGAGCACAGTGACCGCGGTGCTTTGGGTTTGATTATCAACAAACCCAGTACCCTAAGCATGCAAGACTTGTTTGAAAAAGTTGAACTTAACTTAGGCCGTGCCGATTTGATTGAAATCCCTGTCTTTCAGGGCGGACCTGTGCATACCGAACGCGGTTTTGTGTTGCATGAGCCTTTGTCCACTAACCCCCACGCGGATCAGGCTAACGAGACCGCCTACGCATCCACTTTATCTATCCCTGGTGGCTTGGAGATGACCACCTCGAAGGATGTGCTTGAAGCCTTATCGACTGGCGCAGGCCCTAAGCGTGTACTCATTACCTTGGGGTATTCTGCTTGGGCTCAGGGACAACTCGAGTCCGAGCTTGGAGAAAACAGTTGGCTAACAGTAGAAGCAGATCCTCAGGTGATTTTTGACACGCCCATTGATCAGCGTTATGACCGAGCATTGGCCTTGCTAGGTTTGCAGGCTTGGATGCTTTCACCTCAGGCGGGCCACGCGTGAATCTAGCGGTCACTCATACCGCTGCAACCGAGTTGCATTCTTTTTTGGCTTTTGACTTTGGACGACAACGTACCGGCGTTGCCTATGCTTCTCGGTTATTGGGGCAAGCCAAACCACAAGGCACAGTTCACGGAACGGGTCAAATTCGTTGGGCTGCTATTTCTAAGCATATCGATACATGGCAACCCGATGCGTTGGTGGTGGGTGTTCCTTACCATCCCGACGGAGCAGCCCATGAAAACACGTTGCTCGCACAAAAATTTGCCAGACAACTTAGGGGCCGCTTCAGTTTGCCTGTTTTTGAGGTAGACGAAAGATACTCCACCACCGAAGCTCGCAGTTTAGGTGCGCAAGACGTGGATGCAGCATCTGCGTGCGTCATTTTGGATCAATTTCTGCAAAGCCTGAGCCCATGAACACTGACTATTCATCACTAGATGCACAAGCGCTGTACAAGCAGTTGTTCATCAGCTTGCAAAACACGCTTGTACCTGAGGCGCATTTGGTCGGCATCACTTCTGGTGGGGCTTGGTTGGCTGAGCGTTTGCAGCGTGATTTAGCGCGACAAGTTCCCTTTGGTATTGTGTCCTCGTCTTTGCACAGAGATGATTTTTCCAAGCGTGGCATGGCAGAAAGCATTGCCACCAAACTTCCGTTCGAGGTGGAAGGCGCTGTCATTTGGTTGATTGACGACGTGCTTTTCACCGGGCGAACCATACGAGCTGTGGTCAATGAATTGTTTGACTATGGTCGTCCCAAAGCAGTTCATTTGGCGGTGCTGGTTGACCGTTCAGGACGTGAGTTGCCCATTCAGGCTGATGTGGCAATCACCCATGTGGCTTTGCCTGCAGAGCAGACCTTGCGCTTGAAGCAAGACAGTCAAGGCCAATTTGCGTTTTCATTGGAAGGCTAGCCCATGCTGTACAAACGCAATCCACAACTGAATAAAAACGGCGAACTCATTCATTTGCTGTCTACTGAAGGTTTATCTCGCGATATCCTGACCCACATTTTGGATACGGCCACCCAGTTTGTTTCGCTGAGTGACCGCGATGTCAAGAAAGTACCCCTTTTGAGAGGTAAGTCGGTCTTTAATCTTTTTTTTGAAAACAGCACTCGCACCCGAACCACTTTTGAAATTGCCGCCAAAAGACTCAGTGCAGATGTGTTCAATCTGGATATTGCCCGTTCATCAGCCAGCAAGGGCGAGACATTGCTCGACACCATTGCCAACTTGAGCGCAATGGCTGCCGATATTTTTGTGGTTCGCCACAGCGAGTCTGGCGCTCCCTATCTGATTGCCGAGCATGTGGCCCCCCATGTGCATGTTGTCAATGCAGGCGACGGACGCCATGCACACCCTACCCAGGGTTTGCTGGATGCCTACACCATTCGTCACTTCAAAAAGGACTTTGCCAACTTGCGTGTGGCGATCGTGGGGGATGTTTTGCATTCCCGCGTAGCGCGGTCAGATATTCATGCCTTCACCACTTTGGGGTGTGCCGAGGTTCGCGTGGTGGGTCCCCGCACCTTGATTCCTTCAGACTTGTCTCAACTGGGCGTGAAGGTTTTTCACAGCCTTGAAGAAGGCATTCGCGATTGTGATGTGGTCATCGCTTTGCGCTTGCAAAACGAGCGCATGAGCGGTGCTTTGCTTCCCTCTAGCCAGGAATATTTCAAGAATTTCGGTTTGACAACTGCCAGGCTGCAAGCTGCTAAACCCGATGCCATCGTGATGCACCCTGGACCTATCAACCGAGGTGTAGAAATTGAATCTGCCGTGGTTGATGGGCCGCAAAGCGTGATCTTGAATCAAGTGACTTTTGGCATTGCCGTGCGCATGGCGGTGATGTCTATTGTTGCGGGGAATGATGCATGAAAATTTTGATTCAAAACGGTCATCTCATTGACCCTGCAAGTGGCTTTGATGCAAAAGCAGATGTGGCCATCGCTGATGGCAAAGTCGTGGCTATCGGTCAAATCTCCGAAGACTTTCATGCTGACAAACGCTTAGATGCATCAAATTGCTGGGTCATTCCAGGCTTGGTTGATGCCTGTACGCGCTTGGGTGAGCCTGGCCATGAACATGAAGGCATGCTTCAAAGCGAGCTTACAGCTGCCGTGGCAGGTGGTGTGACCAGCGTGGCTTGCTTGCCCGACACACAACCAGTGCTTGATGAACCAGGTCTTGTGGAGATGCTGCAATTTAGGGCCAAGCGATTGCACTTAGCCAATGTATTTCCCTTCGGTGCATTGACGCGTGGTTTGGAAGGCGAGGTCTTAACGCCTATGGTGGAATTAACCCAAGCGGGATGCGTTGGTTTTACGCAGGCTGAACATGCCATTTCCAATACCCAAGGCCTGCAACGCGCGATGCAGTACGCTGCTACTTTTGGTTATGGCGTTTGGCTCAGAGCACAAGACAGCTATTTAGGCAAAGGCATTGTTGCCAGCGGCCCTTTGGCTACCCGCATGGGCTTAAGCGGTGTACCTGTCGCTGCCGAGACGATCGCATTGCATACCTATATCGATTTGATGCGAATGACCGGAGCACGTGTTCACATCAGCAAGCTTTCAAGTGCTGCCGGGGTAGAGTTGGTGCGTGCGGCTAAGGCGCAAGGGTTGCCGCTGACTTGTGATGTCAGTATTCATCATTTGCATTTCACCGATGCTGACATTGGTTACTTCGATACCCGAGCCCGATTGACACCTCCACTTCGTCAACAGCAGGATCGAGAAGCCTTGAGACAAGGTTTGGCCGATGGCACCATCGATATCTTGGTTTCTGACCACACACCTGTCGAGGGCGACGCCAAGGCTTTGCCGTTTGCGCAAGCTGAACCAGGGGCCACAGGGTTGGAGTTATTGCTGAGTGCCAGTTTGAAATGGGCTGCACAAAGTCAGGTAGACAAACTGCGTGCCTTGCAGGTGATTACCAGCGCTCCCGCCGCGCTTTTAGGTCTGTCTGATCGGGGTGGTTTAAGCCTTGGCGCTCCTGCTGATGTATGTGTTCTAGACCCACATGCAAGTTGGCAAGTGTTACCCGAAAACCTTCGCAGCCAATGCAAACACACGCCATTTGCGTTTGACCTGAGTGGCAGCGAAATGACGGCTCAAGTGAAAGCCACTTTGGTGGATGGGCGATTGGCTTTTCAAGCGCCAGGCTTGCTTTAGCGCAAGCTGACAAGGCTAGAGCAAGCTATCAGCCCAAATATTTTGTGCCCAGTTCCATGCGTAGGTAGCTTCCAAGGTATTCGCTTCAGAGGAAACACCGCCCGAGCCAGGAACGGTTTTATAGGTTTTTTCTTCCAAGTTGAATTGATGCACAGAAGCCACATGAACCACCATGTTGTCACTGACATAGCTGTAACAGGTGTTGGTTAAGAAGGGTGTTGGGTTGATGTCCAAGCCACTGAGTTGCGCTACCACGGCCGCTGCAGCGACTTTGGCGTGTGAGTTCGCCATATGGCCTGATTTGGGCATGGCAGGTGCGGCCAACATGGCGTCACCCAAGATATGGATATCTTTGGCAACGGTGGACTCAAAGGTCAAATAGTTAACCCCGCACCAACGTTTGTTGGCAGTGGCCAAGCCGGTTTGCACTGCGATGCTGCCGGCACGCATATCGGGCAAGACATTCAAAATATCGGCACGCAGGTTTTCTTGGACATCGAATTTGATGAGTCCCGCTTGCCCATCAACAGCAGTCACTTTGTGATTGGGTCTGAACTCAATGATGTCTTTGTAGTTTTCAGACCAGAATTTTTTGAACAAGGGTCCTTTGGAGGTGACATCTGGGTTGGCGTCCAGAATGAGTACCTTGGACTTGGGCTTGGCTTGCTTGAAATAATGCGCCACTTGGCTGGCTCGCTCATAGGGCCCAGGGGGGCAGCGGTAAGGTGCTTCGGGAACGGTCAGCGCGTAAACACCGCCATCCGGCATATCCTGCAGTTGTTTGCGCAAGGCCGTGGTTTCTGCACCTGCTTTCCAAGCTTGCAAGATACGGCCGTGGTCGTTGGCAGCTTTTAAACCCTCGATGCTGTCAAACATCATGTCAACACCGGGTGACAAAACCAGTTTGTCATAGGACAACGCGTGACCGTTGGCCAGCGAAACTGTTTTTTTATCTGGATCAATGCTGGTGACGCGGTCGCGTATGACTTTCACGCCATGTTTTTTGATGAGTGCATCGTATGGGGTGGTGATGTCGCTCAAAGTTTTGCTACCCCCAATGACCAAATTGGACATCGGGCATGAAATGAAATCAAACTGAGGTTCAACCAGGAGAACAGGAATTTTGTAGGCAGATAACAGTCGAATGTATTTGGCTGCAGTGGCTCCGCCGTAGCCGCCGCCAACCACAATGACCTGGGCTTTGCTGGCAGCTGTTTGTGCAAATACGGAATGACCTAACAGGGCAGGGGATAGCCCAACCGCCAAACCTGCTTGAAGCAAATGTCTTCTTTTCATAAGGCGCTTTCAGCGAGGTTGGGCAGAAAAGTAATCTGCAAAACTGGCGATTTGGGCATCACTAAAGCCTTTGCTGATTTGATGCATCACCGTGGCTTTTCGTGAGCCATCTTTGAAAGCTTGCATTTGTTGAATCAGATAGTCGCGGGGCAGTCCCGCTAAAGGCGGAACAGCAGACTTTTCAACCGTGCGACCTTCGCTGCCATGGCAGTTGGCACACATGGCGGCATTGGCGCGTTGATGGAGTTTTTCAGACTCTTGAGCATAGCCGCTGACGCTGCTCATGACGAAAAGAAGCGCCAATAAGCGCAGGCTGAAGTTAATGAAATGGCGCATAGAAAACCCTTTGAAGCAAGTTTTAATATAACCCTTTTGAATTCTTATCTATTGAATATGTCATTCTCACAGTTCAAACTATATTAGCAACCATGAAAAAGCTTTTTTTGACATTTCTTTTTTCTCTTCAATCATGGGCATGGTCAGCAGACTTAACGGTTTCTGCGGCAGCCAGTTTGACGCAGGCATTTCAAGAAATAGGTACTCAATTTGAAAGCCAAAACCCAGAGACCAAAGTCAAATTTAACTTTGGTGCATCGGGTGCCTTGCTGCAGCAAATCGCCAATGGTGCGCCTGTGGATGTGTTTGCCAGCGCAGACACAGACACCATGGACAAAGCAGTGGACAAAGGTGTGGTCGCTACAGATGTCAAAATTTTCACCACCAACAAATTGGTCTTGATCGTTCCCATCCAATCTAAAGCGAGCGTGCAACAACTCGCTGATCTGAAAAAGCCCGAATTTAGACGCTTGGCCATGGGAACACCCGCCAGTGTGCCTGCTGGTCACTATGCACAAGATGCTTTAGAGAAAGCCGGTCTTTGGCTCGAGCTTAAGCAAAAGATGATCAACACTGCCAATGTTCGCCAAGCTTTGGATTACGTTTCACGCGATGAAGTTGATGCAGGCTTCGTCTACGCAAGCGATGCACTGTTGATGCCAGACAAAGTGAAGGTGGCACTTCAGGTACAAACCCCTGCACCCATTCAATACCCTATAGCCAAGGTGGTGGGCAGTACACAGCAGTCAGCGGCGAAGAAGTTCATTGATTTTCTTCGAACCCCTAAAGCGCAAGCCATACTGAAAAAGCATGGTTTTGGCCAGTGAGTCAATTTTTCAGCTTGACTTCATAACTCAGGTGAAGAACATAGGTGGCTGAACTTCTTTTGTGCAGCGGCAAAATTGACAGGCGCAAGGCTTGGCGATTGTCTAAATCATGTCGAAAGCTGGTAGCACCCAACACCGCAATATCGCTGTTGTAGCCTTTGTGCCGATAGCCAGTCACCAACCCACCTGTGAATGAGACTGCATTGACGATAGGGTTGGGTGGAAGCGGCCAAGTCCATGTGTAGCCACCATAGACAGAAGTATTTCGAATACTGTTGTGATAGGCCCCTACGACGTAATTGTTTCTTTCGAGGTACAGGCCTGGCGTGGTTTCGTTGTAGTTGCCACCGTTGTGGTAACTCAGCGTATGGATCCCCAAAGTCGTTTCATCAGCATGCGCGAATGACCACTGCATTGCAAAACACAAGATGCTCAGTGTGGTGACTTTAGAAAATCTAACTCGTTTAAGAAGTGGTGTGGATAAGGCGGTTTTTTGCATGTTCATGCTCCTGTTGATCGGAGCAGATATGCAAAACATTGACCCGCCTTTTGACGTTTATTTGACGGCCTTAATCTAAAGCTATGGGTTCATTTCCTAGAGTTACCCAGAAGGTTTCATCAGCGATAAGCGTGCTGACTTAAATCGAAATAATATTCAGAAAACCATGGCAACAAAGGAGCATGCAATGGTGCAACAGGGGTCCAGATGTCTAAGAGGCAAGGGGTCTTAATTTGGCTTGATTCGCAAGCAAGGCGTCATTAACCAATGGCATCAGTTCTTTCACCTCGCCTGCTGCCAGCCCATCCAGCAATCTCGTGCGCATACGTGGTTCCCAAAACTTACGTATGTGGTTAGCAATGCCGTCCAAAGCTTCTTGACGATCTGGATAAGCCGAGAAGAATTCGCCAATTTGATTGGCCATGGAGACAAGGTTTTCTAAATGCATATTAAGCCTGTAACGCGATAGGTTGAGAGATCGTAAAACGAGAGGGGAGGCTGTAGGCGGTAAACGTGTTGCCGCGAACCAAACCAGCCAAGGCCAAGTTGTGTTGTTCGGCCATTTCGACAGCCAAGCGGGTGGGGGCGGACACCGCTGTTAACACGCCTGCGCCAGACATGACTGTTTTTTGCACCATCTCAAAGCTCGCCCGGCTGGTGATGCAAATAAAACCTTGCTGCATGTCAGTCGATGATTTGAACAAAGCACCGATCAACTTATCCAAAGCATTGTGTCGACCTACGTCTTCTCTTAGCAGAGTGATCTGCCCACTTGCATCGGACCAAGCTGCAGCATGGGTTGCCCCCGTTTGCAGCTTGAGCGGTTGCAAGGCTCGCATATGGGCATGGGCTCGGTGCATGGCGTCAACATCGATATGAACCTCAGGCGCTTGCGGTAAAGCCAATTTGACTTGGTTAAGGCTATCAGCACCGCACACACCGCAACCGGTTCGACCTGCCATGCTGCGTCTGCGCTCTTTGAGCCTCGCTTCGGATTGCGCCGCCACCTCAAGTTGCAACTCAATGCCATTGGGTTGATGGCTGACATCCACACCATACAACTGTGAGGGATGGTCAATCAGACCTTCGGTCAAGGCAAAACCCAAAGCGAAATCGTCTAAATGCACAGGGCTGGCCATCATCACCGCATGCGAGATGCCGTTGAAGACCAGTGCCACAGGCACTTCTTCGGCCAAGGCCAAAGCAGCGCTGGTCCCAGGTGTCACTTGCCAACCACCTCAAAGTCTTCGGCTTTGTGTTGCGCTTGGGCAAGCAAGCCGAGTTGGTCTTTGTTGAAGCGTTGGTAGTTTTGTTGCCACTCGGACGGTTGGCTCACCGCTACCACTTGCACCGCTGTGACTTTGTACTCGGGGCAGTTGGTTGCCCAGTCGGAGGCATCAGTGGTAATGACATTGGCGCCAGATTCGGGGAAGTGGAAGGTGGTGTAGACCACGCCTGCTTGCATGCGTTCGCTGATCTCAGCACGCAACACGGTGCGACCCGCACGGCTTTCAATACCCACCCAGTCGTCTTGGCGAATGCCGCGTTCTTCGGCATCGTGCGGATGGATTTCCAAGCGATCTTCGCTGTGCCACTGGTTGTTGTCGGTACGGCGGGTTTGAGCGCCCACGTTGTACTGGGACAAGATGCGACCCGTGGTGAGGAGCAAGGGGAATTTGCGCGTGACTTTTTCTTGGCTGGCCACGTACTGTGTGGGGAAGAACTTGCCTTTGCCGCGCATAAATCCGGCGGTGTGCATGATGTCCATACCGGCTTCTGGCGTGTTGTCATTGCAAGGCCATTGCAAGCTGGTGTGCTCGTCAATTTTGGCGTAGCTCACACCCGAGAAACTGGGCGTCAAAGCCGCAATTTCTTTCATGATGTCTTCGGGGTGGGCGTATTGCATGTCGTAGCCCAAAGCCTTGGCGAGTTTGACCGTGACTTCCCAATCGGCCAAGCCTGCGAGAGGTGGCATGGCTTGGCGCACACGTGAAATGCGGCGCTCGGCATTGGTGAACGTGCCGTCTTTTTCCAAGAAGGAAGAGCCGGGCAAGAACACATGGGCGTACTTGGCGGTTTCGTTCAAGAAGATGTCTTGCACCACGATGCATTCCATGGCCGACAAAGCCGCAGCCACGTGCTGGGTGTCGGGATCGGATTGCACAATGTCTTCGCCTTGGCAGTACAGACCCAAGAACGAACCGTCCATGGCCGCATCAAACATATTGGGAATGCGCAGACCGGGTTCGGGGCTGATGCTGACGCCCCAAGCACCTTCGAAGAGCGTGCGGGTGGTGGTGTCAGAGATGTGGCGATAGCCAGGCAACTCATGGGGGAAGCTGCCCATGTCGCAGGCGCCTTGCACATTGTTTTGACCACGCAAGGGGTTCACACCCACGCCTTCACGACCCACCATGCCGCAAGCCATGGCGAGGTTGGCAATGCCCATGACCATGGTGGAGCCTTGTGAATGCTCGGTCACGCCCAAGCCATAGTAAATGGCCGAGTTGGGGCCTGCAGCGTACATGCGCGCCGCAGCGCGAACTTCAGAGGCAGGAACGCCGGTCACGCTTTCAAAAGCTTCGGGGGAGTTCTCAGGTTTGGAGACAAACGCGCACCATTCATTGAAGCTCTTGTCGTCACAACGCAAAGCCACATAGTCTTTGGCGACCAAGCCCTCGGTAACCACCACGTGGGCGAGCGAGTTAATCAGCGCAACGTTGGTGCCAGGCTTCAAAGCCAAATGGTGTTGGGCTTTCACATGGGGGCTGCTGACCAAATCGATCTTGCGGGGATCGGCCACGATCAGCTTGGCACCGCTGCGCAAACGGCGCTTCATGCGCGACGCAAACACGGGGTGGGCGTCAGACGGGTTGGCACCGATGACCAGTAGCACATCGGCGTGTTCCACCGACTTGAATGTTTGCGTACCTGCTGATGTGCCAAAGGTTTGACCCAAGCCATAGCCGGTGGGTGAATGGCAGACCCGTGCACAGGTGTCGACGTTGTTGGTGCCGAAAGCGGCACGCACCAACTTTTGTACCAAGTAGGTTTCTTCATTGGTGCAACGTGAAGAAGTGATGCCACCGACAGAGTCTTTGCCATGTTTGGCTTGGATGCGTTTGAATTCGGAAGCCGCGTGGTTGATGGCCTCATCCCAGCTCACTTCTTGCCATGGATCGGTGATCTTGGCGCGGATCATGGGTTTGGTGATGCGGTCTTGGTGGGTGGCGTAGCCCCAAGCGAATCGACCTTTCACACAGGAGTGACCTTCATTGGCCTTGCCATCTTTCCAGGGCACCATGCGCACCACGGTGTTGCCCTTCATCTCGGCCTTGAAGCCGCAGCCGACACCGCAGTAAGCGCAGGTGGTGATCAGGCTGTGCTCAGGTTGGCCAAGCTCAATGATGGATTTTTCTTGCAACGTGGCGGTGGGACAAGCTTCCACGCAAGCACCGCAGGACACACATTCACTGTCCATGAAGGGCTGGTCTTGACCGGGTGACACACGGCTCTCAAAACCTCGGCCAGAGATGGTGAGGGCAAATGTGCCCTGTGTTTCTTCGCACGCACGCACACAGCGGTTGCACACAATGCACTTGCTGGCGTCGTAGGTGAAATAAGGGTTGGACTCGTCTTTCTTGGCGTCGCAGTGGTGTGCCCCAGCAGCCTCGCCCACGCCGTATCGCACATTGCGCAAACCGGTGACACCTGCCATGTCTTGCAACTCGCAGTTGCCGTTGGCACTGCATGTCAGGCAGTCCAGCGGATGGTCGGAGATGTAGAGCTCCATTACGCCTTTGCGCAGGTCTTGCAACTTGGGGGTTTGGGTGTGAACCACCATGCCAGCCTCGGCAGGTGTGGTGCAAGAGGCGGGAAAACCTTTGCGGCCATCGATTTCCACCAAACACAAGCGGCAAGAACCAAACGGCTCCAGGCTGTCTGTCGCGCAAAGTTTGGGCACTTGAATGCCAGCTTCAACGGCAGCACGCATGAGCGAAGTACCCTTGGGGACGCTGACGGAGTAGCCGTCAATGTTGAGTTGAACGGTTTCGCTGGAAACACGCTCTGGGGTGCCGTGGTCACGTTCTTGTTTCAGGTACATCAACATGGTGTTTCCTTAGGCTACTTTGGCAACGTCGGCTTGCAAGCCGAAATCTGCGGGGTAATGGTTAAGGGCAGACAACACCGGGTAAGGTGTCATGCCGCCCATGGCGCAAAGGCTGCCGTGCAACATGGTGTTGCACAAGTCACGCAGCAAATGCACTTGCTGTTCTTTGTTGGCTGCGGTGCCAATTCGGTCGATGGTTTCCATGCCGCGGGTTGAGCCGATGCGACAAGGTGTGCATTTGCCGCAGCTTTCGATGGCACAAAATTCCATGGCGTAGCGAGCCAACTTGGCCATATTGGCCGACTCATCGTGAACCACGATGCCGCCGTGACCCACCACTGCGCCCATCGCGGCATAGGCTTCGTAGTCCAGAGGTACATCCCATTGCGATTCGGGTACATAAGCGCCCAATGGGCCACCCACTTGCACTGCTTTGATGGGGCGACCACTTCGACTGCCGCCGCCAAAATCAAACAAGAGTTCGCGCAAGGTCAAACCAAACGCACGCTCGACCAAACCGCCTTGCAAAATATTGCCAGCGATTTGAAAGGGCAGGGTGCCTGTGGAGCGACCCATGCCAAAGTCTTTGTAAAAGGATGCACCCTTGGCCATGATGATGGGCACACTGGCCAGGGTGATGACGTTGTTGATGACGGTGGGTTGACCGAACAAACCTTCAAGCGCTGGGAGCGGCGGCTTGGCTCGAACCACCCCACGGTTGCCCTCGATGCTCTCCAGCATGGCAGTTTCTTCGCCGCACACATAAGAACCAGCGGCTTTACGAACGATCAATTGAAAAGCTTTGCCACTGCCCAAAACATTGGCGCCTAAATAACCAGCTGACTCGGCCATGGTAATGGCGGTGTTCATGGTGGCGATGGCATGCGGGTATTCGGAGCGGATGTAGATATAGCCTTTGGTGGCACCTACTGCCAAACCAGCGATGGCCATGCCTTCAATCAGCATATAGGGGTCACCCTCCATGGTCATGCGGTCCGAGAAGGTGCCAGAGTCACCTTCATCGGCATTGCAGACCACGTATTTTTGTGCCGCCGTGGTGCCACGCACCGTGCGCCACTTGATACCTGCAGGAAAGGCTGCGCCACCGCGACCACGCAAGCCAGAGTCCAGCACTTCTTGAACCACAGCAGCGCCATCCATGGCCACGGTATTTTTCAAACCCAGCCATCCGCCGTGGGCTGCGTAATCGTCCAAAGACAAGGGACGGGTGATGCCCATACGGGCAAAGGTCAAACGTTGCTGTTTGGCCAAATAAGGAATTTGGTCTGTGACGCCAAGTGAAAGAGCGTGTTGTCCGCCGTTCAAAAAGTTCGCCGTAAAAAGTGAGGGCACGTCTTCAAATGCCACAGGACCATAGGCGACGCGACCGTGGGCAGTGATAACCTCGACCAAAGGCTCAAGCCAAAACATGCCGCGAGAGCTGTTGCGTTGTACATCGATAGCCAAGCCACGCGCAGCAGCCTCTTTGTGAATGGCGTCAACAACCTCGTCGGCACCAGCAGCCAGTGCAGCAGAGTCGCAGGGAACAAAAACAGTGAAGCTCATGCGGCGCTTTCCAAAGA
>Ga0214917_10005661_pt1 | contig 13265 bp, 11 predicted proteins | sample LL_1208_BB_MetaG_FD_177983 | JGI IMG/M metagenome (GOLD analysis project Ga0214917, IMG submission 177983) | Freshwater microbial communities from Lake Lanier, Atlanta, Georgia, United States - LL_1208_BB | ecosystem: Environmental > Aquatic > Freshwater > Lake | place: USA: Georgia | collected... | reverse complement strand
AGAGGATGAAGCACAGCAACAAAATGATCAAAAAGTAAATCAGCGAAAACGCAGCAGCAGGTCCTAAGTCGAACTGGCCCACCGCTTTTTGCGTCAGGTACTGGCTGAGGAAGGTAGTGGCGTTGCCAGGCCCTCCACCGGTCAGCACAAAAGGTTCGGTGTAAATCATGAAGCTGTCCATGAAGCGCAGCAACACCGCGATCATGAGGACGCCGCGCAGCTTGGGCAACTGAATAAAGCGAAACACCGCGAACTTGGAGGCACCATCGATTTGCGCCGCTTGGTAATAAGCGTCAGGGATGCTGCGCAAACCGGCATAACCCAGCAAGGCCACCAAGGGCGTCCAATGCCAAATGTCCATCACCAGCACGGTGAGCCAAGCGTCCCACGCATTGCCGGTGTAGTTGTAATCAATGCCCATGGCTTGCAAAGCCGCGCCCAGCAAACCGATGTCAGCGCGGCCGTAAATTTGCCAAATCGTGCCCACCACATTCCACGGGATCAGCAAGGACAAAGCCACCAACACCAAAGTCACCGAGGCCTGCCAGCCTTTGGCAGGCATGGACAGCGCCAGTGCAATGCCCAAGGGAATTTCCACCACCAACACGGCCAGCGAAAACACCATTTGCCGCCATAGCGCGTCATGCAGGTCTTGGTCGCGCATGACAGCGGCAAACCACTCGGTGCCGACAAACACCCGGCGTTCTGGCGAAATGATGTCTTGCACCGAGTAATTGACCACGGTCATGAGGGGCACGATGGCCGAGAAGGCCACGCACAAGAGCACCGGCAAGATGAAAAACCAAGCTTTTTGGTTGACGGGCTTCATGCGATCCGGGCCTCCTGCTCATAAAAGCATGTGTGAATACCGAGCACCTGCACATACACGGTTTGACCCACTGCAGGTGCTTCGCTGTGGTTGGCCAAACGTACCCGCAGCACCTCACCCGCACACTGGGTGGTGAGCAAGCCGCTGGTGCCTAAGTCTTGCCAGCGCAGCACCTGAGCGGGCAAGCAACCCTCGGCAGGGGTGTTGCGCACAGTGATGTACTCAGGGCGTATGCCCAGCTTGAGCGACTCGGTACCCGCCAGGCTGAGGCGGAGATGATCCCCCAAAGGCAAGCGGTGCTGCCCCATCAACAGATGGTCTGCCTGTACGGTGGCGGGTAAAAAATTCATGCCCGGCGAGCCGATGAAGTGGCCCACAAAGGTGTGGGCGGGTCGCTCGAACAAGGCCTCGGCGCTGCCCACCTGCACCGCACGGCCACGGGTCATGACCACCACCTCTTGGGCAAACGTCAGCGCTTCGACTTGGTCGTGGGTAACGTAAATCAGGGTGTGTTTGAACTCTTGATGCACTTGTTTGAGCTTGCGACGCAGTTGCCACTTCAGGTGCGGGTCGATGACGGTGAGCGGCTCATCAAACAAAATCGCCGCCACATCGGGCCTGACCAAGCCCCGCCCAAGCGAAATTTTTTGTTTAGCGTCGGCTGACAAACCGGCAGCACGCTGGTTGAGCTGGCCGCTGAGCTCCAACATTTCGGCAATTTGTCCCACGCGTTGGCGAATTTGGACCTCGGGCATGCGCCGGTTGCGCAAAGGGAACGCCAAGTTGTCGGCCACCGTCATGGTGTCGTAGATGACCGGAAACTGAAACACTTGGGCAATGTTGCGCTCTTGGGGTGTTTTGTCGTTGACGATATCGCCATTGAAACGCACCTCGCCTTGCGAGGGTTTGACCAAGCCCGAGATGATGTTGAGCATGGTGGTTTTGCCGCAGCCCGAGGGGCCAAGCAAAGCATAAGCACCGCCTGCTTGAAAGCTCATTCTCATAGGCAGCAAGGCGTAGTCACTGTCTTGCTGGGGGTTGGGGCCATAGGCGTGGGCCAAGTCCAGATCGATACGCGCCACCATCTCAACGCCCCCCTTGGTGCAAATGCGCAGGGGCGCTCAGCAAAGCGCCACCCGCATCGAACACATAGGCGTCTTGCGGATGGACATACAACGCCAAACTTGAACCAATGTCAAACACATGCACACCGGTTTTTTGCATGACCAGCTCCAAACCGGCACAGTCCAAATGCACAAAGGTATCGGTACCGGAAATTTCAGCCAACTGCACCCGCCCTTGCAAACCCACATCACCCTCACGCTGCTCGGTGCGCAGCGCTGAGGCACGCACACCCAGCTGCAGACGGCGATGGCTGGCATCGACTTGCGGCAAAAGAATGGGGCACACGTTGTCAAGCATCCAGCCGGTGGCCTGTTGGTGGGCGTTCAGCACATTGATGGGCGGGTCGCTGAAGGCACGGGCCACGTCCAGCGATTGCGGTTGTCGGAACACCTCTAAGGTGGGGCCGTATTGCAGCACCCGCCCTTCCTTGAGCACCGCGGTATGGCCCCCCAAAAGCAAGGCCTCACTGGGCTCGGTGGTGGCATAGACCACCGTGCCTTCGCCCGCCTCAAACAACTGGGTCAGGTCTTCGCGCAACTCTTCGCGCAGCTTGTAGTCCAAATTGACCAAAGGCTCATCCAAAAACATGAAAGGGGCCCGTTTGGCCAATGCCCTGGCCAAGGCCACGCGCTGTTGCTGCCCGCCTGAGAGCTCGGCCGGCAAGCGTTTAAGAAACGGGTCGATGCGCAGCCGCTTGGCCAAGGCCTGCACCTGAGCGTCAATGTATTTGTCGTTGCGCAAGCGCAGGGGCGAGGCGATGTTGTCGTACACCGTCATGGAAGGGTAGTTGATGAACTGTTGGTAGACCATGGCGACTTTGCGCTCACGCACCGGCACACCGGTGACATCTTGGCCATCGACCCACACCCGCCCAGTGGTGGGCTGGTCCAAACCAGCCATGAGGCGCATCAGGCTGGTTTTGCCGGCTTGGGTAGCCCCCAAAAGCACCGTGACCGCGTTGGGTACCAAAACCATGTCCAAGGCGTGAACATGCATCTGCCCGCCGACAATTTGGCTGATCTGGTCAAGTTTCAAGGTCATGGGTGATGTTCTTTTCTTTTCGAATTTTTGTTCGTATTTGTTTTTATTGATTCGGTATTTTCCCTATGTTGGTACCTGCTGAACATGGTTTATGGTTGCCAGAAAGCTATTTCAAACTCGCTGTGAACCCCAATCCGCGTCAAACCCAGTTGCTGGAATTGGTCCAAGCCCAAGGCTCGGCTTCGATTGAGTTTTTAGCCGAGACTTTCTCTGTCACCCTGCAAACCGTGCGCCGCGATGTGCAACGCTTGGCCGAGGCCGGACTGTTGTCGCGCTTTCATGGCGGTGTGCGCATGCCGGGCTCGACCACCGAAAACATCGCTTACCGTCAGCGCCAAGCCCTGTCTTTGGACGGCAAAACCCGCATCGCCAAAGCGATTGCGGCAGCGGTGCCGCATGGCTGCTCGTTGATCATGAACATTGGCACCACCATGGAAACCGTGGCGCGGGAGTTGCGCCAGCACCGCGGCTTGCGCATCATCACCAACAACCTGAACGTGGCGCAAATCTTGAGCGACAACCCCGACTGCGAGGTCATCGTCACCGGTGGCGTGGTGCGTGGCGTGGACCGCGGCATTGTGGGCGAGGCCACGGTGGACTTTATTCGCCAGTTCAAAGTGGACATTGGCCTGATTGGCATCAGCGGCATTGAGGCCGATGGCACCATGCGCGACTTTGACTACCGCGAGGTGAAAGTGGCCAAGGCCATCATCGAACACTCAAGGCAAGTGTGGCTGGCTGCCGACCACACCAAGTTCAACCGACCCGCCATGGTGGAATTAGCCCATTTGTCGCTCATTGACCGCCTGTTCACCGACGCACCGCCGCCCGACAGTTTTGCGCAGTTGCTGGAACATTCGGGCGTAGAGTGCAGCATTGCCCAAGATGCCCCCGCTTATGAAACAACGCTCACTTTGGTGCGCTGAGTTTTTTTCAACACTGGCCCGACCATGTCCTATTTACTCGCCCTAGACCAAGGCACTTCCAGCTCACGCAGCATTGTTTTCAAAGAAGACGGCAGTGTTTTAGCGTCCGTCCAACAAGAGTTTCGGCAAATCTACCCCCAGCCCGGCTGGGTGGAACATGACCCGCAAGAAATTTGGTCCAGCCAGCTCGCCACCGCGCGGCAAGTCTTGCAACAAGCGGGGCTGGGCGCCAACCAAATCGCCTCCATGGGCATCACCAACCAACGCGAAACCACGGTGGTTTGGCGCCGCGACACCGGCCAAGCCATTTACAACGCCATCGTTTGGCAAGACCGCCGCGCCGAACCTGAATGCTTGCGCTTGCGTGAGGCGGGATTTGCGCCCTTGGTGCAGCAAAAAACCGGCTTGCTGATCGATGCTTATTTTTCAGCCACCAAACTGCAGTGGATTTTGGATAACGTGCCCAACGCCCGTGCCATGGCGGAGGCCGGGCAACTGGCCTTTGGCACGGTGGACAGTTGGCTGATGTGGCAACTCAGCGGCGGACGCATACACGCCACTGACGTCAGCAATGCGGCTCGCACCATGCTCTTGAATGTGCACACCAACCGCTGGGACGATGAGCTGCTGGCGCTGTTTCGCATTCCTGCGTCTGTGCTGCCCGAGGTTCACCCTTCTGCCTGCGACTTTGGCTACACCCAAGCGCAGTGGCTGGGCCACGATCTGCAGATTGGCGGCGTGGCTGGTGACCAGCAAAGCGCCTTGTTTGGCCAAGCCTGCTTTCAAGCCGGTCAAGCCAAAAACACCTATGGCACCGGCTGCTTTATGCTGATGCATACCGGCGGAGAATTTCAAAGTAGCCACAACGGCTTGATCACCACCAGCGCCGCCCAAGCCGACAGCACCCCTGCTTTTGCGTTGGAGGGCAGCGTGTTCATTGGCGGTGCGGTGGTGCAGTGGTTGCGTGACGGGCTGCGCGCCTTTGACAAAAGCGCCGATGTGCAGGCACTGGCCGAGAGCGTGCCTGATTCGGGTGGCGTGGTGCTGGTGCCGGCTTTCACCGGCTTGGGTGCGCCGTATTGGCAAGCCGATGCACGCGGGGCGATGGTGGGTTTGTCGCGTGGCACCACCATGGCGCACATCGCAAGAGCCGCCCTGGAGAGCATCGCGTTCCAAAGCACGGCTTTGCTGCAAGCCATGAACCGTGATGCCAGCCAAGCAGTCACCGAGTTACGGGTCGATGGCGGCGCTTGTGTCAATGATTTGCTGATGCAGTTCCAAGCCGATTTGCTGGGCATTCCGGTGCTGCGCCCAGCGGTGGTGGAAACCACGGCCTTGGGTGCGGCCTATTTGGCTGGCTTGAGTTCGGGCATCTACCTCAGCACCGCCGAGCTATCACAACAGTGGCGGATCGAGCGATGTTTTGAGCCGCAGATGTCGCGTGACCATGCGCAATCATTGATGGCGCAATGGGAAAAAGCGGTCAGGCAAACAGTGGCAAACTGAGGGCATGACCTCGCTTTCTTCTCTTCTGCTGCCCATGGCCTTTATAGGCGGAGGCAATATGGCCAGCGCCTTGATCGGGGGTTTGGTCAGAAACGGCACGCCCTCATCAGCCATTCATGTGGTCGAACCTCTTGAAGCGACCCGTGCAGCTTTGCAGGCCCAGCATGGGGTCAACCCAGTGCCCGCCGCTGATGCATCCCTGAACGAGTGTGCCTTGGTTGTTTGGGCAGTCAAGCCACAGGTCTTCAAAGAAGCCGCTTTGCAAACACAAGTCCATGTGTCCAAAGCTTTGCACCTGAGTGTGGCCGCTGGCATCAGCAGCGACAGCATTGCAGCATGGCTAAACACCGAACGGGTGGTGCGCGCCATGCCTAACACGCCAGCCTTGGTGGGTTTGGGGCAAACCGGTTTATTTGCCCGCAGCGCCGTCAACATGGATGAAAAACAAGCCATCAGTGGCATGTTGGGTTTGGTGGGTGCATCCCTTTGGGTGGAAGAAGAAGCTTTGCTTGATGCGGTTACTGCGGTTTCGGGTTCCGGACCTGCTTATGTGTTTTACTTTTTGGAAGCCATGGTGGACGCTGGCGTGAACATGGGCTTAACACCTGAGCAAGCACATCAATTGGCGGTAGGCACCATGACAGGCGCTGCAGCGTTGGCAAGCAGCAGCAGCGACTCACCCGCAGTACTGCGGGAAAAAGTCACTTCTAAGGGCGGAACCACCTATGCCGCGTTGACATTGATGAAAGACAAAGATTTACATGGCATCGTGGTGCAGGCCATGCATGCCGCACGAGACCGTGCTGAAAGTTTGGGTCATGAATTAGGCGGGTAAACCCACAATGGCCATTGCGTGGGCTTGAAAAGTAGTGTCACAATGAAGCCTGACTTCACTTTTTAGGTTTTCCACATGAACAAACTTTTGTTGGTCCTCATCAGCGCTTTGGCTTTCTCGGCAACCCCCAGCTTTGCCACCCCTTCATCTGCAACCACCGTGGTCTCTGCGGCCTCTTCTGTCACAGCTCACCTGCTGATGACCAAGAAAAAAGGCAAGTCACACAAGAAATCTAAAAAGCACAAAGCCGGTTAATCAAGCCCTGCGCCATAAAAAACCACCCATGGGTGGTTTTTTTTATGCGCTGCCGAGCACACGAAGATGTAAGCCCCAAGCCACGCCGGCGAACACCGTGGCACCCAACCAATGGTTCATGCGAAAGGCTTTGAAACAGGCTTCGCGTTCTCGTTTGTAAATCATGCCAAAATGCCACAGGGCTTGAAAAGCGGCGATTTCCATGGCAAACCACAGCGGCCAACCCAAGCCAAAGTTTTGCAGCAACACCAAGCTGCCCATCAGGTACACCACATAAAAAAGCAGCACTGCCCACACATCGAAACACCCTAAGGTGATGGCCGAGGTTTTCATGCCGATGCGCAAGTCGTCATCGCGGTCAACCATGGCGTATTCGGTGTCATAGGCCAATACCCAAAACAAATTAACAGCCAACAAACCCCAGGCGACAGGCGGCACGGCTTGCCACACACCTTCCCAGGTGAGAGGCCCACCGTTGACCGCCGCAAATGCCATGGGTATGCCAAAGCTAAAGGCCACGCCCAGCACTGCTTGCGGCATGGCGACAAAGCGCTTGGCATAGGGGTAGATCAAGGTAACCGCCAAGGCCACAAACGACCACGCCACCGTCACCGCGTTGGTGGTGAGCACCAAGCCAAACGCACACAAAGCCAACACCGCACCTGCGGTCAGCGCTTGCTTGACAGACAGCGCTCCCGAGGTGACGGGGCGGTTGGCGGTGCGTTTGACATGCTTGTCAAAGTCACGGTCGGCTACATCGTTGACGCAACAACCCGCGCTGCGCATCAAAAACGTACCCAAGACAAACACCCCCAGCAAATGCCAGCCAGGAAAGCCGCCACTGGCCAGCCACAAAGCGCTGAGGGTGGGCCACAGCAGCAGCAGCCAGCCCGCAGGGCGGTTGAAGCGGATCAGGTCAAGGTAGAGCGCCAACTGGCTGGGTGAGCGTGGTGGTTCTGGCGGTGTGGCGTCGTTCATGGAGAGGGCAAACCGCTTCAGGTGAGTCGATGCACGCCAGGCAACTCGCTGGCCACGATGGCGTTGCGCAAGGCGGCAATGGCTTCGTAGCGGGTGAAACTGCGCCGCCAGGCCAATACCACGCGGCGCGTGGGGGGCGGGTCGTTGCCCTCAACGATGGGCAGGTAGCGCACATAGGTGTCCAGCGATTTTTTCTTTTTGGTGTTGGTCAACAAAGCGTCTTTGGGCACACCCAGGCGCGGCACCAAGGTCACGCCCATGCCCGCAGCCACCATGTGTTTGATGGTCTCCAGCGATGAGCCTTCAAAGCTTTTTCGTATGCCCTCGGCATCGCTAGAGAAGCGCGCGAATTCGGGGCAGACTTCCAACACATGGTCACGAAAGCAATGGCCATTGCCCAACAGCAGCATGGTCTCGGCTTTCAATTCTGTGGCGCTGATGCTGTCACGCTGGGCCAGTGGATGGTTACTGGGTAAAGCCGCCATAAAAGGTTCGTCGTACAGCTGCGCCACGGCCAAACCCGCATCAGGAAACGGCTCGGCCATGATGGCGCAATCGATTTCACCGGTACGCAACATGTCCAGCAGTTTGACCGTGAAGTTTTCTTGCAGCATCAGCGGCATTTGTGGCGACATGTCGATGCTGTGGCGTACCAACTCGGGCAGCAAATACGGCGCGATGGTGTAGATCACGCCCAAACGCAAAGGACCAGACAGTGGGTCCTTACCCCGCTTGGCGGTTTCTTTGATGCTAGCGGTTTGGTCCAACACGTTTTGCGCTTGGCGCACGATTTCTTCGCCCAGCGGCGTGACGGTCACCTCGTTGGCGCTGCGCTCAAACAGCTTGACCTGCAGTTCTTCTTCCAGGTTTTTGATGCCCACCGACAGCGTGGGCTGTGACACAAAGCAGGCCTCGGCCGCACGGCCAAAGTGTTTTTCACGGGCCACAGCAACGATATATTTGAGTTCGGTCAGCGTCATGGTGTGTCAGGCTTTGAGAAAGTCGGATTTTCCACCCAACCAGCGCTCAATGTGTTTGGCCGCTTGTGCTGGGTGGTGGTCAAGCATGCGGGGGGCGAGTTGACGGGCCCAGTCCAAGAGTTCGAGGTCCACGGTGAGATCAGCAAACCGCAGCATGGCCGCGCCGGATTGGCGAGACCCCAAAAACTCGCCAGGGCCGCGAATGTCTAAATCACGCTTTGCGATTTCAAAGCCATCGTTGGTCTCGGCCATGGCCCGCAAACGCTCACGGGCGGTGTCGCTCAAGCGCCCATGCTCACCCAAGCTATACAGCAGCACACAAGCCGATGCCGCTGCGCCCCGCCCGACACGACCACGCAACTGGTGCAACTGGCTCAAGCCAAAACGCTCGGCGTGTTCAATCACCATGAGCGAGGCATTGGGCACGTCCACCCCTACCTCGATCACCGTGGTGCTGACCAAGACGCCCATTTGCCCTTGCACAAAGAGCGACATCACGGCTTTTTTTTCCACCTGCGGCATGCGTGAATGCAGCAAGCCCACCATCACGCCCGGCAACGCCTCGCACAAGGCTTGGTGGGTGTCGGTGGCGTTGCGCAAGTCCAGCGCTTCGCTCTCCTCGATGAGCGGACAGACCCAGTAAATTTGCCGACCCGCTTGCAGCTGCACCCGGATGCGCTCAACGATCTCGTCGCGGCGCGTGTCGGCCACCAGCTTGGTGACGATGGGCGTGCGACCAGGCGGCAACTCGTCGATGGTCGACACATCCAGGTCGGCGTAATAGCTCATGGCCAAGGTGCGGGGAATGGGCGTGGCACTCATCATCATCAGGTGCGGCTCGCGAGGGGTGCTGTTGCTGGCCTGCGGGTTGGTTTGTTCGTCAGACAGCTTTTGCCGCAAGGCAAGCCGTTGCGCCACACCAAAGCGGTGCTGCTCGTCGATGATGGCCAGCCCCAAGCGTTTGAACTGCACCTTGTCTTGAATGACGGCATGGGTGCCCACCACCAGCGCAGCACCGCCACTCGCCACCAATGCCAGCATGGCGTCGCGTTCTTTTTTCTTTTGGCTGCCGGTGAGCCACGCCACTTGCAGACCGAGAGGCGCCAACACGGGGGCCAGCCAGCCCACCAATTTGGCGAAATGCTGCTCGGCCAATATTTCGGTGGGTGCCATCAAGGCGCATTGCCAACCCGCATCGATGCACTGCGCCGCAGCCAGCGCCGCCACCACGGTTTTGCCAGAACCCACGTCCCCTTGCAGCAAGCGGTGCATGGGCACGGCCCGTGCCACGTCGTTGGCCACTTCGCCCACCACCCGTTGTTGCGCCTGGGTCAGCTGAAACGGCAGCGAGGCATGCAACTGCGCCAGCACGCCTTGTGGGATGGTGCTGAGTTGCAGCACCGGGGCGTTGAGCAACTGGCGTTCGCGTTTGGCTTGCAACTGCGAGAGCTGCTGCGCCAACAATTCCTCGGCTTTGAGGCGCTGCCAAGCGGGGTGGGTTTTGTCCTCCAACTGCGCCATGGACACGCTGGGCGTTGGGTGGTGCAAAAACTGCAGCGCCTGTGCCAAACCCCAGCTGTGCGGGGGCAGGTGTTGCGCGGGAATGGTTTCGTCAAACACTTGGTTGCGCAAGGCCTGCGCCAAACCACCCTGCACCGCTTTGCGGATATAGGCCTGAGGCAACTCCGCGCTGCTGGGGTAAATGGGGGTCAAGGCAGTGGCCAAGGAGCCGCCTGCGCCTTGGACGGTGGGGTGCATCATGGTGCGGCCCATGAAGCCGCCACGCACCTCGCCGCGCAAACGCACCGATCGACCCACCTCCAAGGCTTTTTGCATATTGGGGTAGAAATTGAAAAACCGCAGGGTGCAGGTGTCGCTGCCGTCATCGACCACGGCTTGCAATTGGCGGCGCGGCTTGAACACCACATTGCAGCTTTTCACGACCGCTTCGATTTGGATCACCTCACCGTCGCGTGCATCGGCCAACTTCACCAACTGGGTTTCGTCCTCGTAGCGAAATGGCAGGTGCAGCGCCATGTCCACCGGACGCAGCAAGCCCATTTTGCGCAAGGCTTTTTGCGGTGCGCTCAGGGGTTTGGGCGCTTGCTTGACGCCCTCAGAGGTTCCAGCGCCAGCCATGCAAGACCATTTCCAACACCTTGATGAGCAAAATCACCACCATGGGCGACAAGTCCAAACCAGCCACCGCAGGCAAGAAGCGCCGCACGGGACGCAGCATGGGCTCGACCAAGCTTTGCACCCAATAGGCCGTTGCCTCATCCACCCGCAACCAAGACACCACGATGGACACCACCAACAGCCAAAACGCGCCCGACAACACCAAGGCCAGCAGGTCCATCACAGCGCCCAGCAATACCGCCGCAGGGTCAAGGCTGGCACCAAACAGCAAAGCCATCACGGCGGCTTGCAGCAGCATCACCAACAACGCACCCACCAGACTGCCCAGATCGACGCGCCCCACCTTGGGCAACAGACGTCGCAAAGGCAACACCAACCAATCGGTCAGGCCCACCACCCAAGCACCGGCGCTGTTGCCCAGGCCCACACGCAGGCCCAGCCACAACATATAGGCCCTGAGCAAACACATGCCTGCCAGCAGGCTGGCGATGGTTTGCACCACCATCACAACAATCGAATTCAACATGGCTTGGACTTTCTTTGCATGCTGTATTGCACCATACCCACCAAGCGGGTGCGAGAATCTGCCTCCCTTCACTTGGAACGGGCTTGTTCAGCCCTCAAGCCCATGACATCGCCCCCGCCCCCCCGTCTGTTCACGCTCAGTGACTTCGACTTTCACCTCCCCCCCGAACTGATTGCCCAAACACCCGCCACCGAGCGCAGCGCTTCTCGCTTGCTCGATGGCCGCGCTGACGTGCCAGTGGACCGCATCTTCAAAGAGCTGCCCAGCTTGCTGCTGCCTGGTGATTTGCTGGTGTTCAACGACACCCAAGTGGTGCCTGCACGTTTGTTTGGTGAGAAGGCCAGCGGCGGGCAGCTTGAATTGTTGGTGGAACGGGTGTTGCCTGTGGCAGAGGATGAACCACCCCACCAAGTGGTGGCACACATGAAGGTGAGCAAAAAACCAGCGGTGGGGTCGGTGCTGCGCATGTTCTCTAGAGAGGGCACATCGGTGGTCTTTGAGGCCACGCTGCTAGGCCGATGGCCGGATGCAGAGGGCCCACTGTTTCGGTTGGCTTTCAGCGACGACCCCTTGGCGCTGATGCGAGCCCACGGTCATGTGCCACTGCCCCCTTATATAGAGCGGGACAAACACAGCATGTCTGTCGAAGATGTGGCTCGCTACCAAACCGTGTTCGCCAAACACCCCGGCGCGGCGGCGGCACCCACGGCGGCGCTGCATTTTGACGAGGCGCTGCTGAGCCAGTTGCAAGACATGGGCGTGCAGCGTGCCAGCGTCACCTTGCATGTGGGCGCTGGCACCTTCTCACCGGTGAAAACCGAGAATATCGCCGAGCACCGCATGCACAGCGAGTGGTACAGCATCCCAGCCACCACCTTGCAGGCCATCGCCGATTGCCAAGCGCGGGGTGGGCGGGTGTTGGCCGTGGGCACGACCACGGTGCGCACGCTGGAGAGCTGGGCGCGCAGCGGCATGACCGAGGGCGATACCGATATCTTCATCACGCCGGGTTTTCAGTTTCAGGTGGTGGATGTGTTGATCACCAATTTCCATTTGCCCAAAAGCAGCTTGCTGATGCTGGTGGCGGCGTTTGCGGGCTATGAGCACATGCAAGCGCTGTACGACCATGCGGTGAAGCAGGCTTATCGCTTCTTCAGCTATGGCGACGCCATGCTGCTTCAATCTGCCGCCACTTAAACTGCCCCCATGCTGACATTCGACCTGATCAAAACCGAGGGCTTGGCCCGCCGTGGCCGCCTCACCCTCAACCACGGCGTGGTGCAAACGCCCATCTTCATGCCGGTGGGCACCTACGGCACGGTCAAGGGCGTGATGCCGCGCAGCCTGCACGAGATGGGCGCGCAAATCATTTTGGGCAACACCTTTCATTTGTGGATGCGCCCGGGACTGGACATCATGCAAAGCTTTGGCGGCTTGCACCAATTTGAAAAATGGGACAAACCCATCCTCACCGACAGCGGCGGCTTTCAGGTGTGGAGCTTGGGTGCGATGCGCAAAATCACCGAAGAGGGTGTGCATTTCGCCTCGCCGGTGAATGGCGACAAGCTGTTCATGTCGCCCGAGGTGAGCATGCAAATTCAAACCACCTTGAACAGCGACATCGTGATGCAGCTGGACGAATGCACGCCTTACGAAACCAACGGCAAGCTGACCACCGAGGCCGAGGCTGCCAAAAGCATGGAGATGAGCCTGCGCTGGGCCCAGCGCAGCCAAGACGAGTTTGCAAAACTCAACAACCCCAACGCTTTGTTTGGCATTGTGCAAGGCGGCATGTTCGAGAACCTGCGCGAAGCCTCGCTGGCACAACTGGTGGCCATGGACTTCCCCGGCTACGCGGTGGGCGGTGTGAGCGTGGGCGAGCCCAAAGAGGAAATGCTGCACATCATGGCGCACACCCCGCACCGCTTACCGGCGCACAAACCGCGCTACCTGATGGGCGTGGGCACACCGGAAGATGTGGTCGAAGGCGTGCGCTGTGGCGTGGACATGTTCGATTGCGTCATGCCCACCCGCAATGCCCGCAACGGCACGCTGTTCACCCGCTATGGCGACTTGAAACTGCGCAACGCCCGCCACAAGGCCGACCCACAACCCATCGACCCCA
>Ga0214917_10005660_pt1 | contig 13269 bp, 11 predicted proteins | sample LL_1208_BB_MetaG_FD_177983 | JGI IMG/M metagenome (GOLD analysis project Ga0214917, IMG submission 177983) | Freshwater microbial communities from Lake Lanier, Atlanta, Georgia, United States - LL_1208_BB | ecosystem: Environmental > Aquatic > Freshwater > Lake | place: USA: Georgia | collected... | reverse complement strand
TCGACTTGCTTAAACGTTCCACCTTTTCCCCTTGAAGCAGATCCCGCGCGGCAAGAAGGTGGGAAAGCGTTTTTTGAGGATTTGGACAGCGTACTAAGGCAGAAAGAATCTCCTCTGGTGTGAGGTTTCCCATCGGACGTCCGGGGAACCAGTGGCCTCCTTGACCGAGGAGGTTGTATCGCATTCTTGCATATTCGACCAAGTCGTAAGCACATGCCAAGTTGTGAAGACGCAAAATTTCACGGAAGTTGGCCTCTTTCGGGCACTCTTCCCAACTTGGTAATCCTTCGTCCCAACTACTCCTCCAATCGGCAGTGTGAGCCTCACTCCAGAGGTGCTGAAGTCGGTGTTCAATGGGGGGGAGAAGAGAAGTTGTCTGATCGAGCTTGGAAAGCGCGCGGACGTGTTCATCGAAGTCAGTCGGACGGGCGGCTCCGATGGAAAGGGTGTGGATGTGAGGGTTTTGAAGACAGAAAAGCGTGTTGAACTCCATCGGGGAAAGGGGAGACGTGGCTTGGGTAAGTTTTGCAGGGGGCTGGTAGAGCATTCCGCCCTTGTCATTCGGGCTGATAATAAAAATCCCCATGTCGTTCTTTTGTGCAGCGGCTAGGGAGGGGGTGTGCTCCTGAAAGATGTAGTACCAGTGAAGATTCACATAGTCGAAGCGCCCGCCTTGGCACAGCTCCTCAACCAGTTCGGGAGATCCATGAGTCGAGAAGCCAACCCATCGACAAAGACCCTGCTTCTGGAGCTGACGGGCTCGATCCAGGCAACCCCCGGGTCGTAGAGACCACTCCAAAAGCTCCCTTTGATTGATTCCGTGCAGTGAAAATAGATCTACGAAAGGGAGGTCGAGCCGGGAAAGAGAGGTTCTAAATATCTTTTCGAAATCGTCCGGGTCGGATTGAGGTGATACTTTGGTCTGAAGTATAAAGTTTTCTCTTGGAATGTTCTTTAGAACGGGAGCAAGTTGGGCCTCGGAGGTTCCATATCCACGCGCCGTTTCAATATGGCGAATTCCCAGTTCAAGAGCGCGATGGATAGTTTTTTTAAGGTTATCCTGATTCTCAGCGGGAATGGGTTTAGGGGGTTCCTCGTCCCACCGATGCTGAAAGCGCATGCCTCCGCACGAAAGAACAGGCATCGGTAGCTCGGTTCGACCGAACCTTCGGGTTGGAATCATTCTCCGGCGAATTCCAGTAGAGCGTGAAACTTGATTCCGATCTTTTCGAGCCGTTTCCTTCCGCCAAGGTCGGGAAGATCCACAAGGAACGATCCCGCTTCCACGACCGCGCCCAAGGTCCGGAGAAGCAGAACGGCAGCTTCAGCCGATCCTCCAGTTGCAACCAGATCATCGACCAGAAGAACCCTTTGCCCCTTCTGGACGCAATCCTGGTGGAGTTCGAGGGTTCCTGAGCCATATTCCAGGGCGTATTCCCGCTGGATTGATTTGTAGGGCAGTTTTCCAGGCTTACGGATGGGGATAAAGCCGGCGCCGAGAAGATGAGCGACAATCCCGCCTAAAATAAATCCACGCGCCTCGATCCCGGCCACAAAGTGAGTAGGATTCGGTAGATAAGGTTCGGCCATCCGTTGGCAGGCACTCTGCAGGGCTTTTGCGTCCCCAAGAAGAGGGGTGATATCGCGGAACATAATTCCTTTTTTTGGATAATCCGGAACGGTTCGGATATGGGCAAGCAGAGGGTCGGGCGTCATAAGTTTTTACAATCGCTAGAAGATAGAATGTGGCAAGGTTTCAGGATAGTTTGGCACTCGACACCTTGGGGTGATTTGGGGATATTGACCCTATGAGCGTACAAATTCATACATCCAAAGAGGGAAACGGAACAGTGGTCCAACTTCAGGGTAAGGTGGATGCGACAAGCGCCCCCTCTGTTGAGCAAGCCTTGGTGGGTGTGATCGATCAAGGGGAAAAGCGTCTTGTTTTGGATTGTGCGGGTTTAGATTTTATTAGTAGTGCCGGACTTCGCTCTCTCCTTCTTGCTGTGAAGAAGATGAAAGCTGCGGGTGGTGGCATCTCGTTGGCAGCTCTCCAGCCCAACGTAAAAGAGGTGTTCGATATCAGCGGCTTCTCAGCCCTCTTTACGATTCACGGCTCTCGCGCCGATGCCCTGAAATAAGATCCCTACTGCCACCGGGCAGTTTCAAAATGGATTAGACGGCGGTGTCGGCCGTTTTCTTGGTTTTTCTTAGTAAAAGGATATTCCGATCCCCATCCCGGCGATATTCGGCTAGGTCGACCATGTTTTTGACCAGATGAATCCCTAGGCCTCCTAGCTGGCGGTCTTCGATCGGTGTTTCTAGGTCAGGTTCAGCAATCTCGAGCGGATTAAACTCTCTGCCACGATCTTCAAATTCCATTTCGATGGTGCCAAGATGGTGGCGAAACGTGATGTGGATGGGGTGAACGCCCGACTCATCGAATCCGTATTTGATGATATTGGTCAGAATTTCCTCAATCGAAACGAGGAGGTGATAGCGCAAACGGCCCCCAATATCGTGTTGCGTCGCAAAACTTTCAAAGATCGAGTTCACGCGAAGGAGATCCTCAATCCGATTCTTCACAGTGAGTTTGACCTCAGACTGTTTCATATGGAGGAGAGGATCAGGGATTGGAGGCCTGCCAAACGGAAAATATGGGCTGTTTCTGGAACGACTTTCTCCAATCCGAAATCGGATCCATGCGACTTGGCGGTCTTGGATGCATCGATACACAAGTGGACAAAGGCCGAGGCTGCGTAAGGAACTGTGCCCACATCAAAGCGAACTGGGCCACGGTGCGTTGAGAGGATCTTGCGAACATCGGAGCGGATTTCTCCAACCCGCAAGGCATCCATTCGCCCCTGAAGAAAGATGCGGAGAGTCCCATCCTTGATTTCGTGAGTGAAGGCTGGGCATTGACCGCCGTCCACCAGGTGATCCATTCCTGTGAGGGCAAAGACACGCTGAATATCAGGCGAGCAGTGGGTAATCCGGAAAAGCCCGTTGCGCCGCTGGAGTTCGCGGGCGGCTTCAAAGATTAAGCGCAGAACAGCGGATCCAATATAGGTAACATCCTTGAAATTGCAGGTTAGATTGGTGGGTTGACGATCCAACTCAGCCCTGAGGGGGAGTTTTAGTTCTTGGCTGGCGACGGTGTCGAGCCGTCCTCGAAAGGTTAATACGATCCCAGATCCATCGTGTTGACTGCTCATAAACTCCATCATCAGATTATGGTGCTCAAAGTGGGTAGGGGCAATCCCCTGTTTTGAGGGATAGGGGAGAGTTGAGGAGGGGAGGCGCGAGAGGAGAGCTAGACTCGCGATGCGTCCACGAGCTTTTTATTCATCTCACGGAGGCGACGACTCAGAATGGTGCCTAATCCCACGAGAAACATGCCGCTGAGCTGGTGGTTATTGTTCATGAGAAATTCTAGTTGGGGCCAGGAGATTCCCCAGACAAGGGATGAGGTCGTGGGAAAGATGCTGGCGGAGGTGGGGCCTGGATCGAAAATGGAAACTTCACCGAACGTGTCACCCGGTTTCAGTTTGGCGAGTTCGAGCTCGGAAGTTTGGCCTTGGCGTCGAACCGAGAGTTCTCCGGAGACTAGGATGTACATTTTGCCCAGTTGAGCGCCTTCATCCACGAGGTTGTGTGGGGGTTCAACATTTACAAACTCCCCGTAGCCTGCCAGTGCGGCACGAGCTTCGTCAGAAAAGTGCTCCGTGATTCCGCTGCTAGGAAGAGTGACGTGAGCGAGGGGATCTGACATGGGGATGATTATGCTTAGGAATGAGGGATGGTCAACTGGAAGGGGCGATGGCTTTTATTTGGGTGGGACGGAAGGTTGTGTGGGAATCAGTTTCGGTCTCTCTTGTTGGAGGTTGGCGGGTTTGGAGGAGGAGCTCCCAAGGTCTGCCTTTCGAAGGTGGGAGGGAAGTGTTGATGGGGCGGGGTCGACATTGGCGATCCAGGAAGTGCGGCGTACAGATTCGGGTTTCACCGAGCCATCGGTGTTCAGCTGAAACTGAACGACGGAATCTTGGCCGATGCGAGTGGCTTGCCGGCGATCGAAGCCATCAATTTCCCAAGAGCCTTTTTCAAAGGGATCTGAACCGGCCTCTTTTTTCCAGATGGTGCCGTAGGTGTCCTTGCGCCACTCGTTTCCGTCACTGTCGTATTTCCAGAAGGTTGACTCCTTTGGGGTGCAGTAGAGGTAGAGGTTGCGCCCGACCTGTCTTGGGATGGCGGAAGTGCGGGGATCGTCCTCACGAAGGAGTTCCCCTGCGCAAAGGAGAGAGGGCAGGAGGACAAGGGCCATAGGAGAGTGGGCGCAGGAGTAGGGCATTGACTGATTTTATGTGGGTAGGAGGCGGAAGCAATCGGGAAGCTTGAGAAGGCACGGGTGGTGCGTATGATTGAAAACGGACGGGTGGCAGAGCGGTTTAATGTACCTGACTCGAAATCAGGAGTAGGGGTAACCCTACCGTGGGTTCAAATCCCACCCCGTCCGCCGTTACCCATAAACGACTTGCGTAGCCTGTAAGACCTACTTTCAAAAGGGGGAGAAGTCATCCTCTTCTAATATTTTAAAATTCCACTTAGTCCGGCCAAGTCAGCCAACGACCCATAACCGCCCGCGTCTTTGTGAGGTAGTTTTATTTTTACTTTAAAATACGTATTAACTATGCCTACTATGCTCGTGCTATGAAACGGGTCCTTGCCTGTATCCTCTCCTTGGTCGGTCCCTTTGCGACCCACTCAGCTGAAATTAAAAAGGAAACACCCATTGCTTATTACTCTATTACAAACTTGGTCGAAGGGGGTGAATTTGGAGTCTATACCGCAGCTTTATTCAGGGCGATGTCGGAAGCAGTCGATGATACAGTTCGTGAAAATCCTGATCTTTTTGAAAGTCAACCCGTCGGGTATCTTATCGAAATCTTGCCAGATGGATGTGTTCGCACGCTCCAACCTGAGGAGGGCGATCCAAGAGGTGGAATCACTCAATCGATTCGTAACATGTTAAAGTCATGGCCTTGGTACCTTAAGGGCGTGGGAAAGAATATTCCTGATGATAGCAGTGAGGTAACTAAATTGAGATTTAGAGTATGCCCTAAGTGCCTTTTGGTTTGTGCTGAAAAAACCCAAATCTCCAATGATAAAGTTTCTTTGGAAGGGGATGTCGTTCTTACTTACGGAAAATATAAAATCAAAGCTGACCACGTTGAATATGATCCTAACAAAAGAATTGGGTCTGCAGAGGGGGCTGTGCTGATGAACATTGCTAATGGGGAATACATCCCGAAAAAAGGTCTTACCTTTGTTTTTCGTAATGATGGATCGCTCAGAAACTACTTCTGGGAAAATAATTAAAATATCTCTGTCGGCAGTCTTATTTAGGGACTCCGTTTAGACTCACTGGGGGTGGGGCGTAGGCTCTCTAGACAGGGCAACTCGATATGACTGGCTGGGTAGTGCGATGATGCGGATTCAAGCATAACTGTTTAACCATGATTCAGTAATTGAAAAAGGTCCTGCGGTGTTAACCTGATTCACCGCTTGCCATAAGGTGGTAGGAAAGCAGATTAATTAGATGAAACTAATCTCTCTTTTACTGCTCGCAGATATGTTATCGGTGAGCGGGTGGGCGGCGGATAAAAAGGCAGAACCCGTTTCATCAGGGCTGGTGAAAAGGGTAGAGGCTGGAGATTTGGGCGATCGAAGTGACATCAGACCTCATGAGGGCCTTGGTGAAGGTAAGGTAGTTCGTGTCATGGGGGATGATGGAAGAATTGAAGAAAAAACATTGAAGCAATATACAAAAGAGCTTTATGCAGAGGCTGAGCAGGGCAATTTCGACGCTCAACTCATGTTGGGAGTATATTCGCTATTCGGTCATCGGGGATTCGTTAAAAATGAAAAAAAGGCGTATGAAATATTTTCCAAATTAGCGAAAACAAATCAGGGTAATACCGGACCGGCAGAGTACTACCTAGGAATCTGTTACTTTTTCGGCGCAGGAGTTGATAAAGATGAGGATGAAGCATTTAAGTGGCTCTCTTTATCAGCAAAAGCAGGAGGCGATGAGGCTGATTGTGGTCTTGGTGTCTGCTACTTCTTGGGTTCAGGCGTTGAGGAGGATAAAAAAGAGGCGTTTAAATGCTTTGCTAGGTCAGCCGAACAAGGAAATGAAAATGGACTTTCGTGCCTTGGTTACTGTTACTTAAAGGGGTTCGGTGTGAAGAAAAACGAAGCCAAGGCTATTGAGTGCTTCAAGCAAGCAATACTGCGCATCCCAGATTTTCATGACTTAAAAGCGGTTCGGACATTATCTCCGCATCGTGAACGCAGAATAAAAAATCTCTTTGTTGTCGAATGTTTAAGTGGCTCCGAGGTGAAGGAGGAAAGCTCTGAGTTTGTGAAATGGCTTGAAATATCGGACGAAAACATGAGTCCTTTAGTGCAGCTCTTTTTAGGGGATTGTTACTCGAGCGGGAATGGGGCAATTCAAGATCAGAGTAAAGCCCTTGAGTGGTGGATTAAGGCAGGTCAGCAAGGCAATGCAGAGGCACAATGTAATATTGGTGAATACTATGATTGGAGATCTGTTAAAAAGTCAGACGATGGTAAGTCCTTCTATCCTTTTTCCAAAAACCCGTCAGATAAAAAAGAGTCGATTAAGTGGTTTCGTATGGCTGCGGAACAAGGAAACGCAACGGCGCAGTATCGGCTTTATCAGGAACTTTTGCATGGTGAGATGGCTTCTGATAAGGGGGAGGCTATAAAGTGGTTAAAGAGTGCTGCTTCACAAGGTGATTCCGAGATTGGGTATGAGCTCGGTGAGTACTACCTCAACGAAGGTAAAAATGAAAAAGATGGACTTAAATTGATCATGAAGTCAGCAAATGATGGATATTACCGTGCTCAGTCTTTTCTTGCGAAAGGCTATGCCTCTGGGGATATCTTGCCGAAGGATCCTGGAATGGCATTGATTTGGTGCCAAAAGGCTTCTGAACAGGGTGATAGTGAGGCGAAAAAAATGCTCCCACAGGTAAAGGCAGAAGCTGATGCAGATCGAATATTAAAAAAGATTGAATCAAAGAACTAGTTGTACCGAGGCCTCCATTGCTAGAAGTTTATCTAGAAACTGCTTGCTGATTTTGGTAAGATTTTGGATTGGAAATGACGGAAGTGGCTCCCGTGACAGTTCGTGACAGCATAGTTACAAGTCGTGGCATTTTCTCGCAAAACGGCGCAATCTAAGTCCTTGATAGTGTTGATAATCAGCTATTAGCGAATAGTTTCAAATCCAACCCCGTCCGAGTCTGCGAGGACGGGGTAAAGCCAATCAAGCCGGAGGTGAAATGTGATTGGGCCAGGGGCGGGTGTGCGGGGGCCAAATCCCACCCTTTTCATTTCCGGGTCGTTTCCGAGTCCACGAGGACGGGGTAAAACCAATCAAGCCGGAGGCGAAATGTGATTGGGCCAGGGGCGGGTGTTCGGGGGCGCAATTCCCCCGCTTGTGCGGAAAGCCAATCCATCGCGGAGCGAGTAACCAGAATAGAGAGGGGCAGGTCTTAGGGGTCCAATATCCCACCCTGAATTTCTGATCGGGTTCCGAGTCTGCGAGGACGGGGTAAGTCTTTCATCCTGGAGGGGTAACTAGATTGGCGCAGGGGTAGGTCTTCCGAGACGCAAATCCCACACTTTTAAAACTACGCCGTGACAGTTTCGTCACAGGGTTTGACGCAAAGAGTGGTCTTGACGGGAAACTTTTTGAAAGTACGTTATTGCGTACGCCATGACAACTTTGACAGCCACTGAAGCCAGAAAGAACATCTACTCTTTAGTGGATGAGGTAAACGAGTCTCACGAGGCCATCCAAATCCAAGGGAAACGGGGGTCGGCCGTATTAATTGCGGAAGACGATTGGCGGGCTTTGCAGGAGACACTTTATCTCAGTTCCATTCCCGGCATGAAAAAATCCATCATAAAGGGAATGAAGGAGCCGGTGCGGAAGTGTTCCAAGAAGCTGGTTTGGTAAGATGATCTGGACGCTGGTCTACACCCAGCAGGCCCACAAAGATGCCAAGAAGCTGGCATCAACCCATCTGAAGCCTAAAGCCCAAAAGCTTTTGGATATTATCGCCAAAAATCCGTATCAGAATCCACCGCCTTACGAGAAGTTGGTGGGTGATTTGGCAGGCGCCTATTCCCGTAGAATCAACATTCAGCATCGGTTGGTTTATCAGGTGTTGGATTCTATCAAGACTGTCAAAGTTTTGAGAATGTGGACTCACTACGAGTGAACCAGTGTTTCCTGAGCAATTGGAATTAGCGAAATGTGATTGAGCCAGGGGCGGGTGTTTGGGGGGCGCTCATTTGGTCCCCCTTTACCCCGAGACCTATGCCATGACCTTTCTAAGAGGAGGCATTGTGCGCTTACGCTCACTCGCATTGGTCCCCCTTTACCCCGAGACCTATGCCATGACCTTTCCAAGAGGAAAAATTGTGCGCTTACGCGCACGCGCATTCACCCTTCTCATTTCCGAAATCCGAGTCCACGAGGACGGGGTGAATGTAATTTATCCGCGTTCGAGGAAGAGGGAAGGGGAGTAGGTGCCATGCCCCTGCTTACCATAGGCAGGCCGAGGGGAGCAAAGTAATGGGATGAAACTAATTCCTCTTTTACTAACGTTTGCAATGTTTGCGGTAAGTGGATGGACGAAGTATGTAACGCTCGGGTATCCGGATGCAAAGAAAGCTCTAGAAAAAAATTAAAGCAAAGCAGTAACACGCACTATGGGGGGTAGGTCGCGTTTGTGAGGGGGTGGAGTTGGCTTTATGTAGAGTTTGACCACGTCCAATAGGCCTTCAACACCACAGTCAACACCATAACTAAAGGGGGAGGTATGTTTTAAGGGGTTTGTGAGCCTAACAATAGGAAGGGGGGGGTGAACTTTGAGTATCTCCCAAGTGTTAATCTTTGAAATTTCACAATCTAGGGGTTGAGAAACGGGGTGTGATGTGCTTAATTGTAAAAAATGAGGTGGTTTCTGGCATTAATGGTGTTGGCGGGGGTTTGGGGCAGTGCCCCGAAAAGTGCGGCGGCCACTGATATCGTGCTCGATCCGCCGCTTGACCAGTTCGATGCAGACAACGGGTCGGTGGTGGGATGGGGACACAACGGCTACGGCCAGATCAACATTCCCCAGTCAGCGCAGAGCGGGGTGACGGCCATCGCGGCTGGCTACTATCACTCTCTGGCGCTCAAGTCGGACGGGTCGGTGGTTGGATGGGGATACAACGGCCAGGGCCAGATCAGCATTCCCCAGTCAGCGCAGAGCGGGGTGACGGCCACCGCGGCTGGCGAATATCACTCTCTGGCGCTCAAGTCGGACGGGTCGGTGGTGGGATGGGGAGCCAACTGGAACGGCCAGATCAATATTCCCCAGTCAGCGCAGAGCGGGGTGACGGCCATCGCGGCTGGCTCCGGCCACTCTTTGGCGCTCAAGTCGGACGGGTCGGTGGTTGGATGGGGATACAACGGCAACGGCCAGATCAACATTCCTCAGTCAGCGCAGAGCGGGGTGACGGCCATCGCGGCTGGCTACTATCACTCTCTGGCGCTCAAGTCGGACGGGTCGGTGGTTGGATGGGGATACAACGGCTACGGCCAGATCAATATCCCCCAGTCAGCGCAGAGCGGGGTGACGGCCATTGCGGCTGGCTACTATCACTCTTTGGCGCTTAAATCGGACGGGTCGGTGGTAGGATGGGGAAGGTCGTGGGAAGGCCAGATCAGCATTCCTCCGTCAGCGCAGAGCGGGGTGACGGCCATCGCGGCTGGCGAATATCACTCTCTGGCGCTCAAGTCGGACGGGTCGGTGGTGGGATGGGGAAGGAACTGGGATGGCCAGATCAGCATTCCCCAGTTAGCGCAGAGCGGGGTGACGGCCATCGCGGCTGGCGGCAATCACTCTCTGGCCGTGGTTAGCGCTGCCTATGCATCTGCCCAAGCCGCCGAAAGCAGTGTCACCGATGAAATGTTGTCGCTCTGGAGCGGCAACTTGTCGGGTATTTCCGTAGTGTTCGGTATGGTCGCGCACGACAGCGTCAAAGCGCTCAAGCTTTCGGCAGTCGACGGAGAATCCACCCGCTTGCAAAGGGTGGTGCAAGGACCTGCGGTGGTTGATTTCTGGTGGCGGGCCAGCACGGAACAATATTATGACGAGTTTAAGTTCTCCGTTGACGGGGCTAATCCGCAAAAGATCTCTGGTCAGACCGCGTGGTTGCCCCAGTCCGTCACTTTCTTGGACACGGGAATCCATGTTCTACGTTGGGAATATGCTAAAGACTCCGCCGATGCGAATTTCGACGATGCCGGCTACTTAGATAGCCTGACTGTTTTCGAGGCTTATGGAGATCTTAAAGTGTCTGAATCCAACTTACCGGTCGAGGGTTCGTCTAGGCTCACTTTTAGTCAGGGGCAGGAAGGCGGAACCCCAACCTCCAAGACCCTAAATTTGCGCAACAGCGGAACGCTACCCCTGACTCTGGCTCTTAGTTTAACGGAGACAGGTGCTTTCAAAACGAGCGATGGGAAATTTTCCGCCTCATTCGTTCTAGAAAGGGAGCAATCAGTTGATTTTGAAGTCCTGCTCATGACCGATCGTCCTGGGAGCATGGAGTCCAATCTTTCGATTACCGCCCTCGACTCGCGCAATCAGCCCAGCCGGACTTTGCCCCCCTCGATCCAGCTTGTCGGCAGTGTCCAAGGAAGTGGTCCTAATATATCGATCAAGCTAAACAACCAAGTGCTGACGCCTTTTGATACCGATCCCTACGCCTTTGGCGCTGCCCCCGCGGAGTTGACCTTCACCATTTTGAATATCGGAACAGAGGAGTTGCGCAACGTGTCCGTCTTGCCCCAGCCAGCCGATAAGTTTTCGGTCAGCCAAGCCCCATCTGAAAGCGTCCCTGTTGGCGGTAGCACGACATTTTCGATCCGGGCCAATGAACTTGTCTTCGGCGAGTTTTCCGGAATCGTTCATGTCCTGAGCAACGATCGTGATTCGGCAGATTTCCCGATTCCCGTAAAGGCGCGGTACGTGCCCCAAATGGCGGTGACCTACAACGGCGCTGCCTTAGCAAACAATCGCATCGAGTCTTTAGATTTGGGTCAGGCGCCATCGGAGTTGACCTTGTTGGTTTCGAACACTGGCTTGGGTCCACTATACCTCAGCAGTCCTCAGTCATCGCAGCCCGACGACTTTCGTTTTGTTTCCCTGCCAGCCAAGGTGCCGGTGGGAGGGTCAGCTTCCGTGATTTTGCGCGCCAAGCCTGGGCGGATCGGTTCGCGAACGGGGGTTCTGAGTTTCGCCTCCAATGATCCCGGCGCGGCGGTTTTCCAGGTACCCGTCCGTTCGGAAGTTCTTTTGGCCTTGTCAGACAACGGGGTTGTCGCTGGTTCTCTACAAAACTCGGGAACAGTGTCTGGTTGGGCAGCGGCCGCCAATGTTTCGCTGCCTGACGGTAGCGTTGGGCTAGCGACCAAGAGTGGCAGCACCCCAAACTCCGGCAACTCTTCCCTCGGTTTGGTTTTCGAGGGACCTGGCGTTCTCACTTGGCAATGGAGAGCTTCCACGCAGCAGAATTTTGATTGGTTGCTGTGTGAAGTTGACGGATTGGAGGTCGCGGGAGTTTCCGAGAAAAACGGATTATGGCGCAGCCAGGCAATACCGATCCGTGGATCGGCAAGAGTGCGTTGGGTTTACCGCAAAGACAGCGCAAATGCGTCGGGAGCGGACGCGGGCTATCTTGGGCCGATCAGTTTCCTCAAGTTCGCCAACGCGCAAGCCATGCACGAAAGCTTCAGGGCTTGGTCCCTTCGTCTCGGCGTTGATCCCAGCTCGTCGCTGGGACGTATCTCCAGCCTAGACGCTTGGGCTGGTGGTTTTGATTCCGGACAGGCTGTTGGAGCATTGGACTATGTTCCGCGGTATCAGGCGGGAGTTCTCACTTATCGTTACGTGTTGTCGCAACGGGCGGCTTTGGATTTCCTGCCGAGGTGCAGCAGGTCGGACGACTTGGTGACATGGACCGCCCGCGGGTTTGAACAAAGGGTTGTTGAAGAGACCGCGCAAGGCACGGTAATTGAAGTTACCCTACCTGCCAAAGATCGGGGCTTTGTTAAATTGGAAAGGCCAACTAGGGCGGCCATCGCGGCTGGCCAGTATCAATCTTTGGCGCTCAAGTCGGACGGGTCGGTGGTGGGATGGGGAAACAACGACTACGGCAAGATCAACATTCCTCAGTCAGCGCAGAGCGGGGTGACGGCCATTGCGGCTGGCGAATATCATTCTCTGGCGCTTAAATCGGACGGGTCGGTGGTGGGATGGGGATACAACGGCCAAGGCCAGATCAGCATTCCCCAGTCAGCGCAGAGCGGGGTGACGGCCATCGCGGCTGGCCAGTATCACTCTTTGGCGCTCAAGTCGGACGGGTCGGTGGTGGGATGGGGAGCCAACTGGAGCGGCCAGATCAATATTCCCCAGTCAGCGCAGAGCGGGGTGACGGCCATCGCGGCTGGCTACTATCAATCTTTGGCGCTTAAGTCGGACGGGTCGGTGGTGGGATGGGGATACAACGGCCAAGGCCAGATCGACATTCCCCAGTCAGCGCAGAGCGGGGTGACGGCCATCGCGGCTGGCTACTTTCACTCTCTGGCGCTCAAGTCGGACGGGTCGGTGGTGGGATGGGGAAGGTCGTGGGAAGGCCAGATCAGCATTCCCCAAGGATTGAGTTTTTGGTGGTGAGCTATCCTTGAGAGGCTCGGAGCATTTTTTTACAGCTTCGAATCACTGGGCACGGGGTTAGTTCATGCTAAGGGCATTCGTATACGAGTAAGATCTAAACATTGGTTTTGTGACTTGAGCAAAGTCATTTAGCAGAACGGCTTGCTCATTCTGTTAGGATTTTCGATTGGAAATGAGGGAAGTGGATCCCGTGAAAGTTTTCCCGCAGCTCTATTGCGGTGAGTAGGGTGCAAATTCCATGTAGTCACTCAATGAAAGATTCTTCATGATCCTCTTATGAAAAATCTCTCCTACCCGTTTTTACTGATGTTGGCTTGGTATAACGTGTCGGCTGAGGAGATTCCGTGTTCCTTGGTTGGTAGCGGTCCTGAGTTACATTACGCCACTACGGCGAAAGGGGATCGAATCTGTGATTTCTCCTACGCAGGTTATAGAGCGGGCGGCGTGG